>Ga0070704_100001762_pt1 | contig 11846 bp, 7 predicted proteins | sample KBSK5252metaG_FD_65467 | JGI IMG/M metagenome (GOLD analysis project Ga0070704, IMG submission 65467) | Corn, switchgrass and miscanthus rhizosphere microbial communities from Kellogg Biological Station, Michigan, USA - KBS K5-25-2 metaG | ecosystem: Host-associated > Plants > Roots >... | reverse complement strand
GTACACCGGCTTCGACATGGCGCTCGACATGGTGCGCCGCATCTTCGACACGGCCGGCAAGGGGCACTCCTGCGGGATCTATTCGTTCGACGACGAGCACATTCACCGGCTCGCGCTGACGGCGCCCGTGAGCCGGATGATGGTGCGGCAGGTGCAGTCGCGCGCGAATGCCGGCACGTTCACCAACGGCATGCCGATGACCTCCAGCATGGGCTGCGGCACCTGGGGCGGGAACATCACGAACGAGAACATCTCGTTGAAGCACTACATGAACGTGACGTGGGTCAGCCGTCCGATCCCCGAGGATCGCCCCTCGGAACCGGAATTGTTCGGCGAGTTCTACAACAGCAGGATGTTCGACCTGGCGGAGGCGGAAGCACAATGACAGTAGTGGCACAACCTGACACGGGCCGCGCGGCGGGTTCCGCGACGGGCACGCGCATCGCCTCCTACCTGCTGGCCGATTATCTCGAGCGGCTCGGCGTCGACGTCATCTTCGGCCTGTGCGGTCACACGAACATCGCCTTCCTCGACGCGCTCGCGAAGAGCCGCATCCGGTTCGTGACCACGAGACACGAACAGGTGGCGGCGCACGCGGCGGACGGCTACGCCCGCGCGTCCGGCAAGCCGGGCGTCGTGCTGACGCATCTCGGGCCGGGGCTGACCAACGCGACGACCGGCGTCGCCAACGCCGCGCTCGATTCGATTCCGCTCGTCGTCATCTCCGGCGACATCCCGTCGCACTTCTACGGCCGCCATCCACACCAGGAATTCAACCTGCACCAGGACGCGGACCAGTTCCAGATCTATCGCCCGTTCTGCAAGCGCGTCTATCGCGTGGAGCGCCCCGCCGAGCTCCCGCGCATCGTCGAGCGTGCGTTCCACCTGGCGCAGTCCGGCCGTCCGGGCCCGGTCCTGGTCTCGGTCCCGATGGACATCTTCTCCGCCGACCTGCCGGTGGATGCGTTCGCACAGGTGCCCGCCGCCATCGCGCCGCCTTCGATCGATCCCAGCGCCGTCGAGACGATCGTCGGTCTGCTCGCCCAGGCGCAGCGGCCGGTGATCTACGCGGGCGGCGGCGTCCTGTCCGCGCGCGCGACGACGGAACTGGCGGCGCTCGCGGAAGCGCTCGAGGTGCCCGTCGCGCATTCGCTGATGGGCAAGGGATGCCTCCGTGAAGATCACCCGCTGCTGCTCGGCATGACAGGCTTCTGGGGGACGCCGATCGCGAACGACCGGTGCCGCACGGCGGATGTCATCCTCGCGGTGGGCACGAGGCTCGCCGAAGCGAGCTCGAGCTCGTGGGACCCGCGCTACACCTTCGCGGGACCGCCGACGCGGCTCATTCACATCGACGCCGACATCGCGGAGATCGGCCGCAACCTGCCGACCGAGATTGGCGTGGTCGCCGACGCGAAGCTCGCGCTCGCGGCGCTCGCCGAGGCGGCCCGGGGACGGCAGCACCGCGCCCGCGGCCCGGTCCGTGAAGAAATCGCCCAGGCGCGGCGCGCCTTCGCGTCGAAGTGGGCCAAGGAGTGGCAATCGGATCAGTTCCCGATGCGGCCGGAGCGGATTCTCAGCGAGCTGCGCCAGGCCATTCCCGAAGACGGCTTCATCGTCACCGACGTCGGCTGGAACAAGAACGGCGTCGCGCAGCAGTTTTCGATCACGGTGCCCGGGACGTTCATCACGCCGAGCGGGCTGGCAACGATGGGGTTCGGGCCGGCGGCGGTGCTCGGCGTCAAGATGGCGCAGCCGGATCGCGCCGCCGTCGCGCTGATCGGCGACGGCGGGTTCGGGTCGAACCCGTCGGTCGTCGCGACCGCGATGGAAGCCGGGCTCAACGTCGTCTGGCTGGTGATGGACAACGCGGCATTCGGCACCATCGCGGGCCTCGAACAGCAGCACTACGGCCACGGCTTCGGCTGCGTGTTTCAGTGCGACGGCCAGCCGTATCGGGTCGATTTCGCCGCCATGGCACGTGCCTGCGGCGCGCGCGGCGTGATGGTCGAGTCGGCGGATCAGCTCGGGCCCGCGCTCACCGAGGCGCTGGCGTCGAAGCTGCCGACCGTCATCCAGGCGCCGATGGAGAACGCGCCGACGCCGACGCCTGGCCACTGGAACATCAACGACATCTACCGCAGGGGCGAGTGAAGAACGCACCGACGCACGTCCGCTGGTTCCCGATTCTGGCGCTGATCGCCTTCGGGACCATGCTGAACTATCTCGACCGCACGGTCCTCGGCATTGCGGCCCCGAGCCTGACGAAGGATCTCGGCCTGACCGCCGCCCTGATGGGCGTCGCCTTCTCGGCCTTCTCGTGGAGCTACGCCCTGCTCCAGATTCCAGGCGGCATCGCGCTCGATCGCTTCGGCACGCGCACCACGTATTTCGTCGCGCTGTTCTTCTGGTCGACGTTCACGGCGGGGATGGCGGCGGTCAACAGCCTCACGGCGCTCGTGTTGACGCGCATCGGCGTCGGGACGTTCGAGGCGCCCTGCTTCCCCGCCAACAGCCGCGTGCTCGCGTCGTGGTTTCCGCAGCACGAACGCGCGCGGGCCAACGCCATCTACTCGGTCGGCATGTATGCGGGCGTCGGCTTTCTGAGCGTGCCGCTCTTCTGGATCACGCAGAGGTTCGGCTGGCGCGGTCTCTTCCTCATCGTCGGCGGCATCGGTGTCCTGTTCGCGTTTCTCCTGCGCGCCGTGTACCGCGACCCCGCGCAGAGCCGCCGCGTGAACGAGGCGGAGCTCGCCTACATCAAGGCCGGCGGCGGCGGCGAGTACCACGGCCAGCCGGTCCGGTTCGAGTGGCGGCACATCAAGGAACTGCTGCGCCACCGGCAGGTGATCGGCGCGTCCATCGGACAGTTCGGCGGCAACTCCACGCTCGTCTTCTTCCTCACGTGGTTCCCCACGTACCTCGTCACCGCGCGCGGGATGACGTTCCTGCAGGCGGGTGTCGTCGCGTCGCTGCCGTACATCGCGGCGTCGGTCGGCGTGCTCGTCGGCGGTTTCGCCTCCGACTTCATCCTGAAGCGCAGCGGGTCCGCCAACCTCGCGCGCAAGCTGCCCATCGTCAGCGGCATGCTGCTCGCCTCGACGATCGTGGCCGCCAACTACGTGCCGGCGTCGGACAACGCCCTGGTCATCGCCATCATGGCGCTCGCGTTCTTCGGCCAGGGTATGACGAACCTGGGATGGACCGTCATCGCCGACATCGCGCCCAAGCCGCTGATCGGGCTGACGGGAGGCATCTTCAACCTGAGCACGAACCTGGCGGGCATCGTCACGCCGATTGTCGTCGGCGTGTTCTTCGGCATGACCGGCTCGTTCGTCGCGCCGCTCGCCTACATCGCGGTCGTCGCCCTGATCGGGGCGTTCTCGTACAGCGTCATCCTCGGCGACATCCATCGTCTCGACATGGCCGCCCCGGACGAACATCGAGCAATGCGCGCGGCCGGCTGACCCGCTGTTCAGGGATGGGATCGCTGCCTGGCCAGGCTGGCTACAGCGATGATCAACTCGGCAGGATCGACCGGCTTGGCCAGGTGCATCTGGAAGCCGGCCTGAAGCGCGTGCATCCGATCCTCGGCGCGTGCGTAGGCGGTCAACGCGGCGGCGGGGACCTCACGAACCTCCGGAATGTTCGAGCGGCGGACGCGCCGGATCAAGTCGAACCCGTCGCTGCCGGCCATGCCGATGTCGGCCAGCAGCACATCCGGCCGCACGGTCGCTAATGCATCGATGGCTCGATCGACGGACTCGGCCGCCGTCACCGCCGCGCCAGCGGCCTCGAGGGTCTCCCTCACGAGGGCGCGCGCGTCCCCATCGTCATCGACCGTGAGAACCCGGAGACCATCCAAGCGTGGCAGCGCACCGCCGTCTGCCGGCGTCCTCGCCGTTGTGTGCGTGCGCCGATCCGATGCCGGTTCCGGGTGGACGATCATCAGCGGAAGCCGTACCCGAAACGTCGTGCCCTGATCCTTCCCTCCGCTGACCGCGTGAATCGTTCCGCCGTGAAGCTCGACGAGGTGGCGGACGATCGCGAGACCGAGGCCGATGCCGCCGTGCTCGCGCGTCGTGCCGCTGTCCGCCTGGCGAAAGCGCTCGAAGATGTGCGGCAGGAAATCGGGCTCGATGCCGATGCCCGTATCGCTGACGACGATTTCGACATGCGAGTTGATGCGCTCGACGCGGACCTGCACGATGCCCTGTTTCGGCGTGAACTTCACGGCGTTCGAGACGAGGTTCCACACCACCTGCTGCAGACGGTCGGGATCGCCGGAAATCGGGCCGGCGTCGGAATCGAGAATCATCTGAAGGCGGATCTGCTTGGCATCCGCAGCCGGCGTCATCGTGTCGACGGCATTCTTCACGACGTCGGCCACATCGACCGGCTGAATGTTCAACCGGATCTTCCCCGAGATGATGCGCGAGACGTCCAGGATGTCTTCGACAATCTGCGTGAGCGCCGAGGCGTTGCGCTCCACGGTCACGAGCGCCTGTGACTGCTTCTGGGGATCGATCATGCCGGATTGCAGCAGGCGGGTGTATCCGAGGATCGCATTGAGCGGCGTGCGCAGCTCGTGCGACAGCGTGGCCAGGAATTCGTCCTTCAGCCGATTCGCGGCCTGGGCTTCCTGATAGGCGCGCGCGTTCTCCACGGCGAGGGCGGCGCGAAACGCCAGCTCCTGTGCGAAGCGGAAGTCGTCCTCGGTATACAACCGGCCGGACTCGGCGGTGGCCAACGTCAGGGCGCCCAGCGGACGGCCATGTGCCATGAGCGGAACGACCATGTACGAACGCAGGCCGAGCGACCGGATCATGGCGAGGCGCTCCGCATCGCCGTGCGCCGCTGCGACCATCAGGTCGTCCGAAATCTCTTTCACGAGCGCGGGAGCGCCGTTACGGACCACGTACTTCGGGCTGAGGGGGGAATGCTCATCCTCGTAGCGGGCGCGAATCGTGCGGGCCAGCTCGAGCTTCTCCGGGTCGACATGGGCCACCGCCACGCGTTCGAGCTTGTCGTCCTCGGCCAGGATGTCCACGGCGCACCAGTCGGCGATGGTGGGAACGGCGAGATTGGCTACCGCCTTGAGCGTCGTTCCGTAGTCGAGCGAGCCTGCCAGCACGGCGCTCGCCTCGGTGAGAAACGCGGCGCGCTCCAACGCGCGCTTTCGCTCGGTGATGTCACGTGCGATTTTCGAGGCGCCGACGACGGAGCCCTGCTCGTCGTAGATGGGCGAAATCGTCAGCGACACCGGGAAGCAGGCGCCGCCCTTCTTGCACCGCACCGTCTCGAAGCCCACGATCCGCTCGCCTCGTTTGATGCGATCCAGGAACGCCGCTTCCTCCTGCTGGCGCTCGGTGGGAAGAGTGATGGTGATGGGCCGGTCGATGGCCTCGTCGACGGTGTACCCGTACATCTCCTCCGCCGCACGATTCCAGGCGCGGATCGCGCCGTCGAGGTCGAGGCCGATGATGGCGTCGTCGGTCGATTCGACGATCGCCGCGAACTGCCGTGCGACCGCGAGCGATTCGGCCTGGATCCGTTCGGACCGCTTCTGCTCGGAAATGTCGCAGCTGATTTTCGAGATGCCGACGATCTGGCCGCGCGAGTCGCGGAGTGGCGACGCGACCAGCGACAGGTCGATTCGAGCGCCGTCCTTCCGGAGGCGAACCGTCTCGTAGCGCGGGACCGAATGACCTCCGAGGACCTGGCGCCTCGTCTCGGCCTCCTCGTCGCGCCGGTCCGCCGGGATAATCAACGCGTTGGGCTTGCCGATGGCCTCACGTGCGGAATAGCCGTAAATGCGCTGCGCGGATGGATTCCACGACGTGATAATCCCGTCGAGGTCGCTGCTGATGATCGCTTCGTCGGACGACTCCACGATCGCCGCAAGCCAGGCGGCTTCATCGAATCGGCGAGTGGGCACCGGCCTCCGATCTCACGAGGAATGACCCATCGCTTCAGAAGGAACTCTTGCATACCGAGTGCCTTCCCCGGGCGGTTGCCGTCCTTAGCGCCCGCACTTCGTTATAGATGAGCTCGATCCACGGATCCTATAATCCGAGCAATGGCCGTCAAGAGCACCGCGGCTGCGCCGAAGAATTCTCTGAAGGCCCCGGCGGACAAGTCCGAGAAGGTCATCCACCAGCAGCTGGATCGGCTCCTCTCCAGTGCCACATTTCAGCAGGTCGAGCGCCTCAAGCGGTTCATCTCCTTCATCGTCACCGAGGCGGCCGCCGGGCGCGGCGACGAGCTGAAGGAATACGTCGTCGGCGTGCAGGTGTTCGGCAAGGAACCGTCGTTCGATCCGCGCACCGACCCGATCGTGCGCGTCCAGGCACGACGGCTGCGCGCGCGGCTGCTGCGGTACTACCATGACGAAGGGCAGCACGACGAGGTGGTCATCGAGCTGCCGAAGGGCGGCTACGCGCCGGTCTTCAAGCGCCGCGAGGGACGACCGGCGCCGAAGCCGTCGCTCACGGCGGCGCTCGCGAGCCGCAACACGATTGCCGTGGTCCCCTTCTCGGACCACAGCGAGAACGGAGACCTCGAATACTTCTGCGCCGGCCTGACGCAGGAGATCATCTATCGCGTCACGCGCATCAAAGGTCTTCGCGTCATTGCCGTTGATGCAGATGAAGCCGATGCCCGGCAGCGCGCCGGCATGATCCTGCGCGGCAGCGTCCGTCGGGCCGACGGCAAGGTCCGTGTCACGACTCACCTCGTCGACAGTCCGAGCGAAAGTTATCTGTGGTCCGAATCAGTCGACGCGCCTGTGCGCGACACGCTCGAGGCGCACGACGCGATTGCGGCCGCCATCATCGCGCGGCTGCGGCCCGAACGCTTCGAGCGCGGTGATCCCGCCTGGGAGCAGAAGCCGATCGAGAACCTCGCCGCGCACAACCTCTACATCCAGGGCCGCTATCACCTGAACCAGCGCACCGAAGAGGGCCTCGTCAAGGCGGCCGAGTTCTTCGACAAGGCGATCACCGAGGATCCCCAGTACGCGCAGGCGCACAGCGGGCTCTCGGACGCCTACAGCCTGCTGGCGCACTACGGCGTCCGGGGGCCGGCCGACGCCTGGACGAAAGCCGCGTCGAGCGCGGCGACGGCGGTGCTGCTCGACGGCAATTCGGCGGAGGCGCGGACGTCGCTGGCGCACGTCAAGTCCACGCAGGACTGGGACTGGCGGTCGGCGGAGCGCGAATTCCAGCGCGCCATCGCGCTCGACCCGAGGTACGCGACGGCGCATCACTGGTACGGCATCTCCTGCCTCGTGCCGATGGGACGGCTGGACGCTGCGCTGGAGCAGCTGACGCTGGCGCAGTCGCTCGATCCGGTGTCGTCGATCATCGCCCGCGACGTGGCGGTCGCGCACTATTACCGGCGCAACTTCGCCGCGGCGCTCGAACAGTGCGACCACACGATCGAGCTGAACCCTCACTTCGCTCCTGCCTACATGACCCTGAGCCTCGTGCAGGAGCAGCTGGGCGATCTCGAGGAAGCGCTGGCCGCGCTCGAACGCGCCGTGTCGCTGGCGCCGCTGAGCCCGCGCCTGCACGGCGCGCTCGGCCGGACGCTCGCGCTTGCCGGCCGGCGCGCGGAGGCGACCAGGACGCTTCGACAGCTCGAAACGCTCGCCGGCGACCGCTACGTATCGCCGTTCGAGTTCGCGTCCGTCCACGTGGCGCTCGGAGAGATCGACCTCGGGTTCAAGTGGCTTCAGAAGGCGCGCGAGGAGCGCGTCTTCGAGCTGATCGCGATTCGCGTGGATCCCCGCTTCGATCCGCTCCGTGCCAATCCGCGCTTCGATGCCATCGTCGCGCAGATGGCGTTCGACTAGATCCAGCGTCCGATCTACGCGAGGCTGATGGTGATCAGCCGCTCTTCGGTCATCTCGCGCATCGCGTACTTCGGGCCCTCGCGGCCCATCCCGCTGTCCTTCACGCCGCCAAACGGCATCAGGTCCACACGGCTGCTCGACGATTCGTTGATGTGGACGACACCCACGCGCAGCCGGCGGGCGGCCAGTATGGCGCGCGTGACGTCGCCGGTGAAGATGCCGATCGAGAGTCCGAAGGGCGATGCGTTGATCTCGTCGATGACGGCGTCGAGCGATCGAAACGGAAGCAGCGACACGACGGGGGCGAAGATTTCCTCGCATATCACGCGCATGCGCGCGGTCGTGTCGCGCAGGATCGTCGGATAGAACAGCGCGCCCTCGCGGCGGCCGCCTTCCATCACCCGCGCGCCATCAGCCACGGCTTCGGCGACCCAGGACTCCGCCCGCCGGGCCTCCTGTTCGCTGATCATCGGGCCGACGGCCGTCGCCGGGTCGTGCGGATCGCCGACCACGAGCGCGCGCGTGGCGCCGACGAAGCGATCGACGAAGCGGTCGAAGATCGCCTCGTGCACGAACAGCTTCTGCGTCGAGGTGCACGCCTGCCCCGCTCGCCTGAACGCGGAGCTCGCGATGCGCGCCGCCGCGCGATCCATGTCGGCGTCCTCGCAGACAATCGTGCCCGCGATGCTTCCGAGCTCCAGCGCAATCGGCCGCAGCCCCACCGAGCGCTGCAGCAGCTTGCCGACCGCGGTGCTGCCCGTGAACGTGTAGAAGGCGATGCCCGGGTTTTCAGTCAGCCAGCCGCCGACCTCGGCGCCCGGACCCTGGACGAGGTTCGCATGCGCGGGAGGCAGGCCCGCCTCCAGCAGCAGCTGGAACAGCAACGCCGGGCTGAACGGCGTCGCCGGCGGCGGCTTGATGACCGCGGTGTTTCCGGACGCCAGCGCGGGCGCGACTTTGTGCGCGACCATGTTCAGCGGGGAATTGAACGACGTGATGCCGCAAACGACCCCCCGCGGAACACGGACGGTGAACGCCATGCGGTGCGCCTGGCCTGGTGCGGCTTCGATCGGTACCATCTCGCCGCCGAGGCGCTTGCCTTCCTCCGCGGACACCATGAACGTCTGGATCGCGCGACTGACCTCGTTGGTGGCGTCGGCAACCGGGAAACCGGCTTCCGCGACGATCGTTCGCACGAACTCGTCGCGATGCTTCTCGATCAGTTCAGAGGTCCGGGAGAGGATGCGATAGCGGTCGTACGGATCGAGCCGGACGGTCTCGAAGGACTTGCTCGCCGCGTCCACAGCGGCAGCGACCTGCTCTTTCGAGGCGCGGTCCGCCTCGCCGATCGGCTCGCCGGAGAACTTGTCGAAGACCGTGAACGTCCCGGCGCCGGACGTCCATTCGCCGGCGATCAGCAGCCGGGCGCGCGTAGCGACCTCGCTGACGTGAGACGGCACGGCGCGCCTTCCTACACCTCTTCCTTGGCGAGATGCGGCAGCGGGCGCGGCGGCGGACCGTCGTAGGTGACCGGCACCTTGACCCGCATCGGCCGCTCGCGCGTGTACTCCTCGACGACCTGCGCGCTCAACCCCGCCACGCGCCCGAGGATGAAGAACAGCTTGCCGAGGACGGCCGGGAACCCGAGATCGTGGAGCACCGCACCGATCGCGCCGTCGACGTTGATCGGCAGCGGCTTGATGGCGGCGGCCGCCGCGCGTTCGAGCTCCCGCATGAACTGCACGCCGCTGCCGGCCAGGTGATACTGCTCCGCCAGGCCGAAGAGCACCGCCGTGCGAGGGTCTGTACTGTGCGTGCGGTGACCGAGGCCGGGCAGCCGCCGTCCGTCTCGGCGCGCTTCCTCGACGGTCGCCCGCGCGACGTCGGCGATCGACGTTCCCGAGTCGGTAATGCGCGCGAGCCCGGCGTTGATCAGCTCCATGCACGCGAGCCCCGCGCCGCCGTGCGCGTCGCCGATGGCGAGCACGCCCGCAGCGAGGGCGGCTTCGGGTGCGCGGCGGTTGCCGGTCGCGACGGTTCTGGCCGCCGCGGCGGACGGCGAGCCCGGGCCGTGATCGGCGGACGCGATCAGGATCGCGTCGACGATGCGGCGCTCGCCCTCGCTGGGCAGCCGTCCCTTGTGGAGCAGGAAGATGACGCTCGAGAAGCTCGTCTCACGCATCATCTCCGTGACGTCGTAGCCGTGAATCCAGATGTGCGTGTCGTCGTAGGTGGTGATCGCCGTTCGCCACGGTTCCGATGCGTGCTCTGCCATCAGATCACCCCCGAGTGCTCGAGACGCTGCAGGTCCTCGCAGCTCAGGCCGAGCTCCGTCTGGTAGATGTCGTGATTGTGCTGACCGAGCGCCCCGCCGGACCAGCGGATCTCGCCGGGCGTATCCGACAGCTGCGGGATGACGTTGTGCATCCGGACAGGCGCGCCGCCGTTGGGGACATCAACCAGCAGGTGACGCGACTTCCAGTGCGGATCGCGCTCGATGTCCGCCACCGTCTGCACCGCGACCGCGGTCAGCTCGTTCTGTTCGATGATGCGAAGGTTCTCCTCGAGCGTTCGCGCGGCAATCGCGGCGCCGATTTCCGCATCGAGCTCCTCGGCATGCTGAACACGCGACTCGTTGCTCTCGAAGCGCGGATCGTTCAGCAGATGCCCCAGGCAGTAGCTGCGGAGAAATCGCTCGGCCATCTTCGGTGTGGATCCGCTGACCGCGATCCACCGGCCGTCGGCCGTTCGATAGCAGCCTCGAGGGCCGGCGTTCCTGGATCGGCTGCCGTTGCGCTCGCGCAACCGCCCCGTCGACGCGTACTCGGCGGGCAGCGGGCCGAGCAGCGAAAACAGCGACTCGAACAGCGCGACGTCCACCACCTGCCCCCCGCCGCCGTGCACGTCGCGATGGTACAGCGCGAACATCAGCGCGTTGGCCGCGTAGAGCGCCGACGTCATGTCGGCGAGCGGGAAGCTGGGAACGATGGGGGCCCCGTCCGGCTCGCCGTTCATCGCGGCGAAGCCGCTGGCCGCTTCGACGAGCGTGCCGAAGCCGGGACGCTGCGCCGACGGCCCCGTCTGGCCCCATCCCGAGATGCGCACCAGGATGACGTTCGGGTTCCACTGCCGCAGGACGTCCCAGCCGAGCCCCATCCGCTCCAGCGTGCCGGGGACGAACGATTCCATCACCACGTCGAAGCGCGGCAGCAGCTGCCGCAGCAGCGCGACGCCTTCATCACTCTTGAGGTTCAGCGTGATGTAGCGCTTGTTGCGGCCGTAGACCTTCCACCAGAGCGGCTCTCCGCCGGTCGTCCACTGGCGCAGCGGGTCGCCGGTGCCGGGCTGCTCGACCTTCACCACGTCGGCGCCGAAGTCGGCGAGCAGCATGCCGCACACGCCGCCCGCCACCATGCGGGAGAGGTCGAGAATCCTGACGCTCTCGAGTGGTCTCAATGTTCAGAAAGAATACTTCGCCGCGAACTGCATGATCCGCGGCGGCTCGGTCGTCGTGATGCGGCCGAAGTTCGCGTTCGCGAACGTCACGTTCGGGTTGCCCGGCTGCACCCGGTTGAACACGTTGAAGGCCTCCACGCGCAGCTCGACGTGCTTCTCGTTGCCCACCCCGATGTTGCGCGACAGCGCCATGTCCACGTTCCAGTAGGCGGGCCCGCGCAGGAAGCCCTTCGGCGTATTTCCCCACGTTCCGGGGGTGTTGGCGGCAAAGGCATCCGTGTTGAACCAGCGATCGAACGTCGGGTTCGACAGGTTCGGGTCGCCGACGATGATCGGCCGCTGGTTGTTCAGCCCGGTCAGCGCCAGGTCGCCGGTCGTGCCCGGCGTCAGCGGCGCGCCGCTGCGCGCCTGCACGATCGTCCCGAGCTGCCAGTCGCTGGTGAGCGCCTGGACCAGGCCCCTGCCGGCACCGCGGCTTTGAACGATGAATGAACCATTGACGATGTGCGGACGGTCGGCATCGCACGGCCCCCAG
>Ga0070704_100001761_pt1 | contig 11848 bp, 11 predicted proteins | sample KBSK5252metaG_FD_65467 | JGI IMG/M metagenome (GOLD analysis project Ga0070704, IMG submission 65467) | Corn, switchgrass and miscanthus rhizosphere microbial communities from Kellogg Biological Station, Michigan, USA - KBS K5-25-2 metaG | ecosystem: Host-associated > Plants > Roots >... | reverse complement strand
TGCGACCACGGGTAATGCACGAAATCGAGCGGCGTGACCGCGGTATTGCCGGGATCGATCCGCACCTGCTCGATGCCCGCGAGCAGAAACACCGGCCACACCATATCCAGCCAGTACGTCGCTGCCAAGAGCAGCGCGAGCGAGACGCGCGGCACGAGCGGCTTCGCCGCGAAAGCAAGCGCGGCGTGGCCGATGAACAACGCCTATTCCTCAGCCTGCGCCGGCTTGTGCGCGGCGATCAACTTCTGCTGCAGCAGCGGCGGTGCGGGATCGTAGTGGCTGAATTCCAGCGTGTACGAGCCGTGGCCGGCAGTGATCGACTTCAGGCGCGCGGGAAAATGCTCGAGCTCGGAGAGCGGCGCTTGCGCGGAGATCTGCACGGTGCCGGGGCGCGGCGAGTCGGAGCCTTTGATCTGGCCGCGGTGGCCCGAAAGCTCGCCCGCGATGTCGCCCATCTTTCCTTCCGGCGCGACGATCTGGACGTTGACGATCGGCTCGAGAATGATCGGCCGCGCTTTCGCCAGCGCATCGAGGAACGCCTTGCGGCCCGCCGACATGAAGGCCACGTCCTTCGAATCCACCGGGTGGTGCTTGCCGTCGTAGACGATGACGCGCACGTCCTGCAGCGGATAGCCGGCCACGAATCCGGTCTCGAGCACGCCGCGCACGCCTTTTTCCACCGACGGGATGTACTGGTTCGGAATGACACCGCCCTTCACGCTATCGACGAACTCGAACCCCGAGCCGCGCGGCATCGGCTCGATCTTCAGGTACACCTCGCCGAACTGCCCGGCGCCGCCGGTCTGCTTCTTGTGCCGGCTGTGGCCCTCGGCGCGCGCGGCGATCGTCTCGCGGTACGGAATGCTCGGCGGGCGCGTATCGAGCTCGAGCTTGTACTGCAGCGACATCTTTTCCAGCACGGTCTTCAGGTGGATCTCGCCGAGGCCGCGCAGCACCGTCTCGTTCGCCTGCGCGACGTGCTCGATGCGAAAGCACGGATCCTCGGCTTCGAGCCGGTGCAGCGCGTCCGACAGCCGCTGCTCGTCGCCGCGCTTCTTCGGCGTGACCGCGAGCCCGAACACCGACGTTGGCAGCTCGAGCGGCTTGATGTGCAGGTGCGCGTCCTCGGGCGAGTCGTGCAGGATGTGATCGAAGCGGATCTCGTCGATCTTCGCGATCGCGCAGATGTCGCCGGGCAGCGCCTCGGCGACCTCCACCTGGGTCTTGCCGCGCAGCATGTACAGGTGTCCGGCCCGGATCGGCTTGCGGCTCTCGCCGACGTAGAGCTGGCTTCCCGGCGTGAAGCGCCCCTGGTGCACGCGAAACACCGCAACGCGTCCGATGTACGGATCGATTTCCACCTTGATGACGTGCGCGAGCGCGTGCTTCGCCGGGTCGGGGGAGGCGGTCAGCTCGGTGGTGGTGCCGCCGGAATCGACGTTGAGGTAGACGGGCGGGTTTCCTTCGGCCGGGTTCGGTAGCAGTCGCACGATCACGTCGAGCAGCTCGGCGATTCCCGCTCCGGTGCGTGCCGACGTGAACACCACCGGGATCAGATGCCCCTCGCGCAACGCGCGCTCGAGCGGGTCGTGGAGCTGGTCGGGCTCGACTTCGCCCTTCTCGAGATAGATCTCCATCAGCTTTTCGTCGACCTCGACCACCTGGTCGACGAGCTTGCCGTGCGCTTCCTCGACCGAGGAAAAATCAGACTCGCCGGTCGGCGAGAAGAAGCAGTCGGAGACCCGGGTTGCGCCTCCCGCGGGCAGGTTCAGCGGCAGGCACTCCTTGCCGAACGCCGTCTGGATCTCGTCCAGCAGCCCGGGAAGGTCGACATTCTCGGCGTCGATCTTGTTGATGATGATCAGGCGGTCGAGCCCGCGCTTGCCCGCCCACTGCATGAAGCGGCTGGTCATCATCTCGATGCCGTTCTGGGCGTTGATCACGATCGCCGCGGTCTCGACCGCAGCGAGCGCGGGCAGCGAGTGGCCGAGAAAGTCCGGGTACCCCGGCGTGTCGAGCAGGTGGACGCGGTGCCCGGCGTGCGCGCCCTGGGGCTCGAAGGTCGCGACCGCCATCTTCAGCGAATGGCCGACCGATTTTTCCAGCGGCTGGTAGTCGCAGACGGTAGTGCCGCGCTCGACGCTGCCCGCCGACGGGATCGCCCCCGCGCGCACGAGCAGCGCCTCGGCGAGCGTGGTCTTTCCGGACCCCGACTGGCCGACGAGCGCAATCGTCCTGATGTGTTCGCTGGGATGCTTGCTCACGAGTGCTCCTCCGGAATGCTGCGCAATTTATAGCAGGAAAAATGGGGACGGACCCCATTTTTCCGCCCCGAAAATGGGGTCCGTCCCTATTTTTCCGCCGTCAGGGTGGCGAGCAGCGCGTTCACCTGATCCGGTGCCTCGATCTGCGGGAAATGGCCCAGGCCCGGCAGGATCTCGATGCGAGCGCCCGGGACCCGCTCGCGCAGCAGGTCGAGCCACGGACTGGTCTGGCCTGCGCGCATCGAACTGCGCTTGCGCTCCGGGCTCATCGTGGTGCTCTGGATCGCGAGCAGCGGAACGCGGACGGCGGCAAGGGCCGCGACCATCTGGCCGGCATCCCAGCGCGCCATCGACGGGAACAGGGCCGCCCCGACTTCGGCCGGCAAGCGCTTTGCACGCTCGATGATGCTCGTTGCCTGCGGCGAGGGCGTTAAGAACATCTGTCGGAAGAGCGCTTCGGCAAAGGCCGGAAATCCGGTGAACTCGATCGCCGCCCGCATCGCCTCGCCGGCCTCGCGCGGTTCCCCCCAGGCCATGCGGCTGCCGTCGACGAGCGCGATCGCCGCGACCTTCCTGGGTGCCTGGTGGTTCGCTTCAAGCACGACGCGACAGCCCATGCTGTGGCCGACCAGCACTGCCGGTGCAGCGAGCGTCTGCAGCAGTTCCGCCACGTCGGCGCCATAGCGCTCGATCGAGCATTCGCCTGCGGCGCTGGGTGTGCGTCCGTGCCCGCGCAGATCGCACGCAAGGACGGTGCGGGTTTTCGAGAAATGCTCGATCTGCGCTCGCCAGTCCTCGTGCGCGCAGGCAAAGCCGTGGACGAAAACGAACGGCGGCGCGCCTTCCCCCGCGCGCAAGCAGTACATCGTCGTGGTGGACGTGGAAATGGGGATTCCCTATTTCTTTTTCGCCTTTGCCTTCTTCGCCGTCTCTTTCGCCGGATCTTGGTCCTTGGGCGCTTCCTTGCGGGCGAGCAGCTCGGCGCGCGGCTTCAGCGCGTCTTCCAGCCTGGACTTCGGAATCAGCAGCGTATACGTCGCGAGCGCTCGCTCGCGCGGCAGGCGCTCGGCAAGTTTCTTGGCGCGCTCCTCGGCGTCCTTGCCTTCGGGCTTTGCTTCGCCTGCCACCGCCAGCGTCGCAGGGTAATTCTCGCCTTTGAGGGCGCCGAGCCGCAGTGTGTAGGTAAGGCCGTCGAACGTATTCGCGGTCAGCACGGTCGGCGCGGAGAGCCCCGTCTCCTCGGGTTTGGTTTCCTTGCCGAGAACATCGGCGAGCTCGACACTGGCGAGCGAATACGCAGCGGCGTTCGCCTTGGCGGGCTCGACCTTCTCGGCCTTCGCGCCTGCGAGCGTCCATTCGGCGTCCTCGGCTGCGCGCTCGAGCTTCCATCCCTCGCCGGCCGCAGGCGCATACTCGAGCGACTTGACCTTCTCGGCGGAGAAGCCGGCTCGCGCGACCCAGTCCGCGCTCCTTGCGCTCGCCTGCGCAAGCGGATCGGAGACGACGTAGACCGTCTTCTCCTCGCCCGGCAGCAGCACGAAGCGCCCGTCGCCGATCGCCTTGTCGGGATTTTCCGGCTCGCTCTTGAAATACTTGCGGCCGACGAGAACGGTCGCGAGCGGCTTGCCGTCGGCGCCGCGAAACTCGACGCGCGTCGCGGCGTCGTCGAGCTTGAGCCGCTTGCGATCGGCGGCGCCGAGCGGCTCGGCCTGCCCGACTTTGAGCTCGATCGCCTTCAGCACGAACTCGCGCACCCGCTCCAGGTCCGCGGGAAACGCTGCGCGCTCGGCGATGACCCAGCCGGATTCCTTGCGCTCAAGCGTGATCGCTGCCTGCGGCTCGCGGAGCGAAATCGTGGCGATGTCCGCGGCCCGGAGGCCCTTCAGCAGCGGCTTGCCGAGCGCGGCGACGCCGGCCGGCTTCTGCGTGCGCGCCTGCTGGTAGTAGTACAGCGCGCCGCCGCCAAAGAGCGCCAGCAGCGCGACCAGCAGCGCCGCGACGCGTGCGTTCATGCGGCGGCTTGCCTGCGGCGGCGAACGAGCGCGACCGCAAGCCCGAGCAGCGCGACCAGCAGCGGCATGAGCGCGATGTTCGCCACCTTGGTCCACAGAACGAGCTGCTCGGCGTCCTGGCGCAGGTTCTTGCGCAGGTCCTTCAATTCCTTGCGGGTCTCCATGACCTTCTTGCGGAAGTTCTCGATCTCGTCCTGCTCCTGCGGCGTGAGGATCTGCGCGCCCTTGGCCGCCGCGCCGCGCGACTTCTGCAGGCCCTGCAGCTTCTCGGTCGTCTTCTGCAGCTCGGTCTCGATCGACTGGATCTTGCCGAAATACTGCTTCTGCGCGTCGGCTTCCATCTGGCGCACGACGGTGAGCGGGCGGAACGCCGCGGCGCGGCTGCGCAGCGAGATCAGGTCGTCTCCGGAAGCGAGCTGCTCGACGATGCTCTGCGCGAAGGCGAGGTTGCCGTTCGAGGGCACGACGATCCTGCGGCCGAACACTTCCTGGATGTCGACCGCGGCGCCGTCGTTCAGCATGTCGACGTCGGCAACCAGCAGCACGGAATTGTCCTTTGCCGTTTCCTTGAGCGCGGGCTCGGCCGCGGGCTCGGGCTTCGGCTTGGCGTCCTTGGAAGCCGGCGTCTCGCTCTTGGGCCGGCCCTCGGGGAACGCGGTCGTGAACTTGCCGCTGAGCCGCATCGCGAGCGGCCGGCTCACCTCATCCGGCTTGAAGCCCTTGGTCGCCGCTTCGCCGGAGACCGAGGCGACGACGTTGTCGACCAGCATCGAATTGGGTGAGCTCTTCACCAGCTCGGTGGCCTTCAGTCCGGGGGCCGGCTTGACGCTGAAAGCACCGCCGAACGCATAGAGCAGCGTCTCGATCTGGCTGGTGACGACGTCGTCGCGATTCAGCGCGGTGCGGTTGAGCGTCAGCACCGTCGGCGTGTAGCGGTTGCCGCTGCCCGATGCGTAGACCACGTCGGCGATCACCTTGCCCGGATTCATTCCCACGCCCCACGCCTTGAACAGGCGCGGCATCGTCGAGCTGGTGCCGCCGCCGCCGACACCCGGCACCGGGCTCGGCTGCTGATCGAAATACGCGTACGGGTCCACGAACACCACCAGCTTTCCCCCGCGCAAGACGAACTGGTCGAGCGCGTACTCGGTCGCTTCCGCGATGTCGCGCGGGTGGATCACCAGCAGTACGTTGAGATCCTTGTCGATCGACGTCGCGGTCATGTTGACCGGCCGCACGTTGAAATCGCGCTTCAGCTCGGTGGCGAGCACCCAGGGCTCGCTGCTCTGGCGGGTGAACGGATTGAATTTTTCGCCGAGAACCGGCAGCGCGCTCATCAGGCCGATCGTCGGCTGCTCGGCGATGCCGACTCGCGCGACCGCGCGCGCGAGATCGTATTCGAGCAGCCGCTCGCGCATCGGGTTGAGCGCGCCGAGCGCCTGCTTGCGCTCCAGGCGGCTCACCACGAGCCCGAGGTAGAACTGCTCGCCGGAGCTCAACTGCTGCGGCTCGACGCCATCGAGCTGCGCCGCGTCCTCCTCTTCGGAGTCCGGCTGCGGATTGTATTTCTCGACCACCAGGTTTCCGCCTGCGACCGACTTGAACTCGCGCACCAGGTCCTCGACGCGCTGCGCATAGCTGCGCAGCTGCACCGGCATCGTGTGCTCGCCCTGCGAGATGTAGAGCCGCACCTTCACCGGCGCATCGAGCCCGCGCAGGATTCGCTTCGTGCCGTCGGAAAGCGTATAGAGCCTGCCCTCGGTGAGATCGACGCGCGCCGCAGCGGAGGAGGCGAGGTAGTTGAACGCGACCAGCACCAGGAAGAGGGCAACCAGGCCGATTGCGGAGTAGACCAGGTGCTCGTATTTTTTCATCCGCTCACCCTGCGCGGTGCCCGCGGATGATGACGCCCGTCGCGAACAGCGCGAAGCCGATCACCGACAGGAAGAAGAACAGGTCGCGGGTATCGAGCACGCCCTTCTGGAATCCGTCGAAGTGCGTGATGACCGAGAAGGAGGCGACCGTGTCGACGACCGCGGGGCTCGCCCAGCGTGCGAGCAGATCGGTGACCGGGTTGAAGCCGACGAGAATCAGCAACAAGCACAGCACCACCGAGAGGATGAACGCGACCACCTGGTTGCGCGTCATCGCCGAGGTCATGCAGCTGAGCGCGAGGTACGCGCCCGCCAGCAGGAAGCTGCCGACGTACCCGGCCGCGATCGCGCCGTTATCGGGCTCGCCGAGCACGTTGACCGTCAGCACCACCGGGAACGTAAGCGCGAGCGCGAGCGCGAGAAAGAGCCACGAGGCGAGGAACTTGCCGAGGATCGCCTGCCACGTCGTGATCGGCATCGTCAGCAAGAGCTCGATCGTCCCCGCGCGACGCTCCTCGGCCCACAGGCGCATGCCGACCGCGGGTACCAGCACCAGGTACAGCCATGGGTGCCAGCCGAAGAATGCCGACAGGCTCGCCTCGCCCCGCTCGAAGAACGCGCCGGCGGTGAACGTGAAGAACCCGGCGAGCAGCAGGAAGATCACGAGGAACACGTACGCGACCGGCGAGCTGAAATAGGCGGCGAGCTCGCGCTGGCAGATGATCCGGATCGCCCTCATGTCTTCACCGTGTCGGGCTGCGTCAGGCTGCGGAACACTTCGTCGAGCTCGCCCCGTTCGCTGTACATGCCGCGCACCTTCCAGCCCTCGCGATTGACGAGGTCGATCACGGCTGCGGCGAGCTCGGCCCCTCGCGACGTATCGCTGGGATAGATGCGAAACACGCCATTGACGCTCTCGACCCGTCCGAGCACCGCGAGTTTCTCCGCGGTTGCGCCTTCGGCCTCCAGCGTCACCGCGCCTTCGAGCGTCGACATCGCACGCAGCTCGCCCGGCGTTCCCTGCGCGACGATCCGGCCGCGATCGATGATGATCGCGCGCGTGCAGGCGGCATCGACTTCCTCGAGGATGTGAGTCGAGAACACCACCGCCTTCGTCTTGCCGAGCGCGCGGATCAGGTTCCGCACCTCGTGCTTCTGGTTCGGATCCAGGCCGTCGGTCGGCTCGTCGAGCACCAGGACCTCGGGATCGTGAATCAGCGCCTGCGCAAGGCAGGTGCGGTGCTTGTAGCCCTTGGAGAGCGTGTCGATGCTCTGGTGGACGACTGCGGAGAGAAAACACATCTCGATCGCGTGCGAGACCGCTTTCCTGCGCGCCGCACCGTCCAGCCCGCGCATCGCCGCTGCGAACTCGAGAAAGCTCTCAACCGTCATGTCCGGATACGAGGCGGCGTTCTCAGGCAGATAACCGATCAGCCGCTTCGCCTCGAGCGGCTGCTCGGCGACGTCATGCCCGCCGACGGTCACGCGACCGCTCGTCGGCGGATAGAAGCCGGTGATCATGCGCATCGTGGTCGACTTGCCCGAGCCGTTCGGCCCGAGGAAGCCCAGCACCTCGCCTCGCTCGACGCTGAACGAAACGCCATCCACGGCGCGCTTGGCGCCAAACGTCTTCACCAGATTTTCGATTCGAATCATCGATTGGCCGATCGCCCCGCCCGCGCACTCGACTGGAGCGGGGGTGCATCAAGGGGGCGCATTATACTGTGGTAGAAACCGACTGAAATCATTAAGGAGGAACCATGCCTGCACTGGCGATTCGACTCGGCGGCGCATTGGCGGCTGCGCTGTTCGCGCTCGCGGCCGCGGCGCAACCCACCATCAAGATGATGATCCCGGCGAACCCCGGTGGCGGGTGGGATCAGACCGGGCGCAATCTTGCCGCTGCCATGCAGGGCGCGAAGCTCGTCTCGGGCGTGCAGTTCGAGAACAAGGGCGGCGCTGCTGGAATCATCGGCCTCGCCCAGTTCGTCAACTCCGCGAAGGGCGACCCGAACGCGGTGATGATCGGCGGCATGGTCATGGTCGGCGGCATCATCCTCGGCAAATCGCAGGTGAACCTGACGCAGGTAACGCCGATTGCGCGCCTGACGAGCGAATGGGAGGTGATCGTCGTGCCGGCGAATTCCCCGCACAAGACGATGGCCGACCTGGTGAAGGCGTTCAAGGAGAACCCGGGCAAGGTCTCGTGGGGCGGCGGGTCGGCGGGCGGCACCGATCACATCCTCGTCGGCCTGATCGCAAGAGCGGTCGGCGTCGACCCGGCGAAGATTAATTACGTGCCGTTCAAGGGCGGCGGCGAAGCGAGTGTCGCGATCCTCGGCGGGCACGTCACCGCCGGCGTCTCGGGGATCGGCGAGTTCGCCGAGCAGGTGAAGGCAGGCAAGATGCGCGCGCTCGCGCAGTCGGCGCCGACCAAGGTCGACAACATCCCGTCGCTGAAGGAGCAGGGGATCGACGTCGAGCTCGGCAACTGGCGCGGCATCTTCGGCGCGCCCGGAATCACGCCGCAGCAGCGCGACGCGCTGGTGCAGCTCGTCAAGAACGCGACCGAGACGCCGGCGTGGAAGGCGACGCTCGAGAAGCTCGGCTGGACGCCGGTATTTCTCGCCGGCGATGCGTACGGCAAGTTCCTCGACGAAGACACCAAGCGCGTTGCGGGGATCATCGAGTCGCTCGGCCTGAAGAAGTAGCGCATGTGAAGCGCCGCTCGGCCGCGGAAATCGCGCTCTCGCTCGGCGTGCTCGCGCTTGGCGCGGGCGTCGCGGCCGGAACGGCGATGCTGCCGTCGGAAGGCGGCTACGCGGGGATCGGCCCGAACTTCGTTCCGGGCGTCGTCGCTGCCGGCTTGCTGCTGCTCGGCGGCTGGCTGACCTATGAAGCGTTCAGCGGAGGCTGGCGCAATGCTCCTGCGGACGACCCGCGGGAGCGCGGCGAGCATCCGTTTCACGCGCCTTCGTTCGGCTGGATCTCGGCGGGCCTCTTCGCGCACATGGCGTTGATCGGCACCGGCGGGTTCGTGCTTGCCGGAACGGCGCTCTTCGGCTGCGTCGCGCGCGGCTTCGGCAGCACGCGGATCGTGCGCGACGCAGCATTCGGGTTCGTGCTCTCGCTCGCGGTGTTCGTGTTTTTCGTCAAGCTGCTGAACGTCGGCCTGCCTGCGGGATGGCTCGCGCCGCTGCTCGGCGTGGCCGGAATCTAGGCGCATGGAAGCGTTCGACGCACTGCTCGCCGGTTTCGGCGTCGCACTCAGGCCGATCAACCTGTTGTGGGGCTTCATCGGCGTGACGCTCGGCACGTTCGTCGGCGTGCTGCCCGGCGTCGGCCCGGCGCTGACGGTGGCGATGCTGCTGCCGCTGACGGCGAAGCTCGATCCGACCGGCGCGCTGATCATGTTCGCCGGCATCTATTACGGCGCGATGTTCGGCGGCTCGACGACGACCATCCTGTTGAATACACCCGGCGAATCGGCGTCGATCGCGACTGCGCTCGAAGGCAACAAGATGGCGAAGGCGGGGCGCGCCGGTCCCGCGCTCGCGACGAGCGCGATCGGCTCGTTCGTCGCAGGCACGATCGCCACCGTGCTGCTGACGCTGCTCGCGCCGCTCGTCGTCGACCTGGCGCTCAAGTTCGGCCCCGCCGAGTACTTCTCGTTGATGGTATTCGCGTTCATCACGGTGTCGGCTGTGCTCGGCTCGTCCACGGTGCGCGGCCTGACGAGCCTGTTTCTCGGGCTTTTCCTCGGCCTGATCGGCATCGACAGCCAGACCGGGCAGGCGCGCTTTGCGTTCGGCGTCCCCGAATTGCTCGACGGCGTCGACGTCGTCGTGCTCGCCGTAGGGCTCTTCGCGGTCGGAGAAGCGCTCTACGTTGCTGCGTACCAGAGCCGGCTCACCGAGACGATGGAGAAGATGTCGAGCTCGATCATGATGACTGCCGAAGACTGGAAGCGCTCGTGGCCGGCGTGGCTGCGCGCGACCGCGATCGGCTTCCCGTTCGGCACGATTCCCGCCGGGGGCTCCGAAATCCCGACGTTCATTTCGTACGCGACCGAGAAAAAACTCTCCAAGCACCCGGAAGAGTTCGGCACGGGCGCGATCGAAGGCGTGGCCGGGCCCGAGGCTGCGAACAACGCTGCCGCGACGGGCGTGCTGGTGCCGCTTCTTACGCTCGGCATCCCGACCTCGGCGACCGCCGCGATCCTGCTGGGCGCGTTCCAGAACTACGGCCTGCAGCCGGGGCCGCTGCTCTTCCAGTCGCAGAGCGAGCTCGTCTGGGGCCTGATCGCGAGCCTCTACATCGGCAACATCATCCTGCTGATCCTGAATCTGCCGCTGATCGGCATCTGGGTGAAGGTCCTGACGATCCCGAAGGACCTGCTGTACGCCGGCATCCTCGTGTTCGCAACGCTCGGCGCCTACAGCCTGCACCAGTCGTGGGTCGACCTGCTGACGCTCTACGTATTCGGCCTGCTCGGATTCGCGATGCGGCGCTGGGACATCCCGGTCGGACCGGCGGTCATCGGGTTGATTCTCGGGCCGCTCGCCGAAACGCAGTTCCGCCGCGCGCTGTCGATCAGCCAGGGCGACGCCACGGTGTTTCTCACGCAGCCAATTTCTGCGACGTTCCTCGCGATCACAGTGACGCTGATCGTGCTGCCGTGGATCGTGCGCCGATTCCGGCGCAGCTAGTCGGCTACTTCAGCAGCAGCGCCGAGAGCAGCCAGGAAATCAGGCTGTAGACGATCGCGCCGAGGAAGCCGGCCCAGAACCCGTCGACCACGAAGCCCTTGACGAACGAGCCGACGGCCCAGAACAGCAGCCCATTGATGACAAGGATGAAAAGACCGAGCGTCAGCAGCGTGACCGGCAGCGTCAGCAGCACGAGCACCGGGCGGATGACCGCGTTCACGAGGCCGAGCACCAGCGCAGCGATCAGCGCCGTGACGAAGTCGGACACGCGGATCGACGGCATCAGGTAGGCGACCGCGATCAGCGCAACGGTATTGACGAGCCAGGAGAGCAGCAGAGTCATCATCGTTCGACAATATAATCGACAAATCGTTGCTGCGAGGGTCCCGATGCCCAATCCCACCGATCCGCGCTGGAAATACGACGGGGTGCGCGTCGTGCACGCCGGCGAGCTCGACATCAACACCGCGCAAACCCCCGGCATGAACCGCGCCGCGGCCATTACCTATGCCCGCGCCGGTGCGGAGAAGCTCTGGGCCGGCACGGTGGTGATTCACCCCAAGGCAAAGACTGGCGCGCATCACCACGGCCCGGTCGAGAGCGTGATCTACGTCGTCAGCGGCAAGGCGCGCATGCGCTGGGGCGACCAGCTCGAATTCATTGCCGAAGCGGGGCCGGGCGATTTCATCTACGTGCCGCCGTACGTGCCGCACCAGGAGATCAACGCGAACGACGACGAGCCGCTCTCGTGCGTGCTCGTGCGCAGCGGGCAGGAGCCGGTGGTCGTCAACCTCGACATTCCGGTCGTCGAAAAGCCGGAAGAAGTGCACTGGGTGGATAACATCCACCCCGCGCCGAAGAAGTAGCCGTCGCTAGCCGATCCGCCGGGACGCCTCCCGGTGGACGATCACGCTGCTCGCGGCGACGACGATCGCTGCGCCCACGTAGGTCCATGCATCGGCCGTGCGGCCGAAGACGACGAGATCGAA
>Ga0070704_100001758_pt1 | contig 11852 bp, 9 predicted proteins | sample KBSK5252metaG_FD_65467 | JGI IMG/M metagenome (GOLD analysis project Ga0070704, IMG submission 65467) | Corn, switchgrass and miscanthus rhizosphere microbial communities from Kellogg Biological Station, Michigan, USA - KBS K5-25-2 metaG | ecosystem: Host-associated > Plants > Roots >... | reverse complement strand
AAGAACGCAGACTCGCTCGTCGAGTGCAGCGCGGGGATGAAAAAGCCGCCGAACGTCTCGTCACCGCCAATCTTCGCTTCGTCATCTCCTACGTCAAAAAATATCAGGGCCACGGTCTAGACCTTTCCGAGCTGGTCGCCATCGGCAACGAAGGCCTCCTCAAGGCCGTCAAGAAATTCGATCCCGACCAGGGCGTGAAGTTCATTTCGTACGCTGTGTGGTGGGTTCGCCAAGCAGTGCTCAAGGCCCTGGCCGAGCAGACGCGCAGCGTTCGGATCCCGCTGAACCAGAACTCCCAGCTCATCCGCATGAGCCGGACTGAGACGTACCTGTCTCAAGAGCTGGGGCGGGAGCCGACGGACAACGAAATCGCGCAGGCGCTCGAGGATACCGTCGAGAACGTCCGCACGGCGCGCCGCATGACGGCCGCCGAGCTGTCGCTCGACGCGCCGGTGGACCGGTCCGACAAGGACGCGGCCACGCTGGGCGAGCGCTTCGCGGGTCAAGAAGGCGGCGAGATCGAAGAGCGCACCGACGGCAAGTTGATGCGCGAGTTCATCGATCGCATCTTCCAGAAGTACCTGACGCCGCGCGAGCGCAAGATCCTCTATCTCTACTACGGCCTCGAGGAAGGCAGCGAGGCTATGACGCTCGAGAAGATCGGGGCGCTCATGGGCGTCACGCGCGAGCGGATCCGTCAGATTCGCGAACGGGCATTCGAGAAGCTCAGAGAGTCCCCGGATGGGAAGGCGCTCAAGGGCTTCTGGCGGGCGGCGTAAAAAGGCAGGCAGGTTGAGCACATAGCGGGGTCAGGACAAGCTAGTCCTGGCCCCGCTATACTATTAGCCATGTCTCGGGAACTCCCGATTTTCCCCCTGCCACTGGTGCTATTCCCCGGGGCCAGCCAGCCGCTCCATATCTTCGAGCCCCGCTATCGCCAGCTGCTCTCGGACTGCCTCGACCAGGATCGCCGGTTCGGGATCGCCTATGCCGCCCCCGACCAGCACGCCGATCCCGCCCCTGCTCCGGGCGACGTCGGCTGCGTCGCTCATATCCTCACCACGCAGGCGCTCCCCGACGGCCGCTCCGACATCCTGACGACCGGCGAGCAGCGCTTCGTGCTGCTCGAGTGGCTCCCGACCGACCGCCCCTACCGCATGGCGCGTGTGGAGGAGTTCGCCGACGAACCCGTCGATTCGGCGGAAGCGGACGGCATCGGTCAGGACGTACGGCGCGACTTCCTCCGGGTGATGGATGCGCTGGAACAGGATCCGCCCGAGCTCCCCGTCGACCCCGAGGCGCTGTCGTTCCGCGTCGCGGCCTCGCTCGAGCTCGAGGCGCCCGGCAAGCTCGCTTTGCTGGCGATCCGCAGCACCACCGTCCGCCTGCGCCGGCTCGCCGCCCTGTTGCAGCCCCTCGCCGCCGACGCCGAGCGCCGCGCCGCCGTGCGTCACCGCGCCCGAAGTAATGGAAAGGGCGGCGCCCACCCGCAGATCGAGAAGGTCCCGTGAGCACCAGCGCCCTGGCTGACGATCTCGGGGCGATCGTGGGATCCCGACACGTGCGGGTCGCGCCCGCCGAGCGGGCGACGTACGCCATGGATGGCCTGCCGACCCACCGGCGCCTCCCCGATGTCGTGGTGCTCCCGGGCACCCGCGAGGAAGTGATCGCCGTGATCCGCCTCCTCGCCGTGCTCGGCATCCCGTTCGTCCCGCGCGGCGCCGGAACCGGCCTCTCGGGTGGCGCACTCGCCGAGGAGGGCGCGGTCCTGATCGTGCTCACGCGCCTGAACCGCATCTTGAAGGTCGACGCTGCGAATCGCTCGGCACTGGTGGAGCCCGGCGTGGTGAACGCGAGACTCTCGGCCGCCACTCGGCCTCACGGCCTGCACTACGCCCCCGATCCGTCGAGCCAAACCGCCTGCACGATCGGCGGTAACGTCGCCGAGAACGCGGGCGGGCCGCATTGCCTGAAGTACGGCGTCACCGCGAATCACATCCTCGCGCTCGAGGTGGTACTTGCCACGGGGGAGATCGTCGTCCTGGGAAGCCCCGGCGGCGAGCCGTGGGGACCCGATCTCGTAGGGCTGTTCGTGGGGTCGGAGGGCAACTTCGGCGTCGCGACCCGCATCACCGTCCGGCTCACGCCCTTGCCCCGCGCCGTCCGCACCCTGCTCGCCGACTTCATGGCACTCCGCGCCGCTGGGGAGGGCGTCTCCGCGATCATCGCCGCGGGGATCGTCCCGGCCGCCCTGGAGATGATGGACCAGTCGTGCATCCAGGCAGTCGAAGACTCAGTGTACGCGGCGGGCTACCCACGCGACGCCGCCGCCGTCCTACTCGTCGAGCTGGACGGCGGCAATACGGACGCCGTGATCGCTGAGACGGAGTCGGTGATCGATATTCTGCGGAAATCTGGGGCGCGATCTGTGAGATCTGCGGCAAACGAGGCCGAGCGCGAACGTCTCTGGCAGGGCCGCAAGAAAGCGTTCGGCGCGATGGGCCGGCTGTCGCGCGACCTGGTGGTGCAGGATGCCGTCGTGCCCCGTTCCGCGCTGCCCGACGTGCTCGAGACGATCGCGGGGATCGCGGCACGGTACCGGCTCGTCGTGAGCAACGTGTTCCACGCGGGCGACGGCAACCTCCACCCCAACATTTCGTTCGATGCGACTGACGAGGCGATGCGCGTCCGGGTCGAGCTGGCGAGCGCCGAGATCATGGCCGCCTGCATCGCGGCCGGTGGGACGATCACCGGCGAGCACGGGATCGGCCTCGACAAACTGCGCTACATGCCGCTCATGTTTGACGCCGAGTCTCTCGGTGCCATGCTCGCGGTGCGGCGGGTGTTTGATCCGGAAGAGAGAGTGAACCCGGGGAAAGTGGTGCCCGTGCATGCCTGCCGAGAATGGACGTCGGCCCACGGTCGAGGTTTGACTGACCCCGGGCGCAAGCCCGGGGTGGGACCAAAACCCGACCCGGTTGGTTTGGACACTGGACCAAAACCCCGCGATCCCGGTTTGGGTGATCCCCGGGCTGGCGCCCGGGGTCAGTTGGTCCTCCCATGACCATCCTCGAGAAGGTCACCGCGTTGCTGGGCGAGGGGGCGGTCCTCGAGCCAAGCACCGACCAGGTCCCGCGCATCGCCCCCGGGTCCCCCGACGCCGTGGCGCTGCTGCTGGGCACCGCGCACCAAGAGGGATGGCACGTGCGGATCGAAGGTGCGGGCACGTGGCTCCCGAGTGACGCCCCCGCGGATCTCGCTCTCACCACTCGTAGGTTAGACCGCGTTCCCGCCGTCGAGCCCCAGGATCTGACCGCCACTGCCGAGGCGGGGATCGGGCTCGATCAACTGCGTCAGCAGCTCGCCGACCGCGGCGCCTGGCTCGCGGTGGATCCACCCGGGCTTGCCGGTCGGACCCTCGGATCGATGGTGGCGACCGCCACCGCTGGACCGCTGCGCCAGGGCTTCGGGCCGGTGAAGGACCATCTCCTCGGCGTCACGTTCGTGACGGGCGACGGGCGGATGGTGCAGAGCGGCGGTCGCGTCATGAAGAACGTCGCCGGGTACGACCTCACGCGGTTGCAGGCGGGCGGGTTCGGCGCATTCGGCGTGATCGTGCTGGTGCACCTGCGCCTGCGGGCGCTACCCCGCGCCGACGTGACGCACGTGCTCGAAGGCTCGCGCGACGAGCTGACGCAGATCGCGGAGGACATCGCCGCCTCGGGGCTCACCCCGGCGGCGCTGGAGCTCGTCTCCCCTGCCCTGGCGCGCCGCGATCGCTGGGTACTGGCGGTCCGGCTCGTCGGCTCACCAACGCTCGTGTCCGCCGACGAAGCCGGACTCGGACGCTTTGCCAAACTTCGGGCTGAGGAAGCCCACAGCTTCTGGATGCGCCTCGCCGAAGGGTTCGCGGTCCGTCCAGTGACGTTCCGCATCGGTGGCGTGCCGGCGGCGAGCGACGAGCTGCTCGACCTGCTCCAGCATCAGGTCGGCGACGAGTGGATCTCCGCGGCGCCCGCCGCGGGCGCGATCCGCTGGAGCGGCGATACGACCGTCGATCGGCTGCAGCGGCTGCGGCGAACGTTGGCTGCCCTCGAGGTGCCGCTGACGCTCGAGCGCGCGCCCTGGCCGGTGCGCACTGCCGTGGGTCACTTCGGCGCCTACCGCGAGGGAGCCGGTCCGCTCGTCGCTGGACTGCGGCGCACATTCGATCCCGGCGGCGCGTTGGTCGTCGCGACCGACGGCGAATGATACAGGCGGGAGCACGAGGAGGCTTCGCCGGGCTCGACGCATGTGTGCACTGCGGCTTCTGTCTTCAGGCCTGCCCCACATTCCTCGCCACCGGAGACGAGGCCGACTCCCCGCGGGGCCGCATCGAGCTGATGCGCGCGCTGGAGCGTGGCGACCTCGCCGCGACCGACGCCGCACTCACCTACCACTTGGACCGCTGTCTCGGCTGCCGCGCCTGCGAACCGGTCTGCCCGTCGGGTGTGCGCTACGGCCAGGGACTCGAGACGGCCCGCGAGCGGCTCGCCCTGGCCGGCGGCGTGCCGTGGTTGGCGCGCGCGGCGCTGTGGGCGCTCACGACGCCGGGGGTGTCGGGGGTGGTCTATGCTCTGGCTCGCATGTTTCGGGCAACGGGGCTCCCGCGGATGCTCGCTGGATGGGGGAGACTGCGGTTTGCTATGGGGATGCTCGGCGCTACCGCGCCGGAGGTTGGTCGAGGTGTGTCGAGGTTGCGAAAGGTTGTCGAGGAAAAAACCTCCACCAACCTCCACCAACCTTCACCAACCTCCACCGTCCTGCTGTTCAGGGGCTGCGTCATGCAAGGTCTCTTCCGTCACGTGCATGGGGCGACTATCCGGACGCTGCAAGTCAACGGCTACGAAGTACGCGAGGTCGCGGGACAGGTTTGCTGCGGCGCGTTGCATGCCCACGCGGGGCTCGGTGACGGAGCGCGGGCGTTGGCGCGCGCGAACGTTGCGGCGTTCGGCGACGGCGATGCGCCGATCGTCGTGAACAGCGCGGGGTGCGGGGCGTTCATGAAAGAGTATGGGCACGTGGTGGGCGGCGGCGGTCGTTTTGCTGCGCGCGTCCGCGACGTTACCGAACTGCTCGCCGCCAACGGTGGCCCCGTCGCCGGCGGCCCAGTCGACCTGCACGTCGCTTACGATCCGCCCTGCCACCTGTTGCACGCCCAGCGGGTCGCCCAGCCGCCCGAGCGGCTCTTTGCCGCGATACCGTTACTCCGACTCGTGACCATCGCCGGGGCGAATGACTGCTGTGGCAGCGCCGGCCTGTTCACGCTCGTCGAGCCCGAGATGTCGCGCGCGGTACTCCAACCCAAACTCGAGGGGTTGGCCGCGGTGGCACCCCAGGTCGTCGCGACCGGCAACCCGGGTTGCGTGATGCAGCTCGGTGCCGGGCTCGCGGCGCGCGGGATCCGGGCTCAGGTGCGCCACCCAGTGGAGCTGCTCGACGCGTCGTATCGGGCGGCGGGGCGCTACGAATGAGCACGCGCCACATCCCCGCGATCGACGGGGTCGACCTGGCGCTGCATCGGCTGCGCGCCTACCGCGACCGGCGGCCCGCGGTCCTGCTGGTGCACGGCGCCTTCACGAACCACCGCGCCTTCCTGCACGGCCCCGGCGGGGGGCTGGCGCACTTCCTCGGCTCCCAAGGCTTTGACGTCTGGCTCGCCGACCTGCGCCATCACGGCGACAGTGCGCGCGAGCCGCGGCCGCTGGCGTGGACCTTCGAGGATTGGGCGCTGCGCGACGCCCCGGCGTTCGTCGCTCGGGTGCACGAGGAGACCGACGGCGCTCCGCTTACATGGGTGGGTCACTCGGCGGGCGGGGCCGCAGGGCTCTGCTGGTTGTCCCGCGTCGCCGCCGCCGCGCCCCTCGCTGCCACTATCACGCTCGGCACGCCGGGCCCGCAGCGGCTCGGGCCCGTCCGCTGGTCCCTCGCCGCAACGACGATCGGCCTGTCGCGTCTGCTGGGTCGTTTTCCGAGCCGCGCCCTGGGGTTTGGCTCCGAGGACGAGGCGGCGGGGATCCTCGCCGAGTGGATGCGGTGGAACGTGCAGGGCCGCTGGGTGGGCACCGACGGGTTCGACTACTTCGCCGCGCTCGCCGCCGTGCGTACACCGTACCTGGCGGTGGCAGGCGGCGCGGACCGCGTCTTCGCGCCCGCCGCGGCGTGCCGCCAGGTGGTCGAGCGGGTCGGGTCCGCTCGCAAGACGCTCACGGTCGAAGCGGGGCTCTCGCACGGCGGCCTCGTGCTCTCGCCCCGCGCCCGTGACGGGTGTTGGCCCGCCATCGCGGCGTGGCTCAAGGGGACGCTCGGGTGAGCGACACATTCCCCACCGCGCCCGCGCCGATCGTCACCCGGGTGAACCCCGGAGACGTGCCCGCCGAGGTCGTGGACCGGTTGCGCGCCGGCGCGATCGTCGCGCCCACGGGCGCCGGAGTCCTCGATCTCACGGGCCCCGGCGCGGTGGCGTCCTTCCAGGGTCTGCTCACGAGCGACATCGAGCAACCCGGCGACGGCGCCTTCGTGTACGGCGCGCTGCTCACGCCGAAGGGCATGATCGTCGTCGACGGCTGGGCCGCGCGGCTCGGCGTGCGGGTGCGCTTCACGGTCCCCAGCGAAGGGCGCGAGCGCGCGGCGGCGATCCTGCACCGCTCCGTGCCGCCACGCCTCGCCCGCACCGTGGATCGGAGCGGCGACTCCGTAGTGCTGCGCGTGGCCGGCGCGCACGCCGTCGCCATCCTGGGCGCGTCCGGCCTGCCCGCCCCGCCCCACGCCGGACACGTCGTCGAGGCGACGTTCGAGGATGCGCCGCTCGAAGTGGCTCGCGCCACGGAGCGCGCGCCTTTTACGTTCCAGATCACGGTCACCGCCGAGCATCAGGAGGCTGTCGTCGATCGGCTAGTCCGGGGCGGGGCGACCGAAGCGGACGCCGCCGCGCTCGAGTTGGCGCGGATTCTTGCCGGGTGGCCGCGCCTCGCCTCTGAAGTGGACGAAAAAACGATTCCCCAGGAAATCGGCTACGACGACATCGGCGGCGTCTCGTACACCAAGGGCTGTTATACCGGACAGGAGACGGTCAGCCGGCTGCACTTCCGCGGCCACGCCAACCGTCACCTGCGCGGTCTGCTGTTCGAGGTGGACTCGCCCGCGCCTCCCGCCGAGGGCTGGAGCGCGGTGACCGAGGACGAACGCGAGGTGGGGCGCGTGACCAGCATCGCGTGGGTCGCCGGCGCCGACCGCTGGATCGGCCTCGCTATCATCCGTCGCGAGGTAGCGGTCGGCGCCGTGGTCCGCGCCGCCGGCCGCGAGGCGCGCGTCGTCACCCTCCCCTTCGATCTGCCGGCTACCCGTCCAGCATGACCGTTCTCGTCACCGGCGGCCGCGGCCTCGTCGGGAGCCACGTCATCGAGGCCCTGCGCGCGGCCGGTGAGCCGGTGCGTGCGTTCGAGGGCGACGTGACCGATCCTGATGCGTGGCGCCGAGCGGCGCCGGGCGTTCGCGGCATCGTGCACACCGCCGCACGCGTTGCCCAGCGCCTCCCCTTCGCAGAATTCGAGCGGGTCAACGTAGGTGGGACCCGGCTCGCCGTCGAAACGGCCCGGGCAACCGGGGCGCGGCTGGTGCACGTGTCATCGGTCGCCGTCTTTGGGCGGACCGCGGCGTTCGCGGCCGGCGCCGGCGCGGTGGACGAAGACTTTCCGTTTGGGCAGATCCCCGAACACGATTTCTACGCGCGCACGAAACGCATGGCCGAGGCCGTGGTGCAGGACAGCGGCCTCTCCGCCGCCGCGATCCGGCCCAACGTCATTTACGGCGAGCGGGACCGGCTGTTCACCGCGCGCGTGATCAGAGTCTTACGGACCGGGATCATGCCGCGGATCGGGCCGGGGACAAACCATCTGTCGTGCGTGTACGTGGGCAATGTGGCGGCGGCGATCGTCGCTGCTCTCGCCAAGAACATCCCCGGCTTCCGCCCCTACAACATCACGGCCGACGCCCCACCGGCACTCACCGAGCGGGAGTTCATGCGAGCATTCGCCGAAGCCCTGCGCGTCCGGGTATTGCGGGTCCCGGTTCCCGTGTTCATGGCGCGGGCGGGCGCGACGCTGTGGGCGCGTTGGCTGCGACTGCGCGACTCCGCCGGTTATGCAGGTCTCGGCAGTGCGGCGGTGGGGTTCATCATCGGAGAGAACCCCTACACGGCTATCCGCGCCCAGCAAGAGCTGCGGTGGACGCCGCCCTTCGACACGCGGACGGCGATCGGGCGGGCGGTGGCCGCCTCGTAGAGGCTTAGGGCTGATGCTTCGTGGTGTCCATCATCTTCATCGAGTCGGCCATGCGGTGCATCGAGTCGGCCATCATGTGCATGGTATCCTGCATCGCGGCGCTGTCGTGGACCGTCATGTCACTCTGAGCGGCCTTCTTGCAGGCGGCGGTGCCCATGGCGACGAGCGCCAGGGCGAAAACGAGACGCTTCATGCGCACTCCTGTTGAGAGTTTCGGGGCCTCCGGAAAACGTGGGGAACCTATGAGACGGACCAGACACGTCAAGGCCGGGTATCTTTCTCGCCAGCTATGCCCTCTTTCGACCGCCGCTCCTTCTTGGGTTGGCTCGCGACGCTGCCGCTGTGGCGTCCGGCGCCTCCCGCCGTAGAGGTCCGACCCACCGCGCTGTACCAACAGCCCGACGGCCGAAAGAACCTGGTGCGGATCACCGTCGCCGACCTCGGCGCGCCCGCCGCGCGGGCCCGCGTGACCGACCGCCGCGGCGCTCTCGTGGGCACGGCGGGACTCCTCCCCTTGGGCGCCGGGCTGGCCCTCAGCGGCGAGGTCTGGGTCCCGCTCTCCGAGCCAAGCGACTTCCAGGTGGACGTCGAGGTCGGGCGCGACCGCGTCGCGCGCCAGCGCGTGCGGCTGACGCCGCCGAAGCGCTGGACGCTGTATTGGCTGTCGTCGATCCACACGGACGTCGGCTACACCGACCTGCAGGAGAACGCGCTCGAAGTCCATCGCAAGAATCTGGACGCCGCGCTCGCACGCCTCCCTGCGCACCCGGACTACCGATTCACGGCGGAATGCGCGCTGCAGGTCCTGTCGTACCTCGAGAATCGGCCCCCCGAGGCCGGCGACGCCCTCGTTCGGGCGCTGCAGGGCGGCAAGATCGGGTTCCAGGCGCTGTTCGCGAACATGCTGACGGGCCTTTTGGACCACGACACCCTCGCTCGTCTGGTTTCGCCGGCGGGCCGGCTCGCCCGCGAGCGTGGCCTCACCTACGCCGTCGCCCAGATCACCGATGTCCCCGGCCAGACCCTGACGTTCCCCATGGTGCTGGCGGCGAGTGGCGTGAAGTACTTGGCCAGCGGGGCCAATCCGGAGCGGGCCTTACCGCTCGTCCCACCGCCCGACGGCTCGACGCTGTATCCCCAGGTCTACTATTGGGAGGGACCCGATGGCGGTCGAGTGCTGCACTGGCGGAACCACCACTATGGCGACGGGACACGCTACGGCTTCGACGTCGGCCCGGAGGAGATGGGACGGCGGCTCTCCGATTGGCTGCTGGGGCACCCGGTGTTTTTGTCGCGCGACTGGCCGTATGACCTGGCGCTGCTCTACGGCGCCGATTGGCAGGACAACGCCCCGATGAAGGAACGGCTCGTCGCCAACGTGGAGGACTTCAACCGCCGCTACATGTTCCCCCGCATCGTGCCTGGCCGGGCGGAAGATTTCTTCCGCGAGCTGGAGCGGCGCCACGGACCGCGCATCCCCGTGCGGCGCGGCGACACGGGCCTCTATTGGGAGGACGGCGCGGCCTCGACGGCCGTCGAGCTCGCGTCGTTCCGGTCGGCCCAGCTCGCCGCGCGCGCGGCCGAGATCGTGGCTCTCTGGGACGACCGCCTCGGGGTGAAGGGCCAGGTCGAGGAGCGCCGCACGATGTGGCGCGATCTGCTGCTCTTCGGCGAACACACCTGGGGCGCCGACGTGAGCGTTTCCGCTCCGGATGCGCGCCAAACGGTGGCGCAGTGGTCCTACAAACGGCGCTTCGTGGAGAGCGGGGCGGCCGCCGCCCGCCAGATCCTGACCGATGGGCTGCTGCGCCTCGGCGCCGCCACCAACGTGGCTGGGGCACGCGCGCGCATCGTCTTCAATGCAGCCAATTGGGAGCGCACCGACGTGGTGCGCGTGCCGGGCGGCGCTGGGAAGGCCCTCGCCTTCAGTGGCCAGGGCCAGGAGCTGCCCTCCGTGGATCTGGAAGGCGGCGACGCGTTGGTGGTGGTGCGCGACGTCCCGCCCCTCGGCTATCTGGCGCTCACCGAGACAGACCGCGAGGCGCGGTCCGCAGCCGCGGATGGCGAAGCGCTCGATGCCAAAGCCGGGGGGTTCGCAGTGGCGCTCGATTCCGCCACCGGCGCCATCCGCTCGCTCACGGGTCCCGACGGCAAGGAGCGGGTGAAGCCATCGGATTGGTCTGGGTTGAATCAGCTCGTGTACGTGAAAGGCGGCGAGCGTAGCGCGCTCTGGACGACGGGTGATCGCAACGACTTGAAGAATTCGCCGCAGCTCGCCCTCACACAGACGCGTCTCGTCCGGGCCCGGCGTGAGCGTTTACCCGGGATCGGCATGCGGCTCGTGGCGGAGCGGGCGATAGACGGATTCCCGTCGATCGTGTCGACCGTCACCCTGTACGACGACCTGCCGTGGGTGGACATCGAGAACCACCTTTTCAAGGAGCCAACGCTCGCGAAGGAAGCGCTCTATGTCGCATTCCCCTTCGCATTCACGGCGCCGACGGTCGACGTCGAGGTCCCCCTCGGCCGGATGACCGTCGAGCGGGATCAACAGCCCGGGAGCTGTCGCGATTGGTACTGCCACGCGCATTGGGTGTGGCTGCACGAAGGCGCCGATTCGGGTGTGCTGTGGAGCGGCCCCGACACGCCGCTCTTCACCTTGAACGACATCAATCGCGGCACGTGGCGCCGCGCGATCGTCCCCGACGGCACCCTATTCGCGTACGCGATGAACAACTACTGGCACACGAACTACGCCGCGCGCCAGGGCGGGCAGTTCGCGTGCCGCTTCCGCATCTCCCTGCTCGCTCCCGGCGACGCCGCGGAACCCGTGCGGCGCGGCTGGGGGGCCTGCGATCCCCTGTATGTCAGCCCGTCATACGACACCCGCGGACCGGGGTCGCTCATCGGCAGGGACCGCGCGCTGTTCCTCGCGGACAAAGGAGTCCTGGTGGTGGGCGCGAAGCCCGCCGATGACGGCGAGGGCGTCATCGTGAAACTGCTCGACGTCGCCGGTCAGGCCCGGTCGGTGGGCGTGTGGCCGGCGGCGTACGCCTTCCACCAGGCGCGGCGGACGAACCTCGTCGAGATGAACGGCGACGCCGCGGCGGTGACGGGTGACGGCAAGGCGGCGACCGATCTGGCGGCGTGGGGCGTGGCGGCGCTTCGCCTCTTTGGTTAACGTCGAGCCATGACTCTTCCAACCACACTGGGCGAACTCAAACAGACCGAATGGGCGAGCCCCGCCCGCCGCAACCGCACCGTTAAAGACGAGATGCGGGAGAACCTGATCTGCCTGCTGGAGAACGGCACGCCCTTGTTCCCCGGCATCGTGGGATACGAGGAGACGGTGATCCCGCAGCTCGTGAACGCGCTGCTCGCCCGCCACAACTTCATCCTGCTCGGCCTGCGCGGCCAGGCGAAGAGTCGCATCCTGCGCCAGCTCGTGAGTCTCCTGGACGAAGAGATTCCGATGCTCTCGGGCAGCGAGGTCAACGACGACCCGTTCGAGCCGATCTCGAAGTACGGGCG
>Ga0070704_100001757_pt1 | contig 11852 bp, 6 predicted proteins | sample KBSK5252metaG_FD_65467 | JGI IMG/M metagenome (GOLD analysis project Ga0070704, IMG submission 65467) | Corn, switchgrass and miscanthus rhizosphere microbial communities from Kellogg Biological Station, Michigan, USA - KBS K5-25-2 metaG | ecosystem: Host-associated > Plants > Roots >... | reverse complement strand
CGACTTCATACGCCGTCAACGACTCTTCTCTGAGCTGCTTGTTGCCGATGGCCTGCGATCCGAACACGAAATTGGTACCGGCCAGCGCAGGATTGATCAACCCGAGATCGATCTGGTTCAGGATGCCCACATCGATGAAGTTGTTGACGAGCGACGGCGCCCGGTACCCGCGGCTGAATGACACGCGGAAGGTATGTGCCTGTACGGGTTTGAGCAGAAGAGTCGTACGCGGTGAAACGACCGGGCGGGAGAGCACATCGAACCGGTCGACACGGCCCCCAACGACCCAGCTGATGCGATCCGAAAAATGGATCTCGTCCTGGATGTAGCCGCCGCCCTCGTTTCGTGAGCGGCCGCCAGGCGCTAACGACAGATCGAACGCATTGTGTCGAACGTTGCCGCCGTAGGTGAGGACCTGGCGTGTGCCAATCACCTGGATATTCCCGAACTCGCCGTCGTACGTCTTGTTCTTGAAGACGAACGGGATCGGCGCACCGGTAATCCCTCGGCTGAGCAGCGCCGCGGCGTCGCCGTCGAGCACGTTCACAAAGAAGTTGGCCTTGAGGCCGCCTCGGCTGTAGTTGATCTTCCCGTAGCCGAGCGCGGTTCCGCTCTTGATATTGAAGGGACCGATGCCGGTGTGAATGATGCCTCGAGTGCCCGCCACGCCACCCGCCACAATCAGCTTTTCTGTGGGCGAAAAGTCGTAATCGACGCGCGTATCGAACTTTGGCTGAGTCGTTCCCTCGTTCTGGTAGCTCGGGTAGGGCGTCTTGAATGAGTTGTTGATCGTGCCGACCGGCCGCGCCAGCGGTTGCTGCGTCGTCACGCCGACCGAGACTTTGTAGGCCCACCGCTCGTTGAGCGCCTGTGCGTGGGTGCCGTTGATGGCGAAAAGAGAACCGGCCTTGAGGTTCGAGTCGCCAACCGATCGGTCGAACGTGCCGGCCGACATGTTGAACGTCGTGCCGGCGAGCTCGCGTGGAGACTTGCTGATGATGTTCACGACGCCGGTCAGCGCATTGGCGCCCCAGATGGCAGAGGCGGGTCCGCGAATCACTTCGATTTGCCGGACTTCATCGAGGTTGATTGGCAAGAAGTCCCACGCCACGAAACCAAAAAAGTCCTGGTACAAAGTGCGGCCGTCGAGAAGCGCGAGCTGGGATGTCGCCAGCGTTCCGGTCGAGCTGCGGCTCGTCAAATTGATATCGCGCGCAGAGGTTTGCGCCACGTTCATGCCGGGCACCGCGCGCAGCAGGTCTGCATAGGTGCGAGACGCCGTGTTTTGGATGGTGTCGCTTGTGATGACGCTCATCGTGGGAGCCGCGTCGATCACCTTCTGTTCGGTTTTCGCCGCGGTCACGACGACCAGCTCCTCGTACTTGAGCGGTTCAGCGGGCTCGGCCTCTGGCGGAGGTGGCGGAGTCGGCGCCGGCTGTGCTGGTGTCTGACCCCACGCCGGCAGGCAAGCCGCGAGAATCAAGACCAGAACGATTCCACACGATGGACGGCACATCATCGTTCCTCCTTGAATGCGAGATGTCGCTATCTTACAGGAGAATTTACGAAGAATTTACGGGCGGTACTGGCCGGGCGCCAGCATCAGGGTCATCCGCTCCGGGTTTTGGATGCCGTGAGCGTTCATCCAGGCGTCAGCCCCCGACACCAGCGCCGAGCCACGCGCTCCGCCGCTGATCTCGCCAAGGCGGCGTCGGGCAGCGGCCACATGAAGGGCCATCTCCTCCTGGGCGAAGGCGAGTGCAGTATTTTCCAATAACATCGCGACATCGTTACGGGCAACTTTGGGAATCACCGTACCAAGGCCCGTGGCGAGCAAGTCCGCCATTGCCGTCGCATGTGGCGCATCCTGGCGCCTGAGCTGGCGAATGGTTTTTCTCGCGACTGCCAGCAGCGCCCCGCGGTGATGATCGTCAGACGTCATCATGCTCGCCGCCATCGCGCTGCGCCCGCGAATGAACAGCGCTTCGATGCGGATGCGCTGAACGCGCAACAGCAGCGAGCGCCTTAGCGCCGACCAGTGGCGTTCGATGTGGCCCCAGGCCGTCTGGCCATCTCCGGCATAGAGTGCGATCTCGGCGTTGGCAAGCAGCTCGAAATAATGCTGGGACGTGTAGGTCTTCTGGTACCAGACATCAATGCCTTCCCGAACTTCTCTGCGCGCGCCGTCCGGATCGTCCGCCGCGAGACAGCGGATATACGAGAGCCGCGTTTGATAGTTGGTAACGGCGTGCAGGTCGTCCCGCTCTCTCGCTTCCTTGATCAGAACGGGAAGGCGCCGGGAAAGTTCTCCAAGCTCGCCAAGATATTGCAGCGACAGGAGCGAATAGAGATGGGCGATGGCCAGCTCCCATCCGACGCCCGTACAACGCTCGCGCAGGATGGGTTCAGCGTGCTCGCAGTGCTCGAGGGCACTTCTCCACTCGCCCAGAAGATGCGCGGCCGTGCCCCGGGAAATGGCGACGAGCCCGAGCGCCAGAGGATTGCCAAGCCGGTCGGCCAGCTGCTGGGCCATCTCACCGATTTGGTGGGCCCGGTGCCGCGCGCGTGCGCCGCCCGGAATCGCGCTGTAGGCCACTTCAATCGACAATGCGCGGGTTATGCGAAACGGCTCGCCGGTGCGCAGCGCGAGCAGCAGATGCCGCGCCTGAAAATCCCCCCCGCGAATATTGTCGACAATGCCGAGTCCGATTGCGATCGACCAGCACACATCGATACGCACCAGGGTTTCGGGAGCGATCTGGCTGACGTCGCGTTCGTTGAATGTGAGGCCCCGCAGCCTGATCTCCAGCCGCCGCAGCAGCATGGAGATGAGCGCCCGTTGCGGCGACCGCGCCAGATGCATCCCCATGGACGCGAGCACGGCTCTGATCGTGACGATCGCCTCGTCGATGTGGCCGCTGCGCAACAGCTGCTCGGCCGCCCGGCGCTGCAGCTCGAGACGGTCGGCGGCCGTGGCCCCGTTGACGGCGGCAAGGTACGCGTGCGCTGCGTCGCGTCCCCGGCCGGCGTTGGCCAGCGCATCGCCGAGCTTCACCTGGATGAGCTGGCGGTTTCCGTCATCAATCGGGTGCAGATCGAGGCCAAGCCGGTAGAGGCGGACGGCATTGTCGAACGCGAGAGCGTCGGTGGCGCGATCGCCGGCGGCGATGGCATAACGCGCCGCGTTTTCATAGTCGCCTGCTCCCTGAAAATGAACCGCGAGTGCTTCTGGATCCGCGCCCGAGAAGTTTTCGAGCGCCAGCGCAAGCGCCGTGTGGTGCGCCCGCAGCGTGACGGGATCCAGATGCGAGACGACGGTCTCGCGGATGCGATCGTGATACGTCTCGATCTCCTCGCGGCCTTCGATCACTCGCGTCTTGGAGAGCCGCACGGCGCGGAGCGCGGCTAATGCGTCGAGCTCGAGCGAGCTGATACCGCCGGCGCGGCTGGCGATTGAGAGGCTGAGCGGACGCCCGGATACCGCGAGAATCTCCAGCAATCGGCGCGCGGCATCCGGCAATTCCTGGACACGGCGGTGAATCACCTCGTCGAGGCTGATTTCACCGGGACGGCTTTGCGTCTGAACAACCGCATCGGGAAGCCGGTTCTCCGCCGCCTCTCGCGATTTGGCGTAACTCGCCAGCTCGGCGATCAAATACGGGCTTCCGCCGCCCTCGCGGGCCACGGTATCGGCCGTCCAGCCCGTGCGATCGTGTTCGTCCATCAGCGCACGCGCAAGCGTCTGGGCTTCGCTTCGCTGCAGTTCTCCGACGACGAGCTCTCTGACCGCGTCACGTTGACGGGCTTGAGCCGAGGCCGCAAGGAGGGTTCGAAGCGAAGCGCTGCTCGTGGCTTCCTCGGTGCGATAGGACGCCAGCAGCAGCAGCGGCGGCGCGTCGGGCGGACGCATCAGCTCGGTGAGAAGCACCGCGCTGTCGGCGTCGCCCCATTGAAGATCATCGATAAACAGGACGAGCGGATGCCGGGCGGCAATGCGCGCCATCAGCTCGCGGAACGCCGCAAACGCACGGCGCCGGAGCTCCTGCGAATCGGGAATTTCCGGAGCGCGCTGACGCGCATTCGCAATGACTTCGACCCGGCGGAGAATCGGGAACAAGCGAACGAGCGCCAGCACGTCGCGTGGCAGCAGTGCCTCGGCCACGGGCTCGGGAAGCCGTCTCAGGTATCCGCTCAGCGCGTCGACCAGGTTGTCGAGTGCCTTATACGGCACGGACTCGCACTCGAAACAACGTCCGGAAAGTATCACGGCATCGATGTCGCGTTCCTCCACCGAACGAAGGAACTGCCGCACCAGCGCGGTTTTTCCCATCCCCGAAGCCCCGTGCACGTACATCGTGATCGCTTGATCGCCCTTGGATGCCTCGTACGCTGCGGTCAGCGCATCGAGATGGTCGAGCCGTCCGACAAAGGGAGTGGCCGCGGGCGCTGCGGCCCTCGGCATTCTGATGAACGGAACACTCAATGCCGAATCGAGGTTCAGTAACATCTCCGCGGCTTTCAATCGCTCGTGGCCGTTTCGCGCCAGCAGTCCGCGGCACAAATCATTGAGGCGCGCCGGCACGTCTGGGGCGAGGTCGCTCGGGGCGGGCGCGTCATGATCCTGTTTGGCTTTCATCACCTCAAAGGGGGCGCCGTTGAAAGGGAGCCGTCCCGTGAGTACCTGGAAGAGCATGACGCCGACGCTGTACCAGTCGCATGCCTCTGTGTACTCTCCTCCGAGCTGTTCCGGCGCCATATAGGCGGGCGTGCCGAGCAGCTCGAACGTGGCGTCGATGGGTTGCTCGGCGCCGAGCTCCGTCACCAGGCCAAAATCCAGCAGCTTGATCCGGCTGTCGCTTGTGACGAGCACGTTCGACGGCTTGATGTCGCAGTGCAGCTTGCCGGCCGCATGCAGATATTGAAGTCCGCGCGCGAGCTGCAGCAGGCCTTCGTCGAGACGAGCGAGGTATGCCTCAGGTGTGGAACCATCGTGCACGAACGTCAGCAGGTTCGTGCCGGTGATGAGCTCCATCGACATGAACCACAACCCGTCGTCCGACAACAACTCGTAGAGCGCCGCGAGGTTCGGGTGCGACAGGTCGGCGAGCGCGCGAAATTCCCGCTTCAGCCGGAACAAGCCGCCCGCGTCGGCGCGATGAAGAATCTTGATCGCCACGCGGGCTTGACGTTGGCGGTCGTAGGCTTCGTACACGGTGCCGAACCCGCCGCGTCCCAGGCAACGCTGTACTGCGAAGCGCGTCGTGCCCGTGAACTCGCGCGCCGATTGGGTCATGAGCAGTGGTCCGGGATGTCAGGGCCAGGCCACGGACCGCGTGCCGCCATCCGTTGCAGCCCGCGACTGGCAAGAGCGCGTTCGTACCGCATATACACGCGATTGGCGGTGGCACTGGTCATCACAGCCCAGTGTCCGTTTCGCACGCGCCGCGCAATCCGGTGCGCGGTGCGGAGCGGGTGGTAGCTCCGGCGCATGCAATCGGCAAGCGCGAACTCGAGCTCGTCGGGAGACACTCGTCGAGGTTGATACACAAGATGCACGCCGTCGCTGCCATCGAGCAGATCTCCAGGCAGGAGCCGTCCGGCCGCTCGCAGCTCCTCTCTGAAGGGCGTTCCCTCGATCGGGACGGCAAGCGAGTAAACAGGAATATCAACGTCGATTTCGTGAACCAGCTCCGGGAGGTCGTTCAGGTACTTGCGGGTGTCGCCGTCGAGTCCAAGCAGAAAAATACTCATCACGACGACGCCGTTGTCATGAAGGTATCCGATCCGCCGGCGGTAGTCGGCGACTTTGTTGTGACGCTTGTTCGAAGAGATCAAACTGTCTTGCGCCAGGCTTTCGAGCCCGATATAGACGTACCGGCAACCCGACCGTCCCATCAGACGGGCCGACTCCGGCGTCACGGTGTCGATCGACGTCTGCGTCGACCAGAATCGCTTCAGCGGCACGAGCGCTTCGCACAGCTCACGGAAGTACGTGCGGTCGGCGCCGAGATTGTTGTCCCAGAAGTTCACAAGCTTCCGCTGGCGCCACGACCATGTGGACGGGACCGCTCGAATGTCGCGCAACACATTTTGAATCGGCCGTCTCCGGTACGGTGATCGGATGGCGGAGAGCACACAGAACGAACAGGCGAACGGACAACCGCGTGTCGCCTCGTATCCCAACGGGACGGCGAAGTCGGTTTCGACCAGATCATATCGAGGCGGGGGAATCAGGGCGAGATCGGCCGCGGCTTCGGCTCGATAAACAGGAGCGAGCCGGCGCGTGCGCAGATCTTCGATGAGCCGCGGCATCACCGGCTCCGCTTCGCCGACGACAACCGTGGCGTCGCCGTCAAAGTATCCCGGGTTCAGCGTCGGATATAACCCGCCAACCACAACCTGCACTCCGCGTGCCCGAAACGCTCGTGCGAGCGATCGCGCGTGCGGCGCGCAAAAATCCATCGTCGACAGAAAAACCGCGTCGACGTCCATGTCGAGGTCCACATCCCGCACCATCTCGTGAACCAGCGTCACGTCCCAATCGTGAGGGAACAGGGAGGCAATGTGTGTACCTCCGTACGGGGCGGCTGAGCGGTCGTAGGCCAATGCCGCGGGAACACGGCTACCCGACGCGGAGTGGCGACCCTCCCAGGAAGGGAAGTGCTTTGGGCGCCAGACCAACACGACCGCAACGCGCATAGTGGCGGGATTATAGTCGCGGAAGAGCGATGCGTTTCTTCATGGCTACAATAGATACGAAACATGCTGCAACTCTTTGATATCAAATCAGATGCGCGCGTCCTTTTTGGCACGGGCATGCTGGAGCAGCTCGGGCAGCTCGCCAGGGAATTCGGCTTCACGCGTACACTGCTGGTTGCCGATCCGGGCCTCGCGAGGGCGGGGCACATCGAACGCGCACACAGGTTGCTCGAGAGCGCCGGCATCCATGTGTTCGTTTTCAGCGACTTCGGTCCAAACCCCGACACCAATATGGTCGAGGCGGGTCGGGCGTATGCCGACGGCAAAGGCGTCGATTCGATCGTCGCCCTTGGCGGAGGCAGCTCCCTCGATTGCGCCAAGGGGATCAACTTCCTGCTGACGCAGGGCGGTGCGGTGAGGGATTTCTGGGGATACGGCAAGGCCGTTCATCCCATGCTTCCCATGATTGGCGTCCCGACAACGGCCGGCACCGGCAGCGAGGCGCAGTCTTACGCCTTGATCTCGGATGCGAGAACTCACCGAAAGATGGCGTGCGGCGATCCAAAAGCCGCGTTTCGAGGGGTGATCCTCGATCCGCGCATGACACTGACGCAACCCGCGTCGGTGACTGCCGCCGCCGGTTACGACGCGATCGCGCATGCCGTGGAGAGCTATGTCTGCACCAAACGCAATCCGGCATCCGCTCACCTCTCGCGCGAGGCCTGGCGCCTGCTGGAGCGCCATTACGAGCGAGTCCTCGCGATGCCAGACGACCTGAACGCGCGCGCGGCGATGCAGCTCGGCGCGTACTACGCGGGCGCGGCGATCGAGGCGTCGATGCTCGGCGCGACACACGCGTGCGCAAACCCGCTGACAGCGCGGTACGGCACGACACACGGCGACGCGATTGCCATTTTGCTGCCGCATGTCGTGCGCTGGAACGCCGCGAGCGCCGGCTCTCACTACGAAGCGCTGCTTCAAGAGGCCGGAAGAGATAACGGCAACCGCAACCCGGGCGAAGCGCTCGCCAGCCGGCTCGAGGAGCTTGCGGCGGCTGGCGGATTGCCGTCGACACTGGCCGAGGTGGGTGCCTCGAAGGACGACCTACCGGCGCTTGCGCAGGAAGCGTCGGAACAATGGACAGCGAAGTTCAATCCCCGTCCTGTTGATGCCGCGGGTGCTCGCGAGGTCTACGAATGCGCGTTCTGACCGGAGCGATCGTCACGCTCGCGTTGCTTGCCGGAGATCCCTTCGCGCAGCAGTTGACGACGCCTGCTCGCAACGCCGGTGCCGGTGATTCCTGGCCGCAGTTTCGAGGGAATCCGCAACTGACAGGTGTCGCGTCTTCCACCCTGCCTTCGGCGCTCAAAGTGATGTGGACCTTCGACGCAGGCGATGTGATCGAATCCTCTGCCGCGATTGCAGACCGAACTGTGTTCGTGGGATCGGCCGCCGGCGAACTGGTTGCCCTCGATCTTCAGTCGGGCGCCGTGCGTTGGCGCTACCGCACCGGAGAGATTGGCGAGTCTTCTCCGGCCGTTGGCAACGGCGTGGTGTATATCGGCGATCTGTCTGGCACGCTTCACGCTGTCGACGTCCAGAGCGGCAAAGCCCGCTGGACGTTCAAGACCGCGGGAGAAATTCGATCGTCTCCGGTGATTGCCGGCCCTCGGGTCCTCATCGGATCCTACGATCGTTTCCTGTACGGATTATCGGTCGAGCGCGGGACGGTCGATTGGAAAGTCGAGTCGGAGGGATACATACATGCGACGCCGGCGGTCGTTGAGGGCGTCGCCTACATCTCCGGATGCGACGAGCGGTTGCGCGGCGTGCGTGTCTCGGACGGAAAGGAAGTTCTGAATATTCCGGTCGGTGCCTACATGGGTGCGTCCGCGGCCGTAGCAGGCGGTGCGGCATATGTCGGGACGTTCGAGAACGAAGTGATCGGCGTCGATATGAAATCGCGGAAGCTGCTCTGGCAGTACCGCCATCCCGAGCGGCTGTTTCCCTTTTATTCATCGGCGGCTGTGAGCCAGGGCCTGGTGATTCTTGGAGGGCGCGACAAAATGATCCATGCCCTCGATATGAAGACAGGAAAGGCCCGCTGGACGTTCATGACCAATGCCCGCGTCGAATCGTCGCCAGCCATCGTCGGGACTCGGGTCTTCGTCGGGTCGAGCGACGGCCGTCTCTATGGGTTGGATCTCGTGAAGGGCGGAAAGCTATGGGAGTTCGATGCGGGTGCGGCCATCACAGCGTCGCCCGCGGTTGCTGATGGCCGTCTGGTCGTGGGGAGTCACGACGGCAGGCTGTACTGCTTCGGATCCTGAACTTTAATCAGACCCGCAAATCCTGGCAGGTAGGCAACGGTCCAACTGAGAAAGTGAATCGCGTAATCCCAGCCTCGAGGATTGAACGGCCGCCAGATCCCGGAAATCAAATAGAACGCGACGCCTGAGCTGATCGCGGCGAAGAAACCTCGCCCGAGGACCTCATTCCATGTCAGCGGGTTCTGTCTCCGAAGAACCCTCCCGGCGAGAATCGCCAACCCCAGCCACACGAGCGCCCAGACGACAAACATCACCGCGTAGCCGGCGACGGGCGCAAGCACGTAGAAACTGCCCGCCGCGAGCAGGCCGATCGCGGCGCCGCCGAGCGCGCCGACGGAAGGGCGCTTCGCAAGCGTTCCGAGATACAGACCGATGCAGAGAAAAAGAATGATGCCGTGACTGAGGCCATAAAGAGGTCGATGGCGTAAATGCAGGCCGGCCCAGATGAAGTCGCCGAGCGTGCTAACGGCGGCCATAAGCACGGCGCCGAGAAGTACTGCGCGGGCATTGTTGATTGCGCGATTGGAGATTGGGTGATTAGTGGTCATCAGACACCAAATCAAATCACCAAATCACCAGATTGCCAGTTTTCCTATCACCCAATCACCTATCACCCAATCACCAATGATTAGTCGGGTAGATTGTCCACACTCGGTTCCGGCAGCCAGAAGCTCGCAATGAGGCCCACGAGATAGCAAGAGAATCCCACTCCGGCGGCGACGAGCGCCACCTTCGTCGGCGCGTACGCGCGGTCGGGGGTCACTGCCAGCGTCGCCGTCAGCCAGGCGAAGGAGGTGCCGATCAGGCGCCCACCGATGTTGGCTGCAAAGCTTTCACCCGTGCCACGTAAGTAGGTCGGATACACGCGCGGCAGATAGTTTCCCCAGAAACTGAACTGGGCCACGGTAAAAAACCCCGCGAAGAACATCGCCGGATAGGTCCAGCTCAAGCTTGTCGTCGCGGCCACTGCGAACGTCAAGAGCATCACGATCATGCCGGGAATCTGAAACAGCCGGATCAGCTTGCGGCGGCTCACGATGATCACCGCGATGTACGCGAGCGCGATGCGGCCGGCGAGCCCGCCGATTTCCTGGACCTTCGTCACGTTTGCCGCAACCTCCTGAGTAACGAGCGCTGCGCGCGGAGGCGGCAATCCCTGCGTCATGCTGTGGACTTCGGGCAGGCCAGGCACTATCTGTTGAATCTGCTGAATCGCGCCGAATGCCGCGCCGTACGCCATCGCAAACATGATCGTCGTGACGATCGTCGTACGGCGGAACTCGGGAGAAAAGAGGGCGGCAATGCTCGGACGCCGCAGCGTCCCCGCGGCCTTCTTCTGCTGCCATAGCGGAGATTCGGGAAGGAGAGGCCGAATCAGGATCAACGGGATCGCCGGCAGCACGCCCGACATCAGGGTATAGCGCCACGGACCGTGCGGGTCGGCGATCGTCAGGCCGAAACCGCCGATGGCCGGCAGGTTGTGCGCATACGTCACGCACAATCCGTTCACCGTGGCGACCAGCACACCGCCGATCGAGGAGAACGCCTGCGTGTATCCGAGAACCTTCTCGCGCCGCGCGGGCTCGGTAAACAACTCCGCGAGCCATGCCGTCGCGGCGACGAACTCGACGCACACGCCGATGAACACGAAGCACCGCAGGATCAGAAGCATCTCGACCGACGTGGAAAATCCCGATGCGAACGCCGCCAGCGCGTAAATCAGAATGCTGTAGGTGAGCACGCGCCGGCGGCCGAACCGGTCGGTGAGATAGCCGCCGATCAATCCAAAGATGCCGCCCGCAAACGCCGGGATATAAAACAAACGGCCGACCCACATCTGAAACTGCGGCGATCCGGGCGCCGCGCCGCTCAGCTGGAGCAGCGCCGGACGGACGACGAGGGGCAGCATGAGAATCTCGTAGATATCGAACGCAAAACCGATCGCGGCGATCGCGCAGATCAGCCATTGCACGGGCGTGAGGCGATTTGTCATCGAGTCATTTTCTGGGTTGGGTGAGAATATACTACGCGGCTATGAAGTCGGAGATGCAGAGCCCCAGCGAGCTTGCCGGTCACGCGCGCCAGGCGCAGGACGCGCTCGACGCTCACGTGCGTGCCACGGTTGGCTGGCATTTCGATCCTGCGACGGGATGTCCGTTCTGGCTGGAGTTTGCCCGCCGCCTCGGGTGGGATCCCCGCCGCGAAATCCAGTGTTTCGGGGATCTGTCGCGCTTTCCCGCGTTCGAAGACGAATGGCTGCGCGGCGGGCCCGTGCAGCGCTGGATTCCAAAAGGATGTGCCGGCAAGCCGGTTTACGTTTTCGAGACCGGAGGCACGACCGGCATTCCGAAAACGCGTGTCGCCTTCGAAGATTTCCGTACCGACTACGAGCTGTTCAGCCGCACGCTGCCGGACCAATATTTTCCGCCCGGATCGAACTGGCTGATGCTTGGGCCGTCGGGCCCTCGCCGGCTCCGCTTGGCTGTCGAGCATCTCGCTCAGTTCCGCGGCGGTATTTCGTTCTGTGTCGATCTCGATCCGAGGTGGGTCGTCAAGCTGATCAAGAAAGGCTGGATGGATCAGCTCGAGGCCTACAAGGCGCACGTGATCGATCAGGCGATTTCGATTCTGCAGGCCGGCCACGACATTCGCTGCATGTTCACGACGCCGAAGCTGCTCGAAGCGCTCGCGCTGCGCCTGGAGTCCTTGGGCACCACCATTCGACAGGCTGGCATCACCGGCATTTTCTCGGGCGGCACCGAGTTTACGCCGCAATGGAACCGCTTCGCGCACGAGGAGCTGCTCGACGGCGCCTACATGACC
>Ga0070704_100001756_pt1 | contig 11857 bp, 13 predicted proteins | sample KBSK5252metaG_FD_65467 | JGI IMG/M metagenome (GOLD analysis project Ga0070704, IMG submission 65467) | Corn, switchgrass and miscanthus rhizosphere microbial communities from Kellogg Biological Station, Michigan, USA - KBS K5-25-2 metaG | ecosystem: Host-associated > Plants > Roots >... | reverse complement strand
TATGAAAACCCTTAATTATAAATTTGTATTAAAAAACGAGAGCGACATCATAAAGCTTTGATGCCGCTCTCTTGATTTGTCCCCACCTCCAGGACTCGAACCTGGAACCTCGAGATCCACGGTCTCGCGCTCTACCATTGGAGCTAAGGTGAGGGAAAATCATTGTTCCTCTGCAAATTTTTTCTGCCCGTTCAGGCCATTGAGGCCTCCCTGTCACCCACACGCCAAACTTTCACAGCTGCCGGCCCTTCAGGCGGCGGATTGGGGTCTAATTCAAACTCTAACTCTTCTTTATCTGTGAAGTTCTTGCGTTTGCGTACCTGGATTGCACTACGATAAAAAAAGATGTCCTTGCCGCCGGTTGGACTCTCAATGAACCCATAACCATGTGACGGTGAGAACAATTTCAGTTTCCCGCTGAGAATGTTCATTTTTCCTAGCACCTAGCAGCCAGGTGCCCTCCCTTTGACAAAACACTAACAATTATTAAGCCAAAAGTCAATCAAAAAAAATTGAATTAAGAACCTTAAATTATCCCCACACCTAAGGGGATTTTTTGTTATAATAAAGGCGCGTAGATATGCGGCGGATTGTCCGCAGAAATAAACATTAAAATAAACGATTATGGACACAAATCATGTTCTAACATTCGTCAGTGTAGTGGATATTTTACTATCCGATTTTTGGGTAGTGGTGCTGTTTGGTTTGCTGCATTTTGGAGTTTCCCACCACAAATGGCTAAAGGCCATGGCAGTACAAGGTCATAAAAAGAAACATAGCCTGGACGACCATGAGTTGCTGGCAGTGATCCACGGAGCCAAAACTATTGGTTGGGGGGTAGTAGTTGTGGTTACTTCCTACATTATTGCCGGGTTGGTCAGCTACCTGGTTCCGGCTAACCCTTTTTTGGGCGAAGGGGTGCAAACAAACATTTGGCTGGCGAACAGCTTTAACATTGGCGTGGTCGGCCTAATAATAAGCGGCTACTGCTTAATCCTTTCTGCGGGCGGCAGGTGGCTGGTTTATTTGGCTAAACTAATTGCCACGGCTGCGGTGCTCCTAATGGTCGCTGGCAGCGTGGCTAGCTATTTATAATTATTAATTTTGGCTTGGCGTTTCTTTGATCCCAAACGGGTTGCGGGAAACAAATGGGTCGGGGGCATAAGTGGAAGCATTGTCTACCCGCTTGACTATGGTATTGTAAACATTGAAGTTCACGCGAATTAATTTAGCCGGAACAATTAAGGTAGTATTTTTGGAGTCAGACAAAACACCCCAGGAGCCTTTAATAGTCCAGGCTTCCAACAATACCAAAATTGCTAAAACTATTAGCAGCATGATGCTAGGGTTTTGCTTAGCCTTGCTATATATACCGGAAAAATTTAGGGATAACTTCATTTTTTTATGTAAAAATCCGCGGTTAAGGTTGTTTTTACTATGCCGTCTTTTTGCGCGGTTATGGCGATAGTTTTTATCGGGCTAATAAAGGATAGATGTTCAGCGCTATCCAGGAATGCCAGGACCTTATCAAATGGGCCGGTCACGCTTAAGCTATAGGGCACGAACAAAAGTTGAGTAGAAGATTTTACTTTCTGCGCGTCCTTGGCAGTTCCGGAAACTTGTAGGGACATATCTAATGCATAAGTTTTGCTCAAGTCTTCTAAGGTTTTTATCTCCTTTACCACCCGAGTATCACGGCTGAATAACTCGTCCGGCTGGACTGGTTTGGTCTTTAAGGTTTCAAGGTCTTTTTTCCCTTGCTCGTAACTGCGCTGCTGCTGGAGCAGTTGTTCTAGGGTCTGTCTCTGGCTGGAAACATCAAGGCTTAACTTTACATTGCGGCTATGGAACCGGGGAAACACGAAGAAAAACATAATTGCCGCTACCGCCAAAAATATCGCTACCACTAAGGAAATTTTAGATTTATATGTCATTCCTCCTCCTCTTCCGGTTTTAGGACGCTGTCCTGGGCATAAAAAGTAAAGTGGAAATCTACGTCTGTGGCGCGGGCCACATTTTCTAAAGGATAATTAATATCCCGGAAATGGCCTTTGTCATCATTAATTGTATTGTAAAGCTCAATGACCTGTTCCCGGGCAGGGGCATAACCGCTGATATTGATTTCTTTTTTTACGGAGTCGGCAGTAAACGTGGTAATTTTTACTTGCGGCGGCACGTCTGCTGCAAAATAATGAAGGGCTTTTGACCATGACGGGGAGGTGTTGGACAGGTCCTGGTAATCTTTCATCTGCAAATTGATCCCGTCAATGACAGCTTTTAACTGGGAGTTCTCTTCTTTATTGGATAACCTTTTTGTCTGCTCAATTTGGGCGGCAACTGCTGTTTGCTGGCGGCTTAAGTAAACCCCGAGCCCGGTTTCCAGGACAGCCACCAAGAGCAGGGACGCCAATCCGGCGACAGCGGCCGCAAAAAGGCTGTGGAATAAAGCTTCATAACGGAGTTCCCGCTGTTTATCTTTAGGAAGAAGGTTAATTATTTTCATAAACTTGTCCCTTCGTGGATGCCACGCAAAGCCAGGCCTATTGCAGTGGTAAAGCTTAGCGCCTCATAAGAACTTAGCACCGCTGGGTCTGCCAGGACAATATGCTGCCAAGGGTCAGCCACTTTAACTTTGAACCCAGAAAGGTCACCTAGTTCATAAGACAGGAATTCGTCCATATGTTTTAGCTTTGCCGAACCTCCAGACAACAATAATTCCCCAACTTGCTCTTTGGAATGTTCATAATGGAACTTTAGGATATTCCTTATCTCCGCTTCCAGGTCGCTCACAGCGGGAAGCAGGTACTCTTCCAGTTTGGGGTAAGTTTTGGAATTGGCTACCCCATACTCGCGCTTGATCATTTCTGCTTTTTCGGCTGGGACGCCCAACCCTTTAGCTATTTTGTCAGTAAACACGTTACCTGCTATTGGTATAGAAGAGGTAAACTGCAAATTTCCCCGAATTACCATGACCAAAGCGGTTTTGTAGGCGTCAAGATCCGCAATTAGCAAGTTAGATACGTCATCTTTAGGCACCAAGGTCCGCACGACGCTTTGGGATTCCACTTCTATGGCAGCAATCTTCAAATGGGCGGCTTCCAAAACATCAATATACTTGTTAACAAATTCTTTCGGGGAGGCAATGAGCAAGACGTCCATTCCCCCGAGGTCGCGGCGCAGGATTTGCCAATCAAAATAAACCTGGTCCATGGGCAAAGGGATATAGGCTTCCGCTTCAAACAAAACCGCATTTTCCAGCTCCGTTTCCGACATGGTATTCATGCGGATCACGCGGACGAATGACTTGGATTCTGGGATACTAAATACTACCCGGTTAGTGGTTATCTTGCCGTAGTTAGGGCGCATTAAACTCCGCTCCAAAAGCCGGACCAGCCCTTTTTGGTCAACTACCTCTTCGCTGGAAATTAAATTGGGCGGCAAAGGGACGTTGGAAAACCCGACAATTTTCTGCTTAGCTCCCACGGATTGGAACTGGATGAACTTCAAAGCAGTGCCGTTTAAATGAAGGCCGAAGAAAGGTTGTTTTTTTTCAAATAAATGAAGAAGTTTCATTGGATATTTTGGCCGATGCTGTAAATCGGGCTAATTAAGGCCAGGGCTAAAAATCCGACCACCCCGCCGATAACCAACAGCAATAACGGTTCAATAATGGAAGATAAGTTTTTCATAGTATTATCTATTTCGGTTTCAAAGCTTTCTGCCAGTTGCTGCAGAATGGTTTCAATATTGCCGGTTTCTTCCCCGACTTCAAGCATCTGCGTCACTATAACGGGGAATAACTTGTCATGCTCGCTTAAAGCGCGAGTCAGCGGCTTGCCTAGTTTGACGTTGACCGAAGTTTCCATGAGAACTTCTTTATAGTATACATTATCCATGGCTTCGGCGGTCACTTGCAGCCCTTCCACTATAGAGATGCCCGATTTCATCATAGAGCTCAAGATTCGGGAAAAGCGGGCTAAATTTATTTTTTTTACGATCGGGTGGATTACCGGCATGTGCAGGACAAACCAGCTGAATGCCCGCTTGCCCGGAGTAGTCTTGAGTGAGGAGATTACCCCTCCAACTAGCAATACCAAGGCGCCAAGAATCAAGACAGGGTGGCTGGAAGTAAAATCAGTAAAACTGACTACTATCCTGGTAGCCAACGGCAACTCCGCATTAAACTCCTTAAATGTCGCGGTCAGTTTCGGCAGGACGAAGATCGCCAGGAAAATACCAATGATGACCATGGCGCTGACAATTACTGCCGGGTACATCATGGCCCCTTTAGTTTTGGACTTAAGGTCATGCTCTCGCTCCAATTGAATTCCTAAGTACTCCAGGCTTTGCTCCAGGTCGCCCGACATTTCCCCGACCTTGACCATGGATACGAAAATATGGGAAAAGACTTTCGGATATTCAGCCAATGCCTCATTCAGGCTTTTGCCGGCTTCCACCGAATTGGCCATGTGGTCCAAGACGCCCTTGAATTTCCGGTTGCGGCTTTGCTTATTGGCAATTCGTAGGGCGCGCGGCACCGCAATGCCAGCTTTAAGCATGAGGTGCAAGTTTTCTATAAAAACAATTTTTTCTTTAAGCGGGATAGAAGCAGAGTTTTTAAGCCAGGTTAAGAGCTGCCGTTCATGCTTCTCTTCCAGCTCAACCGGCACCAACCCCTGTTCCTTTAGCTGGTGGCCGGCCGCCAGCAAACTGCCAGCCTCAATGGTGGCGGTTTGGCGCGTACCATCCTTATTAATTGCGGTATAGGTAAAAGTTGCCATGGGGTTATTCTTTGCTTACTCGGAGTACTTCCTCTATTGTAGTGACCCCGTGGACCGCTTTAATGAACCCGTCCTCCCACATCAAAATCATTCCTTCTTCTTCCGCCTTCTGCTGGATTTCCTGGGTGGTGGAATGCTTGACTATCATCTCGGAAATTTCTGGGGTCACCTCTAAAATTTCATGGATGCCAATGCGGCCTTTGTATCCGGTATTGTTGCATTTGTCACAGCCGTGGCCGCGGAAAAATTTTAGATCTTCAAATTTCTTAGCTTTTAGGCCAGGGTCTTCGCGGTTCATTACAGCTACTAATTTTTCCAGATCAAACTGTTTGCGCAATATTGCTATAACCCCGACATCGGGCTTGTCTGGATTTTTACAGTCAGGGCAAATAATTCGCACTAAGCGCTGGGCCATGACCCCATTAACGGTAGAGGCAATAAGGTAGCTTTCCAGCCCAATGTCTATGAGGCGGGGCAGGGCGCCGGCTGAGCTGTTGGTATGCAAAGTGGACAGTACAATGTGGCCAGTCATGGCCGCGTGCATGGCCTCTTCCGCGGTCTCGCGGTCGCGGATTTCCCCGATCATGATAATGTTCGGGTCCTGCCGCAGGAGGGCGCGGAGGCCCAAAGCGAAAGTCAAGCCGATTTTGGGGTTGACCTGCATCTGGTTCGCCCCGACAATGCGGTATTCCACCGGATCTTCAATGGTAGAAATATTTACGCTCTTAGTATTAAGCAGGCTTAAGATGGCGTACAGCGAGGTGGACTTCCCGCTTCCAGTCGGCCCGGTAACCAGCAACATGCCGTGCGGCTTTTTTATGTTACGGGTAACTATGTCCAGCTGGCTGCCCAAAAACCCGAGTTGCTCCAGGCTCATGGCTTTGCTGGATTCGTCCAGCAAGCGGATTACCACTTTCTCGCCGTCAAAAATTGGGATAGTAGATACGCGGAGGGAAAATTTATACCCGTCTTTTTCGGTCTTGAACCTGCCGTCCTGGGGTAGGCGGTGTTCATCTATTTTAAGGTTAGCTAAGACCTTAATGCGGGCCACTAAAGCGGCCTGGATAATCTTTGGTAAAGTCATGACATCGTGGAGTACCCCGTCAATGCGGTAGCGAACAGTAACGCTGGTTTCCTGCGGTTCAATGTGGATGTCAGACGCTTTTTCTAAAACCGCATATTCCATAAGGGTATCTACTACGCGGATAACTGGAATTTCCGAAGCCATTTTTGACAGGTCGTCAGCGCTGCTGCTAGAACCAGACTTGTCCTGGCTTTCGGTAACCAGGTTATCTATTTCCCCTTCCAAGTTAGTGTGGTATTTGGAAAGGCCAAATTCCAGGGAAGATTTCCCAATAAGAAATACGCTTATGGCTAATCCTGTTTTCTTTTGGATAAATTCTTTGGTCTGCAAGTCGGTCGGGTCCACCATAGCTAAAGACAACTGCTCTTTAGTCTTAGCAAAGGCAATGATTTTGTGGCGGTGGGCAATTGGCTCCGGCACAAGGCTAAGCACTTCAGGCTCAATTTTTTCGTTAAACAAATCCACGACAGGGACTTTGAGCTCGGCGGACTTAAATTCCAGCAACTGCTTTTCCGTAACTACTTTTTGGTCAACCAAAAAATCTTCCCATGGGGTAGGGGTTTTTAACGAATGCCAGTTGCGTTGCAGTTCAGCTACTGAATTGTCAGTAATAACTTTTTTTTCTTTAAGTAGGGTGTTGAGTTCTATGTTGGACATTTTTTGGGGATTTTTGTTTCAAAACGTGCTTAAGCCTGTCAAAAAGGCAGCTAAGTGCTTTAATTATAGCATAAATAGGGCAATTTGCACAGTAATAAACAAAAAAGTGATATAATATATAAGCCAGATAAACCTCGATTTTGAAACAAACCTCTCAAAAAGAAACGGGCTTCATGCTGATTGAAATAATTATTAGCCTACTCATTATAGGCGTAGTTTTGGTGCTATACCAATCAGCTTTAAACAGCGTATTTTTAAGCAGAAACACTAAGGACGCGGAAATTGGTTTGCGTATTGCTAACCATAAAATTGAAGAGCTCCGAGGGGCTGGGTATTCAAACTTGCCGGCAAGCGGCACGTTTACCGACTCCCAGTTAAGCTCAATGCCCAACAGTTCAGCTTCAATGGCCATTTCCGACCTTAACGCTAAAACCAAACAGGTTTCAGTAACTGTTGCTTGGCGGGAACCCAATAGCAATTCCGACCATACTGTAAGCTTAACTACGCTAATTACAGAAATTGGGGGATTAAAATGAAGCGCTTGAACGCTTACGTCCAGCAGGGCTTTACCATCGTTGAAACAGTTATCACAATCAGTATCTTTATGGTTATCCTTTTGGCTTTCTTTAACCTATATTCCCATTACAATAACGTTTTTAATTCCCAGCAAGCCATTTCCAAGGTTGCCGGTTCAGCAACCCTGGCGATGAGCGACATGCAAAATTATATACTGCAAGCGGACCAGGTAGCTTCCAGCCATACTTTTTCCAGCACCGTTTATACTTCTGGTGCAAATACCTTAGTGCTGGAACTGCCGGCAATAAATAGCAGCGGTGATATTGTTACCGAAAAATTTGACTATGTTGCCTTTTATACAAGCGGGGCCAAACTATATCGGCTTTTAAGCACAGACGCCGCCAGCAACCGAAGCCCCGGCCTAAAACAATTAAGCGATTCACTTTCCTCACTTGTTTTTACTTACGACAACGCAACCATAAACCAGTCGGACAAAGTGGACATAGACATCCAAACTCAAGCCCAATTAAAACCGCAGCCCATGCAATATCGCCTTAAGCAGCAAATTTATTTAAGGAACAAGTAAATGCAACAATCTAACCTTAAACCCCAGAAGGGGCAAATCATTATTATAGCCATAGTGTTTTTTGCCATACTCTTGGGCATGTCAGCAACCTTAATGGGCTATATAAGCTTGTATGTAAAATCCGGACGCCAAGAAGTAAGTAGGAGCCAAGCCTTGCATTTAGCCGAAGCCGGCATAGATAAGGCCATGTACCAGCTGAATCAAAACGGGGGTTATTCCGGCGAAAGCAACACCAGTTTGGGAAACGGCACTTTCACAATTTCAGTAACCGACATAGATTCAGCCACCAAGAAAATTACTGCTACCGGTTACATCCCGAACGCTACCGCCCCAATTGCTACCAGGACTGTTAGTGTTCACGCCAGCTTGTCCTCCCATGTAATTGCTTTCCATTACGGGGTCCAAACTGGTAACGGTGGTTTCTTTATGAGCGGATCCGGCACCACCATTAATGGGAGTGTTTACGCCAACGGAAACATCCAGGCGCAAGTAATTACTGGGAGCGCGGTAGCAGCTAACCTGCCTACAGCAACAGCCGACCAGGCCAACGACAGCCCAACAACCCCGCCTAACAGCGTTATCTTTGCCAATGCTTCGGCCACGGAAGATTTCGCCCAAAGTTTCCAGATGTCCCAGTCTTATTCTTTCAATAACATAAAATTTTACATTAAAAAGACCGGGAATCCGAGCAACGCCACTGTCCGCATCTTATATGATAACAATGGCGCACCAGGCTCGGCAGTATCCGGACTAACCGGCACCCTAACAGCTTCCCAGGTCATTGCAAGTTACGGCTGGGTAACAGTTACTTTACCTACTGCCCCCATCTTAACTGCCGGAGAAACATATTGGCTAGTAATTGATGCAAGTTCTAACAGTTCAAACTATTATACTTTGGCAGCCAACGCCAATGGTTATGCCAACGGGGTCGGTAAAATTGGTAAAAACGGCGGTACCTGGAATAATACCACGCCCAGCGGTCTGGACGGTTATTTCCAACTTTATTTAGGAGGCCAAACTTCCTCCATTAGCGGCGGGACTATTGGCACAACCAGTAGCGACGTAGCTTGGGCCCATACTATCAACAACGCCAACGTCACAGGCCCGATTTACTGCCAAACCGGTTCAGGAAATAACAGCAGCTGCATTACCTCGCGCGCCGACCCTGACCCGCAACCCATGCCACTTTCCGACGGGAATATCCAGGACTGGAAAGATGAGGCTCTGGCAGGAGAACCAATTGAAGGCGATGTTAATATTTCTTCTGATACTACCCTAGGGCCGACCAAGATTAACGGCAACGTCTCTATTACCGGGGGCAAAATTCTTACTGTTGCCGGGACAATTTGGATAACCGGTACCTTAAAGCTTACCGGGGGCAGTGCGATTCAGCTTGCAGCCAGTTATGGCCCCAATGATGGAGTGATTATAACTGATAGTTATGTTAGTTTGAGCGGAAATTCCCAATTTTATGGTTCGGGCTATCCACATAGCTACCCATTTCTAATAACTACCAGTTCTTGTCCCGACGACGATTACTGCAGCAACAACAATGCGATTGGTTTTGGGGGCGGGTCCGGTACAGTCGGACTGGTGGCACAAAACGGCACCATTAACATTTCTGGCGGTTCGGCCCTTAAAGCCGTTACGGCCAAAACCTTGTCTATGACCGGGGGATCCGAGCTTATCTATGACAGCGGATTGGTAAGCGCTGCTTTTAGTTCCGGGCCCGGCGGGTCCTGGACATTCCTTGCGGGAACTTACGTTATAGTAAAATAAAAATTATTTAGCCTGCTGCAGCCGGGCAATTTCGCCTTCATAGGTGGATTTGCCCTGAGGGAAAACTTCCCCGGCTTTTTGCCACTGGGCTATGGCTCCCTCTTTGTCCCCTATCTTTTCCAAATACTGGGCGTATGCGGTAATGATGCCAATATTATTTGCTGTTTTATCCAAGGCTTCCTGGTATAGGGATTTTAAAGCGTCTTGGCCAGCATCCTTCTGCAGGCCAATGTAAAATACCCAGGCTTGCGGGCTGACCGCGTCCAAGTCTACGGCGCGCTTGGCGCTTTCTTTGGCGCGCTTAATGTCGCCCATGTCTTTGTAAATGCTGGCGTACAAACCGTGCATGCTGGCATTGTTAGGGTTGGCCGCGGCTACGCTGTCCAACACTTTAAGCGCTTCTCCGTAACGGCCCAGCAAATATTTAGCTTCAGCCAGCTTGTAGTAAACCTGGAACCGGTCTTCCTGCTTGGCATCTGCTGGCAGCTGGTCTGCCTGGGACTGGAAAGCTTGCACCTGGGCTTCCAGAGCTTGCCTGCCGTCATCAGGCAAATTCAAGTTTTTCTGCTGGACTATGCGATTGTGGGTTTTAGCGTAAAAAACTCCCCCGGCTATGGCCAGAATAACAAGTACGCCCAAAACCCCGTACAGGACGGATTTGGCTCTATAATGCTTTTTAGGAATTTCCTCTTCGTGATGAGGGACAGTGTCTAGGGGCTGATTTTCCATACTTGTATATTTATCCTATATTAGTTAACTTTTGTTACGGTAACTTATTATATCATGTTAATTTTCCTTAACAAAAAACCACCGCAATGGATGGCTTTTTGAAGTTGCTTTGTCTCCGTGGAGACGTGAGCGCTCCTTGACAGTAATATTATTTTACACTTTTTATTCTAGTTGCCAAAATTGGGTTGACAATGCCGCGGCCGCAGCATATAATTATATTACTTTCGATGAAGGCCCACCCTTAGGCGGAGATTGGCTCAAGGAGTAACCCTTGAGATAGTCGAAATACACAACAACCCCCTTCATGGGGATTGTTTTTTATAACTTCTTTATATATTTGTCTTTTTCAGCTTTTGACAAAATTTTTGCATTGTCTTCTTTGCCTTCCAGCGCATCCCGGATACAGCCCGCCCATCGGTCAGCCAAGCGAATCATGGGCTCGCTTTCATCGCGGGCACTTCTTACATATTTCAGCTTAATTCCTTTGAACCGCAGGGCATTGGTTAGCTCTTTAGCTTTCTTTTTATCAATACCGTCTACATAAACTATCGCTAAATAGGATTTACCCCTAGCTTTATCCTTAATAGCTTTTTCTACAATTTCTAGCATAGGCAAAAAGAATGGTATTGGTTTTTTGAATTTACTATAATAAAGGTCGCCCCTGGCCAGTTGTTCCTTAATTACTGCTCGCAGAAATTGTTCTTTTGCCGGTGAACGGGAATTAAACCATTTACGGGCGTGGACCTTACTGCTACTTTCCAAGTTCAGCAAATCATTGCGAATCTTGTTTTGTTCTTCGCCGCTAACTACACTAACCACCACAAAAAAGTTTGAGCCAGCATCCTGACCTGTTTCATCCACATAACAATAAAGTTTTTTAATCTTTGGGCCCATCCCTTGAGCCTAGCAGGCCGCAGTTCAAGAAAAGATAAAATCCCAACAGACTTTAGAAAAGTTTTATAAAATTGGGTTGGCAATCAACAAATTTGTCTATAAAATAGAAATATATTTGGGAGTTCCCACCGATCCCCGCCTATCTTGTGAGCCAGGTGGGGTGAATATAAAACAACGGCTTCGGCCCTCCTCCGTCGCGGAGGTAACAGACAACTATGCCGCAAGGCGATGGAGACCTCGCAAGAGGATCGTAAGACATGCGAATGCATGTCGCATTATGCCGCAAGGCGAACTGAGAGCCCTTTATGGGGCTCTCTTTATTAATTTGATAATGCTTCGGGTTACCAGCCAATATTCTTTTTTACTAATTCTTGTAATTTTCCTGTTTAGCCTTTGGGCGCTGATTATTTTTAATTGGGATAACATTATTGTCCTTTTATATCCCAACACTGGAATTTGTAAAAAATAGCGGCCATATCGGATTTGTGAAGTCATGGGTAAAGCCCATAACATTTGGCTGTTAAATTTTTTGAACACTAACACAGGGCGTTCAAATAATTTCTTTTTACTGTCAGTTTCAACGCCAATATTATAACTAATAGAGCACCACCATATTTCGCGTTCGCTGAATTCGCGAAGTCTTTTTGATTGCTCGATTTTAGTCTTTAAACCGTGCCATTTTGTGTAATCTTTCCCCATTCTACCAGCATAGCAAGGGAAAGATAAAACCTCATTCAAGAAAATATAAAATAATTCTAAAACCCCGCCCGGTTAAAAAAAGGGGTTAATCCTACAAACCAAAACCGTCCCGATGGCCATCGGGACGGTTTT
>Ga0070704_100001754_pt1 | contig 11859 bp, 5 predicted proteins | sample KBSK5252metaG_FD_65467 | JGI IMG/M metagenome (GOLD analysis project Ga0070704, IMG submission 65467) | Corn, switchgrass and miscanthus rhizosphere microbial communities from Kellogg Biological Station, Michigan, USA - KBS K5-25-2 metaG | ecosystem: Host-associated > Plants > Roots >... | reverse complement strand
CGAGCCATCACGCGCATCGGCATTTCGGCCCGCGTTGATACACGGTGAATTGGATTGCAGGCGGAAGTTGCCGGAAGCTGCGTCCATGAACAGCGGCGCATTCGCGATGTTGCCGATGCCCTTCGCGGCAAGTGGTGTTGTACAGCAATACTGTAAGAATTCACCCTTCAATGCCTGGTACGAGTAATTGGCTCCGACGGGGGCGGTGTTGTTGTAAAGAATGCAGTTGTTGAGAGTCACTGTGCACAAAGATTCGAAGCATTGGTCGGTCCCGTAAGCTCCGCCGCCTTCGGACATTGCGGAATTCCCCACGAGCGTGCAATTGTTCAATGTGCCGACCGACGTTCCGCCACCGTAACTGGCAGAGTTTCCAGTCAGCAGGCAATTGTTCAAAGTCGAGTAGTGCGCTCCGCCGCCGCGAAGGGCAGCTGAGTTGCCCGTCAAGACACAGTTGCTCACTGTCGCAGAATAGACGCCCCCACCTTCTGAAGCCGAATTCCCACTAACCAGACAGTTGTTCAGCGTGCCGCCAGAAACTCCACCGCCAAGCCACGACCGATTTCCAGAAATTACGCAATCCGTCAAGGAGCAGGCAAAGGTTCCACCCCCGAACCAGTGTGCCATATTACCGACGAGCGTGCAGTTACTCAGGGTACCAGATTCGACCCCGCCTGCAAAACCGCCGGAATTGCCAACCAATGTGCAATGGTCCAGAATGGTAGAATTGGCGCCACCACCGTATTGAGCCGAATTGGTCAGGAATGTGCAATCGATCAGCGTACCACCGAAAGCACCCCCGCCAAACCGAGCGGCGTTACTGGTCAAAACACAATTCGAAACCAGTGCAGTTGCGGATTCGCACCACACACCGCCGCCGCTGGATTCAACATATGTTCCGGGATAGTCCCACGTTGCACCGGCAGTGAGAGTAAAACCCATCAGCGTTGCGCCGCTCGTCAAATAAACACATCGCACTGCATTCGTGCTAAGATCGGTGCCGGGCATTTTGTACCCGCGAATCACAGTCACTGCCGGGCCATTCGCGCTGCGCAACGTGAGCGGTTTCATCACTGCCACGCGATTGCTCAGTGCTCCGGACACGGCGCGTGCGCCTGTTTGATAGACGCCGTTGCTGACCAGAACCAATCCCCCAGCCGCGGCCCCATCCACCGCATCCTGAATAGTGTTGGCTGCTGTGGCCCAGGAATTGTACGGGGCTACCGGATTGCTACTCAAAGCCACGTAAGAAACTGGCTGGTCGAATACATGAATGGTCAGCGCGGCGCTGACTCCGCCCGGATTACTTTGGTTGTAGGCCCGCAGCACCACGCGGTAATCACCGGGAACCAGCCAGGCGTGCGTGGCGTAGAGCCGGTTGCTCAGGACCATCCCATCACCAAATTCCCACCGATTGGCGCTCGCATGCCCGATTATTTGCGCCGAAAAGGCAACTTCGAATGCCGTGGCAACGTTCGTAAAGCTGGCTTGGACGGCCACACTCAGCGGGCCCGTGTCGCCGCCGGGATGAAACTCATCGCAACCTATTGAGGGCGGGTTCGCCCAAGGCTCGCCATCGATGTCCACACCGCTCGCGTAGGCTGGATTGCCCGCGCCACGACACGGCGAGTTGGCACTGATGTGCGTCGCACTCGCGAGTTGGGGATCGGCGCTGATATTGCCGGAGCCGCTCGTCGGGAGAGGTGTAGTACAACTGGAGGTTAACAGGCATCGCTGGTCGTAATTGGTTCCACCGGGGGCTGTGTTATTATACACAATGCAATTGTTCAGCGTCGCCTTAGGCAATACACAAGGCCCTTCTGCGCAGACGTAGCCGGCGAACCCCGTCACCCCACCTCCACCCTCACCAGCCGAGTTGCCCACAAGCGTGCAATTGTTTAGAGTGCCCAGGGATGCCCCGCCGCCATAATGAGCTGAGTTCCCAGTTACGTTGCAATTGTTCAGCATTCCCTCGTAAGCCCCGCCGCCGATTCCGGCTGAATTCCCCGCAACGGTGCAATTGTTGAGGGTGGCAGAATAGGCCGCGCCGCCATATTGAAAAGCGACGTTGCCGGTCAGCGTGCAATGATCCAGCGTACCGCCAGAAACGGCCCCGCCGTACATGGCCGAGTTGCCTTGCAGCAGGCAATTGGAAACCACCGCACTCAACGACTGGCACCACGCACCTCCGCCGCTTAGCTCATACCATTCACCCCCTGAACTTCGCGTGGAACCGTTGGTCAGTGTGAAGCCTGTGAGTTTGGCACCATCGGCGAGATGGACGCAACGGATCGCAGCGTCCCCATTCGTGGTGCCGGGCACCTGGTAGCCACCGATCACAGTTGCCTGCGGGCCATTCACACCACGCAACGTCAGCGGTTTAGTGACCGCCACGCGATTGGTCAGATTCCCATTCACAACGCGCCCACCGGTCTGATAGACGCCGTTGCTGACCAGCACCAGTCCGCCGACGGCCGCCCCATCCACCGCATCCTGAATCGTAGCGGCCGCCGTCGCCCACGAGGTGTATGGCGCCACCGGATTGCTGCTGCTCGCGGCTACGTAGTAGATTCCTTCCTCGACATGCACGAGTTGTGTCGCGGTGACGCCAGCGGGATAGCTTTGGTTGAAAGCGCGTACCACAACCGTGTAGTCTCCCGGCGCCTGCCAACTGTGCGTTGCAGCCAATCGGTTGCTCAAAACTGTTCCGTCGCCGAATTCCCAGCGGTTGGCGCTGGCGTGCCCCATCACTTGGGCGGACAAGACCACTTCGAATCCCCTGGCCACATTCGTAAAGCTGGCCTGGACCGTCACACTGAGCGGACCCGTGTCGCCGCCTGGAATAAACTCGTCACAACCCATTGAAGGCGGATTGGCCCACGGTTCGCCGTCAACGTCCACGCCACTGGCATAGGCTGGATGGCCAGCGCCACGACACGGAGAGTTCGCGCTGAGGTGCGAGGTGCTGGCCAGTTGTGGCTCGGCGCTGATGTTTCCGATGCCATTTGTGGGAATCGGAGTTGTGCAAGAGTAATTGAACAAGGCTTCGCCCCAATAATTGGCTCCGTGACGTGCGGTATTATCATATACGATGCAGTTGTAGAGGAGCGACCAGTTCGTAAAGCAATAATCCCACTCACTACAAAAGGGACAATCCCACCAATTACAAACGTAAGCCGGCGAAACGCCTCCGCCCGAGCCTGCCGAATTGCCGACGATCGTGCAGTTAATCAACGAGCCGCCCGCAGCTCCACCACCTTCGCCGCCAGCGGAGTTGCCGGTGATCAGACAATTGTTCAGTGTCGCAGTGGCCGCACCTCCGCCAGACCCCTGAGCGAAGTTGCTGACCACTGTGCAGTTATTCAACATCCCACCATAAGCGCCACCGCCGGAGGTTGCCGAGTTGGAGTTGCACATGACCAGGCAGTTGTTAAGCGTGCTGCCATAGGCCCCACCGCGGGAGTTCCCAATCAGAGCGCAGTTATTCAATGTACCGCTGTAAGCACCCCCGCCACCAAGAAAAGCCGAGTTGCCGGTCAACACACAATTGGAGAGGATGGAACTGACGGATTCGCACGTGACTCCGCCGCCGGTACTCAAACGCATGAACGGTGGGGGTGCTGTAGCGGTTGCGCCGTTGGTGAGTGTGAACCCAACAAGGACAGCATTGTTGGTGAGATAAGCACACCGAACGTTGTTCAACGTGTCGTTCGAGGCTTGATCACCACGAATCATCGTTACTGTCGGCCCGTTTACACTGCGTACCGTGATAGCTTTCGTCACGGCGACACGGTTCGAACCGACTCCGTCTATTCCAAGCCCGCCGGTCTCATACACTCCGTTGGTCACGACGATCTCGTCGCCAGCCATGGCGACGTCAATTGCATCCTGGATGACATTCGCAGCGGTGGCCCAGTCACTGTAGGGCGGAGTCGGGCTGGCGCTGTCGACGTTGACGTAGCGCACCGCCGCGGTGGCTGCGGTTGCAGAGGCGACGCACGCGATCATCGTGACGTAAATGGAGTGAATGGTTTTCATGCTTGGTGCCTTTCACTCCACTACGCGAAATCGGGCGATCAAAACGGACAACGGGTTAATGAAACTCCCAACCTGCGATACGGACTGAGATGGTCGTTACCCTGCCGTCGCAAGAGGAGGTGGGCCTGGAATCAATGCGGCGCGTTCATGCCGCGGCGGGGGCTGCCTCAGTCCGGTCTTTTGCCCGCGAGCAGTGCTTGCGCTTCGCGTCGGTGAATCAGGCAGGCCCGCTCGTCGTGGTCAATGAAGCCTTCCTCTTTAGGCAAACGGGCAATCAACCGGTCCTTCATCAGCGCTTCGGCTTCGTCGAAGGCGGTCCGGGCATCCCCGGGTTCACCGGACTGGCTCAGGCAGATGGCTTTCAACATCAACTGGCGCGCTCGTTCGGTGGTGGATGGCTTCTTTTGCAAGGCAATATCGAGGCGCTGAATGGTTCCTTCAAAACGGCCGAGCCGCAGCAGTAGAGCAGCCATCGGCCGATGCCAAGCGGTATTGGTCCCGGCCAGGGAAAGGAGCTTCTCGCAAAGGTTGAGCTCGTCCGCGGAAAACTCACTGCGGCCAAGACCAACGATATCGACGAATCGCCGCTGTTCATCGACGTTTGTCGCTGTCAGCGCTCGCGCAAGTGCGTTCGTTACGATCTGTCGGTATCCGTCCCGGTCCTCGCCATACAGGAAAGCACTGGCCATATTGCGCTGGAAGGTCGCATCGCGCTCGACCCATCCGGGGTAAGTGCGATACACTTTCGCCACCGCGGCCCACCCTTTCGTCGGGGCGGTCGCATCAATCAGCCAGTCAAAATCGCGGGAATGTTCGGGTGGCTTGGCATCGTAGGAGTCCCGCAGCGGACCGAACACGGCTTTCGCCGCTTCAAAATCACGGTGGCTCGCGAAGAACACGCCCATGGTGTGAAATTCACCGCGGTAGGGTTGACGGGGGAGAAACCTGGCCAATCGCGGAGCCACGTTTGTGTAAGCTTGAGCTGCGCGGTGGACTTCGCCCGCGCGCTGAAAGCAACGTGCCATATTGAATTCCTCTTCAATCGTACGCTTCGAATTCGGGCCAATCGTGCGTTGGTAAATCGCAAGGACTTGCTCGGAAGCCTTCGCCGCCTCAAGGAATCGGCCCGTTCGGTAGAGCAATGCCGCCCGCTGTCCTTGCAATGTAGCCGTAACCGGGTGCTCAGCCCCAAAGTAGCGCTCGGCTTGCTGTATGGTTGGGCCCAGCAGAGCCTCCGCTTCATTGGTTCGTCCAGCCATGATGTTGGCCCATATCCTCCAAACCCACTTGTTTTGAAACCGGTAGCTCTTGGGACCGAAGTAAGCTTCCGTCACCGGCATGGCTCGCTCCATGAACGAAAGGGCTTCCCCTGGCCGGCCAGCACCAGCGAGAAATGAGCCCCGAGTCCAGAGTACTTCAGCTTCGCCGGCCGTGCGCGGGCGAGCTTGCGATTCCACGAGGGCAAGGGCTTCGTCGAGCAATTTCTCCGTATCACGCGCTCGCCCATGGGCGTCATACGCCTGCGCGGTGAAGGCCATGGCCAAAAGCGTGTCGCTGTGTTTCGGCCCGAGCAATCGGCGCCGGATGGCAAGCGCCTTCTCAAATTGCTCCACCATGGGGGATGTGTTTTCCACGTCGAAGGATACCTCCCCGATCGCAAGGCGCACCTCGGCTTCTATCAGTGGCTGATTCACAAAGCGTGACCCCGCCGCTTGCGCGACACGCTCCAGCAATTGCACCCTGTTTGAGTCGGCAATCGAGTCCATGTACGGATTCATGGCGAGGAGCTCCTCGATGAGGAAATCTTTCACCGCACGCGCATCGCGTTCGGCACGCGTTGCGCGCACTGCCTGCCAGGTGCTGGCTGCGAAACCAGCGACGAGCGCCAGGATCGCGATGGCGGCAGCAGCGAACTTGACCTTGTTGCGCTGGTAAAGCCTTTGCAGCCGGTAGGCCGGACTTGGCGGGTGCGCCAGGACAGGTTCATTGTTAAGGTGCCGCCCCACGTCGGATGCGAGTCCGTTCGCTGTCTCGTACCGGCGAGTGCGGTCCTTCTCCAGACACTTCATCACGATCCAATCCAAGTCCGAATCGATTGCGGATTGCGGATTGCGGATTGCGGATTTGGAGGCGCCCGTTTTCTTTTTCAGACGCGTGCTCGGCGACTCCGGTTCCTCCTCCGTGATGATGCGCTGCATTTCCGCGTAAGCCACGCTGCGCAGACGCTCCGCCGGAAACGGCGTCGTGCCGGTCAGAAGTTCGTAGAGCAGGATCCCGAGAGAATAGATGTCGCTGCGCGTGTCCACGTCCAGCTTGCTCATCTCCGCCTGCTCCGGGCTCATGTAAGCCGGCGTGCCGATCAGGGTGGCGAAGTTCGTAAAGATGGTTTTCTCTGTGAGCTTCTGATCGATGGCCTTGGCCACGCCAAAGTCGATGACCATCGGATGCGGCGCCCCGTTGTGCATCGTCACGAGCACGTTGGACGGTTTGAGGTCCCGGTGAATGATTCCTTTCTGATGCGCGCTCTGGATGGCGTTGCAGACGGGAAGGAACAACTTCAGGCGTTCTTCAATGGAAAGATCATTCGCTTTGCAGAACTCAGTGATCGGTGCGCCCTGGACGAGTTCCATGACGAAGAAGGGCCGGCCCGCATCCGTCCCACCGCCATCCAGCACCTGTGCGATGTTCGGGTGATCCATCATGGCCAGCGCCTGCCGCTCCGCTTCGAAACGCGCCACAACTTGCCGCGTGTCCATGCCGAGCTTGATGATCTTCAGCGCGACCTTGCGGCGGACTGGCGCCTCTTGCTCTGCCATGTAAACGACGCCCATGCCGCCCTCGCCGATCTTCTCCAGCAGCTTGTAACGGCCTATCATCGTCCCAGGCTGCTCGGCCAGTGTTTCAGCCGGAATGCTGGATGCCCGGCAGCTCTGTTCACAGCCTTGGAACAACACCTCGCCGGCGAGAGCTGCCTTTAGCAATGCGTCCACCTCCCTGCGCAAACCTTCATTCCCAAGGCACGCCTCGTTCAAATAGTTCTCGCGCTCCTCCGCTGTGCTCAGCTCGGAGGCGGCGTGAAAGATGGTCTCGATTTTCTTTGTGCGCTCGCTCACAACGTGCGCGATTTAGCAGCTTTCTATTTGCTACGCGAAATACCGTCGCCAAAACGGACAGTGGCTTTAGGTGTCTTCCTGCATCGCTCGCGTCAGCCACGCCTTGGCGAATGCCCAATGGCGTTGGACCGTCTTTTCCGAGACGCCCAAAAGAGTCGCGACTTCGGCATTCTCCAGCCCAACAAAGAACCGCAGTTTCACCACCTGAGCTTTCTCCGGATCCTCCGCTGCTAACCGTTCCAGTGCCTCATGGACTTGCAGCACCAGGTCATCGCTGCCCGCAAACGGAAGGTCGACCGCGTCCAGGTCCACTCGCTCCAAATCTCCACCATGCTTTTGGGCGCGGCGTCTGCGCGCGCGGTCCACGAGAATGCGCCGCATGACTTCCGCCGCCACTGCGAAGAACTGCTCCCGATTTTTCCATTCGGACCGCGACTGCTGAGAAAGCCGCAGCCAGGCTTCATGGACTAGTGCGGTGGGCTGGAGTGTCTGGCCGGGAACTTCGTTGGCCATCTTGTGCGCAGCCAGACGACGCAATTGCTCGTAGACGAGCGGAAGAAATTCTTCGACGGCTTTCGGATCGCCGGCGGCCATGGCGCCGAGGAACTGGGTGGCGTCGGGCATCGAGGCGATTATGCAGGAATCCCGCACAAAAGCCAGCGCAAGCGCGCCTCAAACTCGTTGCGTAATAATCACGAGGGTTCGATTCCCTTCACCCGCTCCATTGATTTCAGGGCACTTACGAGAAAGTGCAAGTAAAGTGCAAGTAAACTAACTGGGCACGAAGAGTTGCTCCCCAACAACGCGCAATCTTTTGCACTGAATGCGGCGCGATCAGCCAACCACGTTTGGTGATTGTCAGGGACGGTAGAGTCGGAAGAAGCGGTTGGGCGCCGCGTTGGTGACCGTTGCGTATCGAATGCCGTTGCTGAGCCGCGATGAGACCAGTGAAGCTGCCGCCCAAGCTGTCGTCGGACTCAGACTGTCCACGCGTTGCAGGGTGAAGCCTGTGATAGATGGCCAGGAGAGTTCCACCAGGCTGCTGGGCAATGGTCGAATGGCCATTCTGGGCAGAATCAGCGCGGTAAAGTTGCTGGTCGTGGTGAAATTGCCGTGCGGCGTTTCAATCGTGATGGGGCCAGTGGTGGCGTCGAGCGGAACGGCTGCCGAGAGTTGCAAGTCGGCAAACGCGGCGTTAGTGCTGAATACAAATTCGGCCGGCACTCCGTTGAAGAGCACGCCCGTGGCGCCGGTAAAGTTCGTGCCGTTGAGGATCACCTTCTGGCTTTGATAAGCCGTCGCGGAACTAAAACTGGTGATGACCGGCGACGGCGTGGGATACCAACGAAAATCGAAGTTGCCGGCTTGATTGGGATCAACCTGATTCTTGCCGGCAACAACAACGGAGTAGTTCGTTCCGGCTGCTGCTGCAAAGCTCACCCGGCTGCTCGTTCCGCTGCCGTAATTGTCATTGCCAGCGATCGCCAATAAACGATCGATTCGGTCCCCGGCATAGACCGCCAGCATCGAGTCGAACGCGGTTCCGCTCGTCGAATCAAAGGTGAACCAGCCGGATTCCGGCGGCGTCCAGCGGTACCAAACCGAGGCGCCGATGTAGCGACCATCACCGAGTACATGGGCTGGTTCATCGAGTTCCAGAAACGCATATCGATTGCTGGCTTGAAGCGATCCGGACGCGCCAGTAAGCCACTGTGCATTGGCGAAGTCGTCGTTCGGAATCGGGAAGCGGAATGTCCACACAAAATCATCCGCTGGGGACCCTTCCAGAGTTCGATCGTAATCCCCATCCATCGTCCCACCGCTCTGCTCTTGCGCGGTGCCGAGGATGCGCACCGTGTAGTTGGTTGTGCTGTCAAAAGGGATTTCGTGAAGGAAAAAGAATGTCCGGCTATCGTCGGTCCACTCGAAGGTGCCGCTAATAGTCGGCGTGATCGCGAAGGCGCTCTCAACGCTTGTGTGATTCATCGGGCGATTGAACGTCACTTGAATCGGCGCATTGGTGGCGGTGCGCTGCCCTGCCGGCGAGGCCGAGATCACGATGGTGGGCGGGTTCGGGTTCGGGTTCGTCAGATACTGTAATGCGCGCGCCACATTTAATCTCCCATTCGTCGCAACTTTCCCGCGCAGGGCGGTTGGTTGATCCACAGAACCAAACAGCGCCGCTTTCAATTCCTCTACCGTGAGGTTCGGGTTCACCGCTAGGAGCAGCGCAGCCGCGGCGCCGACCAGCGGTGCGGAAAATGACGTCCCGCTGGCAGTCATGTAATTTGAACCTTTCCATGTCGAGATGATGTTCACTCCCGGCGCGGCGAGATCCACGGTGCTGGCGCCAAATGTTGAGATGCTCGCCAATGCATCCGACTCCGTAGTAGCGGCCACATTGATGACCGAGGCCAGATTAAAAGACCCAGGCAGGAGAGAAAAGACGTCCTCGTTGGCGGCGTTATTTCCGGCGGCGCACACGGCGAGAATTCCTTCATCGCCTGCGGCTGCGATGGCTTCTCGGACGGCGCCGTTTTCCAAGGCGCCCGCATAGCTGTGCGTCGTAACACGAATGTTGACGCCCCGTCGCTTCATCGTCAGCACGTAATCCCAGGCAGCCAGATGCTTGCTCCAAAAATTGGCAACTGGAACCGCGCTGTCACCGCTATAATGATTAATGGCCATCAGTTGGACGGACCAGTTCAGTCCGGCCATGCCGATGCCGTTGTTGCCCACCGCGCCAATCAGGCCGGCGATGAACGTGCCGTGAAAAAAAGCGTTGGTCGCGGGCCGCGTGGGTGTATCCCAAAAGCCAATATCCATCGGATCGCCAGTGCCGTTGACTACATCGATGCCGTGCACGTCATCGACGTAACCGTTGCCATCGTCATCAATGCCATTGGTGGCCTTGTCGCGTCCTTGGTCATCGAGGCCGGTTTCGCCGGGATTGCGCCACATGTTCGGCGCGAGATCGGGATGAGTGTAGTCGACACCCGTGTCGAAGATCACGATCACGACATTGCTATCGCCAGTCGTTATGTCCCATGCCGCCGGGGCACCGATGCGCGGCAGATACCACTGCGAGCTGTAGCGAGGATCGTTGGGCGTAAGCGATTGGAGCACAAATTGCGGGGTCGGGGAATTGGTGGACGGCGGTAGTGGTGACTCGACTCGCATGGCACCGTCGGATTCGACGGCGGCGACCGTGCCGAGCGCCTGGTAAGCAGCAACTCCTTCTGTCGCGCTCATGTCAGGCGGCAGCTCGACGAGTTGCCAGCTGAGGGCGTTGAAGTTGCGTTTGACTGTGGCGCCGATCTGCGCATTGCCGGCAGTCGCGGCGGGACTGTTCGGTCCGTCTTTCCATTTTACGAGGAGACGCGGACGCGAATCATCGGCCTGAGCATGGAGTGGCAAGCTTACGACTATCGTCGTGGTCAAAAGAACTGAGAGGAGGTACGCGATTGGTTTCATGATGTGCAGTGGCCGGAGGCCAAAGGTGGTTGTTGCTTTTGTGGGTCGAGATCTCTTCACACTCCACTACGCGAAATCCAGGCAGCAGAACGGACATCGAGTCGCGAGAGCTTGAGAAGGCGCAAAATGTGTTGCGCCCCGTGGCGGGCAACGATTCCGCTCATTCATCCACCGCGACGCGATAGAAGAACGGTCCGCAGCCAGGAGCATTTGTGTCGGCAAGAGCCGTCATGCCTGCCTGACCGACAACATTGGTCGCGATTCTCACGAAGCTCGGGTGCGCGAGGTTAGTGCTCCGTTTCAGAAGGTAGCTTTGGCCGCTCACGCCTTGCCAGCGGATGAGTACTGCGTTCGTGGCGATGGTCGGACTCAACAATCGCGGCGCGGAGGCTGAATGGTCGGATCAGTCCAGGCCCGCCATTCCTGCCAGTTGTTGTGGTCGTCACCATCCGGGTCCGTGAAGTCTGCGGACCCGTTAGCGGCAAGGCCGTATTGCTGGAGCCACGCGTACGAGATCGTGGATTGCCGCGATTGGAATTCGTACGCGCCGATGTCCACAGTGCCGCCCGCGATGCGCGGGTTGCCGTCAAGGTCAGAGCCGGCCGGAGCGTCAGCATACCGGCCGGCGTTGATGCAGGGGGAGTTGGGCTGGAGGCGGAAGTTCCCGGCGACTACCCGCATGGGTAGCCGATTTGGGCTTGGCTCACCGTTTCGGCACCAGGTAACCGCGTGTCCACACGGGAGCGGAGACTCCCTCAATCCGGCCAGGTGAGACATCGATCGGCGAGCCTCCGTTCAGGATGGAGGGGCCAAGGTTGTAAGGCGGCGCGTCGCCGCCGAGCTGGGTGCCGACCTTCCATTCGGTGTCTGAAATGCGGCGGAGCGAACCGGTGACCTTGAACTCGTAGTGGCTCAAAACAGGTCCGGCACAAACGAAGCGATTGGTCCCGTGCTCGACGGCGATAAGCAGCAGATTCACGCGTCCGACGGCTTCGTGCAGCACGCTGCCGGGATCAGGCACTTCACAATCGGGACATGGAACATCCGTGTGTAAGTCCGCCACAAGCTCGTCGAATGCGCCCGCGCCGTACTCCTGATGGAAATCCAGTTCGCTCCAGTGAACAGCCCGATAGATGGGGGTCATGTGGGGTCAGATCTCGACATTCAACATTTGTCCGAGGACCTAACGGCAAATGTCAAATGTCGAGATCTGACCCCAACGAACCACGTCGGTCCG
>Ga0070704_100001750_pt1 | contig 11868 bp, 9 predicted proteins | sample KBSK5252metaG_FD_65467 | JGI IMG/M metagenome (GOLD analysis project Ga0070704, IMG submission 65467) | Corn, switchgrass and miscanthus rhizosphere microbial communities from Kellogg Biological Station, Michigan, USA - KBS K5-25-2 metaG | ecosystem: Host-associated > Plants > Roots >... | reverse complement strand
GCAGCAGGCCGCCCAGGCCGGCGACGCGCGCGCGGCATTCAAGTGGGGGTGGTGGTACGGTCTCGCCGCCAACGGACTTGTGCTCTACTGGATGGTCTTCGCGCTGTGGCACTTCACGCCCTTCTCCGCGTTGGGCTACTTCGCCACGATCGCCGCGCTGGGCCTGTTCACGGCTTGCCTGTTCTGGTTTGTCGTGCGGGTGCGCCTCGCCGCGCCGGCGGTGCCGCTCTGGGTGGTTTTTCCGGTCGCCTGGACCGCGCTGGAATGGTTCGTCGGTCACATCGGAGACATTGCCTTCCCGTGGCTGGGGCTCGGGACGTCGCTCGCCGATGCCCCGGTTCTGGTTCAGTGGGCCGACCTCGCCGGCGCCCGCGGCGTGACGCTGTGGCTCGTGTGGTGCAATGTCATGATTGTCGAGGCGGCAATCCCAAGGCGTGGGGCGTGGGACGTGGGGCGTAAGCTTGCGCCCGTCCTGACGACTGTCGTCCTCGCTCTCGGCTACGGCGTCTGGCGCGAGCGGACGCTGCCGGTGCGCGAGGTCGGTGTCGTCGCGCTGATCCAGCCCAACGAAGGCTTCCGCGACAAGTGGGAGCCCGGCCACGAGGACGCTGTCGTGGCAAAGCTGCTCGAGATGTCGCAGCAGGCGATCGCCGTTGCGCGGCCGCAGCTCGTCGTGTGGCCCGAGGCGGCGATTCCCGGCTATCTCTTTCAGAATCCCGAGTGGGACCAGGCGATCAGCGGCCTCGCCCGCGTCAGCCACACCCCCATCCTCGCCGGGGGCCTGAACGCCGACGTCGGCGCGCCACGTCCGACTCCCTACTACAACGCGGCGTTCTTCTTCGATTCGACGGGTGACCGTAGGACCCATCCCGTCTACGGCAAACACTACCTCGTGCCGATCGTCGAGCGGGTGCCGTTCGTGCCTGCGCGTTGGATGCGCTCGGTCCCCGGGCTGGGCCGCTGGTCGGGAGGATTCGCCCGCGGCAAGGACCTGCCGGTGTACCAGGCGGCGATCGGGCGTTTCGGCGTGTTCATCTGCTACGAATCGGCGTTCGAAGACCTGCCGCGCAGGTACCGCGCGTTGGGCGCCGACTTCCTCGTCAACATCACGAATGACGCCTGGTTCGGACGGACGAGCGCGCCGCGGCAGCACGCGTCGCATCTCGTCCTCCGTGCGATCGAGACCCGGATGGGCATCGCGCGCCCCGCGAATTCTGGTATCTCCGAGTTCGTGGACCCCTTCGGACGCGCCTACCAGGCCTCGGCGCTCGAACAGCAGACGGTCGTGATCGGCCGCCTGCGGACGAGCGACGTGATCACGCTGTACGTGCGCTGGGGAGATTGGGTCGGGACGCTCGTGGTGCTCGCGATGTCAGGGTTCGCGGTCGTGCTCATCATCAATTGGTGGCAGTCCAGAACATCCCACGCCCCACGCCCCACGACCCACGCACCGGCATGAGGGTCGGCGTTGATGTCGGTGGGACCTTCACCGATCTGATCGCCGCCCTCCCCGACGGGACCATCCGCATCCACAAGGTCGCGAGCACGGCTCGCGACCCCGCGCAGGGCCTGTTCCGGGCGATCGACGCGTTGGGGAAGGGCGCCGCGATCGACGTGCTGGTCCACGGCACCACGATCGCGACGAACGCCTTGCTCGAACGCCGCGGGGCGCGCGTCGCGCTCGTGACGACCGCCGGGTTCGAGGATCTCCTGTGGCTCCGGCGCCAGGATCGCCCCTCGTTGTACGATCTCGCGCGCGATCATCCGCCGCCCCTCGTGGCGCGCGACGACGTGATCGGAGCAGTCGAGCGAATGGGGCCCGACGGCACGCTGGTCGCGCTGACCGACCGTGAGGTCGCGCGCGTGATTGACGCGGCGCGCGCTTTGGGAGCCGAAGCGGTCGCGGTCGCGCTCTTGTTTGCCTTCCGGCATCCGGCGCATGAGCAACGGCTCGCGGCGACGTTGCGCGCCGCGCTGGGGGCAGGGGTCCCCGTCGTCACGAGTCATGAGACGCTCCCGGTGTTCCGTGAGTTCGAGCGGACCAGCACGACGACCGCGGAGGCGTATCTGCGGCCCGGCGTCTCGACGTACCTCTCCAGTCTCTCGGGGACGACCGGGCTCGCCGCCGAGCGCGCGATCGGCGCCCTGCGGATCATGACGTCGAGTGGGGGGACGCTCGCCCCCGAGGCGGCTGCTGTGCACGCGGCGAGTCTGGCGTTGTCGGGACCGGCAGGGGGCGTGGTGGGCGCGCGCGTGGTCGGTGAGGCAGTGGGCGTTCGGGACCTCCTCACGCTCGACATGGGAGGCACCAGCGCCGACGCGAGTCTCGTCACAGGGGGCGTCGCGCTCAGCGAGGGCGCCGGGTTGGTGGGCGGCATCCCACTCGCGCTGCCGGCGATTCTCATCGAGACGGTGAGTGCCGGCGGCGGGAGCATCGCGGCCGTGGACGAAGGCGGCGCCCTCCGGGTCGGACCGCGCAGCGCCGGTGCGGAGCCGGGGCCGGCGTGCTACGGCCGTGGGGGGACGGAGCCCACGGTGACCGACGCCTGCCTGGTCCTCGGCTGGCTCGACCCGGCTCAACCACTCGCCGACGCGGTGCGCCTCGATCGGGGCAAGGCCGAGCGCGCGCTGGGCTCGCTCGGCGGGAGTGACCCGCGGCGACAGGCCGCGGGCATCGTCGCGGTGGCAACCGCCGTCATGGCTCGGGCGTTGAAGCGCGTCAGCGTGGCGCGGGGGATCGACCCGCGCGGCATGGCGCTGCTGCCGTTCGGGGGCGCCGGCCCGCTCTTCGGCTGCGCGCTCGCGGACGCGCTGGGGATGTCGCGCGTCATCATTCCGCCTCACCCCGGGGTGCTGAGCGCGCTCGGTCTCGCCGCGGCGCCGGAGCGAGTGGAGGTGCTTGCCTCATTTCACCGGCCCCTTTCGGGCGTCGACCGCGCCGCGCTCTCGGCCGCATTTCGTCCCATCGTTGCGGCCGCGTCCGGCGCGCTGCCGGGCAACGGAGCGGAGCTCACACGCTTTGCCGACTGCCGGTTCGCGGGCCAAGGGTACGAGGTGACGGTAGCCACGCCCGGCGACGACCCCGCAGCGGTCGCCGCAGCGTTCCGCGAGGCGCACCAGGCGCGCTTTGGGCACGCCGACCCCGACCAACCGGTCGAGCTCGTCAATCTGCGGGTGGCGGCGGAGCGGCCTGTGGTCGCCCCTCCCCTCGGACGGCGCGCCGGCGTGGGCAAGCCGACCCCCATTCGCCGTGAGATCATGACGCGGGACGGTACAACGGTGCGCGCCGATGTCTGGCCGCTGGGCGAGCTGCCCGCAGGGCTGAAGCTCGAAGGGCCAGCCGTGCTCGCGGGGCTCGACGCCACAGGGTTGATCGAGCCGGGCTGGCGCGGCACCGTGCACGCGTGCGGCGCGGTCATCCTGGAACGGCGATGACCCTCGACGCCGTGGGACTCGAGGTGATGGCCCATGCCTTCGCGTCGGTGGCGGAGGAGATGGGCTTGGTGCTGGTGCACAGCGCGCTTTCGCCCAACATCCGGGAGCGACGGGACGCATCCGCGGCATTGTTCGACGCGGAGGGGGAGATGATTGCCCAAGCCGCACACATCCCCGTGCATCTCGGCGCCCTCGCCGACGCCGTGGCCGCGGTGCGGGCGGAGCAGCCGCGCCCCGGTGACCTGTTCCTCTTGAACGACCCATACGCCGGCGGGAGCCACCTACCTGACCTCACACTGATCGGCGCGATCGACGTGGACGGTGCCGTCGGTGGCTACAGCGTGGTGCGCGCCCACCACTCGGACGTCGGCGGGATGACGCCGGGGAGCATGCCCGCCGGAGCCCGCGAGCTGTACGCGGAGGGGATCGTCATCCCGCCAGTGCGGTGGACCCCCGAGGTCGAGCGGCTGCTGCTCGCCAACGTGCGGACCCCGGCGATGCGGCGGGGCGACCTCGCGGCGCAGCGCGCCGCCGCCCTGCGCGGCGCCGACGGGTTGCGAGCGTTGGCCCGCCGCCACGGCTGGCAGCCACTGTGCGAGGCCGCGCGGGATCTGCTCGACTACGCCGAGCGCCGCACCAAGGCAGCCCTCAGGCGTCAGCCATCAGCAAAGCCAATGACCGCCACAGACTATCTGGAGGGCGATGGTGTCATCGCTGATGACCTAGAGATCCGCGTCCGCGTGTCGATCGAAGACGGAGTCTTCCACGCCGACTTCACGGGGACGGCGCCTGCCGCACAAGGCAACGTGAACTGCCCGCTCGCCGTCACGCGCTCGGCCGTCCTCTTCGTAGTGCGGACGCTCCTGCCCGACGATGTGCCTACGAATGGCGGCGTGCAGCGCGCCGTGCGCGTCACGGCGCCGGCGGGATGCCTCGTCAACGCCGAGCGCCCGAGCGCCGTGGCGGCGGGGAACGTCGAGACGTCGCAACGGATCGCCGACACCGTCTTTCGCGCGCTCGCAGAGGGTGGCCTGGCGGTGCCGGCGCAGGGGCAGGGGACCATGAACAACGTGACGTTCGGCGGCGCCGGGTGGACCTATTATGAGACCATCGGCGGCGGCCAGGGCGCGAGCCGCGGATCGGCCGGTCCGTCGGGCGTGCACGTGGGGATGTCCAACACGCGCAACACGCCGATCGAGGTGGTGGAGCTGGAGCATCCGCTGCGCGTGCGGACCTACGCGCTCAGGCGGGGAAGTGGGGGAGTGGGGACGTGGGGTGGCGGGGACGGCGTGGTGCGGGAGTTCGAGGCGTTGGCGCCGATGGAGGCGACGCTCCTCACCGAGCGCCGTCGCCACGGCCCGCGCGGGGCCGCCGGCGGGTCGCCTGGCGCGCCGGGCGCTAACCGAGTGAACGGCGCTATGCTCCCGTCGAAGGTGACGCTGCGACTCGTCGCGGGAGACGTCTTGCGGATCGAAACCCCCGGCGGCGGCGGATGGGGAAAACCATCAGAGGAGGCGCAATGACCTGGTTTCTGGTGTCGCTACTCGGGCTGTTGGCGGGGCTTGTGTCGGGCCTCTTCGGCGTCGGCGGGGCGGTCGTGATCATTCCGGGTCTCGTCCTCCTAGCCAAGTTGCCGCAGCACACCGCCCACGGCACGTCGCTCGCCGCCCTGCTTCTGCCGGTCGGCATCCTCGGCACGTTGGAGTACTACAAGCGGGGACAGGTGAACTTTCCGTACGCGGCGGTGGTGGCGGTGGGGTTGCTCATCGGTGCGTACTTCGGAGCCCGGCTGGCGGGCACAATGTCAGACGCGACGTTGCGGAAGGCCTTCGGTGTGTTTCTGCTGCTCATTTCCGTTAAGCTTCTGGCGACTCGCTAGGCAGGTGCTCGAACACCTTCCCGTCCACGAACAGCCGGAACAGCTCGGCGTCGAGCTGGCCGTCCTTCACCTCGTGCGACATGATGTCGAGCGCGCGCTCGAACGGCACCGCCCGCTTGTAGGGGCGATCCTGGGCCGTGAGCGCATCGTAGATGTCACTGATCGTCATGATGCGCGTCTGGATCGGGATCGCCTCCGCGGTGATGCGGCGCGGGTACCCGCGCCCGTCCAGTTTCTCGTGGTGCCCGTACGCGATCAGCGGGACCTGCTGCAGCTCGCGGGTCCAGGGGATCCGTTGTAGGAATTGGAAGGTGTGCGTGACGTGGCTCTCGATCTCGAGCCGCTCCGAGTCGTCGAGACTGCCCTTCCGGATCGTCAGAAACCGCACCTCGTCGGGTGTGAGGAACGGCTCCGTCGCCCCATCGAAGCCCAGGTAGGTCCGGCGCCCCCACGCCTGGAGCTCGTCGAAGCTGCCCTCGGGAAGAATGCTCGGCTCGTTGGCCTTGAGCACGACCTCGAGGAAGCGGTCGAGCTCCTGCAGCTCTTTGCCGTGCTCCGCCTCCAGCTCTGTGACGAACTCGGCGTAGCCCTTCTTGCCGTGCCCCTCGAGAAACTCCGTTCGCTTGCGCCAGAACTCCCGCTCCGCGGTGCGCCGGATGTAGGCGTGGCGATGCCGGATGAACGCGAGGTCGGGGGGATAGAGCTTCTTGGCCTTCACCAGCACCTGCTCGCTGACCCCGACCTTGCCGAAATCGTGGAGCAGGGCGGCGTAGCGCAGCTCGCGCAGTTGCTCGCGCGTGAACCGGACGTTGCGGTAGTGGCCGTCGGGCGACTGGTCCACCACCTCGGCCAGCGAGACCGTCATCCCGGCCACGCGGCCACTGTGACCGTAGGTGGTCGGGTCTCGCTGTTCGATGGCGTGCACGGCGGCCAGCACGAAGCCTTCGAACAGTCGCTCGATATCCTCGTACAGGCGGCTGTTTTCGATGGCGACCGCGGCCTGGCCCGCGAGGGCCGTCACCAGCTCGACGGTGCGCTTGGAGAAGGGCACGACTTGGCGCTCGACGTCGGCGGGCGTGGTGAGGACCGCATCCAGGGTCCGTTTGCGGTTGATGAGCTGTAGCACGCCGATGATCTCTTCCCGGTGATCCTTCATCGGGATCACCAGCATCGACTTAGTGCGATAGCCGTACCGTTCGTCGAAGGAGCGGTTGATCGTGTACTCGACGTCCGGCGGCAGGAAGTACGCGTCGTCGATGACGAGCGGCTCTCCGGTCACCGCGCAGTATCCGGCGAGGCTGGCGCGGTCCACGGGAATCGTGAACTCAACGAAGGGCGCCTCGGGCTTGGAGAAGGTCTGCGCCAGGCGGAACCGCAGCCGTTTGACGCCCTGGTCGCTGTTCTCGACGAGGTACAAGCTCCCCGCGTCGGACTGCGTGATGCGCCGGGCCTGCGTCAGGATCAGGTCGAGCAGTGTCTTGAGGTCGCGCTCGGTGCCGAGCGCGACGCCGATGCGGGTCAGCTCGCCGATCTCGCGGGCGCGCTGCCCCGCCTCCCCGCGGGCGCGGGCCGTTTCGGCGCGCGCCGCCGCCTCGCGGAAACCCGCCCGGATCGCGACGAGCAGGCGGCGCGGCGTGGTCGGGTACGTGAGGAATCCCGCCAGCAGCTCGGTGGGGAGCCCCTCGGGTACGTCGGTCTCCCCCTCCCGTCCCAGCGCCACGATCGCACCGCCCGCGTCCACGAACGCCCGCATGACATCCACCGGGAACGACGAGCGGCTTTCCGGGTCGAGCAGGAACACGGTGGGCCGGTCGTCGCCGACGGCGAGGTCGCGCGGCTGCCCCACCGCGCGCGGCTCGACGCGCGACGTCTCGAGGGCGGGCGCGACGTCGTCGGGTCGCCAGCGGGGCGGGTGGAGCAGGAGGTATCTCACGGTCTGGCGCCGGTGGAATCACGGGGGAGCGGCTTCACGCCGGTCAACGCGCGGTAGGGGCGGCGTGACATCTGATCCACGAAGTGGTTCAACTGCCGCGACGCCTCCGTCAGGTTGACGACCGTCGCGCGCAGGTCGGCGCGGTTCTCGGTGGTCAAGGCGCGGGCCTCGCCGGCCAAGCTGTCGAGGCGCACCAGCAGGCGGTTCGTGCCGGCCACTGCCGACGCGATCGAATCGCTGAGCCCGGCGCGATGCATGCGCTCTACCAGCGAATCGACGCGGCCCATCGCGGTCGCGACGCTGGCGAGGGTGCTCTCGATGTTCGGCGCGACGTCGCGGATCGTGGACTGCACGCGCGCCAGCGTCTGGGTCGCCTGGCGCACCATCTCCTGGACCCGTTGCGACAGCTCGTCGGCGACCTCGGCCATTTTTTCCATGGCGGAGCCCCGGCGGCTCATCCGGATCGTGTCGCCCGGCTCGACAAAGAGGCGTCGCGCGCCGACGGTGTCCGGCAGCAGCAGGTTAATGTGCGCGGGCGCGAGCGGCGTTGAGGCGTCCACTTCGGCGCGCGTGCCGCGCGGCAGCCGGAGGCTCGAGCCGTCGGCGAACTTCTCGGCGACCGACAAGCGCGCCACGAAGGAAATGGTGCCGCTCACGGAGTCGACGGTCGGCGAAATGCTGCGGACGCGTCCTACCTCGAGTCCCTGCACGAGCGCTTTGGTGTCGGGCGAGATGCCCTCCGCGTTGGCGACGCGCAAATAGACGTCGTAGCGCCGCTCGCCCCAGCCGCTCGTCGCAATGAGGGCGCCGACCACCAGGGCGATGGCCACCACGATCAGCAATCCCACGTAGAAATCCTGCCGTGTCTCCACGCGCCCTCGGCTCAGACGGTTTCGGGCTCGAGCAGGCCGGCCCGCGTGAGCCGGTACACGTGCTCCACCCGCCGCAGCAGCAGCGGCGGGATCTCCTGGCCGGTGATGAAGATCGTGCGGCGCGCCCCATCGGCCGACTCGCCGCCCCGCGCCAACTCCAGCAGCTCCGACGCGACCCGCGCCGTGAGGCCGTCGAACGGTTGTTCCAGCACGAGCAACCCCGGGTCGAACGCAATCGCGCGCGCCAACGCGGCACGCCGGCGCTCTTCCTCGTTCGCCTGGGCGGGCCGCAGCTGGCTGACGCCGGCCAGGCGCACGGCGGCGAGCATGACATTGACGCGGCCGTCGATCTCCTTGGGGCTGGCGCCGCTGCCGAAGCGCAGCGGCAAGGCGACGTTGTCCCGCAGCGAGAGGTTCTGCAGCAGTCCCTCGCCGGCCGGAAGGTACCCGACGCGCCGACGGAACGCCAAACGTTCCGGCTCTGGCAGGGCGGCCACGTCCGTGTCGAACACGAGGGCGCGGCCGGCGGCGGGGCGATCGAGCCCGAGGGCGTAGCCCCCCAGTAGTCCGACGCCCGAGTCCTCGTCACCGAGCACCGCGACCGTGTGGTGGGCGGGAATCTCGAGCGAAAACGGCTGCGACGCGTGGCGGCCCAGGGGAACGTGCTCGAAGACTAGCGGGGGAGTGGTCATGGCTCACCCCAGCGCGACGAACAACGCGGAGCAGAGAAAGATCCCCACGATGGCCGTCACGACCGCGCGGCTCGCGGCGATCGGGATCTCGGTGGGCGCACGCCGCACCGCCAGCCCGAAGTAACTGGGGACGACGCCGACGATGCAGCCGAACGCGAGGGCCTTGAGGACGGTCAGCCAGACGTCCCGCGCGCCCAGCGAGGCGAGGACAATGTCGAAGTAGCGCGCGCCGCTCATCCCGTTGAGGGAGGTGGCCCCGAAGCCCGCCAGCACGGCCACGAGATCGAACACGACGAGCAGGGTGAACATGCTCACCAGACTGCCCGCGAAGCGGGGCAACACGAGGTACTGCTTGGGGTCGATGCCCATCCCCTCCAAGGCGCGCACTTCGCCGAGCACCTGGTTCGTCGCGAGCTCGGCGGCGATCGCCGTCCCCGATCGACCCGCGACGACCAGCGCGGTGATCAGCGGGCCGAGCTCGCGCACGATGGCCACGACGATGAGCGTGCCGATCAGGTCGGTCGCGCCGATACGCCCCAGCTCGCGCGTCGCCTGCGAAATGACGAGGAAGGACAGGATCCCCGACAGCAGCGTCACCAGACCCACGGCGTGGACGGCGGTGAAGCGCACCTGATTGATGCCGATCCGGACCGCCACATCCCGCCCGGCGGCCGTGAGGTGCGTGGCCGCCCGCATGGCACCAAAGCCGAAGCGCGCCAGCGCTCCCAGGCGGGAGAGCCGGCGCGCCGCGTAACCGCCGATGTTGCTCAGAGCATCTAGGATGACTGCACCCGGTGGAGGCCGTCTTGCGCCTCCGCGTACTCGGGGAAGATCAACAACGCCTTATTGAACATCTCCACCGCTTTGTCCTTCTGCCCGCGGTCCTGGTAGAGCAGGGCACGCGAGTAGTAGGTCAGCGCTTCGGTGGGCACCTGGCGGCTCATCCGCTGGTCGGACGCCTGGCGGCTCAACGCAGGCAAATTGGCGTCCTTCATCAGTCGGGCCGCGATATTGCGAATGATGTCGAAGAGGTGGTCGCGCTGCATGCGCTCCGACTCGGTCTTGACGACCTCGCTCGTCTCGGTGTTGATGAGCCGCACGTCGACGCGGAAGTCGCCGTAGAAGTCGACGAAGCTGCCCATCACCATGTAGCGAGCGCCGACCAGCTTGCCGATCTTGGCGGCCGTCGCCGCCTCCACGCGGCCTTGGGCACCCAGGTTCTGCTCGTCCAGCAGCCTCTGGATCTCCTGGCGCTCGACCACCCGCGCCGCGGCGTTCGCGCTCAGCTCGGAAATCATCATCCCGGCGATGCCGCGCTCCAGTGCGTCGAAATCTTCCTTCTGCTGACCGTAGGAGCCGCCATTGTTGAACGGGAGCACGGCGATGCCCGGCCGGGTGTCTTGGCCGCGCTGCTGCGCGCCCAGGAGAGCCGGCACCAAGCTCAACACCATCACGACGGAACGCACGCGCATATCAGCTCCTAGAGTGGTCACAAGGTCACCTGCATGCCTTCGAGAGCGGCCAGGACTTCGACTGGCCGCCCGTCCTTCTTGGCATACGTCCGGGCCGATTTCACCAAGCCGTCCATCATCTCGTCGTTGTGCTCCGGCTCGTGGTGAAACAGCACCAGCCGCTTGGCGCCGGTATCCTGCGCCAGAGTCACCGCTTCTTCGTACGTCGAATGGCCCCAGCCCCGGTGCAGCGCCAGCTCCGCCGGCGTGTACATCGCGTCGTGGATCAGCAAGTCCACGCCGTTCAAGAACGCCACGAAATCCTTGCGCCAGCTCGCCGGCACGTCATAATGCCCGCCCGGGCCCAACTCGTTGTCGGTCACGTACGCCAGGCTCGGACCGCCCTTCACGGGCGTCAGCCGGAATCCCAGCGTCGTCCCCGGGTGGCGCAGCTTGATGGTGCGGACCCGGAATTCCCCGATCGAGAACTCGGGCACATCCACCTGCTGCACCGTCAACTGCGCCGACAAGGCGTCGAGCGGCACCGGAAACACGGCCGGATCCATCTGCTGCCGCAGGATCGCCTCGAGCGACGTCGTCCCCTGCCGCGATCCCCAGATGCGCACGGCGTTCCCTGGGGCGAAGAACGGCTTGAAGTGGGGCAGGCCCTGAATGTGGTCCCAATGAGCGTGCGACAGCAGAATCTCCACTTTCACTGCGCCGTTCTGCTTTTCGACGAGCTGCAGTCCCAGCGCCCGGATGCCCGTGCCCGCGTCGAGAATGACGAGCTGACCCCCGGCGCCCTCGACGGCCACGCACGGCGTGTTGCCACCGTAGCGCGCGGTCTGGGCGCCGGGGGTCGGGATGCTACCCCGCGTTCCCCAGAAGGTCACCGTGTAGGCCATGCGTTCGGTCACGCCGTATCTCGGGCTAAGTTACTGAAAATGCGGAAGGTAGAACAAGCCGCGGCCTCACCCATCCGCCGTGATGCGCCTCACGACCGCCCCGCCGCCTGCTCGAGGGTGGCGCGGTCACGGATGAGAATGTCCTTGCGGCTCACGTCGATCAGCCCTTTGTCCACGAACTCCCGCATCGTGCGCGACACCGTCTCGCGTGAGGAGCCGATCATTTGCGCAATCGTGTGGTGCGTGAGGCGTCGGGTGATGCGCTGGCCGTCGGTCTCGTCGGCCAGGTCGAGGAGCAGCTGAGCAACGCGGCCGTGCACGTCGAGGAGGACGAGGCTGCCGACCTTCTCGTCCACGCGGCGCAGACGGCGCGATAACTCCTTCAGCAGCGCCAGCGCGATGCCCGGTGCGTGTATCACGATGCCCTGGAAGTCCTCGCGGCGCAGCACGAAGAGGGCGCTGTCTTCCATCGCGATGACGTGCGCCGAGCGCGGCTCGTCGTCGATCAGCGCCATCTCGCCGAAGAACTCCCCTTCGCCGAGCACCGACAGGATCACCTCGCGGCCGTCCTCGCCGATCAGGACGACTTTGACCTGGCCCTTGGCGACGACGTAGAGCGCGTCGCCGGGGTCGTCTTCGAACAAGATGACGGAGTTCTTGGGGTAGCTACGCTCGCGGGCGACCTCGACCACGCGCTGCAG
>Ga0070704_100001749_pt1 | contig 11869 bp, 9 predicted proteins | sample KBSK5252metaG_FD_65467 | JGI IMG/M metagenome (GOLD analysis project Ga0070704, IMG submission 65467) | Corn, switchgrass and miscanthus rhizosphere microbial communities from Kellogg Biological Station, Michigan, USA - KBS K5-25-2 metaG | ecosystem: Host-associated > Plants > Roots >... | reverse complement strand
GAGGCGACCGAGCAGATCCAGGAGTCGCTGCGCTGGCTCGGCCTCGACTGGGACGGCGAGGTGACCTTTCAGCTCGACCGGATGGGCCAGGCCCAGGAGGTCGCGAGCCAGCTCGTCGCGGACGAGAAGGCGTACGAGGACGAGGGAGCGATCCGCTTCCGCATGCCCGACCAGGGCAGCACGGCCTGGGACGACGTGATCCTCGGCCGGATCGAGGTCCCGAACGAAAAGCTCGAGGACGTCGTGCTTGTCCGTTCCGACGGCCGGCCGACCTACAACTTCGTCTCGCCGCTCGAGGACCTGCTCGACGGGATCACGGACGTGATCCGTGGCCAGGACCACGTCTCCAACACGCCGAAGCAGCTGCAGATCCTCACCGCGCTCGGAGCGGAGCTACCCCGCTATGCCCACGTACCGCTACTGAACGGGCCCGACGGGAAGAAGCTCTCCAAGCGGCACGGAGCGATCACTGTCGAGGAGTTCCGCGCCGCCGGGATCATCCCGGAGGCACTCGTCAACTACCTCGCGCTGCTCGGCTGGAGCTACGACGACCACACCGAGGTGATGAGCCGCGACGAGCTGATCGAGCGGTTCTCTCTCGACCGGGTCGGCAAGAGCGCTGCCACGTTCGACTACGAGAAGTTGATCCACATGAACGGCCTCTATCTCCGGGCCCTTCCGCCCGCCGAGTACGCCGACCGGCTGGTCGCCTACCTGCGGGAGCAGGGCTACGACTGGCACGAGGACCTCGTCCGCCAGGTCGCTCCCCTCGTGCAGGAGAAGATCGCGACGCTGGGGGAGTTTCCGAGCCTCGCCCGTTTCTTCTTCGAGCGCGTGCCGCCCGAGGAGCCGCTCGAGGACGGCGCCGTCCTGCCGGCGGCTGCCGAGGTGCTCGCGAAGGTGGAGCCGTTCGAGGCAGGGGCAATCGAGGCCGCGTTACGTCAGCTCGCCGAGCGACTTGGTCTCAAACCGCGTCAGGCCTTCCAGCCGATCCGCCTCGCGCTGACCGGGTCGAAGATCTCGCCGGGTCTCTTCGAGAGCCTCGAGGTACTCGGGAAGGACGAATCGATCGCCCGCATCAGTGCTCCGGGAAGCGGCTTCGGCGGTGCGAGTGGGTCAAGCGCGCGCTGAAACTCGAGCCAGGCGCGGCGCCGAAACTGCGTGGTTGGACGGGGGAGGAGCTCGTTCATCGAAAAGGCCGGTCAGTGGAGCGACGTTTACGACTTCTGAGTAATAAACGCCCGGCGGGGCCCAGCGGTTACGGCCGCGGCGAGAAAACCAGCAGCCCGCTCGCGAACAGCGCGAGCCCGAGAGCCCAGACCGGCCAGAGGTCCAGCGTCGCCCCAGCGGCGAAAACGGTTGTGCCGCTGATCGCGAGCAGGGTCGCGGCCAGCGCATTGCCGCGAGGAGGCGGCTCGGGCTCGCTGGCGAGCTCGGCGGGGAGTGGCTGTGGGGTCGCGACGCGCAGCCGCGCGAGCCGCACCCTGAACAACGCACCTCGCCACTCCGGGAGCAGCGGCTCCGCGGCGATGCCGCCGCCGTGCTCGAGCACCTCGGCGATCTCCGCGGTCGCGTCCCGCGCGCCGGCGAGTGCCGCGGCAAGCTCGGCGTGGGCGATCTCGGCGCCGGCCGGAGGCCGCAGGCCAAGCGCGAGCTCGCTGGCCGCGTGCAGTGCGTACTGCAACGAGGGGAGCCGTTCGAGCACGCTGTCCTCGTCGATCAGCTCGCCCGGATCGCCTGCGATCGATTCGAGCTCGGTCAGCACCCAGGACAGACGTTTCCACAGTCCCGTGAGGGCTGCTGCGTAGCCCTCGCGCTGCCCTCCCGCAACACCCGGTCTCACATCGCGATCTTACAGCCGCGCAGCCTCTTGATTGGCATCACCAGCGATGCCTCGGAGCCAAAACGTTCGCCTGCGTCCTAGTCCAGGTGGGACCTCCAGGGCGCGGTAGCTATTGTGGCTGTCGCCACATGGGGGGAGTCGGACACACCGTGCTCGTCGTCGACGACGACGACAGCCTGCGAATGCTGTGCCGTGTGAATCTCGAGCTCGAGGGATACCGCGTGCTCGAGGCGCCGACGGTCGAGCGTGCAGAGGAGCTGCTCCGCGGCGAGAACGTCGACGTCGTTCTCCTCGACGTCCATGTCGGGTCGGGCGACGGGTTCAAGGTCCTCGCCGAGCTCAACGATGAACGAGTGGCTCTTTTCACCGGCAGCTTCGAGGTCGACGCGCAGCGCTCGGCGGAGGTCGATGCCGTCCTCAGGAAGCCGTTCACGCTCACCGACCTCTCCGAGACCGTCGGTAGGCTCGCGGCCGGTGAGGCTGGTGGGTCTCGCTTCCGCTAGATTGCCTCGCCCGATGAGCGTCGCTGCAGTTCGCACACCCGCGGAGTACGAGTCCCAGCTCCGCCGCTACCTCTATGACCGCTCCGAGGAGGGCCGCGCCGTCCGCGTCGGCGAGAAGGAGGTCTCCGAGCGGGCGGAGATCGTTGCCCGTTACCGGGATCTCTTCAGTCGCGAGCAGCTCGAGGCTCTCCACTTGGCCGAGCAAGACGCTACGGACGAGGACGACCGGGAGCGGCTCTACCGGTTGCGCAAGACCTGTGAGGCAGGGGTCGTCTCGGCCGAGCTGGCAGAGCGCGAGGACGCGCTCGAGAACGCGATTCTCTCCGCTCGGGTCGAGTTCAAAGGCGAGGAGCTCCCGATCCGCTCGGCGCAGGCGAAGCTCGCCGTGCTGGCGGACTACGCCGATCGGGAAGCGCTCGGGCAAGTGACAGGCGACCGCTCGGCGGAGTTCAACGCCGAGCGGCTCGAGGTGCTGCGCGCCGGCGAGGAGCTCGAGGCTGAGGTTTCCGGACAGCCAGACCCGATCGCTCGAAACGAGGAGGAGAAGGGGATCTCGCTACGGGAGCTCGAGGCCGTCCTCGCCCAGGCGAGCGAGCGTTCGACGGACGCATACGTGCTGCTTCGCGACCGGTGGTTCGAGCAATTGCTCGGGCCCGAACGTGAGCAGGTGCCGTCCTCGTATCACGTCGCCTACCTGCGGCGTCTCTCACCGCTCGAGTCGACGTATACGAAGGACCGCGCCGTCGAGGTCTGCATGGACACGGTCAAACGGCTCGGCTTCGACCTAGAGAACGAGCCGAATATCAGGCTCGACCTCGACGACCGGCCGCAGAAGTCACCCCGCGCCTGTGTGATCCCCTCGGACCCACCGAGCGTCGTCCACCTGATCACGCGCGCCCAAGGCGGCCTGCACGACTACCAGGCCTTCCTGCACGAGGCGGGCCACGCGCTCCACTACGCCGGCGTCGACCCGAAACTGCCCTACACGTTTCGGAACATCTCGCGCGACCACGCGCTGACCGAGATCTACTCGTACATCTTCGAGGCGATCACGCGCGAGCCCGAGTGGCACGCCCACTACTTCGGCCTTTCCGACGAGGAGGCCGCGCGGAACGCGGAGGCGACGGTCTTCCTCGAGGCCGTGCTCTTCCGTCGCTACACGGCGAAGCTGCAGTTCGAGCTCGACTTCTGGGGCAGCTTCAGCGCCGCGGGCGGCGGCGGGCCCGAGGGTTACGAGGAGGGGCTGACGGAGGCGACAGGCGTTCGCTACCGCGCCGACGCCTACCTTGCCGACATGGACGGCGGCTTCTACTCGGCCGATTACCTGCGGGCGTGGATCCGCGCCGCGCAGCTCCGCGACTACCTCGTCCGCGAGATCGGCGAGGACTGGTGGCGCAACGCCGCGACCGGTGACCAGCTGCGCGCGCTGTTCGCGGAGGGGACGAGGCCGTCGAGTGAGGAGATCGCCGCGCGGCTCGGGTATCAGCCGCTCGACAGTACGCCACTGCTTCGCGAGCTCGGCGGCTAGGACGCCGCCGCGGCCGCGGAGGTCGCTTTGGCGCCGGAGAAGCCAACAGCGTGGACAGCGAACATTCTCGCGCCGGTCTTCAATTCGATCGCGGTTTCGAAGCCCGTGCGCGAGACGGTCCGGACCGGCTTGAGCTTGCTGGCGTTCGGGCCGGCGAGAACCTGCCAGCGGCTCACGCCGGTGGCTCCGTTCCAGCTTGCGTAGACGGTCACTTGGCTTCCGGTCCGGCGCACGGCGATAGCCGGCCTGCGGGTCGGCAGCCCTTGCCAGGTGAGTCGGTAGGCGCGGTATGAGTCGGCAAGGCCTTTCGCGAAATAGCCGTCGAAGACGACGTGGCCGGCTCGATCGAACTCGGTGAACCACGGGTTCTGTCCCCAGCCGACGAAGAGATGGCCGTTCGGCAGCATCTGGACGTTGCCCTGGCTGCCCGAGAGAAGGGCCTCCGGGTGAACATAGGCGTGCGCCAGGGTCACCTTGCGTGAGGGGAGGTCGACGCGGAGGACCAGAGCGCGCGATTGCTTCGCGACCGGCGGGTTGGCACCGTTGTCGAACAGGGAGAGCGTGTTTCGAGAACGCCAGCGAGGGTCGTGCTGCCAGTTGAACGTCGTCTGGGGCCCCATCGCAAAATCGCTCCGCTTCCCTCCGAGGCGCCACCGGATCGCCCCTGTCTTCCGGTTGATGTCGTAGATCGTGTGCGTGTTTCGACTGTTGATGAGGTAATTCCGGTCCGGCCCGAGGGCTACGGAGTTGATGTGGAAGTAGTTGTACGGCCCCGAGCCCCTCTGCGTGTACGACTCCGACAGAGCGACGTGGCCCAGCGCGTTCCACTGGAACAAGACGCGGCCGCTCGGGATCGCCAGCTCCTGGAACCCTGAATCCATGACGTCGCTGCGCTGGACGAAGAACGTGATCAGCGCGGTGTTGCGGGGCGTGATCGTGAATTCGTGCTCGTCGCCGGCGAGCCCGTTCCCGGCGTTGACGACGGCGACCCGGTGGTAGTGGTCGTTGTAGATGACGTAATGGCCGGTACCGATCCCGTTCGTCGACTGGCCCTCCCACCAGGTCAGGACCTTGTGGCCGCGGTAGCGCTGCACCCGGAAATCTGTCGCTCCCTGTGATTGTGGGTGGAACCAGATTGGCCGGCCTCGGTTATCGACGATCAGCGGCCCCTCGGGCACGATCTTCTTCGGGGCGATGAAGACGTAACCCGGCGCGACGTTCTTGGCCTTGACGTCGATCGTCACCGCAGGAGGGGTCAGATCGGGACGGGACACGAAGTGTAGGAGCGCGGGATCCGCTCCCGTGCGTCGGGAATCACCGTACGCGGCGCCGGCGACGGTGAGGCCTAGCAACGCGAAGCCGAGAACTTTTCGCAGAGAGGTCCTCCTTCGTCGGCGCGCAGACTAGCGACGTCGGGAAGCGTGCCGCATACGAACGAGAGGCGCATACGGGATTCGAACCCGTGCCGCCGCCGTGAGAGGGCGGTGTCCTAGGCCACTAGACGAATGCGCCCGGCGGGGCGGAAGTCTAGCCGAACGGCTTTCGGGCTCGGCCTGTGCTCCCACTCTCCGGCTAGGGCGCATCTGGGTCTAGCGGCCGCGCCGCGCACGTCGCGGCGGACACGGCTCCCCGGAAAGAAGAAAACCCGGCGAGCGCGGGGCTTTTCCATCAGGCTGCGGGGCTAGGATTCGAACCTAGACTACTCGGTCCAGAGCCGAGCGTCCTACCATTAGACGACCCCGCAACAGGGTTGGCGAAGTGTAGCGCCGGGCTAGGTTTCGAGCCGGTAGCTCGGCAGCAGCAGCTTCTCCGCCTCGCCCTCGATGTGGGCGATCACGTCGACGTACGGCTCGAGCCCCGAGCCGCGCAGCTTCGCGCCGAGCAGCTCGTCGACCTGGTAGATCCCGGACGAGTTGTTCATCGTGATCTCGATCCCGATCGGCCGCTCGACGCCGTCCGCGATCGTGACGTCGTCGATCGCTGCCGCCGAAAGAGAATGGATCGAGACGCGGCCTCGCTCGAACGGGATCCGCGAGCGGCCTTTTGCCATGTCGAGCGCGTCGGCGACTCTGACGATCCCGGCCTCGAGCGTCAGCGGCTTGCCGTACTCCCGGTGGCTGGTGATCGTGTGCAGGGCTTCCGACCCGATCACTGTCAGCTCGGGCTCTTCGTAGAGACCCTCGAGCAGCTGTCGCTGCTTGGGCTCGGCGAGGAAGAGGCTGAAGTCCTCGTGGCCGTCGCGGTGGATCGCCATCCCGATGCAGTGGAGGAGCGAGCCGAGCGTGACGACGATCTCGGCGTCCTCCCGCTCCATGCCGTAGTCGGTGACGAGCGAGGGCTCGACCCCATGCTTCGTCAGCTGCCTAAGGAGCTTGAGGGCGATGTTGGTCACGATCTGGACGTGCACCCACGAGTGGTCGTTGATCTGCATACGGACGACGGCGTTGACGTTCGCGACGTGCCACCAGGCCTTCAGCTGCTTGTCCTTGTTGACGCGCTCGAGCAGCGTCCGCAGCTTTCGGTTCCCGCGCGCGGGAACCTTGAGCCGCATCCGCTCGACGGCTTGGGCCGGTGTCAGGCGGGTGTCTCGTTCCGCTTCCTCCGAGACCGGTTGCTCGATTCGCTCCTCGGTCTGTTTGTCGAGCGCCACGGGGAGAGACTAAGCGACGTCTTCGGCCCAGTCTCCGTACAGGGACGTGTAGAGACCTCGCTCTCGCATCAGCTCGTCGTGGGTGCCCTGTTCGACGATCCGTCCGTGCTCGAGGACGATGATCAGGTCTGCATCGCGGATGGTCGAGAGGCGGTGGGCGATGATGAATGCGGTCCGTCCGGAGAGGAGCAGCCGTAGCGCCTGCTCGATCTTCCGCTCGGTGCCGATGTCGACGGATGACGTCGCCTCGTCGAGGATCAGAATTCTTGGATCCGCGAGCAAGGCACGGGCCAGCGCGATCAGCTGGCGCTGACCCAGCGAGAGCCGGCTCCCTCGCTCCTGCACCTCGGTCTCGTAGCCGTTCTCGAGTCGGAGAATGAATTCGTGCGCGCCCACCGCCTGGGCCGCGTGCACGATTTCCTCCGGCGACGCGTTCGGTCGCCCGAACGCGATGTTCTCGGCGACCGTCCCCGCGAACAGGAACCCTTCCTGCGGAACGATCCCGAGCTGGCGACGGAGCGAGTCCTGGGTGACGTCGCGGAGGTCGATACCGTCGAACGTGATCCGGCCTTCGCGCGGGTCGTAGAACCGGGCGAGCAGCTTCGCGATCGTCGACTTGCCGGCGCCGGTGTGGCCGACGAGGGCCACCGTCGTTCCCGCCGAGACGTCGAGATCGAGGTCGGGGAGGACGTCGGGGCCGTTTCCGTACCCGAACCGGACGTGCTCGAAGCTGACGTGCCCCGTGACCGGGGGGAGCTCGCCTGCATCGACCTTGTCGAGCACTTGTGGTTCCTCGTCGAGCACGTCCATGATCTTGTCGAGTGCCGCTGTTGCGGAGAGGAAGGTGCTGTAGAGCTGCGAGAGCTGCTGCACCGGGTCGAAGAAGTTCTGGACGTACAGCAGGAAGGCGAACAGCGTTCCGAGCGTGATGTCGCCCTGGAAATAGAGGTGACCGCCGTAGCCGAGGACGACGGCGAGCGCGACTGTGGAGACGAGATCGACGAACGGGAAGTACACCGCGTTCAGGATCACGGTCCGCATGTTCGCCTCGCGGTATTCCTCCGCGACCTCGCGGAAGTTGGCGATGTTCCGCTGCTCGCGGGTGAACGCTTGCACGATGCGCATCCCGGCGATGTCCTCCGCGAGCGTCGCTGTGACGAGTCCGAGCCGCTCGCGGACGGCTGCGTACGCGCGAGCGGAGTAGATGCGGAACAGGATCGTGCCGACGCTCATGACCGGGATCACGGCGAGCGTGGCGAGGGCCAGCCGCCAGTCGAGCACGAACAGCAGGATCGCTGTTCCGATCAACGTCAGCGTGCTCTGCACGAGCGTCGTGACGCCGTCAGTGACGAGCTGGTCGAGGGCCTCGACGTCGTTCGTCAACCGGCTGATGATCACGCCGGCACGGTTACGCTCGAAGAAGCCAAGCGAGAGCCGCTGCAGGTGGCCGAAGAGCTTCATCCGGAGGTCGGCGAGGATCCGTTCGCCGACCCAGCCAGTCAGGTACGTCTGCACGTAGCTCATGCCCCAGTTCGCGAGCCCCGCAAGCAAGAACACGCCGACGATCAGCCAGAGGGCGCCGAGATCGTGGTTGCGGATCCCGTCGTCGATCGCGTACTTCGAGAGGAAGGGCGGCAGGAGCGCGGTCGCCGTTGCCAGGAGGAGCGAGAAGATCGAGAAGATCGTCCGCGTCCGGTAGGGCGCCGTGAGCCGGGCGAGCGTCGCAAGCCGCCGGCGGGTGCGCCGCCAGGACCAGTCCTCGACCTCGGCGCCCCGTTGCATCGTCAGATGGCTCCCGGGCTGCCAGACCCTCATCGCGCACGACCTTTTGCTGGTCTACGCGCGCTTCCCCGCCCGGGTGGTGGAGAGGTCCACCCGCCACCCGCGGTGAGCGTATCGCCGAAAGGCGCACGTTTCTGTGACGGCCTGGCGCCGAAACGGTGAATCATGCGACCTCCGCCTCGTCGGCTTCCTCGACGAGCACCCGCGACTCGACCGCGTCCGCAAACTGGCGCTCGAGGAGGCCGTGCTCGTAAATATCGCGGTAGACCTGGCTCGTCTCGAGCAGGTCGTCGTGTGTGCCGCGGGCCGCGATCCGCCCCTCGTCGACGACGACGATCTCGTCGGCGAGCGAGATCGTCGACAGCCGGTGGGCGATAATCAGCGTTGTTCGGCCTTGCATCGCCTCGCGTAGGCCGAGCCTGATCCGCGCCTCGGTGCTTGCGTCCACGGACGCGGTCGCGTCATCGAGAATCAGGATCCGCGGGTCGACCGCGATTGCCCTGGCGATCGCAAGCCGCTGCCGCTGGCCGCCGGAGAGCGTGATCCCGCGCTCGCCGATCACCGTGTCGTAGCCGTCCGGCAGCCGCTCGATGAACTCGTGCGCCTGGGCGAGCCTCGCGGCGTGCTCCAGCTCGTCGTCGCTGAGGCGCGGAGCTCCGAACGCGATGTTGTCGCGGACCGTGGCCGAAAACAGGAACGTGTCCTGGGAAATCGCGCCGATCTCACTTCGCAGCGAGCTGAGCTTCACGTCGCGGACATCGGCCCCGTCGATCGTCACTCGACCCGCGGTGACGTCGTAGAAGCGTGGCACCAGCGAGGTCAGCGTGGTCTTTCCCGAGCCTGTGTGCCCGATCAACGCGATTGTTCGGCCGGGCGGCACGTCGAGATCAACCTCCTCGAGCACCGGACGTCCCGGGATGTACTCGAAGCCGACCCCTTCGAAGCGAATGTGCCCACCCCCGGCAGGAAGCTCGCCGGCGCCGTGCCGATCAGTCACGTCCTCCGGCTCGTCAATCACCTGAAAGATGCGCTCGCCGGATGCGGTCGCGCGCTGCGCCTGGCCGATCCACATTCCCAGCGACCGCAGTGGCACGACGAGCAGGCCGAGGTAGAGGTTGAAGGCGACGAAGCCGCCGACGGAAAGCTCGCCCGAGCTGACCATCCGTGCGCCGACGAGCAGCACAGCGGCCTGCGCCACGAGCGGCACCCACGAGATCAGCGGGACGTAGAGGGCGCGCTGGCGGTTTGCCCTGATCGTCTGGTCGAAGACTGCCTCGGTGCGGGCCGCAAACTTCTCGCGCTCCTTCTCTTCCTGGGCAAACGACTTCACGACGTGGACGCCGACGATGTTCTCCTCGGCGACGGTGGCCACGTCGGCGAGCTTCTGCTGGACCTCTCGCAGCGTCGGGTGCGCGACGTGGCTGTAGCGGTAGGCGAGGGCGACCAGCACCGGAGTAATCGCGAGGGCAATCAGCGCCAGCTTCCACTGGAAGATGAACAGCACCCCGGTGACGAAGACGACGGTGAGGATGTTCTGGAAGAAGAAGATCAGGCCGTAGCCGAGGAAGAACCGCACGCCCTGCAGGTCGACCGTCGCGCGGGACATCAACTGACCGGTCTGATGGCGGTCGTAGAAGCCGAACGAGAGCCGGACGAGTCGGGCGTAGAGGCTCTGGCGCAGATCCATCTCGACCGCGAGCGCCTGCCGGCCCGAGATCATCCGGCGGCCGTACATCAGCACGGCGCGGATCACCCCCAGCACCACGATTACGCCGACGTATGCCCAAAGCTTGCGCGAGTCGTGCGGCGACAGCGCATCGTCGATCACGTTCTTCGTCAACCAGACAAGTGCGATCTGGCTCGCCTGGTAGCCGACCGCGAAGACGGTCGAGATCGCCAGCGAGACCTTGTACGGCCGGAGAAATCCAAGCAGCCGGAAGAAGGTTCGGCGGTACCGCGGTGTTTCGGCCATCTTCGGAATCTAGCCGCCCGCGAACCCGTTGCCGACGGGGGCCAACTCGGCGCGAATCGACGCGGCGGCTCGTTGGACGAGCGCGCGGTTTGCAGGCGAATTGAGCCAACCGCTGGCACCGGAGGGGTGCGGGAGCGGAATCACGACCGCGCCGTACGCGTCATAACGTTCGCCGACGCACTCGGTCACGCTCTTGAGTCCCAGCAGCCGCCGGACCGCCAGGCCGCCGACGGGGACGATCAGTTCCGGACGGATCAGCCGGAGCTCCCAATCGCGCCAGAGGGAGCACAGGTCCTGCTCGCGGGGCGACGGCGTTCGGTCGCCGCGTCCCGATGGCGCCTTGCCCGGGTAGCAACGGGTGACCGAGGCGCAGTAGAAGGTGTCGTAGAACTCGTCCTCCTCGAGCTCGAGCCAGCGGCGAAGCGTTCTGCCGGCGCGGCCGCGCCAGGGGAGGCGTTCCTTCCCCTCCACGACGCCGGGGGCCTGGCCGAACATGTAGGCACGCTGTCCCGTGTAGGGCTGGACGACCGGCAGCGATGCAAGCGGGTAGCCGGCCTCGGCGCAGGCTCGACAGACACGGTTGTCGCGCTGGAGCGATCGCAGCGAGCGGTAGCGCGACCGCCTTCGCGTCATCTGCGTTGGTTCATGCCTGAACTGCGACGAACCAGCGGCCCGCGAAGAGTGTCCGGCCGCCGCCGAGCTCGTCGGCGAGCGAGCCCGGCTCGAAGTAGCGCTTGTACACCTGCCAGCGCGAGCCGTCGTTGAGAACTCTTTCCTGCCACTCGACCGGCTCGACTTCCTCGTGGAGCGCGGAATCGACCACGACCAGCTCGCGCGCGACGCGACGCGCCTCGCCGAGAAAAGCCTTGCGGTCGTCTTCTTCGAGGTGCCCGTAGAAGAAGCTCGTCAGCACGCGGTCGTACGTATCGTCCGCGAACGGGAGGTCGAGCGCATCGCCGCGGATGAACTGGCCCTCCGGAATCTTCGCCTGCGCGAGCTCGAGCATCGCTGCGCTCTGGTCGAGCCCGGTGATCTCTCCGCGGAGATGCTGGGTGAGAAAGCCGGTTCCACAGGCAACGTCGAGTGTTCGCGCCGGCGCGAGCGCGGCGAGAGTGCTGGCCAAAGCCGTCCTTTCCTCGTCCCAGCCGGGCCGGTGGCGGTTCGTGAACAACCCCGTCCCGAGCCACCAGTCGTCGTACTCAGGTGCACGCCGTTCGTAGTAGGCCTTCACGCGGTCCTAGACTACGCGCGTGCGTTTGCCGCTCGAGTCTGTGCCGAATTTCTCCGAGGGGCGCGACGCGGCCACGCTCGAAGCGCTCGCCGGCATGCTCTCGGCCCGGGCGCAACTGCTTGATATTCATGCCGACGCCGACCACAACCGATCCGTCTTCACGCTCGTCGCCGACGACGACGACTTGGTGGAGGCGCTTGCGGCGGCAGTTGCCTGCGCGCTCGAGCGGATCGACCTGCGTCGGCACGAGGGGGCGCATCCATGGGTCGGAGCAGCCGACGTCGTTCCCGTCGTTCCGGTGCGGCCGGCCGACATGGAGCGGGCGAAGCGGGCCGCGCTTGCGTTGGGCGAACGGATTGG
>Ga0070704_100001746_pt1 | contig 11875 bp, 10 predicted proteins | sample KBSK5252metaG_FD_65467 | JGI IMG/M metagenome (GOLD analysis project Ga0070704, IMG submission 65467) | Corn, switchgrass and miscanthus rhizosphere microbial communities from Kellogg Biological Station, Michigan, USA - KBS K5-25-2 metaG | ecosystem: Host-associated > Plants > Roots >... | reverse complement strand
ACCAGCACGCCGCGGCGCTCGGCCCATGCTTCCAGACCATCGTCGTCGAACAGGTGGCGGGGAAGTCCGTACACTTCACCCAGACGCCCGTGCTGATTCACCGCTTCGGCATAGAGGTTGTACGCCGTCAGATGATCGCTGCCAGTGACGAGCACTCCGTGCAGATCTCGCTCCTCGCGAGTCATCCGGTGCAGCGAGTCGATATTGGAACACACCGCAACGATCGGAACGAGTTCCCCCTCAGCGTGAAACAGCAGCTCGCCCCACGGGCGTTCCACCGGCATCGCCTCGACTTGCCTTCCATAGCCGGTGAGCCGGCCGCCCTCGACCAAACCGCGTGACGTCAAGGTCGCCACCGCGCGCCGATATGCCGTCCGGTCCAGCGGCACCGGAAGATCCAGATCGCTCGCGTCCACACCCAGGGCCGCGCAGGTGACCGCCACCCGCTCGGCGTCGCCGGCGAGCTGAAATTCAGGCGGGCCCGGGCGGAGCTCCTCGAAGACAAGATCGCGATCGCTCAGGATGAAGACCTCGCTGCCGGCAACCCGCCCATGGACCCGGCCAGCCATTTGAAGGATTTCGTTGGCGCCGAGGTACATCCTTTGGAGCACGTTTCGGCCGCGATCCACCACGTTCCCATATCGCGCATCGTAGATCACCACCGTGTCGAGCCCGCGCAGATTGAGCGCTGACTGACCCGCAGCCGTCATGGCGAGTAGCCAGGGATGGTCCACGTCGCCCTCGAGAAATGGGCGAATGACTCTGATCGGCTCTCCTCCGTGGTAGAACGCTGTGCTGAGTCGCTTCCATTGCTCGCCCAGGCCGACAGCCAGCTGCTCCACTTCAGCCCGGGTCGGCACGAAGACGGCGACACCTCGCTTTTCCTTGATGACGTGCCGGATGAAACGATCGTCGAGAAAGGCGTCCGGCTTGAGCGGGAGCACCTTAACGGTGGCTCGGAGAGTCGGGTCGAACGCCTGGGTGTTCAGAACATCGGTACTGCTGAGGTAGCGGGCGTAGAAGCTGGGATCAACCGTCGCGCTGAGCCAGATGAACCGGCATCTCGCACGTTTGCCGAGGGCCAGGCAAAGCTCGAGCTCGGCCGAGGTCTGATGGATCTCATCGACGACAAGGGTGTCCCGGCCGGTGATAAGCCCGTCCTCGAACCAGCGGCGGGCGATTCCGGTCGTGACGATGACCACGTTCCACCCGGGCGTTTCCGGGGTCGCTTCGCGCTCGCGATTCACGACACCGACCCGCAGCGGCTCGGCGAGAATCGTCTCTGCGATAGGGCGTATGCCGAGTGTCTTGCCGACCCCGGTCCCGGCGACGATGCCAAACCCCTTCCCGCCGGAGGCCCAGGCCCGAAGCTCTTCGCCATGCTCTCGCTCGAGCACGGTCTCGATCCGGAGCCCGAGGGCAAGCTCGATCGTCTCACAGGCTGCGCGCGTGGGTGCGATCACGATGATCCGGCCTCGCGGGTGCGCGGCTGCGCGATACGCCTCGGGATCGGGCGGGAGCAGGTGATTTCGGGCGGGCTGCATCGCCGGGAAGATAGATCGGACGAAAGCGACGGGGAGTGGCCGGCAGACAATCGAATGCCCCCGCATGTGCGGAGGCATTCGGAAACGACTACCCGGATCGGGGAGATCTAGCGCCGGGAAGGCGCATGGGCAGGTTAGTCGTCTCGGTCATCTCTGTAATAGGCGACCTCGCGCGTCCGATCGCGATAACGGTCCCGGCCGTCTGCTTCCCATCGGTAATAGCGGCCGCCCCGCTCGTACACCTCGACGCGACGGAGAGGTTGGCCGTCGAACCAACGGCTGTAGTACCGTCCCCCGCCGTAGTACACGACCACCGGGCGATATCCGTACCGACGCCGCCAACCGTAGGCATAGCCCCGCGGCGCATGGATCCGCTCCACCACGACGATAGGAGGTGGGTAGCGCCCCACCACAACCACACGGCGGGGCCGGGGATACACCACAGCCGCGGGCTCACCAACGACCACGTGGCCGGTAACCGGACCGCTTCGAATCACGACGCCCGCCTGAACCACCTGCGCTGAGGCGGGACCAGCAGCGAGCAGCATACCGAAGGCAAGACCGCCTACCACCACGTGCGCTTTCATATGTTCCTCGGAAAAGGGGATCGACTACCCGGATTCCTCACCTCGCCAGCCACGTGCCAAAGACTCACTCGATTGTGCTGGCGGCACATACGTCGACGGCATCCGGGCTGCGCCGTCTCAGCCAGGGGACGCCATCCCGGCGCGCGCGTTAAGGGATTATTGCCGTCCCGAGGGGACCGAACACCGCCCGAAACTGGGGTGGTTTTGCGGTGCAGCGATCTGCTTGACAGGGTAACAAGCCAACCGCATACTAGGGGCCGCTTTTGACGCGCGGACCAAGTTCCAGTGAAGAGCTACCCGCCCCGGCGGGACTGCGACGTGTGGTCGCTCGCGCGGCCAGTCGCTGCTCCTGCGTCCTACCACTAAAACGCCCGGGTTGAGCCATGCTTCGCGACTTCTTCGCGCACCTTTTTAAACCGACAACGGAGGCAGCTATGGCCGCGGATTTCTTCATTGGTGAGTCCCTGGTGGGTGACGGGAATGAAATCGCCCACGTGGACCTGATCATCGGCAGCAAGTCCGGGCCTGCTGGAGCAGCCTTCTGCCACGCGCTTTCCAACAACAAGGACGGATTCTCGACTCTGCTGGCCGTCGTGACCCCGAACCTGCCGTGCAAGCCGGATACGCTCCTCTTCAACAAGGTCACCATCAAGGGCGCCAAGCAGGCGGTACAGATGTTTGGCCCCGCCCAGGCCGCGGTGGCGCGAGCCGTGATGGACAGCGTCGCGTCAGGCGTGATCCCGAAGGACAAGGCAAACGACTATTGCATTCTGACCGGTGTGTTCATCCACTGGCAGGCTGAGAGCGACAAGAAGATCTACGACTTCAATTACCAGGCGGTGAAGGAATCGATCCAGCGGGCCCTGGCGGGCAAGCCGACGGTCGACGACGTGCTCGCGAAGTACAAGAGCGCGCGGCATCCGTTCGCGAGCGGCGCCGAGGGCTGATCCGCGAGCGCCGGTAACTGGAAGTCTGACGAGGGGCGGCCCGCAGCCGGGGCGCCCCTTGTCGTTTCCTGTCGCTTTCCTCCTGCTCAGGAGTCCCAAGCCGCGATGCGCAAAGTCTTGCTTCAGCTCGACAGTTCCCGCCTACCCAGTGTATTCGACCAGATCGTCGCGTACGATGCCGGCGCGGACGTGATCATGAGTTACAGTGGGGTAACCGAGAACGACGTCCGTGATTTGATCCTCGGCTGCATTTTCACCCGCGCCCCCAAGGACCTGAAGAACACCGCGGTGTGGATCGGTGGGAATAACATGTCAGCCGGCGAGCAACTGCTGGCGATGGCGCAGGACACCCTGTTTCCCCCGTTCAAGGTTTCCATCATGCTGGACTCGAACGGGTCGAACACGACAGCGGTCGCGGCGGTGGTGCGGATCGAACAGGCCGTGGGTGACGTACGAGGAAAGACCGCGATCATCCTGGCCGGCACCGGGCCCGTGGGCCAGCGAGCCGCCGGGTTGCTTGCGAAGGGTGGTGCCAAAGTCACTATCACCTCGCGGAAGCCTGAGCAGGGAGACAAGGCCCGCCGTGCCATCGGGGAGCGGTTCAGCGTCGATGTGAAGGCCCTGACGATGGCCGATCCGTCGGCCGCCGGCGAAGTCATCGGCAACGCGGAAATCCTCCTCAACTCGGGACCGGCCGGAGTCCTCATGGTGCCAAAGGCGGCGTGGACAAAGGCGACGGCACTCAAGGTCGCCGTTGATCTGAACGCTGTGCCGCCGCTGGGGATCGAGGGGATCGAGCTGAACGACAGCGGGGCGGAGCGGAATGGCGTAAGGCTCTACGGTGCGTTCGGGGTTGGAGGCTTCAAGACCAAGCTCCACAAGGCGTGCGTCGCCCAGCTCTTCGAGCGTAATGACCTAGTGCTCGACGCCGAGACGATCGCCGACTTCGCGCGGCAGCTCATCACTGAGCCGCGGTACTGACGGCACATGCCGAGGGTGGTCGGTATCGACCCCGGCACGGTTTCGATCGACGTCTGCGGTCTCGATGAAGGACGGGTTGTGCTGGACCGGGCCTGGTCCACACAAGAAGCCCTGGCCGATGTCGACGGTTTCGCGCGCTACATCAGTTCGGCCGGCGAGCCCACACTGGTGGCTGGGCTCTCCGGATATGGCCTTCCCCTGGTGGCCGCCGACCGCGCAACCGAGGAAGACTGGCGGCTTGCGTTCCTGGCCGGCCCAGGCGACGAAGGCGGCATTGGTGGACTTCGCAGGCTGACCCGCTCTCTGAGCGCGGCGAAGTTACCGCTGGTGTTCCTGCCCGGGGTCGTGCATCTGGATACGGTGCCGGCGCACCGGAAGCTGAACCGGGTAGACCTAGGCACGGCAGACAAGCTTTCGGCGGCCGCGCTTGCGATCGCCGACCAGTCGAAGCGACTGGATCTGGACGCTGCGGAGGCGTCGCTCGTGCTTCTGGAGTTGGGAGGCGCCTTCAACGCGGCTCTCGCCGTGGTGCAGGGACAAATTGTGGATGGGCTCGGCGGAACCAGCGGCCCGATGGGGTGGCGCGCAGCCGGAGCACTCGACGGCGAGGTGGCCTTTCTCGCCGGGACGATCGACAAGTCGTTGCTGTTTCAGGGTGGCCTCGAGTCGGTTGCCGCGGTGCGCCCGGATCTCGAGGCGGTCGCGTTCGACGGCTTCGTCGAGGGGGCGGTCAAGGCCGTGCATCAAATGCTCCTCTCGGCGCCGAGCGCCAGAGAGATCGTGCTGTCTGGTCGTCGTGCGGCGGATCCGAACGTGCGGGCGGCCCTGCTCAAGCGTCTCACGAACGCGCCGCCGATCGTCGAGCTGCCCGGTTTCGCCCGATTTGCCAAGCAGGGAGCGCAGGGTGCGGCTTTGATCGCCGACGGATTGGCGGGCGGCCAGTACGAGAAGCTCGTGGAAACCCTTCGCCTGCGACACGCCGCGGGAACCGTGCTGGATCATGTGTTCGTGGTGCCTCCGGAGCGCGCGCGAAACCGATTGGGATTGAGCTTCAATGGATGAGAGGGCGGACGGGGTCCTGATCGTCGGGGCTTCGACACGGGCGCTGGCTCAATCCGCGGCGCGGGCCGGCTTCCAGGTCCGAGCCGTGGACGCGTATGGCGACCGCGACTTGGTCGCTTGCGCTGCGACCATCGCGCTCGGCCGCGATCTCGGCCGGCCCTGGTCAGCCACGGCAGCCGTCCGCGTGGCGGCCCGAGTTCGGGCTGCGGCAGTCGCTTACGTCTCGAATCTCGAGAACCACCCCCGGGCCGTGGCACGGCTTGCGAGCAGTCGCCAGCTCTGGGGCAACCCGCCGACTATCCTGCGACAGACTCGCGATCCGTTCCAGGTAGCAGCCGCGCTCGGTCAGCGAGGGATACCGGTGCCGGAGGTCCGAGCGACGCCCGCGCAGGAAAACGACGGACGCGCCTGGCTCATCAAGCCGCGGAATTCGGGCGGCGGTCACGGAATTCGCCACTGGAAGGCGGGCGACAACGTCGCGCATTCCATGTATCTCCAGCAGCACATCGACGGCGTTCCCGGGTCGATCACGTTCGTCGCCGACGGCCGGCGAGCCGTACCACTGGGGCTCTCACTCCAGCTGGTCGGAGAGCCAGCGTTCGGGGTCGCGGCGTTTCGCTACTGCGGCAGCCTGCTGTGTGGCGGGCCTGCGCTGTTTCCCCGCGAGGCCGCCTTGCGTCAAGCCGCCGAGAATCTTGCGGCGACGGTAACAGAGTCGTTCGAGCTGGTCGGCGTTAACGGGATCGACTTCATCGCGCGCGACGGTACGCCATGGCTGGTGGAGATCAACCCTCGATACTCCGCGTCAATGGAGCTCGTCGAACGGGAGCACGGCGTTTCGATATTCGGGTTGCACGCAGATGCCTGCCGGGGCACCCTTCCGGCCCGCACGCCCTACTGCCGGCACCTGGGGCAGGTGCCGGGGAAGGCGATTGTGTATGCGCCAGAAGCTGGCGCAGTTGAGTCGAATTCGATCTGGGAGCCCGGAGCGGTAGCCGACATCCCTCATGCCGGCGAGCGGATCCCCACTGGCAAACCCATCTGCACTGTTTTCGCGAAGGGCAGCTCCGCCACCGACTGCCTGGAGACACTGGCAGTTCAGGCCGCCGCGGTCTACCGCGCGACGACCAAGTTCCGACAGAGCGTGGCATGAGCGATAGCGTCATCAGTCATGCGGTCTGTCTCGGCTGCGGCTGCGCCTGCGACGATATCGAGATCACCGTCCGCGACGGCCGGATCGCGGCAGCCAGGAACGCCTGCGCCGTCGGACTCGCCTGGTACGGCGACGGCGGCGTCCCTGGCAGGGTCATGGTTCGCGGAAAGCAGGCGACCATCGAGACCGCAACGCGGGCCATTGCCGAGCTGCTCAAAGCGGGTCCGGCGTTGATCTATTTGGCTCCGGATATCACAACCGAAGCCCAGCGCGAAGCGATCGGGTTGGCGGACCGATGCGGGGCGCGCCTGGACAGCGTCACGTCCGATACTGCGGCAACGGGCATTCTCGTCGGCCAGCGGCGCGGACGGGCAACAGCCACGCTGGGGGAAATCCGGAATCGCGCCGATCTTCTAGTGTTTTGGGCGGTGGATCCTGCAGCACGGTACCCGCGCTACGTGTCGCGCTACGCCATCGAGCCCTCGGGGACGCACGTCCCGAAGGGTGCGGCAGACCGACGGGTAGTGTCAGTGGACGTCGGGGTCGCCACCGGACCAAGAGCCGCCCACGCCCGAATCAAGCTGTCAGCCGCCAATGAGTCGGCCGCGCTGGGAGTGATGCGAGCAACCGTGCTCGGCCGCGAGTTGCCCGGCCTTTCAGCTGAATTGCAAGCCGCCGCAAATCTCGGGCGTGAGATGACCCGTGGACGATATGTCGCGTTGATTCACGACTCGGAGCCGGAAGAACGGCCGGCCGATTCGCAGCGTGTCGAAGGGCTCGTTGGCCTGGCCCAGGCGCTGAACGGCCCGACACGCTGCGCACTGTCGAGCCTTCGGGCAGGCGGAAACCGCTCCGGGGCGGACGCCGCGATGGTGTGGCAAACCGGGTTCCCGTTTGCCGTCGATTTCTCCGGCGGCGCTCCCCGCTATCGGCCGGAATACCCGGCCTCGTTGTCCCTGGCAAGCATCGGCAGCGTTCTCGTTGTCGGTGGGCCGCACGGCTTGCCGGACGTGGTGCGCAGCGCACTGACTGGACGTCGCATCGCGGTCATCGGCCCTCGAGCCACCGAAGCGCCATTCGAGGTCGAGGCTGCCATCGACACCGGGGTCGCGGGCATTCACGAACCGGGCATCGGATATCGCATGGACGACGTGCCGCTGCCGCTTTCCCAGATCTTGACAGGTCCGGCGTCGGCAGCCGCGGTACTCCGTAGCGTGGCTGATGCTGTGACGCCCGGAGCCAGGACCTGATGGCGACGCCAGAGCGGTTGCGAATCGTCGGCGGCGCCGTGCACGACCCGGCCAACAACGTCGACGGCGAAGTCCGCGACGTGTGCATCGAGGACGGCCGTATTGTCGCCAACCTGCCGTCCGGCGCGCCAACGCTCGACGTCCCAGGCATGATCGTGATGCCGGGTGGTGTCGACATCCATGCTCACTTTGCCAGCTCTTCCTGCAATCACGCCCGCCGCTTGCTGCCGGAGGAACATCTCGCCGATCGGGCGCCGGCGCCGACGCTCCTGGATGGTGCCCGTGCGGCCCGTTCAGGGACCGGAGGCACCGTTCCAACGACGTTCACCACCGGCTATCGCTACGCAGGGCTGGGATACACGACTGCCTTCGACGCTGCGGTCGCACCGCTGATGGCGCGCCATACCCACGAGGAGCTGGACGACACGCCCGTGGTGGACGCGGGGTGTTTCGTCCTGTTGGGCAACGACGAGTACCTGCATCGCCAGATCAACGCGGGTGAGATCGAAAGAGCCAGGCACTACGTGGCCTGGATGCTGGGCGCCACCGGTGCGTACGCGGTCAAGATCGTGAACCCGGGGGGAATCGAGGCCTGGAAGTCCGGCCAGCGCAACCTCACCGACCTCGATCAGGCGCTGACGGGAACCCGGGTAACGCCACGGGCGATTCTGGAAACGTTGACCAACGCTGCGAACCGGCTGCGTCTGCCCCATCCGGTGCACATCCACTGCAACAACCTCGGACAGGCGGGGAACAGCGCAACGACGATCGCCACCATGCAGGCGCTCACCGGCCGCCGAGCCCACTTCACTCACCTCCAGTTCCACTGCTATGGGGGCGAGGCCGGTAAGGGCTGGGGCTCGGCGGCAAAGACCGTGATCGAGCACGTGAATGCGCACGCCGAGCATACGGTGGACGTGGGGCAGGTGATGTTCGGACCTGCCACGACGCTGACCGCTGACGGGCCGGTGGAGTACCTCCTCTACTCGACCAGCGGGCGAAAGTGGGTAAACATCGACGTCGAGCTGGAGACGGGCTGCGGCATCGTGCCTTACGCGTACAAGGAGAAGGCTGCCGTAGCCACACTCCAGTGGGCGATCGGGCTCGAGCTGTTTCTGCTCGCCCGGGACCCCTGGCGCGTCGTGCTGTCAACCGATCACCCCAACGGCGGCTCGTTCCTCTCCTATCCCGCGCTGATCCGGCTGCTCATGGATCGCTCGGCGCGCGACGACCAGCTCAAGCGTGCGAACCTGAAGCTGCTGAGCGGGAGCGCCCTGGCCGACGGACTGGAGCGGGAATACACGCTGAACGAAATCGCGATCGTCACTCGTGCGGGACCGGCCCGGATTCTCGGCCTCAAACAAAAGGGCCACCTAGGCGTTGGCGCGGATGCGGACCTCACGATCTACGCCCGTGACGCCGACGTTGCCCAGATGTTCTCGAGCCCCCGCTTCGTGCTAAAGTCGGGTCAGGTCGTGGTGGAGGAGGGCCAGCTCAGGCGGGCTCCGCAGGGCCGCCGGCTGTACGTTCGACCTCCGTTCGACGAAACCGTCCTGAGGGACGTGCGGCGTCACTTCGACGCATATGGAACCGTGGCCTTCGACAACTATGCGGTAAGGGACGTGCCAGGCTCGCCCGCTGCGCTCCAGTCATGAACATTCGCGGCGTCCTGATCGAGGATACGTTCGCCGAGGCGTTCACCATGCGCGCGGCGCGTCTCCTGATCACCGGTGCAAGCTCCCGCTGGGCGATGGCCGCAGCGCTCAAGCTCACCGGCTTTGCGACCTCCGTGATCGGATGCAAGTGCGAGGCAGGAATCGAGCACGAGCTGGCGACGAAGGACACTCCCGATGGGCGGCCCGGGGTGAGCGTGCTCTTCATGACGATGAGCAAGGACGACATGCCCAAGCGACTTATCGAGCGCGTGGGGCAGACGGTGCTCACCTGTCCGACCACGGCGTGCTTCGATGGCTTCCCGGCGGCACCGGACCGCGTGGGCGTGGGCTCGGCCTTGCGGTTCTTCGGCGATGGCTTTCAGGCAAGCAAAGTGATCGGCGGCGAGCGGTATTGGCGGGTGCCGGTGATGGAAGGGGAGTTCCTCGTCCAGGAGAAGTTTGGCATGATCAAAGCCGTCGGCGGCGGCAACTTTCTGATCCTGGCCCGCACCGCCGAAGCTGCGCTGGCCGCCGCCGAGGCAGCGGTCGATGCGATGGCCGGCCTTCCCGGGGTGTTTCTTCCGTTTCCCGGCGGCGTCGTCCGGAGCGGCAGCAAAGTTGGATCGCGGCGATCGAAGACCATGATCGCCTCGACCAATGACGCCTTTTGTCCGACCCTCCGGGCGATTACGAAGAGCGACCTAGCCGAGGGCGTAAACTCGGTGCTCGAGATCGTGATCAATGGCATCGACGCCCCAGCCATTTCGCAAGCGATGCGCGCCGGGATCGATGCGGCCTGCCGGCAGGACGTGGTCTCGATCAGTGCCGGCAACTACGGTGGCAAGCTCGGCCCGCATCACTTTCACCTCCGCAAGATCATGAGCGAGGGCACCGCCGCGTGAGCGACCGGATCGTTCTCACCCTCCGAACCCGGCCGGCCGGTGCGGTGGATGCCTCTTCGCTCGCGCTTCACGACTGGACCGATCGGCCCGGCGCGGAGATCGCGAAGCTGTCGGTGCGGGTAACCGGCGCCGGCTCAGTGGCACTCGGCGACCTGTTCTCTATTGCCGGCGAGCGCGCGCCCAGGATTCGGCTGACCGGAGATTTTTCCGCTTTCGAGGGGCTGGGAGCCGAGCTCGCGGGTGGAGACATCACGATCGAAGGCGACGTGGGCCCTCGCGTCGGCACTCGAATGCGCGCCGGGCAGATCAGGGTGACCGGAAGCGCAGGATGGGGAGCTGGTCTCGAGATGTCCGGCGGCGTTCTCGAGATCGGGCGCGATGCCGGCCCCCGAGCAGGCGGAGCGGCGCTCGGCGCCAAGCGCGGCATGACCGGCGGTGAGCTGATCATCCGCGGCAACGCGGGAGCGGAGGCGGGTGCCGCGATGCGGCGAGGCTTGGTGGTGGTCGGGGGCGACGCCGGGGAGGGCGCCGGCCGGACCACGATCGCAGGAACAGTCGTGGTCTTCGGCGCTACCGGCCCCAATCCGGGCCAGTGGTCCAAGCGGGGAACCGTGGTTGCGTTGGGCCCGGTGACCCCGCCCGCCACATATCGATTCGCCTGCACCTATCGGCCGCAGTATCTCGGCGTGCTCCTTCGTCACCTCGGGACCGACCGCCGGTTGCCGGTGACTGCCGAGCACCTCACGGGCTTCTATAAGCGCTACAGCGGCGATTTGGCCGAGCTGGGCGCCGGAGAGATACTCGCATGGACCAGGACCTGACGCCACCGAACCTGAACGCGCTGGCCGCGGAGATCGCGGACAGCATGGAAGAGCACGCAAGCGCGCTCCGGGTGCGGGGGCAGCGATTGGCCAACGGTGCGCGGGTGATCGACGCGGGAGTGAACGTGCCCGGCGGACTCGATGCCGGTCTCGCCATGTCCGAGATCTGCATGGGCGGTCTCGGCACGGTGACCTACGCGCCCGTGACCATCGGCAGCGAAACCTGGCCTGGTCTGACCGTCTGGACCGATCATCCGGCGGTCTCCTGCATGGCCTCCCAGTACGCGGGTTGGGCCATCTCCGTGAATAAGTTTTTTGCGATGGGATCGGGTCCGCTGCGCGCCCACGCCAGGGTCGAGAAGGAGCTGTTCGCCAAACTGGCCTATGCCGAGACTGCGGAGCGGGGGGTGTTGGTTCTGGAGGGGCGGACTATGCCGACCGAGGAGGTTGCCGCCTGGGTCGCGGGCAAGGCCGGACTCGAGCCTGCCCAGATCACGTTCGTCGTCGCGCCCACGGCGAGCCTGTCCGGCGGCGTTCAGATTTCGGCCCGCATCCTGGAAACCGGACTGCACAAGATGGAGACGCTGGGGTTCGACGTGCGTAAGGTCGTGAGCGGAATCGGCAGTGCGCCGGTGGCGCCGGTCGCAAAGAACGACATTCGAGCGATCGGGCGGACCAACGACTGCATCCTCTACGGTGGCCGGGCGCGCTACACGGTGCGCGCCGACGACGACGAGGTGGCGGCGCTGGTCGATCGCGTGCCGGCCTCGGCCTCCCGCGACTACGGTACTCCGTTCTACGACATCTTCCAGCGCTATGGTGGCGATTTCTACAAGATCGACCCGCTCTTGTTCAGCCCGGCCGAAGTCTGGCTCACCAACCTGACGACCGGCCGAACGTTTCGCGCGGGGCAAGTCAATCCCGAGGTGCTCGCGCAGTCCTGTTTGTCGTAGCTATCGGCGTAGCCGATCCA
>Ga0070704_100001745_pt1 | contig 11875 bp, 9 predicted proteins | sample KBSK5252metaG_FD_65467 | JGI IMG/M metagenome (GOLD analysis project Ga0070704, IMG submission 65467) | Corn, switchgrass and miscanthus rhizosphere microbial communities from Kellogg Biological Station, Michigan, USA - KBS K5-25-2 metaG | ecosystem: Host-associated > Plants > Roots >... | reverse complement strand
CGGTGAGTAGTGAGCAGTTGCTGTTGCTTTCTCTGTTGCGATCCATTTCCGATTTTAGCTTGCATTGCCTTCTTACTGCTTTCTGCTTTCTGCTTTCTGCTTTCTGCCTACCGCTCACTGCCCACTGCTCACTGCTCACTGCCCACTGCTCACTGCTCACTGCCCACTGCTCACTGCCCACTGCTTTCAGTCATACACTCCTTCGACAAACCACTCTTCACTTTTCAAATCGCGATAGATGCGGCATAGGGCATCGTTTTGGGACGAGCTGGAATTGCTCACGGCCACGTCCCATTCATCTCTGGCCCAAACATCTGCGCGCCACCAATCGCCCGAAGTTCGCCAGGGACCAGCGGCACAGATCACCTGGCCGCATATCAGGTAAGAAGAATTCACGTTACGAGCATTAATTCGCGCCGGTCGTCCCTGCATGACCTGAACTTGGGCGGGCCATGGGGGGCGGAAAACTCTGAATCCCATAACACATGGCGGATTTTGCATTGCGGATTGCGGATTCGACTTCGATTGTTTGCGAACACCGGTACGGCCAAAACTTTTCATGCGAAAAGCATCCGGTCGATGAGTATCCAAAAGCTCGGCTGAGCCCACATTGTCTGCTCCCACCAGCTTTGCCAATCGCGCCAAAGTCAGTTCAAGTTTTTCCGGCTCGGGAGCCAGGGGAATAAAAAGCCCCGTCTGCAATTCCCTTGGCTTCACAGGTTCCGCTCTGATCGTTACCGCGATAATGGCCGCCTCGGGTGGCTTCGATTCGATATCAAATAAAAGCAAGCGCAAAAATGTCTTCGAATTACGCATCGGCACTGGCAAGGTTACCGTGCGTTCATAATCAGTTCTGTCTTCCAGCTTTAAGCGCAAGTTCAATTCGTTTGTCGCCAGCGCATGCTCGTTCAAATTCGCGCAAAGCTGATTAAGCAACCGGGAGAAGATAAAAGAGAGTGGTTCAAGTTCGGTGACCGGATGCTCCAACTCGAGTGATTGTTCAAAACCGATCGGCGGTTGAAGCAAAGCCAGATGGCGATCGTCTTTGCCCTGGGCCAGTTTTTGCAGCCGGATGCCTTCCTGTCCCAGCCTCTGGGCAAGGCCGGCCATTGGCAATCCGGCCAAATCGCTGAAGGTGCGAACACCCCACAACCCGAGCGTCTCACGGATTTCTTCAGCCTTATCTTTCTCAATTCCCGCGAGTGAACAATCAAGCATCTTTAGCGGCAGGCTCCCGAGAGCGGTGAGTTCTGTCCCGGGAGGGATTACGGTAACTCCATCGAACGATCGGGCAGCATGGACAGCGACATCCGGATTCGCGGCGACCGAAACATTGACTTTACAACTCAACTGAGTCGCGCGCCGCGCGATTTCATTAGCCAGGGTTCGCGCGCACTCGATCTCAGGTTTGTCATTCACGCCCTGGGTAGATCTCAACGACAAACCAAACAACAGTTCCTGACCGCTGACCTCCAGCACAACTGTGTCCGTCGCGGTTTGCTCTACCAAAGGAGAGAAGGTAAAAGCCAGATCAATTAACATCTCACCGGCGTCGCTTCCGCTTTTGGGGAAAGTTTGTCCATAGATGCAGGCAAACATTGTCTTTCACCCTGCAACGCAAAATTGATTAATTCAGGGCTTTTGAAGGCGCCCGCTAATAAAGATGGCCGCTCAAATGGAGCTGTGCGTGCTGAATTTGACCGGCCCACCAGTCCAGGAAGCAGGCCGCTCTTGATTTACTTGAACACGGATCCCCCTCAACAGACGTGAATGAGTTGGGAGAAGACCGTGTGGCCCGGGTTGTTGAGTTGGCTCTGTGACCAGCGAAAGATGATTAGCACATTTCGTTTCAGCCTTTCGGTCTATTAACCGCGCGTCACTGCTATTTAAAGTTGATACCGTGGTAGTCAGCCAGACGGCGGCTTCGTTATTGACTTCCAAAACCATCCCGGCGCAAGAACGAACACAGGCCACCGGCGTAACTACCAGTAAAGCCGTGGGAGTGTTTTCAATCGCGCGGCGAAATCTGAACCACCAGGATGATACGATTCGTCGCGCGTGTTTTGCGGCTACGTCAGTCAGGTTCAGTACCACCAAACCAAAACCACCGCTTTGTAATAAAAGATCGGTGGCTTTAAAAGCGCTCTCAAGCCGGTTGTTACAACGAACCCACAATACGCGGTCAAGATCCACTCGAGCGATTTTTGCGGAACTCACATCGAAAGTGTCGCTAGCATCAACCAAGGCGCAGGTTTCTTCCTTTGTGGTCGCCGCAGACAGCACAGACAGTAACAAGCTGGTTCGTCCTGATGAGACAGTTCCCACGATCTCTGTAATCGCGCCTCGCGGGATGCCGTGTAAAAAAGCATCAATTTCAACTACACCTGTAGACAAGACTTCCGCGGGCCGTTTCTCACGCCGCTGGAAGGCCGGGCCAAAGCGATTGGCCAAGGCTGATTCGATCTCTTGTTTTGCAAATGCTGCGGTCATCGTTGCTTATGAACATTGATACGTCGGACAATGAAATTCCATGAGCAAGAACAAGCTCCAGGATTCCGGTTGAAGACTTTTTTCCTGAAAGAGAAAGCTTAATCCCAATTTCAAATCTCAGATCTCAGATCTCAAATTCCAAATACTGAAACTTAATGCTTGTACTTGCGAATAACTCCTACTACCACACCCTGGATTTGTAACCGATCAGGAGGCCGGACGATGATCGGTTGGTAATTCGGATTGGCGGGCTCCAGACGCACGTGGTTTCGGCCGGCATAAAATCGCTTTACGGTTGCATCGTTTCCATCAATCAATGCTACGACCGTCTGCCCATTCTCGGCAGTCTGCCGGGCATGGAGAATGATGAAATCGTCTTCCCGGATCTGGTCGTCAATCATTGAATCGCCACGCACGCGTAGCGCAAACATTCGCCCCTGTTTCATCATGTCACGGGGAATACAGACAGTGTCATAATTCAAAATCGCCTCGATGGGTTCACCCGCGGCTACTATTCCCAACAAAGGAACTTCATAATTTTCTTCTGCAGCCGTTTGATCCTTCACCAACTCAATACCCCGGCTAACGTTGGGAATGCGACGAATCAATCCTTCCTTCTCCAGTCTCGAGATTACGTGATGCACGCTGGCCGACGATCTCAAGCCGAATTCTCTGCCTATCTCAACCATGGTTGGCGCCTCTTTATGCACGTCGAAATAATGGGAGATATAGTCCAGAACCTTTTGTTGTCGAGCTGTAATAGGCATCCTGCTTCCTCCTCGTCTCGTCTGTTTCTTTTCAACCGCGGGCGAATATAGCCGAAAATTATCGAACAGAAGTAAACATTTGTCCAGTTGGAATTCAGGAGCCTCACCTTCTTATTGAAAATATTGCCTAAATCTTTATTGACAGAGGCTCCGTTGAACGCTAGAATTGGCCTTGCAACGGTGTTGTACGCCGTCGCTTGCCCTGTACTTCGCGAGTCCGGACCCAAATTTCCAACTCGCCCCACCGGTTCTAAATTTCTCTTTTTGGAATGGAAAACTCCTGAAAACTAAAACCCCAATGTCTGCCAAACTCGGCGAAATTCTCGTACGCGAGAACCTTATTAGCCCGCAACATCTCCGCCAGGCCCTCGACTATCAGCGAGAGCACGGCGGCCGGTTGGGCTACAACCTGGTCAAACTCGGACTAGTTTCTGACGACACGATCACCGCGGTACTTTCCCGCCAGTACGGTATTCCCTCAGTAAATCTCGAACTCTTTGACATCGATGATTCCGTCCTGCGTCTTATCCCGCAAGAGGTGGCTCAGAAATACTCTGTCCTGCCGCTTTCACGCGTCGGCGCGACCCTCACACTCGCCATGGTGGATCCAACCAACGTCTTCGCCATGGACGACATAAAGTTCATGACTGGGCTCAATGTTGAGCCGGTGGTCGTGGCTGAAGCCAGCGTGCAGACCGCCATCGCGAAGTACTACAGCACCTCTCGCGAAATCGAACTCGCTACAGTCGCTCCAGATCTCTCCCTAGAAGGCGCCAACGGCAACGGATTCTCACAAGCCGACCTGGTTTCACTCGATACCCTGGATTTCGATCACGAGACCCTTGCCAGTGAAGTTGAGGTTTTTGAGGACAACGACGAGATCGATCTTTCCAGTCTCACCCGAATGAGCGAAGACGCTCCCGTCGTACGCCTGGTCAACGTGCTCCTGGTGGATGCACTACGCCGGGGCGCTTCCGACATTCACGTCGAGCCATACGAAAAAGAGCTGCGCATTCGCTTTCGTATCGACGGTGTCCTTTACGACGTCATGCACCCGCCTTTGAAGATGCGCGACGCGCTCATTTCCCGCATCAAGATCATGTCCAAATTGGACATTTCGGAAAAGCGACTGCCTCAGGATGGCCGAATCAAGATCAGGGTTAAGGTCGAATCGCGCTCGCGCGAACTCGATTTTCGCGTCTCGACGCTGCCAACTCTCTTCGGGGAAAAAGTTGTGTTGCGCCTGCTCGATAAAGAGAAGCTCATGCTCGACATGACGAATCTCGGTTTCGAGCCCGATTCTCTGGTGAAGTTTCAGCGGAACATTTCCAAGCCCTACGGGATGGTGCTAGTGACCGGCCCGACCGGCAGCGGTAAGACAAACACTCTCTACTCTGCTCTGCAATCGCTGAATACGGTCGACACGAATATTATGACCGCTGAAGACCCGGTCGAGTTCAATCTGCCTGGTGTAAATCAGGTGCAGATGAAAGAACAGATCGGCCTGAACTTCGCCGCGGCTTTGCGTTCCTTCCTCCGTCAGGATCCGAACATCGTTCTAGTGGGCGAAATTCGCGACTTTGAAACTGCCGAGATCGCCATCAAGGCCGCACTCACGGGTCACCTGGTGCTTTCCACCCTCCACACCAACGATGCTCCCTCGACAATTTCACGACTAATGAACATGGGAATTGAACCGTTCCTGGTGGCCACCAGCGTTAACCTCATTCAGGCGCAGAGACTTATTCGACGGATCTGTAAGGACTGCAAGAAAGAGAATCCCACGCCCGTCGAGGCATTGGTCGAAATCGGCTTTTCGCCTGATGAGGCCACTAAACTGAAGACCTTCAAAGGGAAGGGTTGCCCCAGCTGCAATGATACCGGTTACAAAGGCCGGATCGGACTCTATGAAGTCATGGAAGTAACGGACGAGATTCGCGAGCTGATCCTGATTGGTGCATCTTCGCTCGAGCTGAGAAAGAAATCGATTGAAGACGGCATGATCACTCTGCGCGAATCCGGCCTACACAAAATACGAAGTGGAGTGACCACCATCGAGGAAGTTCTTCGCGAAACGGTGGCTTAAAGGGGGAGACTATGTTGCGTCGAATCGTTATTTCGCTAGCTTTGTTGGCTTCTATCGTCGTTATGCTGCCGTTTGCCACGTCAACCGCGCATAACCTGAGGTTTCAGGTGGCGGCGCGTTCACACCGCTTCCGTCATCATTCGCGCGCGTGGTGGCGACGTCATCGGGCCATGCTGAGGCGCCGTCAGGCTTTGCGCGCCAAGCGGAGAGCAGCTATCACCACGGCGCGAAAGAATCCAACCCCTACCACGCAAACAAAGTCGGCCGACAATCATGCAGCCATGCCCGGGGCGCTGGCTTTTCCGGACGGCGTCTACCGAGAAGGCGCGTTTGCGATGCCGTTGCCCAACGGCTGGTCACCGGGTGCAACCGCAAAAGGAGCATCCAGCTTCCGCATTGCGGCGACCGAAGGAATGCCAGAGGCGCAAGCCGCGCTTGCAGTGGTCGCAGTCGCGCCGCCCATTAGTGCAAATCCGGCGCCTGTTTTCGAACAGAGAAAGGTGTTAGGCGGAGTGTCGGTCACCGATCTGAGGCGCAGTGTGATTGATCGGATGATTGGAGCCGGCGGTTGGGTTATCAACGACCGTCAGCGCGAGATCGGGGGCCATCGCGTCTTCGAAGTGATCGCGCAAACGCCCGCAACCAGCGACGGAAAGCCCGAACAGGTATGGAACTTCTATTTCACTGAGATCGACGGCCGGGTTTACTCGCTCACAACCAAGGCCGGCGGTGGCTCAACCCAAAAGTTGGCCGCTGATGCCGAGAAGTTTCTTTCAGCCTTCCGCCCCGCAGGAGGCAAGCAGTAACGCCCTTTCATCAAACGCTCCGAGCAAACCTAAGACGACAAGGAAAGAGATCATGGAAAATCCACCCCAAGTTTCGCTTTCAGAACTGCTTCACCGGCTTTCAGAGCTCGGTGGCTCAGACCTGCACATCACGACAGGGATTGGGCCCCTGGTGAGAGTTCACGGCGAGATTCGCCCACTCGATGGTTACCACCCGTTGACTTCATCAGAAACCAAACAGTTGGCCTATTCTGTTTTAACGGACGCGCAGAAGCACCGCTTCGAAGAAAATCTGGAACTGGACTTTAGTTTTGGCGTCAAAGGCTTGTCACGATTTCGCGCCAACATTTTCAATCAACGCGGCGCTGTGGGCGCGGTGTTTCGAGCCATCCCATACGAAATCAGGACCTTCGATGACCTGGGCCTACCACAGGTGGTGAAGGACCTCTGCGCCAAGCCGCGCGGTCTGGTCCTGGTTACGGGTCCCACGGGCTCCGGCAAATCCACGACGCTGGCTGCGGTAATCGACAAGATAAACAAAGAGCGTCATGAGCATATCCTGACGATCGAAGATCCCATCGAGTTTCTTCACAATCACAAGAGCTGCATTGTGAATCAACGCGAAGTGAACGCTGATACAAAGGGTTTCGCCCAGGCGCTGCGTACGGCCCTGCGTCAGGATCCGGATGTGGTATTGGTTGGCGAAATGCGCGACCTCGAAACAATTGAGTCAGCCTTACGAATCGCTGAGACCGGTCACTTGACCTTCGCTACGCTGCACACCAACTCAGCAGTGTCCACCATCAATCGCATCATCGACGTGTTTCCGTCGATGCAACAGGCGCAGGTACGGGCCCAGTTGTCGCTGACGCTTGAAGGCATTCTTTGCCAGTCTTTGCTGCCGCGTTCAGACGGTAACGGCCGAGCGCTCGCCATGGAAGTTCTGATACCCAATTCAGCTATTAGGAACCTCATTCGTGAGGACAAGGTCCACCAGATCTACTCGATGATGCAAACCGGCCAGGACTTGCACGGCATGCAAACATTCAACCAGTCGCTGGCTACTCTGTTTCACAAGCGCCAAATCTCGAGAGAGACGGCGATGCAGCGAACCTCAAATGTGAATGAACTTCGCGACCTCATCGATCGCGGAGCAGGTATCAACAGCGGCAATGGCTCATCTTTGAGATCGCCAGTGGCTACGACCTATGGCCAGTCAGGGCGTGTCCTGCGGAAATAGCCCTGCGCCCAATTTGAACAATCGAATTCTTAAACCAAACAGATTTTTAGCTACAGAACGGAGTGCCGAGAAATGCCAACCTACGTTTTTAAAGGTCGCAACCGGATGAACGAGAGCGTGATGGGAGAACGCGTAGCGGACAACCGCGAATCGCTGCGGCAGATTTTGCGCCGCGAGCAAGTTACCCTCACGTCAGTTAAGGAAAAAGGCCGCGAGATTGGAATCCCCAAGCTCGCTGGCCGGAAGAAAGTTAAGGCGAAAGACCTGGCAATCTTCACCCGTCAATTCTCAGTGATGATTGACGCGGGCTTACCGCTCGTTCAGTGCCTGGATATCCTTTCACAGCAGCAACAGAATAAACATTTTCAGGCGGTCCTGGCCCAGGTGCGACAGGATGTCGAAGAAGGCTCTACGCTGTCGGCCGCAATGAGCAGGCACCCAAAAGTCTTTGACCAGCTTTACTCGAACATGGTCGAAGCCGGCGAAACGGGAGGTATTCTCGATCTGATCCTGCAACGGCTCTCAACATTCATCGAGAAAATCGTGAAGTTGAAACGCGATGTCATTTCAGCTTTGATCTATCCAGCCGCAGTTATTCTTATGGCGATTGCCGCGGTCGCAGTAATCATGGTCGTGGTAATCCCACAGTTTCAGCAGATCTTTCTGGGCCTGCTTGGTCCAGGAGAGCCGCTTCCACTGCCCACTAGAATCGTGGTCGGAATCAGCAACTTCCTGGCAGGATGGGGTGGCCTCAGCGTTTTGGTAATGCTCATCGGATCAGCGGTGGGCTTGCACTTCTACTACCGGATTCCCAAAGGTCGTAAGCGCATAGATTCCCTTCTCTTGAAAGTCCCGATTCTTGGGTCCATCTTCCTCAAAATAGCGATCTCGCGCTTTTCACGGACGCTTTCGACGCTGCTGTCTTCAGGAGTTCCAATCCTGCAATCGCTGGATATAACTGCACGCACGGCCGGCAACGTCGTAATCGAAGAGGCAATTATCAGTATCCGCACTGCCGTGGAACAGGGAAAGAGTTTTGTCGAGCCCTTGCGGGCCGCAGAGATATTCCCCCACATGGTTGCGCAGATGGTCGGCATTGGCGAGCAGACAGGCGCGCTGGACGCCATGCTGGGCAAGATTGCTGACTTTTATGAGTCGGAAGTAGATGCGGCAATTGCCAACCTGTTGACTCTAATCGAGCCGGCCCTGATTGGATTTCTGGGAATCACCATCGGGTCGATTGTAATCGCGATGTACCTGCCAATGTTCTCGCTGATCGGCAAGCTTTCGCAGGGACACTGAAAACAGACTGCACGGTTCCGAAACTAACAAGCTCACTGGTCCCACACTGAAGCCGAGTCTCTCTCGGCTTCAGTGATTTTGATTAGCCAGTTGTCGAGCTCATTCGGGGCTCCTAACCGCCCGACGCACTTTCGACTGTAAGCCTTAGGCCTTCTTCCAGACGTATCCGCGGCTCCCAGCCGAGATACTCGCGCGCGCGGCTAATATCTGCCAGGCTGTGCAGGATATCGCCAGTCCGCGCGGGCTGGTACTCCGGCTCAATGTCATCACGGCCGAGGACCTGCTTCACTCGGTGAAACAGCTGGTTGATCGAAACCTGTTCGCCGTTTGCAATATTTATCACTTCGCCAATTCCGCGACTGCTTTCCCCGGCGCGCATGTTGGCTTCAACTGCGTTGCGCACATAAGTGAAATCTCGCGTCTGTTCGCCGTCGCCGTAGATTATTGGTCGTTGGCCTTTCAGCAACCGATCTATAAACTGCGATATGACTCCAGAGTAAGGTGAGCTTGGATCTTGTCGCGGCCCAAAGACATTGAAGTAACGAAGGCAGACGGTTTCGAGGCCATAACTCCGCGTAAAAACCTGGCAGTAATATTCGGCGATCAACTTAGCCGCGGCGTAGGGTGACAGCGGCTCAGGCCGCATGGATTCATACTTAGGAGAGGTGGGTTGGTCACCATACGCTGAGCTGGATGCTGCATACACCACTCGACGAACCCGTCTGTCTTTCGCAGCCAACAGGAGATTGAACGTGGCGTCGACACTGGCCCGGTGTGTTTCGCGGGGATTTGCGACTGAGCGTGGGACCGAAGGCAGCGCAGCTTCATGAAAGATCAGTTCTACATCTTCCACGACTTTGCGTGCAATTGACTCGTCGGCGAGGTCTCCTTCGAAAAAATCGACCTTGTCGTTGACCGCATCCAAATTCCGAACATATCCGGTGCTAAGATTATCGACGACTCGCACGCGGGCGCCCCTTTCGACCAGGGCTTCGACAATGTGAGAGCCAATAAAGCCTGCCCCACCAGTCACCAGAACTATCCCGGAGAGCCCCATGCGTATTAGCGTCCCACTCCGACGTATTGGAATCCCATTTCGCGCATGTCAGTCGGTTCGTAAATGTTACGGAGGTCGGCGATCCTCGGAACCTTCATGAGACCCCGAATCCGATCCATGTCCAGGGCGCGAAATTGATTCCACTCGGTCATGAAGACCAGTACGTCTGCCCCTGAAGCGGCCGCATACTCATCGTCCGCATACTCGATTGCCGGCAGTATTTTCTCCGCTTCTTTCCGAGCCACCGGGTCATAAGCGCTCACCGTGGCGCCGCGTTCGACCAGCCCGCGAATAATCTCGACTGAGGGAGCGTCGCGCATATCATCGGTTTCCGGCTTGAATGCGAGCCCCAGGAGAGCGATTCGCTTACCGGTCAACCCTCCGGCCAGGCTTTCGATTTTAGGCACCATAGCCAGACGCTGCTGTTGATTAACCTCGATGACGGCGTCAACGATTCGAGTCGAACTCGAAAATTGTTTTCCGATAACCGACAAAGCACGCGTGTCCTTGGGAAAACAAGATCCGCCAAAGCCGGGGCCCGGATGCAGGAACTTGCCTCCGATTCGACGATCCATCCCGATGGCCCGCGCCACCTCGTGCACGTCGCAGCCGACCTTCTCGCACAAATTTGCGATCTCGTTGATAAAGGAAATCTTCGTCGCCAGAAAAGCGTTGGCAGCGTATTTGATAAGTTCCGCGCCCTCAAGTGAGGTAATTACAAACGGAGTCTCGATTAGATAAAGCGGCCGATAGAGATCACGCATTATCGCAATCCCCTGCTCATCGCTGCTTCCAATTACCACCCGGTCAGGACGCATGAAGTCCGCAATCCCTGCTCCCTCGCGCAGGAACTCAGGATTTGAAACCACGCTAAACTCGACGGGTTGTCGCTGATGCTTGCGGATTAATGATGCCAGGCGCCTGCCAGTTCCGACCGGCACAGTGGACTTGGTAACCACCACTTTGTAGCTGTCCATGTGGCTGGCGATGGTTCGGGCCGCGTTCTCAACGTATGTAAGATCGGCCGATCCGTCAGCCGCCGGCGGTGTACCAACGGCAAGGAAAACTACCAGCGATTGTTGGGTAGCGGAAGCTACGTCGGTAGTGAATCGCAGCCGGCCGGCCTGGAGATTCTTCTGAACCAGTTGGCCCAATCCCGGTTCGTAAATGGTGGTTTCGCCGCGGGTGAGGCGGGCAATTTTTTCGGCGTCTACGTCAACGCAAGTGACATCCACCCCGAACTCTGCGAAGCAAGCTCCGGTCACAAGTCCGACGTAACCAGAGCCAATTACGGCAATGTGCATCCCTTAGTCTTACCTATGACCAAAACTTACGGGTCACGCGGCATTGACGCGTGACCCGCAAAATTAACCTCAGATGCCGTGCACTACTTGCCCGTCACCTGCCAAATTAGGTTTTCGCTACTTGGTCGGACTGACTACGGTTACCGAACCACCAAAGTTCAGGTCGTTATCGTGCGACGCAGCGATAATAGCCGCGGCGATGGCACCACCGGCAGCCAGTAAGAGGGCGGCAAGAGCGCCACCGCTAATGCTGCCGAACGTATCCGGTCTGGTCAGTCTGGTGCAACGCGTTCCCGGTTGGGGCGTACCGGCAGATTCCGAAGTTCCGGCCGCAACCGCCTTGTTCTTACCGGCGGCGCGCAATTCAACGAGTCCTCCCTGAGAGGCGACGATCAAATTGCCGCACTCCACATCGACCATAAAGGTCGCTGCCTGGCTCGCGTCCGCAACGGCCGCGCCGTCTTTCGCAGTGACGATTGCCGAAGTGCCAGCCAGTGTCGAAACTTGAACTCGACCCGCATCAAGCGAGGCTGAGATATTTCCATCACTAAAGCTAAGTTTGATACTGGTGTTCGGGAACAACTGAACACGACCAATTTTGCCAAGACTGATAGTCGCGTTGCTGTTCGCCGCTGTGGCAACTACGCTGTCAGAGAAAACAGTGGCGCCCGAAATAGCGGCCTGACCGTTGACGGTGACTTGTCCGGAAACCGAAAGCTCGCCTGACGCTGCTTTCTGTCCCGGCGTTGCCAGCGCCACCATCGAGTAAACGCTTAACACGGCAACCGCGATACAGAACGCGATAGACTTACGGCTCCAAGTTCTGCTAATCATCATTTCCTCC
>Ga0070704_100001739_pt1 | contig 11887 bp, 9 predicted proteins | sample KBSK5252metaG_FD_65467 | JGI IMG/M metagenome (GOLD analysis project Ga0070704, IMG submission 65467) | Corn, switchgrass and miscanthus rhizosphere microbial communities from Kellogg Biological Station, Michigan, USA - KBS K5-25-2 metaG | ecosystem: Host-associated > Plants > Roots >... | reverse complement strand
TGGTGCAGCCAGTGCCGCAGGAGTCGGCTCCCCATGCCGGTCGAGCATTCGTCGAGGAGCGAGAACAGCGTCGGCGCGGGCTCGCCGCGCAGCGTCTCGGTGAGCTCGAGGTTGCGACGCGTCGCGGCGTCGAGGCGCACATATTCGCCGCTGCGCTCGGCGCTCACCGCCGTTACGTGCGCGAGCGCCTGGCCCTGGGTCCTGGCGGCGTACTCGAGGAGCGCGCCGCACGCGCCGATCGCGAGCGTCAAATCCTCGCAGCCGTAGCCGGCGAGCGAAGCCGCGCCGAGCTGCTTCAGCAGCCGCTTCCTGCCCGCTTCGACGTCGAAATGCCAGGCGGGGAGGCGGGTGGCGAAAAACCCGGGCAGCGTCGTTTCCTGGGAGATCAGAACCTCGGCAGGCCCGATGCGGCGCAGCTCGTTGTCCAGCGCTTGCGGCGCAACCTCGGCGACGCGCAGCGTGCCGCTGGCGAGCGAAAGCCAAGCGAGGCCGACCGTGCTCTTGTCTCTCGAAAGAGAGAGCAGCACGTTGTCGACCTTCTCGTCGAGGAGCTCGGCATCGGTGAGCGTTCCCGGCGTGACGATGCGCGTGACCTGGCGCTCGACCGGGCCCTTGGCGCTCGCCGGGTCGCCGATCTGCTCGCAGATCGCCACCGATTCCCCGAGCTTCACCAGCCTGGCGAGGTACTGCTCGACGGAATGGACCGGGACGCCGGCCATCTTGACCGGCGCGCCGGCGGAGGCGCCGCGCGAGGTGAGCGTCAGGTCGAGGAGCCGCGCGCCCTTCTCGGCATCGTCGTAGAAGAGCTCGTAGAAGTCGCCCATCCGGTAGAACACCAGCGTGTCCGGATGCTCGCCCTTGATGCGCAGGTACTGCTGCATCATGGGCGTATGCGCGGCTTCGTTCACCGCGCGATTATCGGTGAAAGCTAGTGGGCCGGCTCGAACAGTTCGAGCGGATTGCCGTCGGGATCTTCCAGCTGGATCTGTTTTCCGCCCGGCCCGGATTCCATCTGGTTGCGGAAATGCAGGCCGGCCTTTTCCAGGTCCGCGATCGTCTCCTGGAGATCTTCGACTTCGAGGATGACGCGGTTCCAGCCGCCGGGTTCCTGCGAGCGGCCATCGGGCATCGGGCGCGATCCCGACGCACCGGGACCGCTCAGGATCAGTTTGAGATTGGGAATCGAAACCTGGGCGAAGGCGGGCGCATGCTTGCGGTCGAGCTTGAAGCCGAGCCGCTTGGTGTAGAAGTCGATCGAGCGCTCGATGTCCTTGACCTGGTATCGGACGCCGTGGAGGGTCGCTGCCGTGGTCATTGTTTTCTCCTTTCAACGAAAGGGCGCCGCAAGCGGCATGCCACCCGTCGGCGTATGCTAACTGCCCGTCGTGCAAGGCGAAATCTTTCGCTGGGGGCCGGTCGTCGAGACACTGTCGCTATGCGTTACTCCGCCATGGTCAAGGCACTTCTAGCCGTCCTCGCCGCCGCGGCCTTTGGTACGGCAGCGGCGCAGGGCATGGGCCCGGAGGACGCGCGCCACCTCCTTAACCGCACCGGGTTCGACGCGCAGCTGCGCGACATCGACGCGTTCGCCAAGCTCTCGCGCCGCGACGCGGTCGAGCGGCTGCTGTCCGGCGTGCAGACCGAGGCGCATACGCCGGCGCCGGCATGGGCGAAGGAGTGGACCGATCCGCGACGCGTCCGGCGCATGGGCGAGGAGGAGCGCCGCGCATTCGTGCGGGTGCAGATCGAGCATGCGCTCGAGCTCAAGGGGTGGTGGGTGACCGAAATGCTCACGACCAGCTCGCCGCTCACCGAGCGCATGACGCTCTTCTGGCACAACCACTTCACTTCCAGCCTGCAGAAGGTGCGCTCGCCGCCGCTGATCCTGCGGCAGAACCAGCTCCTGCGCCGGCACGCGCTCGGCAACTTCGGCGAGCTGCTGCACGCGGTGGCGAAGGACCCGGCGATGATCGTCTACCTCGACTCGGCCACGAACCGGCGCGGGCAGCCGAACGAGAACTTCGCGCGCGAGCTGATGGAGCTCTTCACGCTCGGCGAAGGCAAGTACGGCGAGAAGGACATCAAGGAGGCGGCGCGCGCGTTCACCGGCTGGAGCATCGAGCTGGAGAGCGGCGACTATCTTTTCCGGCCGCGGCTGCACGACGAGAGCACCAAGGTGGTCCTCGGCAAGCTGGTGGGCGGCGGCGCGGAGGTGATGGACGTGCTGCTCGCACATCCGGCGACCGCGCAGTTCGTGGCGACGAAGCTCTGGCGCGAGTTCGTTTCGCCGCAGCCGCAGCCCGAGGAGTTGAAGCGGATCTCCGACCAGTGGCGTAACAGCGGTTATGACAACCGTGTGGCCTTGCGCGCGCTTCTTCTCACGCCGGCATTCTGGGCGCCGGAGAACCGCGCGGCGCTGATCAAGTCGCCGGCCGAGCTCGTGATCGGCACGCTGCGCCAGTTCCACGTCGGCACCGGCGATCCGCTGCCGTTCGTGCTGCTATTGCGCTACCTCGGCCAGGACCTGCTCTCGCCGCCGAACGTCAAAGGCTGGCCCGGCGGCGAGGCGTGGATCAACTCGAGCACGCTCCTCATGCGCAAGCAGTTCGTCGAGAGGCTGATGCGCGTGGACGAGACGCGCATGTTCGTGCAGCAGTCGGCAATGCGAGAAAAAATCGACCGCCTCAAGCCGGGCGCGCGCCGGCTGTTCCAGGCGATGGCGGAGCTGCAGTTCTCGGGCCGCGACTGGCTCGCGCCCTACGAGGGCCGCGAGAAGATGATCCCGCTGGTGGTGCTCGCGGCGGCGCCCGCCGGCGAGCCGTCGGGCAGCGGGATCGATTTCGTGCGGGCGCTGGTGGCAGATCCGGTGTACCAGCTCAAATGAACCGCCGCGACTTCCTCGCCGCCAGCATCGCCGCGGTGTTCGTTCCCGGTGCGGCGTTCGCGCAGGGCGCGACCTATCGACGGCTCCTGGTGCTGGTCGAGCTCAAGGGCGGCAACGACGGGCTGAACACGGTGGTGCCTTACGCCGACGACGCGTACTACCGCCTGCGGCCGCGGATCGGTATTCGTCGCGACGACGTGCTGCAGCTCGACGAGCGCACGGGTCTTCATCCCTCGCTCAAGGCGCTCATGCCGCTTTGGCAGGCTCGCGAGCTCGCCATCGTCCAGGGCGTCGGCTATCCGACGCCGAACCTTTCGCATTTCCGCTCGATCGAAATCTGGGACACCGCGTCGCGCAGCGATCAGTACCTGCAGGAAGGCTGGCTCGCGCGGGCGTTTGCCGGCAACCCCGTGCCTGCGCAGTTCGCGGCGGGTGGCGTGGTCGTCGGCGGCGCCGACATGGGGCCGCTCGCGGGCAGCGGCACGCGGGCGATCGCGCTCACGCAGCCGGAAGTCTTCCTGCGGCAGGCGCGGCTCGCGAAGCCGGTGGGCAAAGGGCGCAACAGCGCGCTCGAGCACATCCTGAAGGTCGAGGCGGGCATCGTGGAGGCCGCCTCGCGGCTCGATACCGGCGTCCAATTCCGCACCGAGTTTCCGCGTGGGCAGTTCGGAAACGCGGTACGCGTCGCAGCACAGCTCGCCTCGAATCCTTCGGGCATCGCAGCGATCCGCATCTCGCTCGGCGGTTTCGATACGCACCAGAACCAGCCCGGCATCCACCAGCGTTTGCTGGGGGAGCTTGCCGAGGGGCTCGCAGCGCTCAAGGCCGCGCTGGTCGAAACCGGACGTTGGGATACAACGCTGGTCATGACGTACGCCGAGTTCGGGCGTCGGCCGCAGGAGAACGCCTCGAACGGCACCGACCACGGCACCGCCAGCGCGCACTTCGTCGCCGGCGGCCGGGTGAAGGGCGGGCTCTACGGCGAGCCGCCGCGCCTTGCCGACCTCGACGGCGGCAATCTGCGCCATGCGGTGGACTTCCGCAGCCTCTACGCCACCGCGCTCGAGCGCTGGTGGAACGTCTCGAGCCTCGGCGTGCTCAGCGGACGGTTTCCACCATTCGATCTAGTCCGTAGTTAGTCTACGACGCGTAGTTCGGGCGGCTGGCGACAGACTCGCCGCGGGATGATTTGGCACCATTCGCGCCGGGACGGGACATGACACAACCAACCGCATGGCTTGCCGGCGGCGGCGAGATGGGGAAGCTGATCCGCGCCAAGGATTGGGCCGAGACTGCGCTCGGCCCGATCGAAACCTGGCCGCAGAGCCTGCGCAGCGCCATCAGCATTCTCCTGCCGTCGAAGGCGCAGATCTGCCTGTTCTGGGGCCGCGATCTCGTCACGATCTACAACGACGCCTACAGCCCGGTGCTCGGGCTCAAGCATCCGTCCGCACTCGGTCAACCCGGTCGCGAGGTGTGGAGCGAGCTGTGGGACGTGCTGCAGCCGCTGTTCGAAAGCGTGCTGAAGACCGGCGAGGCGTTCTGGGCGAACGACCATCCGTTCACGATGGAACGCAAGGGCTTCACCGAGGAGACGTTCTTCGACATCTCCTACGACCCGATCCGCGACGAGTCGGGGGCGGTGGGCGGCCTCTTCTGCATCGTGAGCGAGACCACCGGCCGGGTCATCGGCGAGCGCCGGCTGCGGCTGCTGCGCGACCTTGGACGTACCGCAAGCGATGGCCGCAGCGTTACGGAAGTTTTCCGGCTGGCCGCCAAGGTATTCGATGCCAGCCCGCACGACGTTCCGTTCGCGGCGCTGGTCGACGCCGATGGCCGCAGCGTGGCCACGTCGCGCGTCGGCGCCGACGCTGCCTGGCCGATCGAGCGTGCGCGCGCCGCCGGCGAGCTGGTGCTCGAAAGCGCGGAGCTGCAGGCGCTCGGGCCGCTGTCGGGCGGGGCCTGGCCGGAGCCTGCGCGCTGCGCGGTGGTGCTTCCGGTCGCAGCGCAGGGCCAGCCGCCGCAAGGGTTCCTCGTTGCCGGCGCGAGCCCGCGGCTCGCGCTCGACGAGCGCTATCGGGACTTCCTGCGCCTGGTCGCCGCCAATATCGGCGCGGCCGCGGCCGCCGCGCGCGCGCTCGAAGAGCAGCGCGCACAGGCGCAGGCGCTGGCGGAGATCGACCGCGCCAAGACCGCGTTCTTCTCCAACGTGAGCCACGAGTTCCGCACGCCGCTCACGCTGATGCTCGGCCCGCTCGAAGACACCCTCGGCGACGCGGGGAATCCGCTGGCGCCCCGGCAGCGCGAGCGCCTGGAGCTCATGCGGCGCAACGGGCTGCGGCTGCAGCGCCTGGTGAACACGCTGCTCGATTTCTCGCGCATCGAGGCGGGGCGCGCGCAGGCGAGCTACACGGCGACGAACCTCGCCAGGTTCACCGCCGAGCTCGCGAGCAACTTCAGCACGGCATGCGACAAGGCGGGCCTTGCGCTGCGCGTCGACTGCCCGCCGCTTTCCCAGCCGGTCTACGTCGACCGCGCGATGTGGGAGAAGATCGTCCTCAACCTCGTTTCGAACGCGTTCAAGTTCACCTTCGAAGGCGCGATCGCCGTGAAGATGCGCGAAACCCCGCAGGGCGCGGAGCTGCGTGTCAGCGACACCGGCATCGGGGTCGCCCCCGCCGAGCTGCCGCGCCTCTTCGAGCGCTTCCACCGCGTGGAGGGGGCGCGCGCACGCACGCACGAGGGCTCGGGCATCGGCCTCGCCTTCGTGCAGGAGCTGGTCCGCATGCACGGCGGCGAGATCGCGGTCGAGAGCGAGCCGGGCCGCGGCAGCACCTTCATCGTCAGGCTGCCGTTCGGCCGCGCGCACCTGCCGCGAGAACGGACGAACCTCGAGCACGGCGCGCCGCCGGCGCTTGGCGGCGCGGCCGCGTTCGTCGAGGAGGCGATGGGGTGGCTCGGCGCGCACGCCGAAAGCATCGAGCGGCCGCCGGTGGCCGCGTCTGCGGCGCACATCCTCGTGGTGGATGACAACGCCGACATGCGCGACTACGTCGCGCGCCTGCTGCGAAGCGCCTGGCGCGTCACGACGGCGACCAACGGCCGGCACGCGCTCGAGCTCATCGCGCAGCAGCAGTTCGACCTGGTGATTTCGGACGTGATGATGCCCGAGCTCGACGGCTTCGGCCTGCTGCAGGCGCTGAAGGCGCGGCCCGCGACGGCGGACTTGCCCGTGATGCTGCTCTCCGCACGTGCGGGCGAGGAATCGCGCATCGACGGCCTCGCCGCCGGCGCCGACGACTACATCGTGAAGCCCTTCACCGCCCAGCAGCTCCTCGCGCAGGTCGGCGCGCAGCTCACGATCCGCCAGGCGCGGCGCAAGATCGCCGAGGAGCGCGAGCGCCTCGTCGCCCGCGAGCAGGTCGCGAAGCGCGAGGCCGAGCTGCAGCGCCAGCACCTGGTCACGCTCTTCATGAACGCGCCCAATCCGACCGCGATCCTGCGAGGCCCGCAGTTCGTCATCGAGCTCGCGAACGGCCCCTGCTGCGAAGTGTGGGGCAAGCGCCAGGAGGAAGTGATCAACCGGCCGCTCTACGACGTGCTGCCCGAGCTGCGCGGCCAGGGGTTCAAGCAGCTCCTCGACGGCGTCATGGAAAGCGGCGAGCCGTACGTCGGCAAGGAGACGCCCGCCGACCTGGTGCGCGCCGACGGCAACATGGAGACCGTGTACTTCAATTTCGTCTACACGCCGCTGCGTGGCGTCGACGGCAGGGTGGAAGGCGTGCTGGTGAGCGCGTTCAACGTCACCGACGAGGTGCTCTCGCGCGAGCGCATCAGCGCGCTGCGCCGCGAAGCCGAGGCGGCGAACCGCTCCAAGGACGAGTTCCTCGCGATGCTGAGCCACGAGCTGCGCAACCCGCTCGCGCCCATCGCCACCGCGATCCAGCTCATGCGCCTGCGCGGCGCCGACGTGCCCGAGCTCAGCACGCTCGAGCGCCAGGCGGCGCACCTCACGCGCCTGGTCGACGATCTGCTCGACGTCTCGCGCATCACGCGCGGCAAGATCGAGCTGCGCGTGCGCACCGTCGAGATCGCCGACGCCGTGCTGCGAGCGATGGAGATGGCCGGCCCGCTGCTCGAGCGCCGCTCGCACCTCGTGAACATCGAGAACGTGCCGCGCCGCGGCCTCGCGGTGGCCGGCGACCCCGAGCGCCTCGCGCAGGTGGTGTTCAACCTGCTGTCGAACGCAGCGAAATACAGCGAGCCCGGCTCGCCGATCGACCTCTACGCGTGGCGCAAAGGCGACCGGGTGCTGCTCAGGGTGAAGGACCAGGGTGCGGGCATCGCGCCGAACATGATCAACCGCATCTTCGACATGTTCGTGCAGCAGGAGCAGACCATCGCGCGCTCGGTCGGCGGGCTCGGTCTCGGGCTGACGATCGTGCGCAGCCTGGTCGAAATGCACGGCGGCAGCATCTCGGTGCGCAGCCCCGGCGTCGGACACGGCAGCGAGTTCACGGTCGAGCTGCCGGCCGCGGGGGCGGCGGCGCACCCGGAGCCGGCGGCCGAAAGGGCGGCGCGTCCGGCCCACGGGCCCGCGCGGCGCATCCTGGTCGTCGACGACAACGTCGACGCGGGGACCGCGCTCGGCGACCTCCTCAAGCTGATGGGCCACGAGGTCGAAGTCGTGCACGATGGTGCCCAGGCCCTCACGCAAGCGCCGCGCTTCCGGCCCGACATCGCCCTCATCGACATCGGGCTGCCGGTGATGGACGGCTATGCCCTGGCGCAGCGTCTAAGACGCGAGTATCCGGGCGCGCGGCAGCTCAAGCTGATTGCGGTTACGGGATACGGTCTGGAGCGCGACCGCGAGCTCTCGGCGCGCGCGGGATTCAGCGACCACCTGGTGAAGCCCATCGACCCGGCGAGGCTCGGTCCGCTGCTCGCCGACGAGGCGCAGCGCAGCGCGGCGCGCTAACGTTTCTTGTACGGAAATTTCCTGCGTACCGGCGGCGGGCCAGCCTTGTCCAGGTGACGGTAGTTGATGCGGCCGCGCGTGACATCGTAAGGCGACATTTCCAGGCGCACGCGGTCGCCGGCGATGATGCGGATGCGGCGCTGGCGCATTTTGCCGCCGGCGTAGGCGAGGACCTGGGCGCCGTTCTCGAGCCGCACGCGGAACTGGGTGTTGGGGAGCACCTCGTCCACCGTGCCCTCCATCTCGATCATTGCTTCCTTGGCCACGGGTTACCCCTTCCTGCCCCAAGTCGCCCAGAACTCGGCGCCGCGCATTTCGACCTGAAACACCACCACGATGTCGCGATCGACGCCGTGCACGGCGTGCGCCTTGTACTCGGGGAGGTGCTCGGCGAAGCGTTCTCCGTGCACGAGGAGGCCTTCGGCGCGTCCCTGGGCGAGCGCCAGCCGGCAATGCTGCAGGCGCTCGCGCCCCGCCTCCTGGTCCGACCACGGCCGCGAGCCGCCGACGTTCGGCGCCCAGAGAAGATAGCTGCAGCCCCCTTGCGCCGATGCGATCGCATCGGCCCACAGGGCGAGGACGACGGTACCGTCCGACTTGCGCACACCGCCCCAGCTCGTGCGGCGGTTCTCCAGCCATACGCCCCGCGCCTCGAACGCCCGGGTGCGAGCGATCAGACGGCCCGCCTTGGCGCGCGGCGCGGTCCGGCTGCGCACACGCGAATCGATTCGGGGAGGAGGGGCGTCCTTCAGCGCCTGGCTGCAAAGTGCCGCCACTAGGGGCTCGTCGAGCCGCTGAGCGTTCTCGCGCAGCTGCTTGATGTCCCGCACGCTGAGCTGGCCGATGCGCTCGAGCGTCCATGCGGCCGCCCGGTCGCGCTTGAAGAGATCCTGCGCGCTCATCGAAGCCGCTCGCCCGCGCCCCATTTCGCCCAGTATTCCGCGCCCGCCCTCACAACGCGCAGGGCGAGCAGCTCGGACGCGCGCGCCAGCGAGGCATCACCGTAGAGCAGAAAGCCCTCCGCGAGGCCGTGGCGCACCGCCAGCCGGCAGTGCTCGAGCACCTCGTCGCTGGCGCGGTCCAGCGCTTCTTCGCCCGCGCGGCCGGCCGGTCGCCACAGCGGGCAGAGCCATCCGCCCTCGTCCATGCGCACGGCTGCGGCGGGCATCGCGAACACCACGATTCCGTCGTCGTTGCGCACGCCGCTTCGGCTGTGCGCAGGAAGATTCAGCAGCACGCCGCACGAATAGAAGGCGCGCGCGCGGGTCAGCATCGGAAGAACCTGGGCCATCGCTTCGCTCCTGAGAAGAGAACGCGAAGCAGGGAGGGAGAACCGCGGGATCGCTCGGCTTCAGACCAGAGCTTCGTCAGCCTTTATACACCCTTCGGCGCGCTTCCAGTGCCTCATTTGCTTCGACTATCATTCGAGCCATGTCCGTTCATCCGCTGATGACGCCCGCCGCCGACCCGGTGCGGCAGGCGAAGATCCACCTCGCCGCCGCCCACCGCCTCGCCACGCTGCACGAGCTCGAGGAGGGCATCGACAACCACTTCACGGTCACCGTTCCCGGGCACACCGACCGCTACCTGATCCTGCCCTTCGGCCTGCACTGGTCGGAGGCGCGCGCGAGCCACATGATCGTGTTCGACGAATCCGGCGCCACGCTGGAAGGCGAGGGCGTCGTCGAGCGCTCCGCGCAGTGCATCCACGCGCCGGTGCACCGCCTCTGCGGCGCGCAGGTGGTGATGCACACCCACCAGCCGTGGGCGTATGCGCTCAACATGCTTAAGGACAACCGGCTGCTGCCCTCGAGCCAGACGGCGGCGTTTTTCCACGGCCGCATCGCCTATGACGATACGTATGCCGGCAGCGCCGACACCATCGAGGAAGGCGAGCGCTTGAGCCGTGTCATGGGCGACAAGCAGGCGCTCTTCATGAAGAACCACGGCGTGATGGTCGTGGGCAACACCGTGGGGCAGGCCTATCGCCGGCTCTACATGCTCGAGCGGGTCTGCCGCGGCCAGGTTCTCGCGATGGCGACGGGCAGGCCGCTCGAGCTCCTGTCGGATGCGGTCATCGCGCAGGTGCAGGGCCCGCACGCCGACGACCGCCACTCGCGCGCCGAGCGCGAGCGCCTCTTCTTCGAGGCGATGATGCGCATCCTCGACCGGGAGATGCCCGGCTACGCGGACTAGATCGCCAGCTGAGCTGGATCAACGTTACGCTGCTGCTGGCGGTCGCGGTCCTCGGCCTGGCGATCTGGTCGATCAAGCGCCACAAGGATCCGCACCTGCAGCTCGAGTCGACCGAGCCGATCGAGAAGCTGATCTCCTCGATTTCCGGCATGTCGCTCGGCATGGCGATTCGCGGGAATGCGGTGGAGATCCACGAGAACGGCGCGTTCTTCGACGCGCTGCTCGAGGACATCGCGGCGGCGCGGCACCACGTTCACTTCGAGACCTTCCTGTGGAAGGAGGGCCGCCTCGGCGCGCGGATGGCGCAGGCGTTTTGCGCCAGGGCGCGCGCCGGCGTGAAGGTGCGCCTGGTTCTGGACGCGGTCGGCTGCAAGAAAATGGGCAAGGAGGTCCAGGGGCAGATGCGCGAGGCCGGATGCGAGCTCGCGATCTACCACCCGCGCACGCTCAAGAACATCGGCGTCCTTGCCGAGCGCGATCACCGCAAGCTCTGCATCCTGGACGGGCGCGTCGCGTGGGTGGGCGGCCATTGCATCGTCGACGAGTGGCTGGGCGACGCGCGCAACCGGCACGAGGTGCGCGACCTCTCGGTGCGGCTGCGCGGGCCGGTGGTGCACGCGGTGCACTCCGCCTTCAGCGAGAACTGGGTCGAGGTGACCGGCAAGCTCTTCGTCGGCGCCGAATACTTCCCGCCGCTCGAGCCGGCGGGCCCGGTCGAGGCGCACATGGCGAGCATGAAGCCGGAGGGCTCGGCGCCGGCGGTGAAGATCCTGCACCACACGATGATCTGCTGCGCCCGCGAGCGCCTCTGGATCCAGAATCCGTACTTCGTGCCCGAGCCCGACGCGATCGGCGCTTTCGCGGCGGCGGTGAAGCGCGGGGTCGAGGTGCGCGTCATGGTGCCCTCCGCGGAGACCTCGGACATGCCGATCGTCCAGCACGCGGCGCATCGCAACTTCCAGCGCCTGCTCGACAGCGGCGTGCGCATCTTCGAATACCACCGCACCCTGCTGCACCAGAAGGTGATGACGATCGACGGCGTCTGGTGCTCGGTCGGCTCGAGCAACTTCGACGACCGCTCCTTCGAGACCAACGACGAGATCACGCTCGGCTTCCACGACCGCGCGCTCGCCCGCAAGCTGGAGCAGATCTTCGAGCAGGACTGCGCTCACTGCGACGAGCTCGATGCCGCGCGATGGAAAAAGCGCGGCTTGCTCCACCGCGCCACCGACAGCGCGCTCTATCTCTTCAACGAAGTGCTCTAGAGAACGCCAGAAGCGTCGCCGCTAGCGCAGCGTTTCGAGAAACGACGCGAAGATCTTCGGCGTCGCGGCGGCGATCTCGCCCTTGTCGAGAAAGCCCGCGTCGCCGCGGAGATCGCCGACCAGCCCGCCGGCTTCGGTGATCATGAGCGCGCCGGCCGCCATGTCCCAGGGCGACAGCCCGATCTCCCAGAACGCGTCGAGCCGGCCGCACGCCACGTAGGCGAGGTCCAGCGCCGCGGCGCCGGCGCGGCGCACGCCCGCGCTTTTCTGCATCAGCTGCCTGAGCTGCCCGGAGTAGCGCTCGATGTTGTCGATTTCCTTGAACGGGAAGCCGGTGCCGACGAGCGCGTCGCCGAGGCGCACGCATTTCGATACGCGCACGCGGCGGTCGTTGAGGAACGCGCCGCGGCCTTTCGACGCGGTGAAGAGCTCGTTCTTCAGCGGATCGTAGATCACGCCATGCGAGAGCGCGTCCCGGTGGCGGATGGCGATCGACACGCAGTACTGCGGGAAGCCGTGGATGAAGTTGGTCGTGCCGTCGAGCGGATCGATGATCCACTGGTA
>Ga0070704_100001735_pt1 | contig 11905 bp, 10 predicted proteins | sample KBSK5252metaG_FD_65467 | JGI IMG/M metagenome (GOLD analysis project Ga0070704, IMG submission 65467) | Corn, switchgrass and miscanthus rhizosphere microbial communities from Kellogg Biological Station, Michigan, USA - KBS K5-25-2 metaG | ecosystem: Host-associated > Plants > Roots >... | reverse complement strand
CGGAGATCAACGTTTCGGTGGTGCGCCGCGCGACGTCGTAGTAACTGCCGAATTGATCGCGCACGCGCGCCACTTCGACGCGAGCCACGACGGGGTTGGCTTCAACCCCGGCAAGCGCGCGCTGAAACTCATTGCGCAGCGAGTCCGCCTCCGCCAGGCCGTCGAGATCACTGGCGGCCGCGGCGTCCTGCAACCGTCGCTGCAGCGACCCCAGCAGCGTTTGGAGGCGCTGCTGCGCTTGCAGCGCGGGGTAGTACCCGCGCTCGATGCGCGACAGTGCCCGGCGCTGCGCACCGCCGAACAACAGCGTGGCAGCGAGGATCGCGGTCAGCGCCAGCCCGGCCAGCGCCGGCGCCAACGCGATTTTCCGGGCGAGAGTCCACCGACGCAGCACGACCGCCTACCTGACCACCGAGATGACGCGGACTTCAGGGGTGAGTGGAGTCGACGCGGCAACGTAGCCGACGCCATACGGATGCTGGCGTACGAACTCCAGCACCGCGGCGTCCGTCTCGAGCGCCGGTGGCGGAACGGCCTTCCCCGAGAAAACCTGCTGTTGCCAATAGCTCTTCACCGAACCCGTGTCGCGGTTCAAGACGCGGGCGGTGAAGCGCCGGCGCAGGTTGGACCCTTCCGGCTGGTCCACGGGTTGCGCCGCCTGGCCGTTGCTCCACGTCGCGCTCTTCTTGAGGAAGATGCGGGTAAGCTCGTCGGCCCGGATCGTGACGAACGGATTGAACGAATTCACGATCACCACGAATTCCTTGTCCTGGGCCTGCAGGGGGGCCGACACGGCCCCCACTGCCAGCGCCAGGGCGATCAACGCCCTCTTCATACGGTCTCCATCTCCATGTTGGCCGTGTCCGGAGCCGCTACGGCGGCCACGGGCTCCGGCATCGCCGGCGTGGGCAACGTGACGTCGCCCAACAGCCGGTCGATGTCGAGAATCAGCACGAACTTCTTGTCGTCGAGCTTGCCCATCCCCACCAAGTACTCGACGCTGACCCGGCTGCCGAACGCGGGCGGCGGCTCGATGGCCTCCGGTCCCAGGTCGATCACCTGGCTTACCGCGTCCGCCAGCACTCCCATCACCAGGTCCACGCCGTCTACTTCGGCTTCGACGATCACGACGCAGGTGCGCTTCGTGATCGCGGTCGGCGCCAGGCCGAACTGCAGCGCGAGATCCACGACCGGGACTACGCTGCCGCGGAGATTGATCACTCCGCGGACAGCGGCCGGCGCATTGGGCACGCGCGTAATCGTGTCGTACTCGAGAATCTCCTTCACCCTCAGGATGCCGAAGGCGAATTCTTCGCCCGCGAGCTCGAAGGAGAGGTATTGCATCGTCATGACCGTCTCCTTCCTAGAAGCGGGTGAACCCGTTGTCGTCATGCGCCAGAACCGGCAACGCCGGGGCGCGTTTGTGTCCGTTGCCGTCCGGCTTCGGCGCGGACTTCGGCGCCGGAGCCTTGGCTTTCACCGGTGTGTCGGCGATGCCCGTCACGCGGAAGAAGGCCATGAGCTGCTGCAGGCTTTCGGCCTGGCTGGCCATCTCCTCGGCCGTGGAGGCGAGCTCCTCGGACGCGGACGCGTTGCGCTGCGTGACCTGATCCACACCCGTCAGGGCGCGGTTGATTTGTGACACGCCCGCGGCCTGTTCGGCCGTGGCGGCAGCGACTTCCTGCACGGTCTCGGCCGACCTGCGGATCGACGGCACCAGCTCGGTGAGGAGCTGGCCGGAACGCTCCGCGACCTTCACGCTCGAACTCGCCAAGCCGCCGATTTCCTTGGCAGCCGTCTGGCTGCGCTCGGCGAGCTTGCGCACTTCCGTGGCGACGACAGCGAAGCCCTTGCCGTGCTCGCCGGCGCGCGCCGCTTCGATCGCGGCGTTCAAGGCGAGCAGGTTCGTCTGATACGCGATCTCTTCGACGATCGTGATCTTCTCAGCGATCGCGGCCATGGCCTGCACGGTGTCGAGCACGGCCTTGCCGCTCTCTTCGCCGTCACGTGCCGCCTTGACGGCGGTCTGCTCGAGCTGCCGGCTGTTGTCGGCGTTCTTGGCAATCGACGCGCTCATCTGCTCGAGGCTCGACGTGGTCTCCTCGACCGACGCGGCCTGCTCGCTCGTGCCCTGCGACAGGCCCTGCGAGGTGGACGACACCTGTGTCGCGGCGGAGCTGAGCGCGTTGGCGCCCGCCCGCACTTCACCGATCACCTGGGACAGCTTGGCGATCATGCCCTGGAGGGCGAGGCCGAGCGCGTCCTTGGCCGATTGCGGGGTCACCGCGATCGTCAGGTCGCCCTTGGAGATCTGCACGGCCGCGTCCACTTTCTCTTTGGTCGACGCGATCATGCGGCCCATTGCCTGGAGCAGCTGGCCCGTCTCGTCGCGCGTCGTGGAATCCACGCGCACATCGACGTCACCTTCAGCGACTTGATTGGCCGCGGCGACCGCTGCGAGCAGCGGCGTCGTGATCGAACGGGCGATCAGCATGCTCAACGCGATGCCGATCACCAGCGCGAGACTCAGCGCGAGCAGCGTGATCGTCAGGGCCCGGCTGATCTGGGCACTCACGACCGGTGCGTGCTTCGCCAGTTGGTCCGAATGGTGCAAGGCGTAGTCGTACGCGGACTGCTCGAGGCGGTGTACCTCATCCTTCACGTCCGCCATGGCCGCATTGGCCTCGGTGGGGGTCTTAACTTTCCCTTGCGCGATGAGCCCGAGGACCTTATTGAAGCCCTGCTCGTAGGCCGTGGCGTCGGCGCGCATCGAACGAATCACGGCCTTGCCCGAATCCTGCGTCTCCAGGCTGTCGAGCACGGCGAACCGGCCGACGAGCCGGTCGCGCTGGTCTTGCCACTTGGTGATGTACTCGGCGACCTTCTCGGGCGTCGCGATGTTCAAGAAGACGTCCTTCTCGAAACGACGCATGCCGAGCGTGTTTGCCCGGGCGCGCTGGGAGTGCTCCACCAGCGGGGACTCCACCTTGAGCACCTGCATCGCCAGGCTTGAGGCGAGGTGGGTGCTCCGGTAACCGGAACCCGCCACCAGGGCGACGAGCGCGAGCAGCAGGCCGAAGCCTAGTGCGAGGCGCTTGCCGATCGTCATGTTCTTCAACATTGGATGCTTCCTTTCCCTTCTTTAGGAGAGTGTAGAGGAGTTACTGATCGTGCGGCCCACCGCGTCACGCAGCAGGGCCGGGACATCGAGAATCAGTGCCACGCGTCCATCGCCGAGGATCGTGGAGCCCGAGAGGCCCGATAGGCCGTCGAGACCCGCGCCCAGCGACTTGATGACCGCCTGGCGTTCGCCGTACAACGCATCCACCGCGATCCCCGCCCTGCCGCCCGCGTGCTGTACCACCAGCACGTGCTCGCGCAGCGGTGCCGCGCCGGTCGCGTTGAACCGGTCGCGCAGGCGCAGGTAGGGCAGGGGCTCGCCGCGCAGATTGATCACGCCGCGTCCATTCCCATCGCGGTGGGAGTCGAGCGGCAACGAGAGGCATTCCAGCACGGCATCGAGCGGGACGATGTACGTCTCGTCGCCGACGCCGACCCCGAAGCCATCGATGATCGCGAGCGTCAGCGGCAACCGGATGATGATGGTCGCCCCGACTCCGTCGGTGCTCGCGATCGAGAGCGTGCCGCGCAGGCCTTCGATATTGCGGCGCACGACGTCCATGCCCACGCCGCGGCCCGACAGGTCGGTAACCGTCTCGGCCGTCGAGAATCCCGGAGCGAACACGAGCGCGAGCAGCTCGGCATCCGGCAACAGTTGCGGATCGGCAGCGAGCCCGGTTTGGCGGGCGCGCTCGGCGATCCGGGCGCGGTTGAAGCCCGCGCCGTCGTCGCGGACTTCGATCACGATCAACCCGCCGTCGTGGGCGGCGCGCAGCGTGAGGCACCCTTCCGGGGGCTTCCCCAGCACGGCGCGCAGCTCGGGCGACTCGATGCCATGATCGATCGAGTTGCGGATCATGTGTGTGAGCGGATCCCGCAGGCGTTCCACCACCCGCGTGTCCATCTCGACCTCGTCTCCCTCGATGACCAGCCGCACGGCCTTGCCGTGCGCGCGGGCCACGTCCCGCACGGTGCGGGCGTACTGGCGGAAGAAGGGGCCCACCGGCACCATCCGGGCCTTCATCACCTGCTCTTGCAGGTCGAGTTGCAGGCGATCCGCGTCGCGATGTGCCTCGAGGATCTCCTGGCTGAGGTGCGCCGGTAGCGCCGTCATCATCTGGGCGACGCGGCCGCGCGCAATCGCGATCTCACCGGTCAGATTGAGCATGCGATCGAGCTTCGCGACGTCGACGCGCAGCGTCCCCGCTTCCGCGGTGACGGCCGCGCTCGTGACGGCGGCGTGCTCGACCGGCGCGGCCGCTGCCGCGTCCGGACCGGCGCAGGCGGCGACGAGCGCGGCTTGCGCGGCGGCGAAGTCGGCGGGGACCGTGTCCTGGCCCGCCGCGGCCGCGGCGAGCAGTGCCCGCAGCACGTCGACCGCACGGAGCAACAGCGAGATCAGGTCCGCATCGACTGCCAGCGCGCCGTCGCGCAAGCGCTCGAGCAGATCCTCCAAGCCATGCGCGAAGTCGGCGATGCGCGGGAAGCCGACCATGAGCGCGTCGCCCTTGAGACTGTGCGCCACGCGGAAGATCCCGTTCAGGAGCTCCGCGTCTTCGGGCCGAGCCTCGAGCGTCACCAGCGCCTCTTCGAGGGCGCGGAGGTGCTCAGCGGCCTCGGTGAGGAACGTCTGGAGCAGGAGGTCGCGATCGCGATCGGTCAGACCCATGGTCATATCTTCCTCACCCACGCGGTTCCGTCGCCGGTCTGGAAGACCAGCTTGCGGCCCTGCGCGCCGCCGACATCCTCGGCGACGATCGGAACGCCCGCGTCGGCCAGCAGCCGGCGGGCGAGGTCCACGTTCTTCATGCCGAGCGACTCGTTCGCCGTCTGGAAGGCGTCGATGACGCTGGCGCCGCCGAAGATCTTGGCCTTGAGCCGCTGACGCGGGCTGCCGAGTCCGGCCAGCTCGTCCAGCAGGCGGCGAATCGCGACGTTGCCGAAGCGGGGCGAGGAGATGCCGTTCTCCACGCACTGCGGCAGCAGGAAGTGATTGAGCCCGCCGGCGCCGGTGGTCGGATCCCACAGGCAAACCGAGACGCACGAGCCGAGGATCGTCGTGACGGTGCACGCCGCGGACGCCGTGAACAGCTGTCCCACGTGGACGTACGCGGTCGCCGCATCCGCGGCGACTTCCACCGTCTCCGGTGACGCCTCGTCCCCGACGAGCGCGGCCATGCGCTCGGCGAGGTTCCCCAGGCCGAACAGGACTTCGCGACTCACAGGCACACCCCCTGCGACCGCGCCCAGGCGCGGAGACCCGCGTGATGGAGCGCACGGGCGGCGTGAGTCGACAGGAGCGAGAACAGCTCCTGGTCCACCGGCTCGATGCCGGGTTTCTGCGGCAACAGCTTGAACAGCGCGATGACGCCGACCGCGCGTCCATTCAGTTGGAGCGGGACCGACGCGATCGCGGACGCCTCGGTGCCCTCGTGGGCGGCGTCGACGCCGATCCCGTCGAGCAGCACGAGCCCACCGTCGGGGCGGCGCGCGTAGATCCCCATCTCTTCACAGCCGACCAGGTTCGCGATGATCTCCTTGATCGTCGTGAGGACGTCTGCCGGCATCGTCGCTTCGTGCAGCTCGCGCACAGCGGCCTGCAGCTTCGCCAGGTGGCCGATGCGCTGCTCGGCCGCGGCCAGCTGTTCGACGCAGCGGCGGTTCCCCGCCACTTGCTCGTCGAGCCGCTCGCGCAGCTGCTGCTCGCGCTCGGTCTGATGATCGTGCTCGGCGCGCCACAACTCGACCTGTTCCTCGAGTCGCTCGAGGCGCTCTTCCGCTGATTCAACGCGCATGCCCATAGTGGCCTCAGTTCCCCAGGATGCTGCGCACTTTGGCGAGCAGCACCGCGCCGTCGACCGGCTTGTTGATGTAGTCGTTGCACCCGCACTGAAAGCAGATCTCGAGGATCTTCGGCTCCGCGCGCGTGGTGACCATGATGACCGGGATGCCCTTCGTCGTCTCCTGCTTGCGCAGGAACCGCGTCGCCTCGAACCCGGTCTTCCGCGGCATGACCACGTCCATCAGGATCAGGTCCGGCTGCTCCGCCGTGGCGACTTCGATGGCTTCCTGTCCGTCCTGGGCAGTCAGCAGGTCGTAGCCGGCGCCCGCGAGGATCATGCGGTGCATGGTCAGCGCGGTGACGGAGTCGTCGGCCAACAGAATTCGCTTGCTCGGCATGGTCGTTCCTTACCTGGTGAGTGAGGGTTCCAGCAGCCACCCGCTGCCGAGCAACTCGGCGGCGGACAGCGGTGCGGCGAAGAGGTAGCCCTGAGCCAGGTCGATACCGAATTCGCGCAGGGACAGGAGATCCGTTGAGTCTTCCACGCCCTCGCCGACGACGCGAGCGCCGAGCTTCAAGCCCAGCTGGGCGATCGAGTCCAGAACCGCGCGGCGTTGCAGGTCGCCGTGCGCGCCATGGACGAAGTATCGGTCGATTTTCAGGTATTCCGGCTGGGTGTCGAGCATCATCCCGTAGTTGGAGTGCCCGAGCCCAACGTCATCGAGCGCGATGCGCGCGCCCAGCGTGCGGAGCGCTTGCAGCGCCCGCGAAAATGTGACGCCGTCCCAAGCCCGCGCGTGCTCAACGATTTCGATCGTGAGACGAGATGGGTGAATGCCCTGGCGGTCGGCTACGGCGTCCAAGAACGATGGAAAGTCCGCATCCCGGCCCAACGTCGAGGCGTGCACGTTCAGCGACAGCCGCGGCGTGCCGGGAAGAGGCGCCGCGGCGTGCAGCGCGGCGGTGATGCAGGCGCGGTCGACGATCGGCTCGACGCGCTTGCGGCGCACGTACTCGAACATCACGTCCGCCCGGGCGGCGTTACTGTCACGCGGGCCACGGGTCAGACATTCGAGCGTGTGCAGACGAAGTGTCTCGCCCTCGAGCTCCACGACCGGCTGAAACATGACCGTGAGCCCGTCGGTGGCGAGAATTTGATCGATGAGATGCATTAGGCGGCACACCCCAGCACCTGCATCGCGACGCGCGCGACATCGGAGAGTGCCGTTGATTTGTGAAGGAAGGCGTCGGCCCCACGGCGCAGCGCTTCCTGCGCGACGTCGGCGGAGCTGTAGGCGGTGAGGACGATGATGCGCGTCTTGGGACAGCACGCACGCACCATGCTCACCAGGTCGAGGCCCTCGGCGCCGTGGATCCCGCTGAGGCGGAGATCGGCAATGACGAGGTCGTATTGGATGTTATCGAGCAGCGCCTGCGCTTCTTCGATTTCGCGCGCGCAGTCCACCGTGCAGTCCTGCGCGATGATGTACTGCTCCAGCGCGAACAGGATCGATTCTTCGTCGTCGACAACCAGGATGTGAGCCACTCCATCTCCAGCGGAACAAGGTGAATCGACTGCTTCCGGAGACGGGGTAAGGCAAGCGCCGTGCCCGCTGAGGGCCGAGCGCTAAGAGCTTGTGCCTACGCGGGTTGTGGATGGAGAGGGTACGGCGGGCGGGGCAGATTCTGAATTCGAGAAGCGCGCCTTCTAGGACTTGGACACCTCGATGCGGAGCGCTTTGATCTTTTGATAGAGCGTACTACGCGGAATGCCCAGCCGCGTCGCGGCCTCCGCCACACGGCCGCCCACGTCCTGGAGCACGTGCTCGATGTGACGCCGCTCCAGCTCGGCGAGCGTGAGCGTCCCGTCGTGGGCCGGCCCCTGGGCGGCGCCCGGGGACGGGGGGAGGGGGTCGAAGTGCAGGTCGCCGGGGCCGAGCACGGAATCGGTCGAGAGCAGCACCGCGCGCTCCAGCACGTTGCGCAGCTCACGGATGTTTCCGGGCCACGGATACGCCTGGAGGGCGGTGAGCGCGGCGGGACTGAGGCTGGCGCGGCGACCGCGTGGGACCGACAGGCGCTCCAGCAGATCCGCGGCGATGAGCGGCGTATCCTCGCGACGCTCGCGGAGCGGCGGCACGCGCAACACGAGCGTACTGATGCGGAAGTACAGGTCGCTGCGAAACTTCTGCTCTTGAGAGAGGCGAGCCAGGTCGTGCGACGTCGCGGCGATGAGCCGCAGGTCGACCGTCCGGTCCCGCACGTCGCCCAGACGGCGAAAGCGCTTGTCTTCGAGCACCGTGAGGAGCTTCGGCTGGATCAGCGGATCGACGTCGCCGATTTCGTCGAGAAACACGGTGCCACGGTGCGCCACCTCGAGCAGGCCGAGCTTATTGCTGGCGGCTCCGGTAAACGCGCCCTTGGCGTACCCGAACAGCTCGGATTCAAGCAGCTCGCGTGACAAGCCCGCGCAATTCAAGTCGACGAACGCCTCACGTACGCGGGAGGAGTGCTCGTGCAGCCAGCGCGCCAGCACGCCTTTACCGGCACCCGTCTCGCCCAGGATCAGCACCGGGCTGTCGGCCTCGGCCATCTTCTCCGACTGCTCGGCGAGGCGCCGCATCGCCGGACTCGAGCCGAGGAAAGGGTTCAGCTCGGCGCGGCCGCGGCGGGCTTCACCCGCAAGGTCGCGCCGGTGGGTCCGCTCCCGCTCGATCAGCCGCTGCAGCAGCACGAGCAGGGCCGGGAGCTCGACCGGCTTCATCAGGAAGTGATCGGCGCCCTCTTTGATCGCGCGGACGGCCAAGTCGATCGTCCCCTGGCCGGTGAGGATGACCACGGGAAGATCGGGATCGATCGTCTTGAGGCGCGGCAACAGGTCCAGCGCGTTGCCATCGGGGAGCCCGTAGTCGAGCACGGCGGCATCGGGGCGGGCGTCGCGGCAGACCTCCTCCGCCGCCGCGCAGGTGTCGGCTTCCACGACCTCATAGTCCTGCAGCTCGAGGAAGTCGCGGACCGCAAAGCGGATCCGCTCTTCGTCGTCGACGATGAGGATCTTCGGTTTGGTCACGCGGTCGCTCCTGCCGGCCGGCACAGCCGCACGGTGATCAAGGCGCCGCCGCTGTCGCGGTTGCTGGCCTCGACGTCCCCGCCGTGCTGCTCGACGATCCGCTGCACGATGGAGAGCCCCAGCCCCGTACCGCCGCGCCGTCGAGTGAAGAATGGCTCGAAAATGTTCGCCATGTCCTCCGTGCGGATCCCGGGCCCTTGGTCGGCCACGGAAAGCTCGAGCCCGTCGGCGTTCGGCGCTAGGACCGCTGCCGCGCGCACGACCACCTGGCTGCCGCGCGGCGAGTGCTGAATCGCGTTGTCGATCAGGTTCTGAAGCACCTGGAGCATGCGCGCCGGGTCGAGTGGGAGCAGCGGCAGGTCGTCGGCGACCTCGGCCACCAGGAGGACCCCCGCCTGCTCGGCGAGCGGCGTGCAGGCGGCGAGCGCGCGGGTCACCACCGGACCGACGGGGCTGTCCGTCAGGTCGAGCCGGGGCGGCCGGCCGTAGTCGAGTAGGTCGCTCATGAGGCGGCTCAGGCGGTTGACCTCCTGACGCAGCGTCTCGGCGTACCGTGCATAGGCCGGCTGCGGTCCGAAGCGCGCCTCCAGGGCGTCCACCGTCGCGGAAATGGCGAAGAGCGGATTGCGCACCTCGTGGGCGACACCGGCGACGACGGCGCCGAGCGCCGACATCGTTTCGGTCCGGCGCAGGGACTCCTGCAGCTGGCGCGCCCGCTCCTCGACCCGCTTTCGTTCCGTGATGTCGCTCGACACGCCCATGAGCGCGATGACCTGCCCGTCGGCATCCTTCACCTGCGCGGTGGTGAGGGCGATCACAAAGTCGGTCCCGTCCTTGCGGCGGTTGTACAGCTCGCCGCTCCACCCGCCGCGCGCCGTGCCGGCGAGAATCTCGTCCAACAGGCCGGGCGGATTCCGTGGAGAGTGGACGATTCTCACCGGCTGGCCCAGGAGTTCGTCCTCGGCATACCCGGTATTCTCCAGAAAGGCGCGGTTGACGAACGTGAACCGATCCTCGAGATCGGTGATGGCGATGGTCTCTGTCGTGCTCTTGACCGCCTGGGCCAGAAGCCGGAGCTGCCGCTCGGCTCGCTTGCGCTCGGTGATGTCGCGGTGGATGACCAACACGGCATCGCGCCCTTCATATGGCATCCGGATGGCGATCGCCTCCACGTCCACCGGGGACCCGTCCAGCCGTCTCAACCGGACTTCACCCACGGTGTCTCGGTGTCCGTGCATGACCGCCTCGATCCGTCGTGCTGCCACCGGCAGGGACTCCTCCGCGATGAACTCGAACGCCATGCGCCCGACGACGTCCCCAGGCTCCCGCGCGCCCACCAGGGCGATGGCGGCGGGATTGGCGTAGCGAATGCGGCCCTCCTCCACCACCGAGACCGCGTCGGGGCTCGTTTCGACCAGGCGCCGGTAGCGCTCTTCACTCTCGCGCAGCGCCTCGACGGCGCGCTTGCGCTCCGTGATGTCGGAGAATGACACGATCACTCTGGTCACCGTTCCCAGCGCGTCGCGGTGCGGGTCCACGTTGACACTTACCCACCGCAACTCGTCGTGCCCGGGGGGCCGAAGGCCGATCACGGCGTTGTGCAGCGGATTCCCGGTGCGCACCGCATTGAACACCGGCCGCTCATGCTCGGCGTAGGGCGTGCCATCCTCACGCGTGGCGATCAGCTCGCGCTGCCAGAAGCCATCCTCGGCGACCTGTTCGGCCGTCACGCCCAACATCTCAAGGCCTGCGGGGTTGCAGAGCAGCACGCGGCCCGCCCCGTCCAGCAGAGCCACCCCCACACTCAGATCCTGGACCAGCCGCCGGAACCGCTCCTCACTCTCGCGCAGGGCGGCGGCGACGCGATTGCGCTCCGTGATGTCGATCGACGTACCGAGCGTATGGGGGACGCCGTCGATCTCGATGACCTCGACGGAGACGAGCACGTCGAGGAGCGGTCCCCGCTTCGTTCGCATCTTCAGGTCCATGTTCTGCAGACGACCGTACTTCTTGAGTTCGCGCAGCATCTCGTCGCGGCTTTCCGGGACGGGCCACAGCACCTCCCTGGCGCCCTTTCCGATGACTTCCTCCCGAGTGAATCCGGTTACCTCGAGGTAAGCGTCGTTTACGTCGACCAACCGCCCGTCATCGACGCGGGCAATCACACTGGGGTTCGGACTCAACCTGAACGCCGTGGCGAACTTCTCCTCCGACTTGCGCAGCGCGATGCCGGTCCGCGCGCGCTCAGCCGCCTCGAGCGCGAGGGCCGCCAGATCGGCGATCGAGCCGGCGAAGCTCTGTGCCGCGGGGCTCCACTCGCGCGGCGTCCCGACGTGCTCGAGGCCCACCATCCCCGCGACCCGTCCCCCGACCCGGATCGGCGCGGCGAGCAACGAGGCGATCCTCATGGGGGCCAGGTAGACGGCGTTCAGCTCCCCGAGGCGCGAGGCGGTGCCGACGTCGGGAGCCGATATCACCCGGTTGTTGTCGAGGGCGCGCACGTAGGCGGGAATGCGGTCGCGCGCGAGCGCCACGCCCTCCGAATGGCGATCCCGGCTCAGGTCGTACAGATCGTCGCACCGGAGCGTCGCCCGGTCCGCATCGAACAGCCAGACGCCGACCCGGGCGACCTCCAAGGTGCGCGCGGCGGCCTCTGTGAGCTCCTGCCACGCGGCGCTCACGTCGCCGGTGGTGAAGGCTTTGTGCCGCGCCAGCTCGACGAGCGCGGCCTGCTCACGCCGTAAGCGCTCCTCCACTTGGCGCGCCGCGGCGTCGCGCTCCCTTTCCTCAGTCACGTCTTCGGTCAACGACACGGTGTGCATCAACTTGCCGGTGTCGTCCCGCACCGCTGCCACCATGAGCCGGCCCCACACGACAAGTCCGTCCTTCCGCTTGTAGCGCTTCTCGACGTGGAAGCGGTCGCGAGCTCCACT
>Ga0070704_100001733_pt1 | contig 11908 bp, 6 predicted proteins | sample KBSK5252metaG_FD_65467 | JGI IMG/M metagenome (GOLD analysis project Ga0070704, IMG submission 65467) | Corn, switchgrass and miscanthus rhizosphere microbial communities from Kellogg Biological Station, Michigan, USA - KBS K5-25-2 metaG | ecosystem: Host-associated > Plants > Roots >... | reverse complement strand
GTAACTTCAGGCGAAAAGACTCTGCTTACTCCCAAAGTTGGTTCGGAAAAGGTTTCTTACGATTACGCGCAGTTCAGTGCTGACGGGAAAGGCATTTACCTGACAACCGATCGGGATTCTGAATTTCTACGGCTGGCGTACATGGACATTGCCACCAAGAAAGTCACGTATCTCTCTGATGCCATCAAGTGGAACATAGAACTTTTTAGCATTTCGCCAGACCGAAAGACGCTGGCGTTCGTGAGCAACGAGGATGGTGTTAGCCGTTTTCATTTGTTGGACACCGGCACGAACAAAGAACGTTCAATCATTTGGCCGCAAGTTGGCGTGATTTCGAATCTGCATTGGCATAACAACAACACCGATCTCGCTTTCTCCTTCGTGTCGGCACGCTCAATCTGGGACATCTACTCCCTTAATACCTCTACCGGGAAAACGGAGCGTTGGGTTAAGGGGACGAGCGGCGAATTAGATGCGGATAAGTTTTCTGAACCCGAAGTGATTCATTGGAAGTCGTTTGATGATCGTCAGATTTCAGGCTTCCTGTACCGCCCACCGATGAAATTCAGTGGAAAGAGGCCAGTCATCATAGATATCCACGGTGGACCAGACGACCAGGCGCGACCGGACTTCAACGGAGCCGATAACTACTTCATCAATGAGTTAGGTGTCGTAAAGATTTACCCAAACGTCCGAGGCTCGACTGGATACGGCAAGTCATTTTTGAAACTCGACAACGGTTTCAAACGGGAAGATGCAATCAAAGATGTGGGAGCACTTCTTGACTGGATCAAAACCCAACCAACTCTTGACGGCGATCGCGTTTTAGTAACCGGAGTTAGTTATGGCGGCTACGTCGCACTTTCGGTTGCAGCAACGTATGCGGATCGCATTCGAGCGGCGGAATCGGTTTCTGGCCCTACGAACCTCGTCACCTTCAATGAACATACGGAAGAGTGGCGACGCGACAGACGGCGTGATGAATATGGCGACGAACGAGAGCCCAAGATGCGTGAGTTTCTCAACCGAATCGCCCCTTTGAATAACGCCGCCAAGATAAAGAAACCGTTGATGATCGTTCAGGGCGAGAATGATGCCCGGGTTCCGGCAAGTGAAGCTGATCAAATGGCCGCCGCTGTAAAAAAACCCGGCACGCCCGTGTGGTATCTGCTGGCGAAAAACGAGGGTCACGATTTCACTCAAAAGACTCTCGATCTTCAGTTGTACCAAACCGTGATGTTCGTAAAGGAATTCCTGCTGAAATAGTCCGACAGTAAACTCTTAAATCTTGTCCTAAGGAGAAAACACATGAAAAGGATCAAACGCTTTGTGGCAGTGCTAACTCTGGCCTGCGCTTTTCTATTTAGTGCTGGCGCAGTCGTTCATGTGAGGGCGGATGACCAGACAACCGGTCCTCAAGGGCAACAGGACAGCAAGTCAAAAGGACCGTCGACTGGCTCGACCTCACAAGTAGACTTCGCTCTGCTGTGGCTAATACTCATGTGGTTGTTGGGGTTGCTCTCATAGATTCCCACTCGCTTTAGGTTCGAAGCACCAAGGGCGCGGCAACCGCTCGGCGCGACCGAGCGGGTCCGTGTGCGCATGGGAGACAAGAAAGACCGACGGAATAGCTTTCTCGTTGCGCTAATAATGATTGGCGCGCTATCTACAGGTGCGCAAGGCCAGCAACAGACTGACGGTCAAACAGACAGCTCTGAGCAACTGCGACGCGCCGCGTCTGCTTGTTACAAAATTGGATGGGCAGAATTTGGGCGAGGCAATATTGCGAGTGCAATTGAAAAGTACCTCGAAAGCAAGCGGCTTTTTGAAGAAGCTCATGCCAAACGAGACCTAATCTACATCCTTGCAGATCTCGGTTCGCTCTACATTTACAACGCAGACTATAAGAGTTCGCGAGATTACTCAGAGCAGAGTCTTGCCTTAGCTGACGAGTTAAGGGATAGCACTGAAGCAGCCGGTGCCTGGCCGGACGAATACGGCGTGGGGACCGCGCTATCCAACCTTGGAAATGTCAGTCGACATGAGGCGTCTTACGACAAGGCTATTGAGTTTTTCCAGCAATCGTTAACTGCTTACAGAAAGATAAACAGCGATGGCAAACACAATCTTGAGATTTTGGATGATCTCGCCGATATCGGCCGCACGTACAACTCGAGAGGAGACTACCTGCGCGCTCTCAACTATTTGAATCAGGCGATGGACATGGCGAACGCCGGTTATCCAGATCGCGTCGCAAGTCTTTGTAACAGTCTGGGCATTCTTTACACGAACCAGCGCGACTACGCGAAGGCAATTGAGTTTTTTCAAACCGGATCTAAACTCGCGATCGAGAATCGTGATCGCTTCAGGCAGGCTGACATGCTCCTGAACATAGGTGTCGCTTATCAGTTTAGGCAAGACTACTCATCTGCACTTAAGAACTTTGATTCAGCACTAGAACTCGCGAAACAAATCAACTATTCCGAACTGATGATACCAATTTATGAGGGCAAGGGTGCCGTGCTAAAGGGTCAGGGTAAATATAAAGACGCCTTGGACTCATTGGATGCAGGTCTTCAACTCGCGAGACAGAAGCGCGATCAGGTACGAACCGCCGAGTTGCTATGGCGCGAAGCTGAAACTCATCTCGCCAATAAGAACCCAAACACTTCAATAGAAAGTGCGTTGCAGGCAATCACACTCGCGGAGCAATCAAGCTTAATGAACGTCAGGTATCTCGCCCTAACGGTTTTAGGCCAGGCGTATCGCGAGACAGGCGACAACAATTCAGCGATGCGAACATTTGCAAAGGCGACGGCGCAGATTGAACAAATGCGAAGCCAAGTTGCTGGCCTGGAGAACGAACGTCAACTTTTCTTTGAAGACAAGGTTGTTCCTTATCACGAGATGGTAGATATGCTCACCTCCACCAACAAAGGTCCAGATATTGAGCAAGCACTGCTGACGGCCGAATCGGCAAAAGCCCGTGTCCTGCTGGATGTCTTTAGCGCCGGCCGGATCAATCTCTCAAGAGTGATGTCCGAGAGCGAAAAAGATGAAGAACGGAAACTGAATCAGAAGATAATAGATCTCAACAATCAACTCGGTCAGCAAAGCGGAAAACCAAGTTCCGATTTGGAGGAGCAATTGAGCACGGCTCGCGCGCGTTATGAAACCTTCCAGAACTCACTGTACGCGGCGCATCAAGAGCTTAGGACAACGAGGCCCCAAGTAACGGCCGCAACCCTTTCGGAAATCAGTGCACTCTTAAAGCCGAACTCGGCGTTGCTTGAATACATCGTTACGGAATCTAAAACATTCCTGCTGGTACTTACGAAAAATGATAGCGGCTCACCTGTATTGCGCGCGTATCCGCTCTCTGTTGCACCAAGTGAGGTCGCCAAACGAACGCGCGACTTCCGCGATCTGCTCACTACGCAGGGCGGCTTCGCCCAGGATGCTCGGCATCTTTATGATGTTTTGTTAAAGCCCGCGGAAGATCAATTAAAAGGAAAGACCGCGCTTTGCATTGTTCCCGATGGGATTCTTTGGGACCTGCCGTTTCAAGCCTTGCAACCAAAAGATGGCCACTACCTGCTTGAGGACTACGCCATCTCTTATGCACCGTCGTTGAGCGTTCTGAGACAAATGTCGATTCGGAAGAATTCACAAGAATCAGAGTCATTGCTCGCCTTCGGAAACCCGACGATGCCAACAGAGATTGCCGCGAATCTCAAGACAACGTACCGCGGCGAAGTCCTGAACCCGCTACCCGATGCTGAGACGGAAGTCGGGGCACTCAGGAGTGTTTGGGGGCCTGCCTCAAGCCGCATTCTGACCGGTGCCCTTGCGCAGAAGAAGGTGTTCCGATCGGAAGCTTCCAAATACAAGATCATTCACTTTGCGACGCACGGCATATTGGATGACGCGAGCCCAATGTATTCACGTCTGGTCTTGGCTCGTGCGCAGAATGATCCCAGCGATGATGGACTACTCGAGGCGCGCGAGATCATGCAGCTCGACCTTCATGCGGATTTGGTGGTGCTGTCAGCTTGTCAAACGGCACGCGGTCGAATTGGCGCGGGGGAAGGCATGATAGGAATGTCGTGGGCTTTCTTCGTGGCCGGCGTGCCGACGATGGTTGCGACTCAGTGGAAAGTTGATTCCGCGGGTACCGCGAAGTTAATGATCGATTTTCACAAACGGCTCCGAGCAGAAGGTGCCACGCCTCCCCTCAACAATGCATCCGCACTACAACAAGCTGCGCTGAGCCTGATGAAAGATCCAAGATATCGCCATCCCTATTTTTGGGCCGGTTTTGTGATGATTGGAAAAACATCATAGAGGCATCTCAGGAATCAACGTTTCTGCCAGGAACCCAATTCCTTAATTAACTTCTTCAGCACAGGCGAATTGGAATTTGCCTTTAGCAGGATCCTGAATTCGCGTTCAGCGTTAGCAACCATTCCCTCCCGCGCATAAAAGACACCGAGAGCGAAATGGGATTGGGAGGTAGTCTTTAGTTGAGTCAATTCGCGAACTCTGTCTTGGCTGAGAACCTTAAACTTCCCTTGAGACACAATGGCTGAGGCCTCACCTTCTTTTTTTACTGCGCGAATCGTCCAGGTATAGATTCCGCCGCGCTTCAACGCCGCCGCTGGAGTCCAATTCTGGGTTGTAGCCGGCAGGTCTTCGCTCTTAGCAACCTGTTGAAATGTTTCATCTGCAATCTCAATGCGATAAGCCTCAGCTTGTTTCGAGGGCGTCCAACGAAGCGTAGGCTTCGTATCCTTAACGACAGTTCTAACGGGATATATAACTCTGATCCGTTCTTCAGTTCCGCTCGTGCCTCTCTCAGACACTTCAGCACTCGCCACCTCGTCGAGAACGCTTGGGCGGTTCAATCGCTCTTCCGTCAATGCCTCTTTTACTGCTTGTCGCGTCTCCGCTGAAAGCGATGATGCTCCGACGACATTACCGGCTTCATCGATCGCTATCTCATTGGGGCCATCTTTAAGGGCAATCACTTTGCGAGATTCTTCACGAGGTTGTTTACTCGGCGGATTCTCTACCAAGTTCGGCGGATTTGTTCCGCTGCCGGGCGACGGAGCAAGAACTGGGAGTTGAGGCGATGCGAAAGGAGTCGGCTGTGAACCGGTGGTGATACCGGGATTAGTTGACCCCCATCTGAGTACTGCAATTAAAGCGACAGTCGCGAAAGCAATCAGAGCGATCACGGCCGCCACGCGAAGCGGCATTGAGAATCGGCGCGATACAGTCCCAGCTGTTCGATACTCAACAACGCGGGTATGCGAAGCAGCTTTCATGGTTGCCAACGATTCACGTAAATCCTCAACCTCGGACAAACACTCAGTGCAGTCTTCGAGATGTAACTTCGCCGTGCTTCGGTCCAAGGCATCGAGTTGGTCGTCGACAAAGGCCTCGATCGTCTCCAGATCCAAATGGTAAGGCTCATCGCTTTCTGGCGTGATCAGATGCTTCGTTAGTGCGTCCAGCGCCACCGCTTCTGTCTGAGGCGTGACGACCATCTGTCGGCACGTCTCACACGCCAACACGTGATCGTAAATTACACTTCGGTCTCCACGCGTTAACGCCTGCGCGTGAAAACGTTCTAGCAGCTCGTTTGAAAGGTGTGCGCTCATTTCAACCTCACCGAATCTGAAAAACCTTCGCCAAGAAATTCTCGACGACGCCTGTCTAAGCGTTCCCTGACGGCTCTTCGAATGTTCATTACCTTTGTCCGACTGATGCCCAAGTCCTTAGCGATTTCCGCGTCAGACATCGGCAATTCATTTAGGATTCTTCTGAACTGTTCGATGGACACTTCTAACAGTTGCGCGAGATGTTCCTCCGTAGCAATCTTCGTAAACAGAAACCACTCGATGCCGTAACCATAACTATCTGTCATGTTGAGCAATAGGGATTTGCGTTGTTCCACTCGCAGATGCTGAATCTCAACAAACAACTGATGCAACAATCGCTGGTTATCAACCGCGCCAACAATGTCCGGTGGCAAAGTGATGAGCGGCGTCGATTGGACAAAATGCTCGTCATCAATACTCACGGTTTGAACTTCCACACCCTCGTTGGCGATATTCACGAGGTCGACTAACTCGTCCAGCTTGACTGGTCGGCCAACATTGTTCAGCACCTGAAGAACAAGTTCAGCCGTGTTCTTTTTGTGCGATACGTTGGACCCGAACATCAATTCGAGTTGTGAGGGCCGAGTTCCGGCGCGCGTACCAACGCCGGATTTCCAAGCCGCATACCCGCAGATCAGCTTGTCGTTATCATCTTTCCACAACGCCAAATTTGAGTTTGCCGCGATCAAGCGCCGAATTTTCTGGCGCAAGTTCCTTTGCTGGCGATCCTGGGATCTGAGAAGATCAGAAAAGACCGAAGAAGTGGTAGTTGCGACTAAACCGGCGAAATTGGAAATTTGATGTTGCTTAGGGTCAACCTTGAATTGCTGAAGGCTGGGCAATAATCGGATGCATACATCCACGAAGACGTCTTGAGTATTGAAGTGCGCCGGTATGCGGGCACCCTGTCGGAAGCTGCGGGCGATCCGATAAACGATGGGCCGTGCTTTTTCGAGTAGCCGATGAAGATGCTCCTCAGCGGCTGACTCAGACGAATTGAGATATGGAAGCAACTGTTGATCGATTGCTCCTTTGTCCTCACTTTCGTTGTCTGGCGTCAAATCCACGTTTTTGGCCCAAATCCTGCGAATGAGTGTACGGTTAGGTTAAGTGGCTAACAAGGCGCTTTTTCCAGCCTCTGGTGCTTCAAGATATGCCGCCGCCCAACTCTTCGTCTGTGTCGTATTACACAAAGAGTGGGAGTTGAATTGCATCTTTGGCTCTGTTGTGAATAATCTTGGCCGCGCCCGCCTCCCCGGTGGGCGTAGTGGTTACGTGGGGTGAGGACACGTAGCCTCAGGGCGGGGCTTGTGGGAGGGCCTCGCCCGTTTTTGTCTGCAATGAAGAGCTTTGACCTAAATATCGAGAACGTCTTGGAGGATTGGAACGTCTCCGACGCTTTGCGCGAGATCGTGGCCAACGCGATTGATGAAGAACTATTAACCAAGACAAGCTGCGTGAGAATCTTTAAGAAAGCCGACGGCTGGCACATCAGAGACTTCGGTCGAGGTTTGAAATATTCGCATCTCACTCAAAACGAAAACGAGGAAAAGCTGGGACGGCGCGATTTGGTAATTGGAAAATTCGGTGTCGGCCTCAAGGACGCTCTAGCAACACTCGATCGAAACCGTATTAAGGTCCGGATCAGATCTCGTCATGGGGATATCTCACTTGGAAAACTGGGGAAGCAAGGGTTTGGAGATGTGATTACCCTTCACGCGTTGATCTCCGATCCATCGCAGCCGAAGTTCGTTGGTACGGACTTTCTGTTACGCGGCGTCACTAAGAAGCAGATCGAAGAAGCTAAGACTTTCTTCTTACGTTTCTCGGACGAAAGACTTCTTGAACAAACGAAATATGGTCAGGTACTGAAGCGGCACAAGGATAATGCCCGCATTTACATAAATGGGGTCCGAGTCGCGGAAGAAAGTGGCTTTCTCTTCTCCTACAACATCACCTCACTAACGAAGGCAATGGAGAAGGCGCTTAATCGTGAACGTACTCACGTTGGCAGGGCCGCTTACACTCAAAGAGTAAAGGACATTCTCTTGGAGTGCCGCGACGCCTCAGTCGCGGAAATCATTGCAAAGGATTTAAAGAATTTTGAGAAAGGCAAGCTGCACGATGAACTTCAATGGGTAGATGTCGCTGTACATGCATGTAAGCTCTTGAACGCGACTGGCAAATACATCTTCCTCACACCGAGTGAGTATCGGATCGCTCCCATGATAATCAACCGTGCCCAAGGTGACGGTTACACGATAATTACGATACCGGAGAACGTCAGAAAAAAGCTGCGAGGACTGAAAGACTTATTCGACATGCCGATCATGGATCTAAGCCAATATGTTGAGCAGTGGAATACCAGCTTTGAATTCACTTTTGTGAAACCGACCGAATTGAAAAAGAAGGAGCGTCAAATCTACGAAAGAACAAGTGAAATTTTCGGCCTCCTCGGTGGTCAGCCGCCAATAATCCGGAAAGTCCTGATTTCCGAGACCATGCGACTCGAAGGTTGGGAAGAGGCTGTCGGTGTTTGGGAGCCACATGAGGGTCGAATAGTTATAAAACGATCTCAACTGAAGAGCTTGCGCGAATACGCTGGCACACTACTTCACGAAACGGCCCACGCGACCAGTGGTGCATCTGATGTGTCAGCTTGGTTTGAGGACGAACTAACAAGAACGCTCGGGGTCATAGCATCGCAGACACTCGACAAAGCAACAGGTTAGGTTAAGTCGAAATGGGTAAAGTCTTAGAACTTTTGCGGTCTAGTACCGCGAAAGGCCAACTTTTGGAAAAGGTGTTGGAACGAGTGCTTCGGGACCTCGGCTTCCAACAGGTTCGGCGGCAGATGTCTGGCGTCCAATTTGGATTCGATATTTCTGCCATCAGAATGTCCGAAGCCGATACGTGTGAAGAAGTATGGAAGTTTGAATGTAAGAACCTAAGAGGTCCAGTTACCGTAACGCATATTGCACCCAAGCTGATTTGGAATTACGCACGAAGCATTATCGATCGCTTTGTCATCGTCAGCGTCAACGACATAAGTAATGATCTCGATCACCTTCTAAGTGGCCACACTTTCTCAATGCCCATTACGATTTGGTCCGGCGAAAAATTGGAAAGAGCGATCCGCAGCAGTCCTAGCGCAATGGAATTGCTCGGATTGCCGTCTGGACCAGAGCAACGCCCCAACCTAGCCGAGTTAGAAGCCACGCAGTATCCACCACGGGCGATTCTTTTTGACGTGTTCCATGAGCTTGATCCGCCGTTCAGATTTGATTACTGGTTTCGCGGAAACGAAATCACAAAGGCGTACACCGGAAGTGGATTTCGTCTCGTAGCGATGATTACAAACAACAGTGAGCGGGATCTGGACATTCATTCTTTAGAGGCAATCACGTTGGAACATGAACACATATCTTCCCGAGTTTTGCGACTGGCTAAGATGAAAGGATTGTATGATCCGATTGAAATAAGATTTCGACCCAGCACCGTCGCTGGAGCGTCGTCGAATATTCTTGGTTCACAAATTTGGCGCATCAAGGCGCGCAATCAGGAACCAATCCGGCTTAGTTTTCAAGAGGACCTAGAGCCAGGTTTCTACCATATTATGTTTCGTGCACGAGGTAAGAGTGGGGGCGAAACAGTCGATCTATATAGTCCATCGTTTCCAGTTAACGTTCGCGGTCCGCGTGAGGATGTTCTCGTTCTGCACGTGATGAAGCATTACGACTCAGCTGCCCCCCACGTTTTGAACCTCGACCAAGCTACTTGGAATTCGCTAAAAGCTGAGACCGCATCAAAGAACAAAATGGTGTTCCTCGGCCCTTCACTCGTCGACATTCCTAGGCGAATTAAAGATTCGACTTGGCTAATTCGAGAAGTCTTAGGTACTCCAAGCACGGGGAATGATCAGGGTATTTCAATTCCTTTCAATCAACCTTCAAAGGTTCTTATAGATCTTGGAGTTTCTGTCGAAGAAGAGCTCTATTCGTTGAACAATGCCTTTCAACGCGTATTCGGCGCAGATCCTTCGAGGAAACTGCTGCCAGAGCAAATTGCCAAGCGCAAAACGACGAATTATCGAAAGCGCTTGAAGCAATCCTAAGTGGGTCCAGCTTTTTCTTCTCTCACATTATGACGGTTCTTTCATTGTTTCTCTGACCTCGCCACTTGTCAGATCAGAGTCTCCGCGTTGCCGAAACGCTAGCATTGCAGCAACTTCAGCCTAGAAAGAGAAGCAAGCAATCTTCTTGATAGCTTGAAGTTTTTTTCGCAGGTGCTTTCCCTTTTTACGCGTGTAGCAAAGGATGAACCTTTATGTCTTAATCATCAAGCTGTTCTTCAAGAGCCTCACGTTCGGCTTCACGCTCAAAGCTCTTTGCAATATCGCGAACTGTGCCAGCAAACCGTGGATACCCGTGCTCATCTAGTGTTTCTGCCTTAGCGCGATAATCCGCAGCAAGTTTTCGCTCCTCCTCGCCACCAGTTCCCCAATAGACCCCTCGCAAAGTTATCCGACCTCGCATGAAGCCTGAGCGCATTTTTTCCGCATCTTTTGCATCAAGTGCTCGGGCGACAGTTCGGTTAATCCAAAGTCCTTGTGGATCAGCTGGAGCAGAGGCAAGAACTTCACCAACCTGACCCATCGCAACCTCGAGATGTCCAGATGCGTCCGCGATTTGTTTGACCTCCAGGATCCACTTCATGAAAGCATCATCATTAAACGCACCATCCGGCTGACTACCCGGCACAGTTCTCCAATTATGAAGAAGGCGAAAAGCGTTTTGTGCGTTGTTTCTCTCAAGATCGGTGCGGGCCCTTTCTGCTGATTCTTCCTTCTTTGAACGAAACACGATTCTAATTATTTCGCAGAAGAACTTGGGATCCGTTGCCATCGCTTGCTCAAGCGTCTTTGGCTCAGCTCCCTCTTCTCGGATTAACCAGGGAAGATATGCCCATTCGATCTCAGCAAGCACGTCTAAATCGGCGTGTGGGTTCTCTTGGAGCCACTTAATCAATTCAAGGACATCGTATTGATCGACTCTGCTCGTTGTGTCCCCACTGGAAAGCAGACTGCGGAGTGTGCGGACCGCGAGATCAGGAGGAAAGCTTGTTTTTTTGTGTATAAGTATGTTGAGGGAGCTAAGCGCGGCTTTCGGTCGATCGTTTTGCAGGAGCTTGTCGACAGCCGCTAGTACATCTTCTTCCTCTGCCCAGGGATTTACTCCGGCCTTTTTCCAGTAAGCTCGTGCCTCGGAACCTAGAAGTTGTTCGGCCCGTTCCCAAGTGTCCTTGGTAGCGGGAACGAGCGTCAAAAGAGAAACTTTCTGTTCAACCGACCATGTACCGGTCGGCAATTCATCTACCCACTGCCAACCTGCGTTCCAAAATTTGGTCGCCACGAAAGCCGCAATCAAGGCCGACAATGCCGTATCAGGCGAATCTAAATACTCAGGCAACAGAGTATCGTCCACAGACTGGCTTTCGATTGATCCCAGGGCGTAGCCGACCTTCGCTGGAGAAGGGACTTTGTGGGCAAAGGTTAGAACTGCAGCAACGCCTTCGCTGGACAAAATCTCACTAATCGCCGCTTTGCGACGAAGATCGAGGTTCCGCCGTTGCTCTTCATAGTCACCTTTCTCCTCAAAGAGTTGAAAATCACGATCACTAAAAAGCCGGCGGTAAACGGCGCTTGCAGTCTTGGGGGAAATCTTCGCGGCAGCGTCTTCGACACTCACTATTGTTTCTTCCGGCATAGCCCATTGAGCGTCGATGAATTTTCGGTGCTTCGCCGCCAGATCTACTAGCGATTCCCAGAGAGCTTGTCGATCCGATTCTAATAAACCGACGACAGCGGGAGAGGCTATGTGTTCCAAAAGCCGGGACTGTGCGGATGTCGGAACGTTGGGCAGATGGTCAATTAACTCTGTCAGTTTCGGCAGATCTGTCGCAGCGGTAGCAACAGCGAGGTCGGCATAGTCGGCAACTTCAGCTCGATAGTCAGCCACCGTTATCGTCTCGGACCATCCGGCGGGAATGAAATGCCGCCAAGCCGGCTTTCGTGTGCCGGTCGAGACGTCATGCATTTTTGGGAGAAGCGCTAATAGAACCTTCCAGCCTACGTCACAATGCTCGCGAAGAAGGGCCTCAACCGCCACCTTTCGCTTTGAATGTGATGCGCAGGTTTGTGGGTACCATGGACGTAGGATGTCAACAATCGAGTTGGCAGGACGATT
>Ga0070704_100001732_pt1 | contig 11908 bp, 11 predicted proteins | sample KBSK5252metaG_FD_65467 | JGI IMG/M metagenome (GOLD analysis project Ga0070704, IMG submission 65467) | Corn, switchgrass and miscanthus rhizosphere microbial communities from Kellogg Biological Station, Michigan, USA - KBS K5-25-2 metaG | ecosystem: Host-associated > Plants > Roots >... | reverse complement strand
GCGTTCAGCGGCGTCGTCACGGCGCTGTCGACGTTTTTTCTCGCCGACGATCTGCGGCTGCTCGTCGCGGCGCCCGTGGCAACGCGACGGCTGTTTCACGCGCGGTTTCTGCGGACCCTGGCACAGGCGTCGTGGATGGTCGTCATCTTTCTGGTGCCGGTGCTCATGGGCGTCGGCTGGGCGCGGTGCGCGGGGCCCGGCTACTACCTGATGTCGGTGCTCACGATCGTGCCGTTCTCGATCATTCCGGTCGCCGTGGGGACCGGAGCGACGCTCGTGCTCGTGAACACGTTTCCGGCGCGGCGGGCGCGCGATCTCCTGATGCTCATGGGCCTGCTGTTCGCGGCGAGCCTGGTGATCCTGCTGCGCTTCATCCGGCCGGAGCAGCTGCTCAGGGTGGAATCGCTGCCCGATCTCACCGACTTCTTCGCGACGCTGCAGTCGCCGATCACGCCGCTCCTGCCGTCGTTCTGGGCGGGGGAGACGATCTTCGCGACGCTGCGCGGCGGCCGCGATCTGCTGCACGCGGGCGCGCTGTGGACGACGGCGCTGGCGTCGGTCGTGATCCTGAGAGCGGCCAGCGAGCGGTGGTACTTCGCCGGCTACTCGCGATCGCAGGAAGCGCCGAAGGCGCGCTTCACGAGGTTCCGTTCCCTCGATTTCGTCGCGCGCGCGCTCCCGCTGTCGACCGTGCGGCGCCAGCTGCTCGTCAAGGACATGAAGATCTTCCTGCGCGACGTCGGTCAGTGGTCGCAGCTCCTGCTGCTGCTCGCGCTCGTCCTCGTGTATCTCTACAACTTCCGCGTGCTCGACCTGCAGCGCATTCCGTACATGAGCGCTTTTCTGAAAAACGTGTACGCGTTCCTCAACCTCGGCATGGCCGGATTCGTGATGGCGACGCTGGCGGTGCGCTTCGTGTTTCCGGCCGTGTCGTCCGAAGGCCATGCGTTCTGGATCATCCGCACCGCGCCGATCACGCTGCGCGATTTTCTGTGGTCGAAGTTCTGGACCGGCCTCGTGCCGGTCATCGTCCTCACGGAGTTCCTGACCGTCGTCGCCAACGAATTCCTGGGCGTCGATCCGTTTCTGAAGGTGATGGCGGCGTTCGCGATCGTCTTCATGAGCTTCGCGCTGGTCGGGATGGCGACCGGCCTCGGCGCCAGGTATCCGCGGTTCGGCGCGGACGTGAGTCAGGCCGCGGGATCGTACGGCGGCGTCGCGTTCATGCTGCAGGCCGTGCTGTTCATCATCGTGATGATCGTGCTCCTCGGGTGGCCGTCATCCATCTATCTCATGAACCAGTTCCGCAGCAGCAGCCTCACGTTCGCGCAGCAGATCTGGATCCTCACCTGCTTCGCGTCCGCCGCCGGCTTGAGCATCGTGCTGTGGCTGACGTCGATGCGCGCCGGCGTCGCCGCGCTGGAACGGATGGGGGAGTGAGGCGGCCGTGAAGAAATCCGGATGTAGGGGCCGACGGAGTTTCTCAAGAAGCTTTCTCAGGCGACGCCAGGCGGCGTCCTTCTGCCCTTTGAGGGCGCGGCCGGCGTCTTCGAGGATTGTGTCGATTTGATCCAGCACGGCGAAGTACCGCAGCTTGCCCGCGAGACGATCGAGATCGGGATGTCGGTACCGTCTCGCGACGTCCTCGACGAACGTCCAACCGAAATCGACGAACACATACATGAAGTCGTAGTCCGAGTCGCCCCAGTTGACGTCCTCGAAATCGATCGCGCCGCTGACCGCCATGCGTTCCATCAGGATGTGCTCTGCGCTGAAGTCCGCGTGAAGCACCACCGGGTGAAACGAAAAGTTGCTCGCCACGCCGAGATACGATTCGAACTCGCGCGCCAGACGCGCTGACTGCGGCGGCTCGAGCCGCGGCGCGATCTCGCGCGCGGCGAGAGCGAAATACTCCTCCGCGACATGACGCGCGTCCTCTCGTGGCAGAAGATCCGCGACCTCGATGGTCGGTGTGAACTCGTGCAGCGATCGCAGGAACGCAGCGATGCCGTCCGCCGCGGCCGCGCGCCGGTCGAGGCTCATCAGGCTGATGTCCATCGCCTGACCGGGCACGTACCGGTAGATCGCATAACCGTGCGCCGCCGCCGCCGACTCCGGTGCGACGTGCACGTAGCGCGGCACCGCCAGCGGCAGATGATCGGCGGCGCCGGCGAGAAACGCGATTTCCCGGTGGAGCGTCACCCAATCGTCGGCGCGCTTGGGGAATCGGAAGACGAGCTCGCCGTTCACGAGCCAGGCGCACGACGTCCAGCCCTCTCCGATCATTCGTGCGGAGCCGATCGAGAGGCCGCGATTCTCGCGCTCGATCGTTCGCCACTCAGGCGTCACGTCCTGAGCGCCACGTTCTCGATCTCAGCCGTGTCGCGACGGTCAAGACGGCAAGGGCGGCATGGGCAGACCCGGAGTCGCGAACACCATCTCGGTAATCGCCTTGATGCTTCGGTTCCCATAACGGAAGGGCACGATCAGCCGAAGCGGCGCGCCATGCTTCGGTGGAATCGGCTCGTCGTTCATCAGCCAGGCGAGCATCACCTGAGGGTGTCTCAGCGTGGCCATCGCCTCGTCGACGTAGTGACGGTCGGAGGCGACCAGACGGCAATAGTGCGCGCCCGGCACGAGACCCAGCATGTCCGCGAAATCACCGAAGCGGACGCCCGTCCACTTCACGATCCCGCGGGGATTGGGGGCGCCGCATTGCAGCAGAAAGATGTGCGACACGCGCGGCAGGCGCTGCAGATCCGCGAAATGCATCGTGCCCGCGAGTTTCGCGAGTCCGCGCGTATCCACTTTGATCTTCATCTTCTGATAGTCGAACTCGATCTCGGGCGCCTGGCGGTTCGGCGTGCGCCACATGAGCGGATCGGTAATGGGTCCCGCTGCGCTCGGCGGGTGCTCTGGAGCCGAACCGTCAGGGTTGAGCGGGAGCGGCGCCGGAAATCCGTCGCGCAGTGGACGCTCCACGAGCTGGTCCGGCCACGGCTGCTGCGCCGGAGTCTGCGCCTGCAGCTTCTCGCGCGTCAGCGCGCCCACGGACAACCCCGCCAGCGTCGAACCCGAAATGCGGATGGCATCACGTCGCGAAATCGTCATCGCTGCACCTCACTTCGGTGGTTGAAATGCCTGATTGGGATACGGATTCGCGCTCGGACGGGTGACGACGTTGAATCCGAAGTTCGTGGCCCGGTGACATGCGTTACACGCCTCGGTCAAGGCGTCGAATCCCTGCGCGAATGCGCTTCCATCGCGCGCCGCAATCGCTTTCTCGAGTTGCTGAACCGGATCCTTCATCATCTTGTCGATCAACGCGGGAATCGGCAGCGGCGCGTCTTTGTGCGTCGGGTGGAACGTTGCCGCGTCCTGCATCCCTTCCTGCAGTTCATCGAGCTCGTACGCCGCGAGCGGCCAGTTGCCCGCGTCTCCCGCGAACCATAACTTCGCGTGGCGCATCTGCGTCAGCGTCATGATTTCGCCGAGTCCTGGAGTGAACGGCGGTGAAGCCGGTTCGCGGCGGCACCCGACACAGCACGTGGCCAGAATGACGAGAACGATCGTGCCCCAGTCTGCCGGCGGTTTACGCATCGTCATGTTCGGGACCCGGAATGCTAGCACTCCGTGTGTTGACCATGGCAAATCGCCGACGCGCGCCGTGCACTGGTCATTCCCACCGAAACACCCTCGACGAGATTGCCGTGCACACGGCGAATACCGCCACCAGCGCGGCGACGTCGCCGAGGTGCGCCGACCACGCGTCGCCCTTCCAGATCCCGCGCAGCAGCGAGACGGCGTAGGTCAGCGGCGTCAGCCGCGCCACGACCTGCAGCGCCGCCGGCATGGCATCAATCGGCGCGAAGAGTCCCGACAGCGCGACCATCGGATACATGATGACGGCGCCGACGGGCTGCGCGAAGCGCGCGGTGGGCACGAGGCTGGCGATGACGAAGCCGATCGACAGGATGCTCCACGTGCTGATCAGGAGCGCGATCGCAAATGACACGACGGGCACTTTGACGTCCATCGGGTAGTACCGCTTGCCGGCGAGCATCATCAGGACGAGCGTGACCGCGGTCAGCAGCAGCTTGACCACGACGTGGGCGGTGAGAATGGTCGGCGGACGCAGCGGCGTCGCGCGCAGCCGCTTGAGGATGCCGCCCTCACGGTAGATCGAGATGATCGTCACCAGCGACAGCACGGCGCTGAGCGCGATCAGGATCGCCGCGAACACCGGCAGCGCGACCTGGATCATGTTGCTGGACGCGCGCGAGCTCGGCAAGGCGGCGACGCGACCGAGAATCACGAACGCCACCACGGGAACGACGATCGTGCCGATCGCGCCGAGCGGCTCGCGCATGAAGATCTTGATCTCGAGCCAGGTCAGCTTCCAGAGCCCGCGCATGATCGCCGACATCCTCTCAGTCCCGAATCGAATGCCCGGTCAACGTGAGAAACACATCCTCGAGAGTCGGCAGCACCGTGCGGAATTCGGTGACGCGAATCCGATTCTCCGACAGACAGTGGATCACGTCGGTCACGAGATCGTCGCCGCGGCCGCGAATCGTGAACCGGCCGCTGTGGCCGGCGACCGAGTCGACGCGTGGAATCGCGCGAAAGCGCTCGCCGGCCTCCGGATCCGCGGTCGCCAGCAGCACCGTCCGCTCGGGACAGTGCCGCGCGACGAGCCGCTCCGGCGTGTCGATGGCGACGATGCGGCCGTGCTCGATGATGGCGACCCGGTCGCACAGCCGCTCGGCTTCTTCCATGAGATGCGTCGTCAGGAACACCGTCTTGCCGCGCTCGCGGATCCCGCGCACCAGATCCCAGATGGCCCGCCGCGCCTGCGGATCGAGCCCCGTCGTCAGCTCGTCGAGGAACACGACTTCGGGATCGTTGACCAGCGCGAGCGCGATGAACAGCCGCTGCTTCTGCCCGCCCGAGAGATTCATGAACCAGGCGTCGCGCTTCTCCGTCAGGCCGAGCTGCTCCAGGAGGCGATTGCTGTCCGTCGCCGGTCGCCGATAGAGCGACGTCCAGAGATCCACTGCCTCCCACACCTTGATCCGCTTCTGCAGCTGCGCCTGCTGAAGCTGCACGCCGATGCGCTCCTGCAGCGTGTAGACGTCGCGAAACGGATCCAGACCGAGCACCGAAATCGTCCCGCGGTCCGGCACCCGCAGCCCCTCGACGCACTCCATCGTGGTCGTCTTGCCGGCGCCGTTCGGTCCGATGAGTCCGAAGATCTCGCCCGGCTCGACGTCGAACGAGACATCGTCGACCGCCACTGTCGCGCCGTAAGTTTTGCGGCACCCGGCGACGTGGATGACAGGTTGAGGCGTCACGCTATCGCGGGTACGTGGGATTGTCGGGAAAGAACCGCGCGGGCTGTCCCCGAGTCTTCCGGTAGAGATTTCGAATCGATCGTATCTGGCCGCAATGCATCGAGACATGCATCGCTTGATGATACGCAAGCAAATGCGCTGCTTCTGCTGCCGCGGCGCTGCCGTAGGCGGCCGCAGTCCGTTGGCGCAAGCCGTCCAGCGTAGTCGAGCGCAGCACGTCGAGAAATGAGGTGTAGAGCTGTTCCAGCTTGTCGAGATTCGCGGTGAAGTCGAGCGGGATGCCGTCGATTTGCTCCTGAAGTGCTGGCGTCACTTCCGACGGCATCGCTGCGCCGCACAACAGGCTGTCCAGATGCCACTGCGCTTCGATCCGCAGGTGCCTCACGATGATGCTGATGCTGTTGGCCTCGGGCAGCGGCCGCCAGTCTATCTCGTCCTCGCCGATGCCGGCGACGGCGTCCTTCAGCAGCATCCACGCTCGCTGATTCATTTCAAGAACGACGCGCAGCGCATCATCCACGACGATTACTGGTTCCACGGCACGATCTACTGGCTCGGCGTCTTCCGATCGACGTCTTTCTCCCACTCGGCGAGCTGCGCTTTCATCTTGACGATCAGTTCGGTGTGCTGCGCGGCGACGTCGTGGCGCTCGCCGGGATCGTCGCGAAGGTCGAACAGCAGGTACTGACCGCCGTCGACGAGCATCTTCCAGCGTCCGGATCGCACCGCTTTCTGCTGTCGCTCCGTGCGTACGATTCGCCAGAACAGCACGCGATCGCTCACCGCCGATTGACCGGAGATCATCGGCAGGATGTCGACACCGTCGGGGCGATAGCCGGCGGGCGGCTCGGTGCCGGTGGCGGCGAGAATCGATCGATTCAGATCCATCGTGATCGCCACTTGTCCCGACGTCCTGTTTGCGGGCAGCCGGCCGGGCCAGCGGAGAATCAGCGGCACCCGAATGCCGCCTTCCCAGAGCGTGCCCTTGCGGTGATAGAGCGGCGCGTTCCGCGAGAGCCACTCGCCGCCGTTGTCGTTCGTGAAGATCACCAGCGTGTTCGCGGCGGCGCCGCTGCGGTCGAGCGCGGCGAGAATCCGGCCGACGCCCTGGTCGGCGTTCTCGAGAATCTTCACGTAGTCGGCGCGCGTCGCCGCGGGCGCGTCGTCGGCCATCTGAATCAGCCGGCGGTCGCCGGATTCGTGCGGGCGCGGCACTCCGGTCCGCCGCGGATCGGACGCGGGCAGATCGGGCGGCTGGAACGGCCAGTGCACCGCGTTGTATGCGACCTCGAGAAAGAACGGTCCCGCCGATGCGGCCGCGTGGCGACCGATGAAGGCCGCGGCCCTGCGGGAAATCTCGTCGGTGAGATAGGCGGGCGTTTCGACCGGCGTCGTGTTCTCGTAGAGGTCCGGCGTCCCGTCGCCGCTGCGATGCGTGTAGTAGTCGGTCGCGCCGCTCAGGAACCCGAAGAACTCGTCGAAGCCGTGCGCGTTCGGACCGATCTCGGGATTGAATCCGAGATGCCACTTGCCGACGAGCGCCGTCGCGTAGCCGTTCTTCTTCAACAACGCCGGCAGCGACGTCGTGCTGACCGGCAGACTCTTGTCCTTGTCGGTGGTCGAGGCCAGCGCCCATTCGATGCCGACGCGCTGCTGATAGCGTCCGCTGATCAAAGCGGCGCGCGTCGGCGAGCACACGGGGCCGTTGGCGTACGCGTCGGTCAGACGCACGCCCTCGCGCGCGAGCCGATCGAGGTTCGGCGTCTTCGCGTCCTGCACGCCGTAGCTGCCGAGATCGCCGTAGCCCATGTCGTCCATGATCACGAGCACGACGTTCGGCCTCGTCGAGGGCTGATTCGCGCGTTGAGCGACGAGGCCAGCCGATCCCGTCAGGAGCGCGACACCGAGCAACGGCGTGAAGAGTCGACATTGCATGGCGTCGATTCTATATGGTCGCTCTGCGAATAAACCGTGATGCCGGCGACGGATTTGTCGTGTCGGCTGCCAGCCGTCAGGAGGCCTGCCAGAAAAAAGAGGTCATTCCCGCAGGGCCCGGCCTTTGCTCCTGAAAGAGCCCTTGGATTCGCAGGAGGTCCACGTGAAGGCTGTTTGTCGGCGGCTGGCGGCGCGAGTCATGGTGCTCGCGGCAATCATCGCGGGCTGCGCAGGTGTCGCGGCCGCAGAGCATCCGCAGCAGGCGTTCGTCAGGAACTGGGAAGGCAAACGCGTCGTCGTCAAGCGAGCGCTGTTCACGCTCGTGTACAACGAGCGCGGTCTCCTGGGGACGAAGGCCACCGCCAAGCGCGACGGCCTCGTCGTCGTGACGCCGTTCGAAGGCATCTACTTTCAGTTCGACGGCCGGCAGGGGCGGGACGATGTCGTCGGACGCGATGCGCAGCGGATGATCGATGCGGTCGCCGAGGCGTATCAACCCGATTCGCTCGAGGTGCGCCAATACCAGAAAGTCGAGCCCGTGTCGATCGCGCGCTATGACGCCGGCGTCGAGCTGATCGTGAAGAAGGTTCGACTGGAACGCGATACCGTGCGGCTCACGTTCGTGCAGCCGGCGGGCCCCGACGGCCCCGACGCGCCCGTCACGTCGCTGACGATCAAATGGCCGATGCCGCTCTCCAAGTCGTTCGCGGAGCGCGATCAGATCGAACGGCTGATTCACCCGTTCGTCGACCGCACGCCGGCGCCCTGAAACGCGCCGGACGCGGCGCCGCCTACGTCATCGCGTAGACGACGATGTTGACGGCGAACTTCGTGTTGTCCTCACGGAAGAACCGTTTGTTCCGCCAGTCGTAGTCCCACTCGCAGCCGTAGTCCTTGTTGCTGTAAAGGATCGCGAGCCGGCCCTTGCGCTCGATGCCTTTGAGATAGTCGTGGACGATGTTGTCGCCCCAGCCATTGAGCTCGTGCGACGTCTGCGGCGGACCGGCGAAGGTGAAGAAGCTGCGATAGAGCGGATGCGAGGCGGGCAGCTTCGCGAGCGTCTCGTCCGGGAACGTCGCCTGCATTTCCTGCTCGAACGACTTCGCGTACAGCCCGTTCACATCGTGATTGCAGTCGTCGGAGAAGAGCAGGCCGCCGGCGTCGGCGAACGTCCGGAGATTCTTCCGCTCCGCGCTGCTGAAGCGCACCAGTTTGTGGCCCGTCATGAAGACGAACGGGAACGACAGCAGCTCGCGGGAGGAGGGCGCGATGACGACCTCCTCCTTGTAGACGGGAGTGGATGTGTACCGCACGATTGAATCGAGAACGTTCGCGGCGACCTTCGGGTTGTAGTCCCAGTCGCCCGATTCGTAGCGCAGCCGCGCGAAGACGAACTCCGAGGCGCGCGGCCGGCCCGACCGCTGGATCACCGTGGCCGCGCACATCTGCAGAAAGTCGCGGCGGCTGGCTGTCTTTTTCATGAGCCTGCGGGGCCCGGCCCCGATCGCAGCTTACCATCGTGTACAATTCGCGTTTTCCGTGGAGTACCACATCACGCAGTACGATCTCGAGCAAGGCGCGCTCGAGATCCAGTACATCGAAGAATTCTTCGGCGAGTTCCCGCGCAAGAAAACCGCGGTGGAGATCGTACGCCGTCTGAACGGCCGGGCGCACCTCATCCTGCTCGCGACCGCGCCGCTGCCCGACGATCCGGGCACTGTCGTGCCGGTGTCGTTCAAGGTGGCGCACGAGATCAAGTCGCCGGAGACCGAGGCGAAACTCGTCGATCTCATGCACCGGCTCGAGGGCCACGTCCAGTTCGCCGGCCGGCGTGTGCTGTACACGTGGATCGGCGGTACGCGGCGCGACTGGCGCGGTCAGGGGTTCTTCCGCGCGCTGACCGAGCAGCAGGAGCTGTGGGCGATCGCGCAGGGCTTCGACGAGATCATCGTCAAGACGAAGAACAAGTTCTACGACATGCGCGGCACGCTGGATCACCTGCGCTTCGAGGTCGTCAAGTACGAGCGCAACGCGGCCGACAACGCGGAATCGAAGGTGTATCTGAGCAAGAAGCTGCTGCCGGAGATGATTCAAACCCACCGGAGCGCCAAGACCGTCGTGCAGATGCCGGTCTGACAACCTTTTCCCCGCATCCGTCCGTCGAAGCCGTTTGACATGTGTGCGCGGCGCATATAGCCTGCGCGCACGGAAGAACGCAAAGACCGCAAAGACCGCAAAGACAACATTGGCGTTGCGCGCCCTTTGCGTCGATCGTGATATGCCACTCAGACCCGTCGAATTCCACATTCTTCTCGCGCTGGCCGCCGACGAGCGGCACGGCTACAGCATCCTGCAGGAGGTCGCCGAGCTCACCGACGGCGATCTGACGCTCGAGCCCGGCACGCTCTACCGCGCGCTGCACCGCATGCTGAAAGACGGCTGGGTCGTCGAATCCGGACGCCGGCCGGCGGCGGATGTCGACGATGAACGCCGGCGATATTACCGGTTGACGCCGCTCGGCCGCCGCGTGGCGACCGCCGAAGCGGATCGGCTGTGGCGCCTGCTCGCCGTCGCGCGCAGGCACAGGTTGCTGACCCGTGCCTGACTTGAACGGCGATCGCCGTCTCGCGTGGTGGCTCGTGTGGATGTACCCGCCGCGCTTCCGCCGCGACGTGGGCCTCGGCCTCGTCGACACGCTCGACGATCGCATGCGTGCCCGCCGCGAAGCGGGCGCGCCGCGGCTCGCCGTCTGGATCCGCGCGATTGCCGACACCCTCCGGAACGCCTCGGCGGAGTGGATCGACCTCCTGCGGGAGCGAGGCCCCGCGACATTTGAACGGCGCACGGGCCGCACCATGATCGACACACTCCAGCAGGACGTTCGATACGCCATTCGCACGTGGACGCGCCGGCCCGGCTTCGCCCTCGTCGCCATCCTCACCCTGGCGATCGGCCTCGGCGCCAACACCGCCATGTTCAGCATCGTCAACGCCGTGCTGCTGCGGCCGCTGCCGTACGCGCATGCCGACCGGCTGGTCACGGTGTGGGCGACGATCAAGGGCAACCCGCGCACGCTCGTGCTCTACAAGGACTACCGCGAGCTCGCGAAGCAGAACAGCTCGTTCGACGCGCTCGGCCTCTGGCTCAGTCAGAGCGTCAACCTCACCGGCGTCAGCGAGCCGCAGCGTCTGGTCGGGGCGTTCATGACCGGATCGATGTTCGATGTGCTCGGCCTTCGCGCGGAACGAGGCCGTCTGTTCAGCGAAGAGGAGAGCGCGCCGGGCACCGTGAAGCCGTACGTGATCATCACGCACGACTTCTGGCAGCAGCGCTTCGAGGGCAAGGACTCCGCGATCGGCTCGGTGCTGACGTTGAACGGCACGCCGCAGACGATTGTCGGCGTGCTGGCGCCGGTGGACAGCCGGTCGGCGCCGGGCAACGGCTGGTTCCTCAGCGCCGACGTCTTCATCCCGGCCGCGCACTTTCCGTCGCCGCGCGGCCTCGACTCGGTGGCGATGATTGGGGTCGCGCGTCTGAAAGCGGGCATCACGCCGGCGACGGCGCGCGCCGATCTCGACGTCATTGCGGGGAGGCTGCAGACCGTCGATCCGCTGACGAATGCCGGCCGCGGCGTCGACATCGAGATGGCGCACGACAGCATCGTCGGTCAATCGCGCACGGCGCTGTTCCTGCTGCTCGCCTCGGTCGGCGCGGTGCTGCTCATCGCCTGCGTGAACGTCAGCAATCTGCTCCTCGCGCGCGCGGTGGATCGGCAGCGCGAAATCGCGCTGCGCGCCGCGCTCGGCGCGAGCCGCCTGGCGGTGACGCGGCAATTGGCGGTCGAAGCGGGGCTGCTCGCGTTCGTCGGCGCGATTCTCGGCCTCCTGCTGGGCCGCTGGGTGCTGCAGGCGCTCGCGTCGCTGCGGCCGCCACGGGGGTTCCCGATCCCGCAGGTGATCGGACTCGATCCGACGGTGCTTCTCTTCACGGCAGCCATCGCGCTGTTCGTGGCAGTGGTCTGCAGTCTCGCGCCGGCCTTGCGCACCTCGCGTCCGGATCTGCGCGACGTCCTGCAGGCCGGCTTCCGCCGCGGATCGAGCGCCGGCGGGCGGACGCGCGAGGTCCTGGTCGTCGTGGAAGTCGCGCTGTCGGTCGCGCTCGTGGCGATTGCGGGCCTGCTGATTCAAAGTCTGCTGGCGGTGCAGAAGGCGCCGCTCGGATTCGACGCCTCGAACGTGTTCACGCTCGAGTTCCGTCTGCCGCAGGCCAAGTACCGGCAGCCGGAATCGATTGCGGCGTTCTTCAGACAGGCCATCGAGCGCGTGCGTGCCGTGCCGGGCGTCCAGTCCGCTGCGCTCGTGCGGGCGTTGCCGTTCAGCGGCAACTGGGGCAGCACCAGCTACCTCGTCGAGGGCGGCACCCCTCCGGCCAAAGGCTCCGAGCCGCTGACGCGCTATCACATCGTCACGCCCGACTCGTTCAGGACGCTGCGAATTCCCCTCCTGCGCGGGCGCGACTTCACCGATCGCGACGATCTGCCTTCGCCGCACGTGGCGATCGTCAACGACACCTTCGCGTGCGCCGTGTTCCCGAACGAAGATCCGATTGGCAAGCGCATC
>Ga0070704_100001730_pt1 | contig 11915 bp, 10 predicted proteins | sample KBSK5252metaG_FD_65467 | JGI IMG/M metagenome (GOLD analysis project Ga0070704, IMG submission 65467) | Corn, switchgrass and miscanthus rhizosphere microbial communities from Kellogg Biological Station, Michigan, USA - KBS K5-25-2 metaG | ecosystem: Host-associated > Plants > Roots >... | reverse complement strand
CAAGGTCAGCGACGCCGAGATGCAAGCCCTCGACATCACCGGCGACGCGTTCCATCCTGAGTGGAACTACACGATCAAGCCGCGCCAAAAGTAGCGGTTATTGTCCGAGGTGTCCTTAGCCTCGCTCGATGTCAGGGTGGATCGAGCCGGTAGCGTCCGATTGCACGGATGACCGAGGACAAGCTCCACAATTGCGGCGGTTGGACCTTTCGAGGGCTTGCTGGGTCGCCGGTCCCGCATGCCTGATGGGGTGATTTTCTGCATCGGAGCAAGCGCCGGCATCGCCGGTGGGGCACCAGCTTCGAGCCAGGGCAGCGTTTCGGCGGTCGAGCCATGCGCTGGTCATCATGAGGTGTCGATCCTGACCATCGGCGGCGTTGCGTTCGGCCGGCTGATCGACCTTGGCGCCCTCGGGCTGTTCGGAGGGCGGTGGCACGGCGAGCAGCTCGCGGGCTTTGGCAATGCTGGCGGCGCGATGGCTGTTGGCAAACAGGCCGTAGTGGCGGATGCGATGGAAGCCTTGCGGCAGCACGTGCATGAGGAAACGGCGGATGAACTCGTGCGGCGTAAGCGTCATCGTCTTCCAGCGGCCAGGACCGTCGATGCGATAGTCCTTCCATCGGAACGACACGCCGCCGTCGTCGGCGGCGAGGAGCCGGCGATTGGAGATGGCCACACGATGCGTGTAGCGCGAGAGATAGCGCAGCACCTGCTCCGGTCCCGCGAACGGGTCCTTGCAGTAGACCACCCACTTGATGCGGCGCAGCGGGGCCAGGAAGCTCTTGAAGACCCTCTTGTCGGCGAGCTGCGCATGCGTGCTGAAGAACTTCAGCCGCCCCTCGGCGTGGGCCTGGGTCAGCATGGCCAGAAGCTTGCCTCGGAACAGGCGTGCCAGCACGTTCACGTGCACCAGGAAGTTCGAGGGCGATGCGATCCACTTGCTGCCATTGTGCGACAGCCCGCCGCCCGGCACGATCATGTGCACGTGCGGATGGTGCGTCATGGCCGAGCCCCAGGTGTGGAGCACGGCGGTGATGCCGATCCTGGCGCCGAGCCGCTTGGGATCGGCGGCGATGGCGAGTGTGGTCTCTGCGGCGGCCTTCATGAGCAGATCGTAGACCACGCGCTTGTTCTGATAGGCCACCTCGCGCAACCCGGCCGGCAGCGTATAGACGACGTGGAAATAGCCGACGGGGAGCAACTCGGCCTCGCGAGCAGCCAGCCACTTGCGGGCCGCCGCACCCTGGCACTTCGGACAATGCCGGTTGCGGCAGCTGTTATAGGCGATGACGGTGTGGCCGCACGCCTCGCTCTCGCAACGCGCAACATGCCCTCCGAGCGCCGCCGTGCGGCAGCGCTCGATGGCCGACATCACCTTCAGTTGCCCGAGGCTCACGTGGCCGCGATTGGCGTCGCGCCAAGCGGCACCGTGGTCGCGGAGGATATCCGCAACCTCCAGATCTGGACGGGGCACGAGGGCCACGGACTACTTGGGCGGCTCGTCCTTCTTGGCCCTCTTGTCGTTCTTGCCCAGCTGATCGAGAGGGCTCACGACCTTGGAGATCAGGTCGGTGGCCACGCGCGTGTAGTGCGCGGTCGTATCGAGGCGCTTGTGGCGAGCAGAGCCTGGATCATCCGGATATCGAGCTTGCTCTCAAGCAGGTGGGTGGCAAAGCTATGCCGCAACGTGTGCAGCGTGGCGCCCTGCCTGATCTCGGCAGCCTCAGCTGCCAGATGGAAGATGCGATTGAGCTGCCGGTATGTCAGCGGGTTGACCGGCGGTCGGCCTGGAAACAGCCAGGCCTGGGGTCGCGCCGCCGTCCACCACTGCCGCAGCATCTCGAGCAGGGCTGGCGGCAGCATCACATAGCGATCCTTGCGGCCTTTGCCCTGCTCGATGCGGATCACCATCTGGGCGCTGTCGATGTCGGAGACCTTGAGCGACACCACCTCGGAGGCGCGCAGGCCGCAACCGTAGGTGAGGCTCAGCAACAGGCGGTACTTGAAGCCGGGTGCGGCAGCGAGCAGGCGCCGCACCTCCTCCGGACTGAGCACGAGCGGGATCTTCTGCGGCTCGGCGGCGTACTCGATCCCATCGGCGATCTCCGGCCGTCGCAGCGTCACCCGGAACAGGAAGGCGATGCCGGTCATCGTGCGATTGCGGGTGCAGATGCCCACCCCCTGCTCGGCCAAATGCAGCTGAAACAGCCGGATGTCCTCGGCAGTCGCCGTGTCGGGCGAGCGGCGCAGGAACGCCGCCAGCTTCCTGCAGCTGCGGATGTAGGCTGTCTGGGTGCCGGGGGCGAGGTCGCGCAAGCTCATGTCCTCGATCATGCGCTGGCGCAGCGGAGAGACGGTCGTCGTGCTCATAGCGAGCTCCTGTCTTGAGCGGGGTTGCTAACCCCTTGATCCTCAAGACAGGCAGCCCTTGAGCCTATCGTTTACTCTGGTCGCTGCCGGCATCCTCGGCGCCCCCGCGCAGCGGGCTGTCGCGATAGCGACTTCGTGCGATGGCACGAGGCTGAAGTGTTCGACGACGCACGATTTCGTCAATATTCTGGGGAGCTTACGCCGTGGCGGCGTGCGTGCTCGTGGTATGTCCCCAGAGCCCTCTCGCGAGGTCCGCGTTGTTGGACCCGATACACCCAGCCAAGTGCCGCTGGCCTGCCCGAGACCCGCCTATATGGAAGAGGGACAATGGTGGCGAAGGGTTCGGCAGTCCGGATTGCGTTACCCGCTGCGGAAACTGCAACCGCCTGCTCAATCCATCAGAAGAGGTCGTCGTTCGACGGCTTGCGGCGCTTCTGCGGCGGCTTTGGCTTCGCCGATGCGCGCCGGCGGGGTGACATCAATCTCGCCAGGGCGGCCACGTCCTTTTCGAGCTGGACGCGATTGGCGTCGCTTGGATCGAAGTCGCGGCCGGGCCACTCGGTCACTTCGGAATGGCGCGGATGGGCCGGGTCGCGCAGGGCCTCAAGCATCTCCATGTAACCCGGCGGGCCGCCGCTGTCCTCCAGCGGGCAGTGGCCAACGGCGTCGATCAGCAGCGGGTAGGCGAGACCCGGCACGGCAGGCATCGGCTTGACGATCCTGACTGTGTGGCTCCAGTGGTCGCCGAAGTCGTAGATGTATTCGAAGCGGTTCGTGCCGATGTCGGCAATCATGTCGAGTAGCAAGGTGCGGTTCGCCGGAATCGTGTCGTCGGGGAAATCCGGATCGGGCACGCCCCAGGTGCAGCCTCGCGCGTAGATGAGCCAGAGGTGGCTGTTGGTCCATCCCATGGCCGCCTGGAGGATCAGATGCAGCATGTCGAGACGGATGCCGAGCGGGACCGCCACGATGCGACTGACCTCCGGTACGACGTCCTTGAGCGTGATCGCGACGTGGGCAATCTGCGGAGATGGGGCGTGGGCGGCTTTGGGCATGGCACCGATTGTGCCGAACGGTCGGGCGGGAGGCCAGGGCAGGCGTGCTCCATCAACACCCTTGTCCGGCACCGTCCCGTGGCAGCTCTACCGCAACCGCTATTGGCGCTCCCTTGCCGTGCAGGCGGCCCCTGTGGCCCTCAGGCCGAAGTTGCACTCCAGAAGTTGCAGCTCCTGGCGTATCGGGCGGAGGAGGGGAAGTCTCCCGAGACTCAAACGTCTGTTTTCTCTGCAATTTCAAGCGCGTCGTCGACCTCGACGCCGAGGTACCGGACCGTGCTCTCGATCTTGGAATGGCCAAGCAAGAGCTGTACAGCACGCAGATTCCCCGTTCTCCGATAGATGAGGGTTGCTTTTGTGCGGCGCATCGAATGCGTAGCATACTTCAGCGGGTCGAGGCCAATGCCGCTGACCCACTCTGAGACGAGTCGCGCGTACTGCCTAGTGGTCAGATTCTGATCTGGGCCGCGCCGGCCAGGGAACAGGCATTGGCCGGGACCGCGGCCCGTGGCCCGCAGGTAGTCGTCGAGCGAATGGCGCGTCACCTCGGTCAGCTCGAACCGGACGGGCCGGCCGGTCTTGCTCTGGCGGACGGTCGCGCGGTCGGCGGCGTAGCCGTTGGGCGCTACGTCATCGACGCGCAGCGCCACCAAATCGCAGCCGCGCAGCTTGCTGTCGATGGCGAGGTTGAACAGGGCCAAGTTACGGGTACGCCGCTCCAGCTGCAGCTTGGCCCGGATGGACCACACGTGGCCGGGTCGCAGCGGCGGCTTGGGACCGGTGAGCTTGCCCTTGTTGCGGGCCGGCCGGGGGGGCTCTGCAGGCGGTGACGGAGGATTGGTGTCTTTCATGATGGGTCTCTTCCTTGCTGAACAAGACCTGCGGGCGACGCGCTTGCCCGGCAGGGCCCGATTGGTTCGGCGAACGCTGCTCGTGCTCACCCCCGCCCAGACAGCGTGCGGCCCCGATCGAGGCTCCAGGTAACGCGGGTCGGCCCGACGAGCCCCATGACGGCGCGCCCCTTGAAGGGTTCGAGGGCAGGTCGCCAAGGTGCCAGGCTGAAGGTATCCTGCTGCCGGATGACGGCGAGCTTGCCGGTCGGCGTGGCGATGGATCGCTCGTACACGCCAGCAATGTGCCGACCGGGCTCGACGGGCAGGTAGGAAGCATTGAGACGGCGGGACAGGTCGCCTGCCAGACGCTCGGTCTCCGCCTGCCGGAGGCGGCGCATCATGTCGGGCTTCGGCGCGATGTCGCCGACGGGCGTGATCTCGGCGAGCTGGTGCGCAACCAGCCATCGACCGCGGGCGGCAATGGCGTTGTCCACGTCGGCCGCAAATCCCCGCGCTGAGGCGTCCGGGCGCCACTTGGAGAGGATCGCCTGGTCGAGCCAGGTCGGACCGTCATAGGCGGCATGACGCTCCAGCTCGACGGGCGAGAGGACCTGTACCGTGGGATGAACCGACGGCTTGACCTGGAAGCCGTCGCCGCCGAGGCCACGAGCGTGCCTCGGGCGGGGACCTCGCCGGGCTGCAGCCGCCCAAGCTCGGCGTAGTGCACGCGCCCATCGACGGCATCGACGACAACCCAGGTCCGGTCGGTGATCTTATCGACGAGCCCGATGCCGACAACTTTGCCGATCAGTGGTGCTTTCCGGGGGCCGCGCTCGAACAGCGCCATGCTGGCGGCAGCACGCTCGATGCCGGCTTCCTTGAGCGCGCGCTGCATCATCTTGAACTTGTCGGCCCGCTCGCCGAGCTGCCGCAGCTTCCTTTCGGCTCCGATATCGAGCGCCCACACGCCCTGCTGCCGCTCCTTGGCGAGGCCGAGGCGCTCCAGGGTCTTGAGGCGGCCGACCCGCAGCGTCTGCTGTACCGGGTCGGCCTCCTCGGCAGCGGACACCACCAGGATGCCGTCCTTGGCTCGGGCGATCAGGGACCGATCGAGCCGGGTCAGGCGCTCCTGCCCCACTTCGTTGAAGAGCTTCTGGACGCGCTCCACCTGGGTCTCGGGACCAAGCTCCAGGGTGATGAGGGCCTGGGCGCGAGCGCGAACGCCATGGGAGATGTAGTCGCGTGCCATGACGAGGTCCTCGCCGTTCCGGTCGCGGCCCCGGATCACGATGTGGGTGTGGGGGTGGCCCGTGTTGAAATGGTCGACGGCCACCCAGTCGAGTTTGGTGTCCACGTCGCGCTCCATCTGGGCGAGCAGGTCCCTGATGAAGGGCTTGAGATCCGGAAGCCGCGTACTCTCGTCGGCGGAGACGACAAAGCGGAACTGGTGCGGGTCTTTCTCCGACCGGTCCAGGAAGGCGCTGCCATCGGCGTGATCCCCGTTGGCATCGTAGAGCCGGCCGGGCGCGCCTTCGCGGGTGACACCATCACGAACGATGTATCTCATGTGCGCCCGTGCAGCGCCGAGGTCGCCGCCAACAATGCGCGTGTAGCGCGCCTTGACGATGACGCGCCGGCTCCCGGGACCGATGAGGCCGGCCGCGGCCCGCACGCCTGCCCCCATGCCGCGTTTGGGGGTGGTCGGTGAGATGTGGCCGCGCTGCCGCGGCGCGCGGGCGCCGTGCTTGCCGGCCTGCCGGAACACGAGCGCGGCGTGACGTTGGGCGCGGGCTCGCCTCGCATCGCGGATGCGACCGAGCCGTGGATTGACTTCGTCCTGGGCCATCGTGCCTCCCTCGATCTGCCGTGATGGCGAGACGAGATATGCCGAGCGCGGCGGAGTTCAAGACGGTGTCAAACAGTCGCCGGATCTGGAAGGCGAATTTCTGCCGTTGACGGCATGACCATCTCGAAGGCGTCATGGAGAACGCTGACAAATCACCGCTTAGCGCTCGACTGACGCCAATCCTTTATCCTGATGTCCCAAAACAGGTTCTGAAACTTCCCGGTACTTCCCTTCGGATCGCCGCTTGAAACAGCTCGGCTGGTAGCGCCCAAACGACGAAGTATGCGTCGCAGAGAGCGCGTCCTCGCCAGGAGCGGCCGGGTGCAGGAGCTTCATCCGACCCGAGTGCGGAGACGTCCGCGGCCCTCACCCGAGGGAGGCTTTGCGGCCACATCCTGGTGCGGCACGAGATCGACAGCGGCAGATTGACGGCAATGGCGAGGAGTGGGGCGCACGCTGGGTCGAGGAGCCGCGCCGGCCGGCGTCCGAACGGAGGGCACGGGCATAGCCGTGGCCGCGATCCCGCAGCGCCTCGTACTTGGCACGGCTGACCCGGTCGTTCTGCACCGCAACTCTCGCCCAGTGGTAGACGGCGTTGGCCAGGCGCGGATGGCAAGCTCGTCGTCGCAGGACGATACTGGTCTTGCCTGAGCGCCTGGTCACCGGCGCGACGCCGCACAAGTTGCGCAGAGCGTGGTAGTCTCGCCTGCGCAGGGGTTCCCAAGCCTCTGCGAGCAGCGTGGCGAGGACGATCCTTCCGACTCCCGGCAAGGATCTGAGGATCGCCGCGTCATGCTGCTCCACTGGCTGCCCCGGCTCGCTCTCCTCGCCGCCGACGAGGCGAGCCGTGAGCGCGTCGATCTGCCTATGGGCGTCCGCGAGCTGTCGATTGATGAGACGGAGGCGGGCGACAAGCGTGGCGATGTGGGCGGTGGCCGCCTCCATGGTTCCGGCTTGGACCGTCACTGGCTCCTCCCGCGCAATCGCGAGGACGTGGGCCGCATCGAAGCGGCGAATACGATTCCGCTTTAGGAGCTTGGCGACTGTTGGCTCACGAACGCGGCGCGCCTTGAGTGGTGTCGGGACGAGCTCCCAGAAGTCGAGCAGCCAATCGGCTCCGAGGTCCTCATCGAGCTTGAGGAAAGCCGGAAAATAGCGCCAAAGCTGCTCACGCATGCGGTTCGTCAGCCGGTTGCGCTCGGCGATGATCTCGTCGGCGATACGCGACCACTCTCGCAGTTCGACGACGGTAGGGTCGACGGGCGTGAGGTGCCGAAAGCACTGCGGATCGGTGCGCAATGCCGAGGCCAGAGCGCGGGCATCGCGGCTGTCGTCCTTGGCGCCGGACACAGAAAAGCGATCACGGAAGCGATCGAGCTGCTGCGGATTGATGGCATAGACGGCGAAGCCTCGCTCCATCAGCGTCTCGACGACCGGTCCGTGCGGAACTTCGATCGCAACATGGATCTCAGGCGCATCGGCCTGACATGTCGTGGTCAGCCAGCTGGCCATCTCGGCAAGGCCAGCGCCGCCATGGGTGAAGATACGCTCACCGACATCGTTGCCGTGCTCGTCGGTCAGTCGAACGTGGTGGCTCTCGCGAGCCCAGTCGACGCCGGCGAACCATCGTCGTTGTATGTTCATGCCGGTTTCCCCATCGTCACACGAGCCACCGCGACACTTGCCGGTCCCTGTACTGGCGCTCGAAGCGCGGTCTCCTCACGGGGCCTCTGTCGCGGCCGCTTCGCCGGGGCACGCGTCCCACCCAGGTGCTCAAAGCACAGCGGGCGGTGGGTTGCTCCCGGCGAATCGGCTCGGTCCCGAATCATATGCCGGCTTTTTGCCGACACGCCGGTGGGCACGCTTCGTTTCGCTTCGCTTCACTCAGCGCGCCCACCGGCGTCGATCCGGCCCGCGTTGGAGGGGTACAGGTGGGCGGGGCCCTCCGCAGGACCGACGCGCGCCCTGCGGGCGCGGAGGCGGAGACGACCTGCGTCCTATTCGCGGGGGTTCCAGATCAGGGCGTAGACGTTCGGATCGGTCTCACCCGCGGCCCGGCCGAGGTTCGCATAGAGCGTCTTCGAGCCGAGCTCAGGAGCCGAGATCGACAGCGACACGTACTCCTTGCCCGAGATCTGGCCCAGGCGCAGCCAGCCTGCACCGATCTCGACGCCCTTGGAGAGCACCCGGAAGTCGGGCTGGTTGTGGGAGGCCTTGTCGGTGACTGGCATGATCGAGATGTCGGCCCGGATGGAGAGGGTCCTGAGCTCGCCCTCGTAGTGGCCGTTGTCGTGCTTGGTCACGGTTCCGATGGTAGCCATGTGCTCACTCCTTCGCTGACCGGCGGAGACCCATTTCCCCGCCGTCATGCGCCCCCTCGCGGCAGCGTTCGCCCGTGGCACCCAAGCGAGCTTGCTCGCTTGGGCCGGAACGCAGTGGAGGACCCGCCGCAGGCGGGTTGCCTCGGGCGGACGGCTGCCGCACCCTGGCGCATCAGTAGGCGGGGATGGGCCTCCGCTCCGACAGTTGCCAGTCGGCGAACGCGCAGCGAACGACTTCAGGTTCGCAGCCGTCTTGCTCCGGTCATTGTTCCGTGAGCGTCCGGGGTGCCAAAACCGGTCTTTCGATGGACCTCGGGGACCGGTTGCGCCACCCCATTCTCACAGCTCACCGTCGCGCCATGCGTGGCGCCTTTCAGGCCAGCCGCAGTCGTGACAAGATGTGCGACGCACGATCTGCAGAGCCAAGCAATAAGCCTTCAGGGAGGCCGACTGTGATGAACCTGTGCCGCGTGGCCGCCTTGGCCGCCGCGCTGACGAGTGCCGCCGTCACCATTGCGCACGCACAGCAGGCGCCTGAGCCCAAGCCGTTCCCCGAGAAGCATCCGAACCCGGCGCAGGTGATCCACATGATCAACTTCGCCGGCGGCTTCAACCTGCCGATCTGGATGACGCAGCGCCAGGGCTTCTTCGCCGCCGAGAAGATCGACGTGAAGATCGACTTCACGCCGGGCTCCACCTACCAGCTCACACACCTGATCGCCGGCACCTACGACATGGGCTTCACGGCCATCGACAACATCATCGCCTACCGCGAGGGGCAGAACGAGGCCTACCTGCCGCCCGGCACCAACGTTGACCTGATCGCGGTGCTCGCCTCCGACGACGGCTTCCTCTCGATCTCCGCGCAGAAGGATGTCGCCTCGGTGGAGGCGCTGAAGGGCCGCACGGTCACGGTCGACGCAATGACCACGGGCTTTGCCTTCGTGCTGCGTGAGGTGCTGGCCAAGAAGGGCGTGGCGGAGAGCGAGGTTAAGTTCGAGCGTGCCGGCGGCGTCGCCAACCGCTTCCGCATGATGCTCGAGAACCCGAGCCACGCCGCCACCACGCAGATGACGCCGTTCGACGTACTGGGCGAGGCGCGGGGCTTCAAGACCATCGCCCGCGTGCGCGAGCTGCTCGGCCCCTACCTCGGGCTCGTCGCCTGCGTGCGCAAGTCCTGGGCCGAGGCCAACCGCGACCTGGTGGTGCGCTTCATCCGCGGCTACGCCAAGGGCGTGGAGGCCATGTACGACCTCAAGAACCGGCCGATTGTCGAGGCCATCCTGGTGGCCAATGCCGCCGGCATGACGCCTGAGCTCGCCGCCAAGGCCTACGATGTCTACGTCAACGACAAGACCGGGTTCTTCAGGCGCCCCGTATTCGACGCGGAAGGGGCCAGGACGGTGCTGGCGCTGCGCTCCAAGTACGGCGTACCGCAGAAGACGCTGACGGATGCTGCCCGCTATTATGACACGAGCTACCTGGAGGTGGCCGGCATCAAGTAGGCGCGCGGCCTCACCAAAAATTCGCCCGCCCGAAGGTGGGGAAGCGACGCTAGACGGAAGGGAGGCACACTATGCTGCCGTTGCTGCCAACGACGTTGGTGGGAAGCTACGCCCAGCCCGACTGGCTGATCGATCGCGAAAAACTCGGCAAGCGCTTTCCACCCCGCGTACGTGCCAAGGAACTCTGGCGCGTCGCCCCCGAGTGGCTCGAACAGGCGCAGGACGACGCTACGATCATCGCCATCCGCGACCAGGAGCGGGCAGGCCTCGACATCATCACCGACGGCGAGATGCGGCGCGAGAGCTACTCTAATCGCTTCGCCACGGCGCTCGATGGCGTAGATATCGACAATCCGGGCACCGCACTGGACCGCAGCGGCCATCCCAACCCGGTGCCTCGCGTGGTGGGACCGATCAAGCGCCGCCATCCTGTGCAGGTGCGCGACGTGAAGTTCCTTCGCGCCAATACCGATCGGCCGATCAAGATCACCGTGCCGGGCCCCTTCACCATGAGCCAGCAGGTGCAGGACGATTACTACAAGGACGAGGTGGCGTTGGCTCTCGACTATGCCGCAGCCGTCAACGCCGAGATCAAGGACCTGTTTGCGGCGGGCGCCGACATCGTGCAGGTCGACGAGCCCTATATGCAGGCCCGCGTTGAGAAGGCCAAGGTGTTTGGCGTCAAGGTGCTCGACCGCGCTCTCGACGGCGTCACCGGCACGACTGCCGTGCACATTTGCTTCGGCTATGCGGCGGTCATCCACAATCGCCCGTCAGCCTATTCCTTCCTGCCCGAGTACGAGAGCTCAAAAGTCCAGCAAATCTCGATCGAGACGGCGCAGGCAAACCTAGATTGCGCTGTGCTCTCGAAACTGCCGAGCAAGACCATCCTTCTCGGCGTGCTGGACCTCTCCGATATGAGTATCGAGCCTCCGGAGATCGTCGCCGCCCGCATCCGTCGCGCCCTGCCGCATGTGCCGGCCGATCGCGTTGTCGTCGCGCCCGACTGCGGTCTCAAGTATCTGCTGCGCGACGTGGCGCTCGGAAAAATGCAGGCTATGGTCGCCGGCGCAGCCATTGTCCGGAAGGAGTTGTCTCGATAAGGCGCGAGGGCTTTCAGTTCACCTTGGGCACATCCGCGGCCCCGTCTTCTTGTCCATGGCTCAGTCTGCCGCATGGACTTGCCGCCAGCCGCGCGCCATGTTGCCAGCAGGCTGCTCGATCTCCACACCGGTCGTCGGGTCAGGGCTGCGCGTCGCACGCCAGCCTCCTGCACGGAGCAAGCTCGCCCGAAAGCAGCAAGTCAAGCAACGGAGGTCGAACGCGTCAGGTCTCCACCCGATTTGCTCCGGTCAGTCCTCCGTGAACGTCCGGTAACCCATCGAGGATGGGCGCTGTAGCTTGGGGCCGATGGCCAGCGCTTCGTTTCCCATCCCCGCTCATCAACCGAGGTGCCGATTTCCGGCACTCGGCTTTCCGATTGGCTTCACCACAAAGCCCACGATGAGCGGCCGCTTCTATGCTGGTGTCCAGCGATGACACCTCCGACGTGATGCATCTTCGCCTTGCGGTACGAGCTTCCACTGACGGACCCGGATCGTAGTCGGTGTTTGCAGGCTCATCGCCAATCACCTTCACCTCGCCGTCTTCAGAAGCATGTCAAAAGTCAGGGTCCTTTGCTCCCATCTCCAGACCTCTGCGCTGCAGCAAGCCACGCCTGGCGATGGCGGGACGAAGTTGGGAACATCTGAAGGCTTCTCCTTTTGCCATGGTTGTGGAGTCGACCACCATGTCTCCGGGCCTGAGCAATCTGACGGGATGGGAGTTAGGCTCCTCCGCCCACTCATGATCGGCTTTGCCGCGGACTTCCTCTGCTTCACTATTTGCGCATTGATCTGAATGCTGCGCGAACTTCTTCTGAGAACAGCCTCGGCTCCTCCCAGGCGGCGAAGTGGCCGCCCCGGTCGACCTCGTTGAAGTAAGCG
>Ga0070704_100001728_pt1 | contig 11918 bp, 11 predicted proteins | sample KBSK5252metaG_FD_65467 | JGI IMG/M metagenome (GOLD analysis project Ga0070704, IMG submission 65467) | Corn, switchgrass and miscanthus rhizosphere microbial communities from Kellogg Biological Station, Michigan, USA - KBS K5-25-2 metaG | ecosystem: Host-associated > Plants > Roots >... | reverse complement strand
GCGAACCCGGTCAGGTAAACTGGCCAGGTCAACGGGCCGTAGGCGGCAAGCAGCGCCGCGGCGGTCAGGATGCCGATGCCCGCGAACACGTCGGGCATCAGGAAGCTGACGAAGAACGGCAGGGGCGTCAGCAGCGCCACGCCGCCGATCGCCGCGAGCACGGCCGGCCGGGTGCCGAGGCCCAAGATCCGCAACGTGAATGACAGCGCCGCCAGCACGGCAAGAGCCTGCACGGCTATCGACACCCAGAATCCGCCGGTCAGGTCGCCCAGGTAGAGCAGCGCCCCATAGTAGGGCGAGCGGCCCGACAGGATCGTCTTGTCCTTGATGGAGCTGAGGCTCGAAGGTGGGGCCGCGGGCGGTGCGGCCCCGGAGGCCCCAGGCGCCCCGGAGGCCCCGGGGGATGCAACGGCGGGAACCTCGGCGCCGGCCGGCGGCGGGGGCTTGACGATCGCATCCTCGCCGGACAGGGACCAGGCCGTCCGGCGGCCGAATGCGGCCTGCATGCCGGCATCGGCGCCGCGGATGTAGGCGGTGGTATCGGGAAAGAAGATTGGCTGGCCGTTGTACAAGGCGGGCCACACCAGCACCGCCAGCAGCCCGGCCGAGAGCGCCCATTGCAGCCAAACAGTTGTTCGTATCGCCATTGCTATCGAACTTGTGCTGGCGCAGCGCGCCGCCGAAGCAAATATACTACTCGGCAGCGTTGCTATAGGGCAGGCCCAACTTGGTGTCGCCGCGACGAAACGCGTGCTGGCTCATCGCGGCCACAAATCCACCCCCCGGCCGCCAGCGAGCGGTGCGACCCGGTCCGCATCGGTGCGGCCTGCTCCGTCCACGGCCTGCCGCGCGCATCCTCGGATTGGCGCACCGGCCGGTCTCGTGCTACGCCGATGCGACCCGCACAACGTCAGCCACCCCGCACGGAGCGAGAACATGGCCAAGAAGGGCTACTGGATCGGGCACGTCGATGTGACCGACCCGGAGCGCTACAAGGACTACATCGCCGCCAATGCGGTTGCATTCCAGAAGTTCGGCGCCCGTTTTCTGATCCGCAATGGAGAATGCGAGGTGCCCGAAGGAAGCCTTGCCGGCCGCCGCCACGTGGTCATCGAGTTCGACAGCTTCCAGGCGGCCACGGCCTGCTACGACTCGCCCGAATATCAGGCCGCCCTCAAGATCCGCGAGCAGGCGAGCACGGGCGACCTGGTGATCATCGAGGGGTACGAGGGCTGAGGACCGGTGTCAGACCCGGAGGGTCTGACACCGACCGCCTGACACCGGCCGCCGAATTGTGGCACAATGGCGGCATGGCGCCGAAGCAGCCGTCGTTTACCATCGGCATCGAGGAGGAATACCTCCTCGTCGACAGGACCACGCGCGACCTGGTGCGGGAGATGCCGCCGGCACTGTTCGAGTCCTGCGACCGGGCGCTGTGCGGCCAGGTGGCGCGCGAGTTCCTGAAGTCCCAGATCGAGGTCGAGACGCGGGTGCACGAGACGGTGCATGCGGCCGGCGCGGAGCTCAAGTCGCTGCGCCAAACCGTGGCGGGGCTGGCGGCGCAGCACGGGCTCGCGCCGATCGCCGCCTCCACCCATCCGTTCGCGCGCTGGGGCGCCCAGCAGGCCACCGAGCGCGAGCGCTACCAGTCGATCGCCAAGGACCTGGCCGGCGTCGGCCGCCGACTGGTGGTCTGCGGCATGCATGTGCACGTCGGCGTCAACAACGACGAGTTGCGCATCGACCTGATGAACCAGGCGCGCTATTTCCTACCGCACCTGCTGGTGCTCTCCACCTCCTCGCCGTTCGTCGAGGGCGAGGACTCGGGCCTCAAGTGCTACCGCCTCGCCGCCTACAACGAGCTGCCGCGCACCGGGCTGCCGGAGCGCTTCGGCAGCTGGGCGGAGTATCGCCATACCGTCGATCTGCTGGTCCGCAACGGCGTCATCGAGGACGCCAGCAAGGTCTGGTGGGACTTGAGGCCCTCGGAGCGGTTCCCGACGCTGGAGTTGCGTATCCCCGATGTCTGCACGTTCATCGACGATGCGGTGTGCGTGGCGGCGCTCTACGTCAGCATCCTGCGCATGCTCTACCGCATCCGGCGCGCCAACCAGATGTGGCGCCCCTATCCGCGCTTCCTGCTGTCGGAGAACCGCTGGCGCGCGCAACGGTACGGCGTGGCCGGCACGCTGTTCGACTTCGGCAAGGGCGAGCTGGTGCCGTTCGGCGACCTCGTCGATGAGCTCTTGGCCCTGGTGCGCGAGGATGCCGACGCGCTCGGCTGCCTGCGTGAGGTGGAGCACGCCCGCACCATCGTCGCCCACGGCACCAGCGCGGACCGCCAAGTGGCGCGCTTCAACCGCGGGCTGGCGGATGGCGCCTCGCGCGAGGAGGCGCTCCGCGGCGTGGTGGACGGCCTGATTGCGGAGACGCTTTCATGAGGTCGGATGCCCTTCTTACGTCGTATCGAGTTTTCAATCATTTTTTTTTGTCCAATAATCATTGCTTCATGGGCAATTGAATATTGAAATAAAGGAAACCGACAATTGCCCCCAGCATCAGGTTGAGAATGACAAAAATTACAAAAATCATATCGCGACTGACGTACTGCGCTTCGTTGTCGAATGCGTCGTCATTCCTTCCCCCGCGAGCAAGCGCGTGAAGAAGCGCGATGAAGAAGATTCCAATGAACACAGAGCCAACAATTGTCAGCCACAACATGTGTTTTCGTTGCCCAATGTAGACAACTTCCCCGAAAGGCAATAAATAAAAGATAAGCTCCGCCAATAATCTAAGAATCTTCAAAACCTTACTAATCGTCGTGACGATAAAATGAATAACGTCATTTAGGGCTCTAATTACTAAGTTTATCGCCCACAATAGCACTCCAATCAAAACATTAATAACTTGATCGATCATAGCTAAGTTCCGCCCTAATTATTCTAAATATCCGAGATCATCAAGGTAGGCGAGATCACGTCGGTTCGCAACGCCGCCGAGATTTGCCTTCCACGGCTCGTCGCTGGCCAGGGGCGTGACCGACTGCCAAGTGCAACCCCTCAACCGGCTACTCGCCGAAGGCGGCTCACTCGATGAGGCGCTGAAGGGCGCTGCGGACGGCCTGATCGTGGAGACGCTTGCGCGACGGCGGTGTCAGCCGCTCACCGGCTGCGCCGACCTTGATGACGAAACGGAGCGCGCCGCGGCGTCCCCTCCCCCCTTGTGGGGGAGGGACAGGGTGGGGGGAAATCACAGACCTCGAATATCGGGGTTCCCCCCACCCCTAGCCCAACTTCCGCAGTTTCGGGGGTGCGCGTGAGTGTTTTCAAGGACTTGGGGTCCAAGTTTGGCACTACATTTGGCGCGCGCCGGGAGGCATTGGGAGCCGTTCGGGGAGGCGTAGGCCGAGGCGCTGGAGGAGTGCGGCTTGGGCGCGGTCGGGACGCACCCCGCAGCGCAGACGCAGCTCGCGTTGCGGTAGCCTCGCCGTTGGCAGGACGACGTCGGTGCTCTGGATGGCCGCGAGCTCTTCGAGGATGGTGCGGGGGGAGTTGCCCAGCCCGGCGCGGCTCTGCCATTGCTCCAGCGTCTTCCACAGCACGTAGGCGAGGAAGCACACCAGGATGTGCGCCAGCACCCGGTCCTGGCGCTGGTGCCAGATCGGACGGATCGACAGCTCGCTCTTGTGGATGCGGAAGGCGGCCTCCGCCTCGGACAGCTGGATGTAGGTGCGCCACAGGTCCTCGGATGTCCAGTCGGAGAGGTTGGTGCGCAGCACGCAGCAGCCTTCGCTCGTGCGCGACCACTCGTCCCATTCGGGCCGCATCGACCATGCAAGCCGCAGCCTGGCGGGGGTGGCGGGATCCTCGACGAGGCGGATTTGATAGCGCGCCGCGGCGCGTGAGTTGCGCCCCAACAGGCGTCCGATCTGGCGCTCGGTGGCGCTGGCCTCGATCGGCTTCTTGGCCCGCGCGATGCGCCCTTGCAGGCGGGCCAGTGCCGTCTCGATGCGCTCGCAGAAGCGCGCGTGCATGGCCTCTTCCTTCTGCTGGCGATCGGCGGAGCGCACCAGCAGGAAGGTCTCCTCGCCGTCCGGGCCGGCACAGACCTTGACCTCGAGCCCTTCGCGCACCTGGCGCCAATCGCGCCGATCGGCAAGCTCGCGTGCGAACGTCTTCAACTCGCTCTTGGCGGTCCCGATCAGATAGTGCCGCCCACCACTCTGCAGCCAGGCGACATTCTCCGCGCTCGTCATGCCGCGGTCCATCACCCACACCCGCCCCGCCCGGCCGTAGCGGCGTTCCATCGTCGTGACGATTTCCTCCACGGTCGTCACATCGGTGCGGTTGCCGGCGAACACCTCGTAGCCGAGCGGCACACCCTCGCGGGTAACGACCAGCCCGATGCACACTTGCTTGCAGTCGCCACGATGGTCGCGGCTGTAGCCTCGCTTGGCCAGCGTGTTGCCCTCGGCCTGACCCTCGAAGTAGGTGCTCGTCACGTCGTACAGCAAAAGCTCGTAGTCGAGATCGAACAGCGCGCCCAGCCGCTCCTTCAAGGGCGCCTCCAGCGCCTCCTTGTGCGGCAGCAGGCGATCCAGCGCACGCTACAGCCGATCGTCGTTGACGCGCTCGGCGGGCACGCCCAGAAGGTCATCCAGCGCCGTGCGCCGGTACCAGTCCTCGGCGATGTGCAGCGCGCTCGACGGCTCGCACAGCCGCGCAATCACCAGGATCGCCGCCATCGCCGACCACGCAACCTGCTCGCGGCCTGCAATGAGATGCTCGCTGCAGAAGCGATCGAGATCGAGCGCCCGCCATAGAACCCACCCCAGCCATACGTCGCCAAAGCGTCGGCCCCGCTCCACACGTACCCGATCAAGACGGACCGCGATCGGCTCAGCCGCCGTCCCGGTCGCCTCGAACAGCTCGTATTGCTCAGCACGCCCTGTGATCTTCAGCGCCAGCCGGCGGGCCCGCGCGCGTCCCTCCCCGTCCAGCTCGCCCAGCTGCGCCACCGTCTCCTGCACCACCTTGCGGCCACGCCGCACCGACCGCACCAGGCGCCAATAGCTGTGCGTCTTGCCGGCCTTGCGAACCGTCGTGTGCCGCAGATACATCGGCGCGAATCTCCGTGATCAGAGACTCGCACTACGCCCCTACCCCGGCAATGCAGGAGGTTGGCACTACAGGCACCCGGCGAACGAGGCCAAGCGACGCTGCCAGAAAATGCCCTCCCTTGCCGTGGAAACAAAGGGCCGGCCCCGTCCTCCACAGCCCTCAAAAAATCTTCAGCCGCGCCCAAACTGCGGAAGTTGGGCTAGCGAAGCGCCGCTGACCACGCTCATCCGAGCTACGATCGACGACGAACTGATTGTCGAAAGTGCGGCGGTATGCAGTGACGTGGCCAGCATCATCGAGGACACCGCCGCCTTCATCGCTCGGGCGGGTACCTCTCGAGACGAAACCCGCCTTTGGGCCATGAATGCCCTGGAAACGCGGCGCTACACCGAAGGGTCCAGCATGCTGGACCGAGTCGTCGGCACCCTGCTCTGGCTCGCATGCCGCGGGCACTCCGGCGGTGAACGGGTCGAGGAGGCCATCCGTCATGGTGGCGTCCTGGAGTGTCGATTCCGACGCCGTGAGCAGCAGCCTGGCACACTGGAGGGCCTCCAATTTGCCGTCCTGCCCCGGACTGACGAAGAAAGGCTGACGTCGCCGGGGTCCTCCGGTGTGCACTAGGCGGAGAGCCACCAGAGAGCACGCCCCCTAACTCAGTTGGGCAGACGCTATCGAGCGGCTCGGATCAGACGCGTCAGTTGAACTCGCTAGTCTACAACCGGGACACCTTGGTGTCCCTGTCCTCCAACCGTTTCACGCTGCCGGCGGGGACGTGGGAAATTGCATGGAATGCGCCGTTCGCTCCTGGCAGCGGCGGCGAGCGGCAGCACCAGTCCATGCTCTACAACTTCACGGACAGCGCCGAGGTCAAGCGCGGGATGTCGTCCACTCTGGCGGGCAGCGTGAACAACGAGACCGGCCAGCAGCTCAGCCAGGGCAGCGCTGTTGTCACGATCACCGGGTCCAAGGCGTTTGAGATCCGCTCCAGAGTCAACGCCGTCAGCGCCATCACACACGTTCGGAATGACGCTGGGCGGCGGTCTACTTGCTGATGTCGAGCTGCCTACAGAACTTGTCGAATTCCACCCTTGTCCATCTCAGACCAGGACGCCAACCGGCATTGCACTCATCCTTGGTCGGGTTGATGACCAGGCTCTCGCCACCTTTCGGAACTGGTAGCGTTTTCGGCGGAACCGTGGGGCCGGACGGCGGCGTCGTCTGAGCGAGGATCGTTCCGGCGATGACCGTGCAAAGCGCGACGGCCGCGGCCAATCTTGCTGCGATGGTAGCCATGCTGAGATAACGCGACCGTGGCTGGCGCGGTTCCTAGCCGGAGTGCGGTTGCGGACGAAGGTGCGCAGGAACCAGCCCCGAAGCGCTGCCGGCACGGCCACAAAGGCGCTGGCACGCGCCGACGCCATTACAGGCCTTTTCGGTCACCTGGCGCGTTTGCCCGCAATCGTTCGATATCCTCAGGCTCTTCATTGTCGATATGAGCCAGCGCGTCACTCGCCTTTGCCTGAGCATGCAACAGCTCATCGAGCTTGGCGTGGATCGCCTGGGTGTCGCGGTGCTCAGCTCGTTGAATAAGCAAGGTCATGCACCACGTGGCGAGTACAGCAAGCCCGTGCCAGCCTAAACTCTCGCCATCAAAGACAAACCAGAGGAGACCATACGCCGCTACCATCAAGAAGGCGGCAGGGTGCGCGGCAAGCACACCGAGTTGCGTAAGTGCACGTCTGAAACGGTCCATATGGTACCCTATCGTAGGTCAGGCGGAGCAAAGCGTGCGTCGACGCAGTGCTCGCCGTTCCAGTACCGATAAACGCCGCAGTTCGCAGGACGGACCGGAACGACAACGACCGGATCATCATCGCTACGATAAGCCCGTGGTCCGCGCTCTCTGTATTCATCGGAATAGGACGGTTCGTCGGCATAACTCTCGACACCCACTCGCTGAGCGAGAGCCCCGCCGGTGACGATGGCCGCTATGAGAGCAGTACATAAGATTGGACGCATATTGTCTCCTTTCCTAGGTCATGGATGTGGGCGCTACCAATGCTTGAGGTGGCCGCTGCGACTGCGCACACGATGGTTCAGTGAACCCGTGCGGAGACACCCTGATCGATGCGCTGGATCAACCAGGCAAGCGCGTCTGTGCCGTACTCGAAGACCACGTTGTGCTGCAGGACATGGTCGAGATAGACGTGCAAGCGTCCATAACGATGGATGATCGCAATCGGCCTGCCGCGGTACACGTCTGACCAAAACTCCGCCTCGGCGGGAGGATCTGTGGGAGGTTCGAGGAGTTGCATGTTCGTGCTCTTGATCCGCGTAGAGGCGAGTTCCGGGCTTGACTGCTGGAGTAACGCGGCACCCACTTCCACCGTTCCTTATGCGACGGATCACGGTTGTTCGGCCGCGTCGGCTTGTACGGGACCGTAAGCGGGATGACGACGCTTGCGGCACGGATCACTCCGGCCCTTTCGCTCTGGCCTGAACAACGCTCACGGAGTTAGCAGCGCCCAATAACATAGGGCGCAAGGGAACCCTCGGAGCCGATGCCCGCTGGTCTCCATCGAGCGGCTGTCGGGATCGGTGAACGAAACCTGCTTAGCGGGCGAGGCCAGAACCCTCGCTATGCGGAGAGCGGGCCGCACCGTGGCGGCCCGTTCCCCTGCAACCAATTACGCCAGCTAACTAACTAGTTCCCATCCTTGACCCCCGGCAGCTTGCTCACCTCGTCGGCAGTGAAGGTAAGCTGCAGATTGTCGCCATTGCGGGTGAACTTGCCCTCCGGAATCTCCACGATCTTCCCGCCGAACCCGAGGAATCCACCGCTCCTGATGTGAAGAGCCGTCACCTTGCCGTCGGGAGTGGTCTTCACGGCGCGGACATCACCTACTTTGCTGCCGTCCATGGAGATGGCGGTGAGACCGAGCAGAGGATGAGGAGCGGACTTTGCCTGCGACGAGCTAGGCGTCGTCGTCGGCTTGTGTGGCGTCGGCGCGGTCTGCGGGACAGGCTCCGGCTTCGCCATCGGCGGTTTCTCGGAGGGTGGCGATGGATCTGGCGCAGGCGTTTGCTGAGCGGCGGCGAGGGCGGATACGCTCAGTAGCGCCGCTGCAGCCAAAAGACGTATGGGGATCAGGTTCGGCATAGTGGTACTCCTTCCGTGATTGGAAACGATGCGGAGCCCTCAGCCCAGATCACAATCAACGGAAAGCGGAGCCGGAATGTTCCGGGTAGGAAGCTATCAAGTGGATTTGTACAGCAGCGGGGCACGTGCGCGTCGCAGCTCGTCATCGCTGTTCATACGGAACGGTTAACGCCATCGCGCGTTCCCCGCTTCTACAATGAGCAATACGTGAAGGCGCACGTGCTGCGCCACGCGCAGATGGAGTACGCCATGAATCGCTTAGCCCTCGGCTTCGCGGCCGCCGTGACCAGCTTGGTCGTCGTCCCGAATCTTGCGTCTGCACTTTCTGCTGTGACCACAGGGTCCACAGACTTGCGGGCAGGGCCGGCGTTCGATTTTCCTGTCGTGGATCAGATCCCGTCTGATGTCCGCGTGAACGTCCACGGCTGCGTTCGTGCCTATCGCTGGTGCGACGTGAGCTGGCGTGACGCGCGGGGCTGGGTGCCGGGCGAGGAACTGGCGTACCTTTATCAGGGTCAGCGTGTGACGATCGTTGAGTACGGACCGCGTATTGGCCTACCCGTCGTCGTGTTCTCATTCGACACGTACTGGAACCGTCACTACAGGAGTCGGTCTTGGTACGGCGAACGAGCGCGTTGGCGCACCGTGTGGCGCGATCGTGAAGGCGGTGAAGGAAGCCCCAGCGACCGCATCAAAAAACCGCAGGAAGACAGGACGGAGTCGCGTCGCGATGAAGGCGAACGCCGCTTAGATCGTCGAGGCAACCGCGATGAGCGGCCCGACGTCCGCACTGGGCGCGGCGATCGACGTGATCGCGGCGAGGCCAGAGGCTATGTTCCCGAGATCAAGTCCATACCTCGTCGGGAAATTGATCGCGGAGCGCGCCAGGGCGACGAAAATCCAGGCGGACGCACGGCCCCCAACAGGCGTGATGGCGACCCAAGAAGTTCGGGCGGCCTCGACAGAGGTGGCCCTGGACAGGGCGACCGGAGACCCTAGCTGAGGTCGAGATTGGAAGGGCTTCGCACCAGAGAGCGAAGCCCTTCTGGCACACCCTAAGATCACATTTCGCTGGATCTTCAAGCCCAATCCTATTGCGAACGAGCCGCGGCGAGAGCACGATCGGCCCTGACACGGGTCTGAACGATCGGTCCGCAGGCAGCGCGCGCCTGCCTATGGCGCTTTTTTCTCGCGTAGAGCACCGAGTTGCGCGGTGATACGCGCTTCTGGAGAAGGCAGAGAGAGCTGCGGCGTCTCCTCGTCGTTGAGCGGTACCGGTCGGTCGGGCTGGCCCTTTTCGGCTTCGCTGTCGCGTGCGGCGCGCATCACCGCCTGAAGGATCAACTCCGGCCAGGCGCCCTTCTTGAAGCGGTACACCTTGAAAGCCGGCGCCGGCGTCTCCGACGTCTCAGCCCACACGGATTGCAGGGCTTGCCAGCCGCGCTGATAGCGGGGCGGGCGGATCGAACCGTAGCATTGCACGAACTTGCTGCCCCGTTGCTTGAGCTGTCTCACCACAAAGCCCGTTCCAAATGCACGGCGGGGCCGCTTCAGGATGCCCTTGCCTTCCAGGGCGTAGCACAGATTGGCGAGGCGATGCGCCTCTCGTTCCAGCTCGTCGCGGTCCTCAACGGAGTCCGGGATCATCAGCGGCACAGCCACGTAATAGTCGCCGCCGGCGTCGAAGATCACGTCGCGGAACACCTCGAAGTATTTCACCGCGTCGTCGTCGCTGTGAATGTTGTGAAAGCGGGCGAGGATAGGCAGGACCGGGCCGCGCTCGGCCATACGCATATCCTGTTCCAGATGCAGGAAACTGTTGATGGGGCGCCCGATCGACACCAGCAACAGGCAGAGATCGACGAAGATTGCCACACCGAGGGGCACGTAGTCGCGCTTGCTAAGCCCTACCGCTTGCTCCGCGACACCTCGGCGGCCTGCCTCGCCGGTGGGGCTCGCGACCTCGTTGGACGCCTGCTTCGGCTGCACCGCATCGGCCACCGAAGGGAGATTGAAGCTGAGCAGCCCAAAGAAAGTCGCGGTGAGCCGTCGGAACGCCTCGATTGTGGCCTCGGCGCCTTCCACGACCGCGATTTGCGGCCTGTCCAATGCCGGCAGCTGCTCGATGGCGCGCACGACACCACGCAGCGCCATCTGCAACTGCGGGTCCGGGCAGGACAGGGTACCCCTGCGGCCGTCCGGAAACGTCGTCTTCTCCGCCCGTTCGCCAAGCTCGGCCCGGATTTGTTTCAGTTGCGGGTCGCCCCGAAAGGCGTTGAAGCCGGTAACGGTGAGATTGAGCTTGCGCCCCAGGTCGCGCAGGAACTCATTACGGGTGCCGCTCCTCGGATCGATGATCGAGGGGTCTTTCGAGACGATCTTTTGCAGTTCGTCGTCGAGCACGGCCATGTCGCCCTTGACCGCGCCGATGCGGCCCTTGACGAAGTCGGACGCGAACTTGAAGCGCGCCGCGTCGTCTTCGCGCATCTTGCGGCGTGGCCCGTCGCCGGGTCCGCTGTTGGGGCAGGTGCGGCCGGCCGACCGCTCCTTGTCGGCCTTCTCGCTTGAGATCGCGGTGAGCTGATCCAAGGTCGACTGTAGCTGCCCGAGCCGCGTCGCCGCCCCGAACAGATCGCCCTGCACCTGCGTGATTGCGCCTTCGGCCGAGCGCGCGGCGACGCCCTGGCTTTCCAGCACCTTCCAGTAGAAGCCAAACCCGAATCCCACCGAGATGATGGAGAGGAACAAATAACCAGCGATGTAGCTTAGCCGCGTGCCGAAGCCGACCGGCGCGAACATGCGGTCGAGTAGCCAGACGATCATGATCATCAGCATGGCGCACGAGAAGCCAACGATGACCTTGTGCATCAGCGGCAGGTCGCCCAGGTTGGCCTGGATCAGCTCCAGCATGCCGACATAGGTCGCGACCCATGACAGGCTGCCCAGACCGATCAGCAGGAGGACCCTTTTCAGGTCGGGAGCCGGCCGCTCGACTGCGAGCCAGTGGGCAGGCGGGGGGACGTGCTCGGGCCGCGAGGCCCCGAGGCGCCTTAACAACGCATTCCAGAAGATCATTGCGGGGTGCCGTGTACTACCTGTGCGCAGACGCGGTGCTGGGGTTCACCCAGTCCGCTGACCATGCAGCGCTCTTTGGGTTCTCAGTTCTCACGCATGCTCCCCGTCGGATCGATCCGAACATGGTTAACGTAAAGCGTCGGCCATCTCCGTCGCACGTTAAACATCAGAAAGATCCGTACAGCTGAGTTCAGGCTGGCGCTTCGAAGCTGAGACGGAACAGTGCAAGCAGGCGCATCGTCCAGGAGCCAGCTGAGACGCCTGCAGCCACCTTGCGCACGCCTCCGGCCCACACCTTGCCTGCGGACGCACAAATGTCGGGGTCGGGTCAGGAATACGCGTGCCAACAGGCCTGGTTGGACGGCGCAAGCGCCACCGCAAACCAACGGACGCGCTGCGCAATGAACGGGGTCGGCAAGTTGCTGTTCGAGCCCGCACTGGGCGCTAGAGCATTTTCCACATGATATGGATCATCGAGTGTAACCGGCATGCCTAAAGTAGTTGGCACACATCTGCGGCGCAAACGACTTGACGAGCCTGCGGATGAGCTTGAGCAGGGCGTC
>Ga0070704_100001727_pt1 | contig 11919 bp, 9 predicted proteins | sample KBSK5252metaG_FD_65467 | JGI IMG/M metagenome (GOLD analysis project Ga0070704, IMG submission 65467) | Corn, switchgrass and miscanthus rhizosphere microbial communities from Kellogg Biological Station, Michigan, USA - KBS K5-25-2 metaG | ecosystem: Host-associated > Plants > Roots >... | reverse complement strand
GCCGGATCACGCCTTGCTCCTGCGCTCGGCACGAGAGGTCGGGCCGCCTCCCTCAGATAGAGCGCCAGTGTCGGTTTGCGGCGAGGGTCGCAGGCTTTCCCGGCCGCGCACGCCCTGTACCAGTTCTGCCGCTCCGTTTCATACCCGACGGCATATCGCGCGACGACCTGGTTCAACCGTTGGGCCGGAAAGGCGATGTCGAAAAGGACGACCAAGGCCACTGTGCTGAGGCCCGTGGAAAGTGGAGCGCGCATGCGAATGCGCGCCGCCCGGCCGATTACACGGACGAGGCCGTAGAGCGCAAGGGCAGCGATAGGGACCAGGATCCAGTACACCTCGAGCGACGCGGCAGGATCGAGCCGGACGGCGGCAAGATAGGTGCTCGGCAGTGCGCAGACCATGCTCGCGCAGACGAAGAGTCGCCGAGCGGTCCAGGCGCGAAAGCGCCCGGATCGCCGCACCGCAAGCGCCAGCAGAACCAGTCCCGAAGTGAACAACGGAAAAACATGCACCCCAAGCTGCTCTTGTTGCGTAATCAATGCGACGCCCGGCAGCGGCAGGGAAGCAAGACCGCTGCGAGCGATGGCGATTGCGGCGACCGAGACGCCCATCCCGGCGAGAAGCGCAGCAAACGCACGTTGCCGCCCCGGCCTTCCCGCCTGACAACCGAGCGCGAACAGAAAGCCTGCGGAGGCGGACGCGCCGAACAGCGGATCCCACCCCAGGATGAGGCCGAGCATGAAGACAACCCACGGGAAGCCTGCTCGAGGGTGCAGGCTCAGATACATAAGCAACATGGCGAGCGCAACATGGGCTGGCGCAGGAGACATGACCGAAGCGACGTGCAGGATCGTCGCCTCAAGCAGCACAAAGCTCGCGCCAAACATCGCTGCAACAGGCGATCCGGTGAGCCTTCGGATCAGCACGAAGCTCGCCGCTCCGGCAACGAGGTTGCAGAGCGCCACCGCGACGCTCAGGCTGAGCGGCGACAACCCGAACGAGGAAAGCCACGTGCCGAGCAACACTGGGCTTACGCTACGCATGCTTGGCCATGCGCTGTCGCTCGTAGCCAACGACGCCAGGGCACCCCATTGCTCGAGGTGGATCGGGTATGGAGGCAGCCGAACGGCGGCAAAATAGAGTACGAAAGCGAAGGCTGCGCTGGCCGGATGCAACACGAGCGCTCGCCGACGTTGCAGCGCCCGACTGCTCGCTGCCTGCACCAGGATCGCCGAAAATGTCACCGTAAGGAGCGCAAGCTCGGAGAGCGCGAGCCGCAACTCGGATTTGTCATAGAAGCCGAGCGAGCTGCGCTGCATCGCCGGCGCAAGCCCCGACTGCTCAAACAGCGCACGCGGCAATTCGAGCAAGCCGAGCGCCGCGCGCGTCGTCAGGAGCCCTGTCGACAGAAGCAGCGCGTATGACACCAGGCTCAGGAGGGTCGCCGTGCTCAGCCGAAGCCGGCGAACCTCGGAGCATTCGATTCCCGAAGCTGACCCCGCTCGCACGAAAGCAAGATGCAGCCATACGAGCCCGGCGGCGGACGCGAACGCGAACCACCACAGATTGCAGCATGCGGCGAGGATCGCGAGTGCGCCGAACAGCGTCGCAAACGTCATCGCTTTACTTCTCCGCAGTCGTAGATCGCCACCGCACCCTGCGCCCAGACGGCGCGACTGTGGCCGGGATCCCACGCTGGGCGCCCAGGGCTGGTGACGACATACCAGCGTACTCCGAGGGCGCGCAGCCTCTGCGTGGCGCTAGTCACATCCCGCGCCTGTGCGACCTCGCCAAGGGCTTGGTAGCGGGTCGAGGCAACACGTCGGGTATTGCCGCCGAACGCATCATGGATCCAAAAACGGGCCACGTAGGCCGGCACGCCGGTCAGCGCCACCAGTTCCGTTGGTGCATCGACGGACACTTGCGGCATGGGCAACGCGCCGGCAGCGAGCGTGTCACCGGGACGGGCGCGCTCTCTCACGATTCGTGCAGCAGCGAGCAGATCACGATCGGCTGCGTGCTCCATGAACGGCCTGGCCCAATAGAACTTCGGACGTGCCATGGTCCCTGCCGTCGCCCACAGGAACGGCACTGCAACCACGCTGCCAACCACTAGCGTTTGCCAGAGCCTGCGGCCATGGCTGCCCTGTTCCGCCAGCCAGCGGACGAATGCCGTCGCGGTCCACACCGCGACCACTGCATAGAGAAGCACGAACGGACGGTGGGTGAAGTCGGTCGGATCGTGATGAACCGGAATCGGCGCAACCAGCAGGAGGATGGGGTAGGCGAGGAGCAGCGCGAGCGGGAAGCCTTCCACACCCGCCAGTTGCAGCTTTCGGCGCAACAGAAACAACGCCAGCGGATACAGAACGACAAGGACGCCAAGGCATGCGGGGTACAGAAGCAAAATGCCGATCGTAAATCCCGCGGGCTCGCCGAATTCGTTGATGATTCGCCGATAGAGCCCCTGATACGCCGTAGGCTCCTGACCGCGATGGGCGAAGTAGAGAAAACGCTCGAGCGCTGCACCTTCGTCGAACACCCACGCGACTCGAGCAGGGAGATCCGGCCCAAAGCGTAGCGCGAGTACCACCCCGACTGCGAACGTCCCGGCGAGAATCAGAAACGGGATGCGTCGCTGCCGGACTGTCTGCGAAGCGGCCGCGACAATTGCCAGCCACGCGGGGAGCAGCAGAACGAATATATGCATGCGAAACAGTGCGGTTGCGACCATCAGCGCAGCGCTCACCGTAAACGCAATCCAGCTGCGGGCGGCGATCCATCGATGTAGGAATACGATTGCAAGCAGCGACGTTGCGAGCGCGTAACTCGTGGTTGGGCTGCCGAACAGGGTCCAATGAAAGCTGAAGAACCCATTGCGCAATCCATAGTTCGACGCGTCCGGCATCAGCATCAGCGCGGCGAGCGCAGCGATGCCGCCCGCAGCGCCCGCCAGCGATGCTCCCAGCGCGTACGCTGCCATTGCAAGGGAAAGGAGGCCGATCGGAACCCATAACGACGTAGCGAGCGGCAAGCCCGGCTGGTCGAGCGGCGAAGCGAAAACAGCCGGCAGCGTATACGACGCGTAGTGGTAGAGGATTCGTGGCGTGTCGGCAAGCCACATTTCACCCCGGCCGACAGCGCGCACGTCCCCGAACTGGGAGATGATCCTCGCATGAGATAGATAGTCAATCCATGCGGCGAATTGGCCTGTGTTCTCGAACGTCGCAGGAACCTCCGCTAGCGCCTTGCACCACGCAGCGGTCACAGCGCAGCCTAGCGTTAGGCCAGCCAGATCGGTCCAGCGGGGACTGGGTTCGCGTCTTCGGCGTCGGGCAGTCGCGATGTCGAGAGGGATGATCACCGCCGCCCAAAGCGCAAACGCGACGGCGGCCGTAATCGGAAGTATTGCCAAGAGTGCGAGCAGCGCAAGTGCTGTCGCGGTGACGCCAAGCGGCCACGCAGCAACCAGTTGCAGGTCCGTAGCCTGCGTGGCGCGCAACAGCAGTTGCCCGCTCGTGATCACCACGTAGCTGAATACCGCGACGCATAAGAACACGAGGAACAGCGGAGCAGCCACGCCCTGTGCGGCGAGATAGCCGAGAGCAAGCGACACCACGCCGGTCGCGGCGGCCCGCTCAGACGTCAGGATGCTCCCCAGTCTCGCCATTTGCGCTTTCGCCCTGCGCTTCGCGATTGCATCCGGCCCATTCTGCTATGGTGCGCGAGAAACCGACAGACCCAGTTTGCTCGATACCCCGACAAAGCTCGCGCTGGCTAGATGGATCTCGAAGATCGTGCGGCGCTCGCGACGCCTAGTCGGCCTGCGTGATCGCCTCACCCTCGAGCGCTCGGGAATCCGGTGGGAGCTCGACCTGGCCGAAGGCATCGATCTGTCGATCTATCTGCTCGGCGCCTTCGAGCCTCGATTGGTCGGAGCGTACCGCAAGCTGATCCGCCCAGGCGCCTGCATTCTGGATATCGGGGCGAATATCGGCGCGCATACGCTGCAGTTCGCGAAGCTGGTCGGCGATCGCGGCAGGGTCGTTGCGTACGAGCCGACCGCCTACGCGTTCGGCAAGCTGCAGGCAAACCTTCGGCTCAACCCGATGCTGGCGCTGCGCGTGACGGCGATACAGGCGATGCTTGTCGCAAGTGCGGATCAAGCCCTGACCAGCGCTGTGGTGTCCAGTTGGCCGCTGGACGCGCACGCGAGGGACGGGCGGCTTTCGTTCGGTGCCGAGCGCGACACCGCCGGAGCGGTCGTGCTGACTCTGGACGAATCGCTGCGGCGGATTGGCGTCTCGGCTGTCGATTACATCAAGATCGACGTCGACGGCAACGAGCTCGACGTGCTTCGTGGTGCGGAGTCGCTGATGCGCGAGCAACGGCCCACGCTGTTTCTCGAGCTGGCGCCATACGAGTACCGCAATCCCGATGATTTCGAAGCCGTCCTCGAGATCCTGTGGCGGCTGAACTACGGGTTGCGCACCGAAAGGGGTTCGGCTGCACTGCCTCGAGACGGCCGCGAGCTGCGCGCCCGGATACCCTCTCTCGGTGGCATCAATGTGATCGCGTCACCGTCACCGGCGAAACCATGAAGAAACGGTGATACGCAAGCCTCGTGAATCTCCTGTGCGGCGCGCGTGTCAGGTGCGGCAGCCTGCAGAGGTGAAGGACATCGCCGTCCCGCACGGTCGCGTCTGCGTTCATCCACAGCAGCGAGATTTGCCGGCCAAAGTTCGACGGATTGCGATCGATCGCATGCAGCAGCAGTGCGTTATGGGGCACTTGCGCAAAGTCGTCCCTGAACCACGCATCCTCGATCTCGCGCTCGAGCGACGCCGCCGATAGCGCTCCGGACGACTCGCCAATGGGCAGCGAAGTGGAGGCGCGATTCGCGATCACGACGACCGGCGGAACCTCGTCGGGACAAGCGGCGTTCCCTGCGGGCACCGGGTCGAGCCGGAACGGGCGGGCGAGCGGAGTGGTCGTGAAGACCATGGCCAGCGCAATGGCTGCGAGCACGGTCGCCGAAGGCCACCAACCGGTGCGAGATGCCGGTGTCGCGGCGACCTCGGTGAACGCGTCGCGGATCGGGCGGCGCTGAACGGCTGCTGCGAGCAGCCGTGTCAGTGTGGACACGGCGACCGCGACGAACAGGCAGCGGATGGGAAACGTGGCCGCAAACACGCGCATCCCATCGGCATCGAAGATCAGTGGCGCAGAGAGCGCTTCGCCGAGCGCGATCAGCAGCAGCAGCTGGCAGCCGCGGCGCCGAATCAACAGAAGGCATACCACGCCGATCGCAAGCAATGCGATCAGCCAGGGATTCATCGCATGCAGGTAGGGTAGCTGGAATAGTGTCGCGAGGTAGTTCGGCTCTGCTTCCGCCAACGAGCGGAGAAAAGTGCCGGGCTGCTCCAGTACCTTGGCGATCGCCACCGGCAGGATGTTGTTCATCGTTTCTACTGGCGAGGGTGTTTCGACGCCGTACAGCAAGAGTGCTTCGCGCCAGTTCCGCGAACCCGTGGCGAGCGAGTACAGGACGACCGAGTAATTCGACAAGTAGCCGCTGGACGGGTCGCCAAAGAAGACCAGCAACGCACGTTGCAGCAGATACCCTGCCGCGACGCAGGCCGTTCCTCCGAGCAGGAAGCCATACCGGCTGCGACCGAGCAAAGGCCTGCCCTGCCGGATAATCCACAGAAGAAGCACAGGGAGCACGACCAGGGCACCTGCGCGCGTAAACAGCCCGATGCTAAGCGCTGCAATACCGGCCAATGCGTCGGGCCATGCGTCCGTCCGGACAAAGCGCACCAAAAAACCCGCCGCGAGCAGGCCCAGAAAGAGACCGGTCGATTCCGAAGTGAAAACGGAAAGCGCGTGCTGCGACGCAAACGCGAGCACCAGCCCGCAGGCGACGGCCGCCGCCAGCCCGCCGAACGTTCTTGCCACTTCCAGCGCGAAATACGCCATGCCGGCGCCGATCATCAGCGCGAGCAGCAGCAGCAGAACGTGCGGGTCGTAGCCGGCGACCATCTGCAGCGTCGCCAGCAGTCCAGTATGACTCGGGCGATTCGTGCAGTATCCGCTGGAGTCGAACGTGACCCAGCCGTAGGGGCCGGGCATGTTTCCCAGCGCGGCGAGCTGAAGGCCGCAAGTCCACCACACTGCGCCGTCGGTCAGCGGAAAAAAACCACCGAGCGCAAAGGCAAGAGCCTTGCCTCCGCGCCACCCGTCGACGACGATCCACAACGGCGCAACGGCGGCCGCCATGACAACAATCCACCTGATCAAGGCTTGCCAGCGGGAGGCGGCAGCCATCAGGTTTGTGGCACCCGCTCGGCCGGTACAAATACGAAATCTGCGTAACCGAGGCGGGAGCGGAGCTTCGCGGCCCGAACGGAATCGAGGCGGCTGCGGAATCTGCGCTCGTCGGCGGCAAACATGCGGTAGCCGAGGTCCGCGAGGCGTTCTTCGATCATGCGTGCCGATGATCCGAACGCCTCGAGCGCACGATCATCGATCTCGATCACCAGCACTGGGCGGTTGCGCGCAAGCGTCTCGTGCGCGCCTTCCAATACGCGGGCTTCGGCGCCTTGCACATCGATCTTGACAAGGCTCACTGCCGGCCAGCTCAGTTCCGCAAGGATCGTGTCGAGGCGCGAGCTGCGAGTCAGGATTCCCGAGGCGCCGATCCGATGATCCGCCGGATTGTCCCGGTTGATCCACAGCGGAAGTTCGCCGTCCAGCTCGGCGACCAGGCACTGCCTGCAGTCGAGTAGATTGCGCAACAGCGGCTGCGCAGCGACTTCCGAGAGCAACTCGAAGTTTTTCGCCTCGGGCTCGAACGCAAGCACGCGTCCGCCCTCGGACACCCAACGGCAGAACGTGCGGCTGAAGTAACCGACATTCGCACCAATGTCCACGATCCAGCAGGATGGACGCACCAGCGTGCGAAGGTGAGACAGATCAGGTTCCCAGAGCCGCTTATACGCGAGGTACGCCGCGAGGAAAATCCGCCTGCCGGCCGGGGTTGCCAATGCGCCCGAGGTCCGGAATACCCGATACAGCGCGAGCAAGGTATTCTGAACGGCTTTCTTCATATTCGATGGAATCCCGGAATTTTACTGCGTCACGTATAGCGCACTGGGACGAGATCGCGCGCCAGCGCCTCGACCCATCGCTGTTCGGCCTCGAATACTATCGGCGTTTGTTCGCGATCTACGGGCAGCTGATTCCGCCCGGTCTGCGCGTGCTCGAGGTCGGATCCGGATCGGGTGACCTGCTGGCGTCCCTGCATCCGTCGGCCGGCATCGGAGTGGATTTCTCGGCGGATATGGTCGGGTGGGCGAGCGCGCGGCACCCGGATCTGCAATTCGTCGTAGCCGACGCGCACCGGCTGGAGCGCATTGAAGGCTCGTTCGACGCGATTGTTCTCTCCGATCTGCTCAACGACATCTGGGATGTCCAGGGCGTGCTCGGCGAACTGCGGAGACTTTGCATCCGCGGCACGCGTCTCGTGCTGAACGTCTACAGCCACCTGTGGGAGGCACCGCTACGGGTGGCCGCGGCCTGCAAGCTGGCGCGACCCAAACTGCGGCAGAACTGGCTCACCCTCGACGATGTCAACAACCTGCTCGTGCTCTCCGGCTTCGAAATGGTCAGCCACCGCGAGGAGATTCTCTTTCCGGTGCCGATTCCCGGGGTGCGTGCGCTGATGAACGAGTACGCCGTCAAGCTGTGGCCGTTCCGGTATCTCGCGCTTACGCACGTGGTCGTAGCCAGGCCGGCGCCGCAGGCAGCAGGTCCTGCGAAGCCGACGGTCTCCGTGGTGGTTCCAGCGCGTAACGAGGCGGGAAACATCGAGCGCATCGTCAACGAGGTCCCGCAGATGGGCGCAGGTACCGAGCTGGTATTCGTCGAGGGACATTCGACCGACGACACGTTCGCAGCGATCGAGGCTGCAATGCAGGCGCGCCCGGCCCGCAACATCCGCCTGTATCGCCAGACCGGCAGCGGAAAAGGCGATGCGGTGCGCCTCGGGTTCGAGAACGCGAGCGGCGACGTTCTGATGGTGCTCGACGGCGATCTGACGGTCGACCCCGCGACCCTGCCCCGCTTCTACGAAGCCCTTTGCTCAGGGCGCGGAGAGTTCATCAACGGCGTGCGGCTCGTCTATCCGATGGAAAGGGAGGCGATGCGGCCGCTCAACTTTCTCGGCAACAAGTTTTTCAGCCTGGCTTTTTCCTGGCTGCTCGGCCAACCGATCAAGGACACGCTGTGCGGAACCAAGGTGCTGCGCCGCGAGGACTACGAGAGGATCGCCCGCAATCGCCACTATTTCGGCGACTTCGACCCGTTTGGCGATTTCGATCTGCTGTTCGGCGCGGCGAAGCTCAACCTGAAAATCGTCGAGCTGCCGGTGCGTTATGGAGCGCGGCGCTACGGCACGACCAACATCGAGCGCTGGAGGCACGGCTGGCTGCTGCTGAAAATGGTGGTGTTTGCAGCGCGGCGCATCAAGTTCGTCTAGCCCTGCCTGCTACCGCAGCGCTTGCAGAAGCTGCGGAAACACCTTCGGCGTTCCGGCCGCGATATCGCCGCTCTGCAGATAGCCCGCGTCGCCGGAAAAATCTCCGACCAGACCGCCCGCCTCCTGGATGAGCAGCGCGCCCGCTGCCATGTCCCATGGCGAGAGGCCCATTTCCCAGAACGCGTCGAGCCGCGCCGCGGCGACATAGGCGAGATCGAGCGCGGCCGCGCCCGCGCGTCGCACCCCGGCGCAGGAGCCCATCATCCGGCCGAGCTGCTTCATGTACGGATCGAGCCGGTCGAGCTCGCGGAACGGAAAACCGGTGCCAACGAGCGCGTCTTCGAGGCGCCGGCAGCGCGACACGCGGATGCGACGCTCGTTCAGGAATGCGCCGCGCCCGCGCGATGCGGTGAAGAGCTCGTTCTTCGACGGGTCGTAGACGACCGCGTGCGCAGGTTTCCCGGCGTGCTGCACGGCGATCGAGACGCAATACTGCGGAAATCCGTGGATGAAATTGGTCGTGCCGTCGAGCGGGTCGATGATCCAGCAGTAGTCCGCGGCCGCGCCCTTCGTCTCTCCCGATTCCTCCGCAAGGATTGCGTGGTCCGGATAGGACCTGTGCACCACGTCGATCACCGCCTCCTCGGCGGCGCGGTCGACCTGCGTGACGAAATCATTGACGCGCTTGGCACGCACGTCGAGAGGAACGCCGCTCACGGCTGCGCGCTCGATGATCGATCCCGCGCGGCGCGCTGCCTTGACCGCGATGTTGAGCATCGGGTGCATGGGGCGCGCATTGTATCCTGACGGTCATGCGCGAATGGCTCGAGCGAGTGCGCGTGGTGCTGTGCCGTCCCAGTCATCCGGGGAACATCGGCGCGGCCGCGCGCGCAATGAAGACGATGGGCATCGTCGATCTGCGCCTCATCGCGCCGGAGCGTTTTCCCGCGCCCGAAGCGCAATGGATGGCGACGCATGCCGACGACGTGCTGGCGTCGGCTCGCGTGTATGCGCAGCTGGGCGATGCGCTCTCGGATTGCGTCACGACTTTCGCGCTGAGCGCACGCACCCGCGAATGGTCACCGCAGGTGCTGGATGCGCGGGCGGCGGCAGCGGTTGCGCTCGAGCGCGCGGCGAGCGGCCCGGTTGCATTCGTTTTCGGCGCGGAGTCGGCTGGGCTGACGAACGAGGAGCTGTTCGATTGTCAGTTCCTCGTCCACATTCCGACCGATCCGCAGTCCCGCTCGCTCAACCTGGCGCAGGCGGTGCAGGTGATCTGCTACGAGTTGCTGGTCGCCACCGGGGCGGCAGTCCCGAAGATGCGCGGCGAAAAACTCGCCACCGTCGCGGATCTGGAAGGGCTGTATGCTCACCTCGAGGAAGCGGCGAGCGCGACAGGTTTTTACGATGCCGGCGCCGGCTCCAAGCTGCCCGAGCGCTGGCGGCGGCTGTTCTCCAGGGTGCCGCGCCTCGAGCGCGAGGAAGTGAACATCCTGCGGGGGTTGCTGAAGTCGCTGCAGAAGGTTCGCAAGCAATAGTTGACCGAATTAGTCGGATAACCTAGGATTTAGCGCATGTTCGATCGTCTGCGGGATGACATTGCGAGCGTCTTCGAGCGCGACCCGGCGGCGCGCACGACTTGGGAAGTGCTTACTTGCTATCCCGGCCTCCACGCGCTCTATATCCATAAGCTGGCACGCTGGTTCTGGCAGCACGGGCTGCGCTGGCTGGGGCGGGCCACGTCTCATTTCGGGCGCCTGCTGACCGGTATCGAGATCCATCCCGGCGCGCAGATTGGCCGGCGGGTGTTCATCGATCACGGGATGGGTGTCGTGATCGGCGAGACCGCGGAAATCGGCGATGACGTCACGCTGTATCACGAGGTCACGCTCGGCGGTACTTCGTGGGCCAAGGGCAAGCGTCACCCCACGCTCGGCAAGGGCGTGGTGATCGGTGCGGGAGCAAAGGTGCTCGGGCCGATCACGGTTGGGGATGGCGCCAAGATCGGTTCGAACGCGGTGGTCGTCAAGGATGTCCCGGCGAACGCGACCGTGGTCGGCGTGCCAGGACGCGTCCTCGAGGAGGTTGCGCCGCAACACGCCGCCCGGTTCGCCGCCTACGCCGTGGTGCAGAACCAGGACGATCCCACCGGCAAGGCGATTCAAATGCTGATCGAGCATTCGCGCGAGCTGGAGGAGGCGGTCGCGACACTGACGGAGAAGCTGCAGCGGCTCGAAGCGGAGCGTTCGGAGCGCGACCGCGAAAGCGCTAAAACCGAGCAGTTGAGAGCTATCAAGTAGTTGATTAACAAAATAAAAATAAGTTGACTAAAACAGTCGGCTTTTGGGTATACTAGCGGCTACAGAAAGCTAGCGAGGATCGGCAATGAGACTGACGACCAAAGGAAGATTCGCGGTGACCGCGATGATGGATCTGGGGATGCGCCAGACGGGTGGCCCGGTGACGCTTGCCGCAATCAGCGAGCGCCAGCACATCTCGCTTTCGTACCTGGAGCAACTGTTCGGCCGGCTGCGGCGCGCCAAGCTCGTGTCGAGCGTGCGCGGACCGGGCGGCGGGTACAACCTTGCGCGTCCGGCGCAGAACGTTTCCGTCGCCGACATCATCGTGGCGGTCGACGAGCCGCTCGATGCGACGCAGTGCCAGGGCAAGGAGAACTGTCACGACGACCGGCGCTGCATGACGCACGATCTGTGGGCGAGACTGAACGAACGGATGTACGACTACCTCTCTTCGGTGACGCTCGCCGATCTGGTCGCGCATCATCACGGCAAGCACGTCGCGGTGCTGCATGACTGGCGCGCCGACGAGAAGAACGCCGCGCCGAAGCCGGTCGTGCTGGTTCCGGCCTGACAGGGACGCGAGCGGTGAAGTTTCCGATCTACCTCGATTATTCCGCGACCACGCCGGTCGACCCGCGCGTGGCCGAGAAGATGATTCCGTATCTGACCGAGCAATTCGGCAACCCGGCGAGCCGCTCGCACGTATTCGGCTGGCGCACCGAGGGAGCAGTCGAAGCCGCGCGCGGGCATGTCGGCGCGCTGGCGAACTGCGAAGGCAAGGACATCATCTGGACTTCGGGAGCCACGGAATCGATCAACCTGGCGCTGAAAGGTGCGGCCGAGTTCTACAAGACCAAGGGCAAGCACCTGATCACCGTCAAGACTGAGCACAAGGCGACGCTCGATACGTGCCGCGAGCTCGAGCGGCGCGGGTTCGAGGTGACGTACCTCGAGGTGGAGCCGGACGGGTTGCTCGATCTGGGCAAGCTCGAAGCCGCGTTCCGGCCCGATACGATCCTCGTCTCGGTGATGTTCGTGAATAATGAAATCGGCGTGATCCAGGACATCGCCGCGATCGGC
>Ga0070704_100001726_pt1 | contig 11922 bp, 9 predicted proteins | sample KBSK5252metaG_FD_65467 | JGI IMG/M metagenome (GOLD analysis project Ga0070704, IMG submission 65467) | Corn, switchgrass and miscanthus rhizosphere microbial communities from Kellogg Biological Station, Michigan, USA - KBS K5-25-2 metaG | ecosystem: Host-associated > Plants > Roots >... | reverse complement strand
ATAAAGGCCGCGGATGCTTTTCGTCTCGAGGGACGCCTTGAGGTGGCGCGGGTCGAAGTAGTCGTACTCGATCGCGTATCCGGGACGAAGGATGTGAACTTGCTCCAGCCCCCGGATGGAGCGCACCAGCGTGAGCTGCACGTCGAAGGGCAGGCTCGTGGAAACCCCATTGGGATAGATCTCGCGGGTCGTGAGCCCCTCGGGTTCGAGGAAGATCTGGTGGCTCGCCTTGCCTGCGAAACGGTGAATCTTGTCCTCAATCGAGGGGCAGTAGCGCGGGCCGACGCCGGTAATGACGCCCGAAAACATCGGCGAACGGTCCAGGCCCTGCCGAATGATGTCGTGGGTTCGGCTGTTGGTCTGGGTAACCCAGCAGGGCAACTGCTGCGGATGCATGTCGCGGCGCCCGACAAACGAAAAGACGGGCTCGGGCGAATCGCCAGGCTGCACTTCGAGTGAGGAGAAATCGATCGTGTTGCCATCGAGTCGGGGGGGCGTTCCGGTCTTTAGTCGCCCGACCGGCAGCTTCATCTCTCGCAGTCGGGCAGCGAGGGTCATGGACGCTGGTTCGCCTGCCCTGCCTGCCGGATAACTTTGCAGTCCGACGTGTACCAACCCAGCGAGAAACGTCCCCGTCGTCAGCACTACCGTGCGCGCGCGAAATACGATCCCGATTTGGGTGACCACCCCTACGGCTCGATCCTGCTCGAGCAGGATGTCGTCTACGGGCTGCTGAAAGAGCATCAATCGCGGTTGATTCTCCAGTCGGCTTCGAATCGCCTTCTTGTAGAGCACGCGATCGGCCTGCGCCCGCGTCGCGCGTACTGCCGGGCCCTTCGACAGGTTCAGGGTGCGGAATTGAATTCCCGCCTCGTCCGTGGCAATGGCCATGGCTCCGCCCAGCGCATCGACTTCCTTGACGAGATGTCCCTTGCCGATCCCGCCTATCGATGGATTGCAGGACATCTGGCCCAGCGTTTCGATGCTGTGAGTGAGCAGAAGCGTCTGGCATCCCATGCGGGCGGCTGCCAAAGCAGCCTCCGTCCCGGCATGACCACCACCGACGACGATCACATCGAATTCGCTTGGGTATTGCACGGAGCAGGCCTTCCGAAGGAGCCGAATGATACGTGAATGTTCCACGTGAAACTACGCCGCCGCACTGCCGGTTATGGTTTCACGTGAAACATCTGATACTTGTATTTATGCTGCATTGCAGCATCCGCCTCATCGGCCAAAGCAACCGTGAGACAATCGCCGCCCCTTCGCGGTCGCCCATGATTTCTCTCGCGCGCTACTCCACGTTGCTTGCCCGCCCGGAGTTCAAATCCGTGCTGGTGGCGTCGATCATCGGGCGATTGCCCATCGGCTTGACTGGGTTGTCGATCCTGCTGCTCTCGCAGGGAGCCACCGGGTCCTTTGTTCGCGGAGGCGCGACCGCAGCCGCGTACGTGGTGGGCCTGGCGTGCTTTGCGCCGGTGCTTGGCCGAATCATCGATCGTTCCGGTCCGCGCGCCGTGCTGCTGTGGTCCGCATGCGCTTTCCCCGCGTCGCTCGTAGCGCTCGTGCTCGCGGTACGTGCGGACGCGGATGGAGCGTTCCTTTCGCTTGCTTTCGCCTTCGCAGCCGGCGCGACCTTTCCACCGATCACCGTGTGCATGCGGACCTTTTTCCGACGCAGGCTTGCCGAGGACTCTCTTCTTGCCACGGCGTACTCGCTCGAAGCGGTTCTGATCGAGACGATCTTTATCGCAGGTCCCGTGCTCGTGGCCTTTTTTGTGGCGTACTCATCGGCTTCGGCTGCAGTGTGTTTCGCGGCGCTCTGCGGTTTCAGCGGAACGCTGCTGTTTCTGCGTTCGCCCGCGCTGCGCGATTGGCCAATCGAGGTCCGCACCCGAAAGAATCTGTTCGGTCCTTTGACCGAGCCGGGCTTTCCCTCTCTCTTCCTCGTCGTGCTCGGTTACGCCGGCGCATTCGGACTGGTGGAAATCGGCGTGACCGCGTATTCCGCCGAGGGCGGAAATCCAGCGCTCGCTGGAGTGCTGCTCGGCCTGATGAGCGCGGGCAGCGCGGTGGGCGGCCTAGCATACGGCAGCAGGAGCTGGCGGTTGCCACTGTCGCGCCAGTTCGCGGTCGCGCTTTGGATATTGGGTGCTGGAATCGCGCTTCTGGCGCTGCCGATGAACATCTGGTTTTTCGCTGCGGTGAGCATCGCAGCCGGCGTGATCATGGCACCGACCCTTACGATTCAATCGATGCTCGTCGCGCGCAACGCCTCGCCAGAGCATATGACCGAAGCGTTCACGTGGTCGTCGACCGGGCTCCTCGCCGGCGTCGGGATCGGCATGGCGGCCGGCGGCTGGCTGGTAGAGCGCTGGGATTCGAGCGCAGCGTTTATTGCCGGAACGATCGCCGCAATCGGCGCCGGGACTCTCGCAGCCGCATGGCTGCGCGCGGACTGACCCGTATCAGCCGCTCCAATCTCTCATTGCGGCTCGAGGCGGGCGATCACGCCGTTCGACGCATCCGATCGCCCGGGCGGTGGGCCCGTGGCCCAATGCGACGACAGGGAGAAACGAGAACCGCAGCAATCGATTTTGACTCACAATCGCCTACCCTCATGAAGAGTTCGATCCCGGTTCCATTCTCTGCCGCGCGCGAGCGGGTACGCAAGGAATGGATCGACTACAACGGCCACATGAACGTCGGCTACTACCATGTCGCGTTCGATACGGCGGCCGATCTGTTCTTCGACTTTCTCGGCTTGACGGCGGAATTTCGCGCGCTTCGCGGCGCATCGACCTTCGCGCTGGAATCGCATCTCAATTTCCTGCGCGAGGTGAAGGAAGACGATTGGCTGCAGTTCGAAGCGCGCCTGATTGATTTCGACGCGAAGCGAATCCATTTCTACATGGAGATGATGCACGCCCACGAGGGTTACGTCGCGGCTTCCTACGAATCGCTTTCGGCCTATGTCTCGATGACAACGCGGCGCACCGCCGCGATGCCGGTGGAGCTGCTCGATCGCATGGCCAGCGTCAAGGCGGCGCATGCCACTCTGCCCCGCCCCTGGCAACTGGGTCATACGATTTCGGTGCGACCGCCCAAAGCCCGGGAAGCCGGCTAGGCAGGCGAAACGCGACTACGCAGCGAGCCTCTGGTGCATGGTGCCGCGGCGCGCTTCCAGCGCCGGCGGCACGCGGCTGCCGAGCTTGGCAAAGAGCTCGTCGTGCGACTTCAGCTCTTCGCTCCAGGCCGGCTCGTCCACGCGAGCGAGCTCCTCATAGCGAGCGCGTTCCAGCTGCTCCAGGCCGGTCCACTGCAAGTCGTCGTACTGCGGGATCACCCCGAGCGCTGTGTCCGAACCTGCCGCTCTGCCGGCGCAGCGGTCCACGACCCACTTCAGCACACGCATGTTCTCCGCGAAACCGGGCCAGATGAACTTGCCCGCTGAATCCTTGCGGAACCAGTTGACGCGGAAGATACGCGGCGGGTGGGCCACGCGTTTCCCCATGCGCAGCCAGTGGGCGAAGTAGTCGGCCATGTGATAGCCGCAGAACGCAATCATTGCCATCGGATCGCGCCGGACCACACCCACCTTGCCGGTGATTGCCGCGGTGGTCTCGGACCCAAGGGTCGCGCCCATATAGACACCTTCTTCCCACGTCGGCGCCTCGACCACCAGCGGGACCGTCGAGGAGCGGCGGCCACCAAACATGAATGCGGAGATCGGGACACCCTGTGGGTCCTCCCACAATGGATCCATCGACGGGCATTGCGTAGCCGCGACCGTGAAGCGCGAATTGGGATGCGCGGCGGGACGCCCGCAACCCGGTGTCCACTCCTTGCCCTGCCAATCGATCAGGCGCGCCGGTGCTTCGCGCGTCATCTCTTCCCACCAGACATCGCCGTCGGGCGTCATCGCCACGTTCGTGAAGATGACGTTTCGCGCGAGCATTTTCATGGCATTCGGGTTCGTCGCCATGGAAGTCCCGGGCGCTACACCGAAGAGCCCGGCTTCGGGATTGATGGCGTGAAAACGACCGTCCGCCCCGGGCTTGATCCAGGCGATGTCCTCGCCGATCGTCGTTACCTTCCAGCCCTTGAAGCTCGCGGGCGGGATCAGCATCGCGAAATTGGTCTTGCCGCACGCGCTCGGAAAGGCCGCCGCGATGTAGTGCTTTTCGCCGGCGGGCGATTCGACGCCGAGGACCAGCATATGCTCGGCGAGCCAGCCTTCGTCGCGAGCGATTACGGACGCGATCCGCAATGCGAGGCATTTCTTGCCGAGCAACGCATTGCCTCCGTAGCCCGAGCCGAATGACCAGATCTCGCGCTCCTCGGGAAAATGCACGATCCATTTTTCCTTCTCGTTGCAGGGCCACGGCACGTCCCTCTGCCCTGGAGCGAGCGGCGCGCCGACCGAGTGCACGCAGGGGATGAACGCTCCGTCCGCGCCCAAGTGGTCGACCACGGCGCGCCCCATACGCGTCATCAGCTTCATGCTGACCGCGACATAGGGCGAATCAGTCAGTTCGACCCCGGCCTTCGCGATCGGTGAGCCGATGGGCCCCATCGAGAAAGGCAATACGTACATGGTGCGCCCGCGCATGCAGCCATCGAACAGCCGATTCAAGTTAGCACGCATTTCGCGCGGGTCCATCCAGTTATTGGTCGGACCGGCGTCGTCCTTTCGCGCCGAGCAGATGAAAGTGCGATCTTCCATGCGCGCCACATCCGACGGATGCGAGCGAGCGAGATAGCTTCCAGGACGCAGCTGCTCGTTCAGACGCAGCAAGGTACCGCCTGCCACGAGTTCGGCGCACAGCCGATCGTATTCAGCCTGAGACCCGTCGCACCAGACGACGCGCTCGGGTTTCACAAGTTGCGCAATCTCCGCAACCCAATCGCGCAAACGACCATGTGGCACCCAGTCCGGGGTGCTGAGGGATGCAGGACTCTGTGGACGCGGCGCATTCATCGACCATGCTCCTGAAAACAAAACGGCCCCGGACGAGCGCCGGGGCCGAAGCGATCTTCGGTGTGGAAGCGCATTCTACCGCGCCGCGGCAGCGGGCGAAACTCCCCGTTCCGACGATCTTTTGCATTTAGAATCAGTATGTTAACGGTAAGGCGCGGCGTCGATCGGCAGGTGTAAGCCATCCGTCAGGCCGGGAGTGATTAGATGAGGACATGCGCTCGAATGCGGAGGTTCCCATGCCGGCCCAGCCCATTGCCGCCCGCCTTGTTGCTTGCCTACTACTGGCGGCCGCAACCTGCGTCTCGTTTCCTTCATACGCTCAAACGATGAGGTACGCGCCACCGCATTGGGCGGGTGCTGCGCGCCTCCATGGCGTTGGCGATCCGCGCGCGGCGGTCGCCGGCTTGCTGATTGGTGGTGTCATCGCCGCACTTTCGGCGCGCCCGTCTGTCGATGCCGCGCAATTCGCTTTGCCCGACGCGCAACTGTCGCAGCGGGATCCGTACGGCTCTTCGGAACGCTCGACGACCCGCGCGGAATCCATGGCGGACCGCTGGCAGCAATTCGGCGGATCGCAGCGGGATACCAGCCACAGCACGTCCCAGTTCGTCGAAGGTTGGCAGCGTTTCTTTGAACCTTCGCGCTAGACCCGGAATCGTCGCTATTTTCCGATGCAGAAGCGGCGGAAGATCTCGCCCAGCAGATCATCCGCAGTGAACTCGCCCGTGATCTCGCCGAGCGCCTCCTGGGCTAGCCGCAACTCCTCTGCGAAGAGCTCCCAGCGGGCGCCCTCTCGCAGCGCGGCGTCCAGGTGCCGTTCGGCGCGCTCGAGCGCCCGCAGATGCCGTTCGCGTGCGAGAAAAACCGACTCGCCGCTCTGTTGCCATCCTGCAGCCGCAAGCAGTGCTTGCCGCAGAAGCTCGACCCCAGCGCCGGTCTTGGCCGAAATCCAGACTTCGCCGTCACGGCTGATCGCCGGCTTCGCGCAGAGATCGATCTTGTTGAAGACCCGGATGCGCGCCGCTCCTGCGGGAAGCGCGGATTCGAATCGAGCGAGAATCGCCTGATCGTCGGGGCCGATCCCCGTTTGTGCGTCGAACATCGCGATCACGACATCGGCCCGCGCCAATTCCTGCCACGCGCGCTCTACACCAATGCGCTCGATTTCGTCCGTGGTTTCCCGCAGACCCGCGGTGTCGACGACGTGAAGCGGAATCCCTTCGATGGCAATGTCTTCGCGCACGAGGTCTCGAGTCGTGCCTGGAATCGCTGTAACAATCGCGCGCTCCGCACCCGCCAGGTGATTGAGCAGGCTTGATTTCCCGACGTTCGGCCGGCCGGCGATCACCACGTGAATGCCCTCGCGCAGCAGGCTTCCTTGCTTGCTCCTCGCAACAATCCCCGCAAGCGAGGCGCGAATGCGCGCGAGTCTCGCGTGCGCGTCATCGCGATGCAGGCTGTCCACTTCCTCCTCCGGAAAGTCGAGCAGCGCTTCGGTGAGCGCACGCAATTCCACGAGCGCCGCAACGAGTGCAACGACGCCGCGCGAGAATTCGCCCGAGAGGGAACGCAGCGCCGAGCGCGCCGCTTCCTTGCTCGAGGCATCAATAAGGTCTGCGACGGCCTCGGCCTGCGCGAGATCCAGCCTGCCGTTGAGGAATGCGCGGCGCGTGTACTCGCCCGGCCCGGCGAGCCGTGCGCCCGCGTCCAGGAACGCAGCCAGCACTGCGTGCAGCACAACCGGCCCGCCGTGTCCCTGGAACTCGAGCACGTCCTCGCCGGTGTAAGAGCGAGGAGCAGGAAAGTAAAGTGCGATTCCCTGGTCCAGTGGATCGCCGCGCGCATCGCGCGCGGTCAGGAGCGTGGCGTTTCGCGCGGGCGGGGTTTTCCCCAATACCGCGCGTGCAAGCGCGGGCACGTTGGCTCCGGAAACGCGCACTACTCCGATGCCGCCCCGACCGTGCGGGGTGGCAATCGCCGCGATCGTGTCGCCGGCTACGTCACCTCTTTCCATGGGCAGGCTTGTCGCGATCGAACATGCGCTGGATCTGCCACTGCTGCAGGATGGAAAGAATGTTGTTGACCAGCCAGTAGAGCACCAGGCCGGCGGGGAAGAAAAAGAAGAACACGCTGAAGACGTAAGGCATGAACTTCATCACCTGCGCCTGCACGGGATCGGGCGGCACCGGGTTCAGTTTCGTCTGCACGACCATGGTGACGGTCATCAGAATCGGCAGCACGTAATAGGGGTCGAGCGCCGACAGATCCTTGATCCACAGGATGAACGGCGCATGCCGCAACTCGATCGCCGCGAGGAGCACCCAATACAGCGCGATGAAGACCGGAATCTGCACCAGGATCGGGAAGCAGCCGCCGAGCGGGTTGATCTTCTCGGTCTTGTAGAGCTCCATCATCGCCTGATTCATCTTGTTGCGATCGTGCGCATACATTTCGCGCAACTTCGTCAGTCGCGGCGTGATCAGCTTCATCTTCGCCATCGACTTGTAGCTCGCCGCGGAGAGCGGGAAGAAGACCGCCTTGATCAGCACGGTGAGGAGAATGATCGCCACCCCCCAGTTGCCGCTCAGGGCATGGAACTGTTCCAGCACCCAGAAGAGCGGCCAGGCAATGATCGTGAGCCAGCCATAGTCCACCGCCAGATCGAGCCCCGGAGCGGCGGCAGCGAGCCGTCTCTGCTCCTGGGGCCCCGCATAGAGCGGCGCGCTGACGCGTGTCGTTGCCCCCGGCGCGATCACCCCCATCGGCATCAGTACCCGCCCGGCGTAATAGATCTTTTCCGGTGCCGACGGGTCCGAGCGCCGCTCCATCGCGTACTCGCGGTCCAGCGGGGCCACGGGCAGCCAGGCGGCGACAAAGTAGTGCTGGATGAAGCCGATCCATCCGTCCTTCGCCTGCCGGACAAAGTCCGGCTTTCCCTTGTCCACGTCGGACAGCGCAACCTTCTGGAACTTCTTCGCTTCCGTATAGACCGCGTAGCCGAAGAAGCTTTGCGCGCCGAACGTGTCGGCGAGCGAGGTGGTGTGCTTGTCCTGCTGCCCGTCGTGCGTCAGCTGGAAGTAGGCGAAGGGTGTAACGGCAGCCGTGGTTTCATTCTTCACTTCCACAGCCACGTCGATCACGTAGCTGTTGCGATGGAACGTGTAGATCTTGGTCACTGCGAGCCCGCTCGCTTGCGCGGTAAGGCGTACTTCGAGCTTCTCCTGACCCGCATCAAGGGTGCGATCGCCGGGCTGCGCGACCCACAGCACGCGGTGATTGGCACCCAACTCTCCCGCGAGCCCGCTTTGCGCTTCGTACCGGTGCGTCTCGCTGAGCAGCGAAAAAGGCTTGGACTCGTCCTCGCTCGCGCGGTGGCGCAGCAGGTCGAGCCGTTTGATCGTACCGCCCAGCGTATCGATCTCCGTTGCAATCAAATCGGTGCGCACCTGAATCCGCTCGCCCTTGCCCTGGACAGGTGCGAGCGCCGGAATCCCCTGCGTGCCTGGCGCCACCGCGGGCGCTGCGACGCCGGGCGTCGCAGCGGGCTTCGACGGCGACGGAACGCCGAGCGGGGCCTGCGTCGCCGGCGGCGGCGGCAGCGGACGATTCTCCTTCTGCCACGCCTCCCACAGCATCAGCAGGGAGAAGCTGAAGACGAGGACCAGGATCAGTCTTTGAGTGTCCATACCGTCCGCTTCAGCGATGGGTGAGAGGGTCCGGGACCGGGTCGTAGCCGCCCGAGTGCCACGGACCGCAGCGACACAGTCGATGCGCGGTGAGCCAGCCTCCGCGCAGCAGCCCGTGCTCCTCGAAGGCCTGCTCGGCGTATTGCGAGCAGCTGGGATGGAAGCGGCACGTCGCACCCAGCACCGGGCTGATGAAGTACCGATACCCTCTCAGCAGCGTACGCAACATCGCGTTCATGTCCCGATCTTTGCAAGTAACTGTCTCAGGCTGGCAATCATCTCGCGCCCGGGCGTAGCGCCATACGGGGGTCGCACCAGCAGGTCGAACGCGCCCAGCCGCTCCTGCTCCAGGCGAAATGCCTCGCGCACGCTGCGCTTGATTGCGTTGCGTCGCACCGCTTTCCGAGAATGTCTGCGCGAAATGAGGATACCCAGGCGGGCAGGACCTTCCTGGCGCTGCCCAACATAGAACGTGTAGCCCGACACGTTGCGCCGCACTCCCTGGCGCAACAACCGCTCGAAATCGCGACGCAGCGTGATCCGCAACTGCGCCCCCAGCCCGAACCGCGCCTGACGCTCCCGCACGAGCCCGCGCAAGCGCGCGGCGCTAGACCGCGAGACGCTTGCGGCCCTTGGCGCGGCGCGCACGCAGCACCGCCCGCCCGCCGCGCGTGCCGCTGCGGACACGGAACCCGTGGGTCCGCGTACGCCGCGTTTTCGATGGCTGGTACGTTCGTTTCATCGTGCGCCCGATCGGAAAAAGGGCGGTATTAGAGCGTGCTGCGCTCCGCGTTGTCAAATCGCATTTTTTTCGCACCGTGCTTGTGGATGACGGCGCTTGGAACGGGTAAAATTTCGTGCAAACCGCGGCGCGTTCTGCGCAACCTTGAGCCGCGCGCCGGCGAGCACACCGAACCCGCGACCACGATGCAAAGCCTCTGGGATGCCTGCCTGCGCCGGCTGGAGACCGAGTTGCCCGCGCAGCAGTTCAACACGTGGATTCGGCCGCTGTCGGCCGAGGCCGGCGCAGAATCCGGCGCTCTGGTGCTCTGCGCGCCCAATCGATTCATTCTAGATCTGGTTCGCGAGCGCTTCGCCGCGCGCATCGGCCGGCTGGCGGCCGAGGCGACCGGGCGTGAGCTGGAAGTCAAATTCGTGCTTGCTCCTGCGGCCACGCCTTCGTTGCGCGCTCCGGCCGCTCCGACGCGAGGGACCACCGACGCTCCGTCTCATCTGGAGCGCGCCCGCCTCAACCGGGCCTTCACGTTCGACAGTTTTGTCACCGGCAAGGCGAACCAGTTGGCGCGCGCCGCTGCGATCCAGGTGGCGGAGAACCCCGGCATCTCGTACAACCCGTTGTTCATCTATGGCGGAGTGGGGCTCGGCAAGACGCACTTGCTGCAGGCGATCGGCAACCACGTCGCCGCAGCGCGCGAGCAGGCGCGCGTGCGCTACACGCACGCGGAGCAGTACGTCACAGACGTAGTGCGCGCTTACCAGCAAAAGTCGTTCGACGAGTTCAAGCGCTACTACCATTCGCTCGACCTGCTGCTGATCGACGACATCCAGTTCTTTTCCAACAAGGACGGAACGCAGGAACAATTCTTCTACGCCTTCAACGCGCTCGTCGAGGCCCACCGTCAGATCGTGATCACCTGCGACACATACCCCAAAGAGATCGTAGGCATGCAGGAACGGCTGATCTCGCGTTTCGGCTGGGGACTTACGGTGGCGATCGAGCCTCCGGAGCTGGAAATGCGGGTTGCGATCCTGCTCAAGAAGGCCGAGTCCGAGGCGGTGGCTCCGAACGAGGAGGTTGCGTTCTTCATCGCCAAGCACGTGCGATCGAATGTGCGCGAGCTCGAGGGTGCGCTGAAAAAGGTGCTTGCCTACGCGCGCTTTTATGCGCGGGAGATCACGGTCGACCTGGCGCGTGAAGCGCTGAGGGACATCCTGAATGCCAACCGCCAGATCAGTGTCGACGGCATTCAGAAGACGGTGGCCGAGTACTTCAAGATCAAGCTCTCGGACATGCATTCGAAGAAGCGCACGCGAAACATCGCGCGCCCGCGCCAGGTCGCGATGGCGCTCGCCCGGGATCTCACGCAGATGAGCCTGCCGGAGATCGGCGAAGCGTTCGGCAATCGCGATCACACCACGGTGTTGCACGCCAGCCGCACGATCGCAACCTTGCGCAAGAAGGACCAGGCGCTGAATCGCGACTATCACCTGCTCGAGCAGGTGCTGAAGGGATGATGCCGAAGGTGTGTGGAAAAGCCTGTGCGTATGAGGAAGACAACTTGTGCGCAAAGGTCCGACGGATGCGAAGGGGGGAAATTGATCACAGTCGTCCACAGAACGCCGCACCGTCATTGCATCGCGGCGCGGACAGTCAAGTAGGTGTGCGCGCAGGGTTTTTGGGAGTTATGCAGAAAAACGAGCCGGTTGTTAGTTGTCATTAGTTGTTATTAGAGTTGAAGGAACAGAATGGTTCTAGTCAAAGCAAAGCGCGACGAGCTGCTCCGGCCGCTTTCTGCGGTCAGCGGCATCATTGAGCGACGCCACACGCTGCCGATCCTGTCGAATGTGCTGCTCGAACGGTCGGGCGGAAAGGTGTCGTTCCTTGCCACCGATATCGAGGTCGTAATCAAGGCGCTCGCCGACCTTGACCTCGGGCAGGAAGCACACGCGGTCACGGTCGGCGCGCGGAAACTGGTCGACATCCTGCGCGCGCTTCCCGACGACGCCGAGGTTACCCTGCAGATGCAGGACAAGCGCATGCTGGTCAAGGCAGGCAGGAGCCGCTTCGTCCTGCAGACTCTGCCAGCGGAGGATTTTCCCCGCCTCGCCAAGCCGGCGGGCGAGCCGGTGCGCTTTGCCGTGCCGCAGAAGGCGCTGAAGCGGTTGCTCGGATTGGTGCAGTACGCAATGGCGCAGCAGGACATTCGTTATTACCTGAACGGCCTGCTGGTGGTGGTCGATCAGGGTCAGCTTCGATTGGTCGCGACCGACGGACACCGCCTTGCCTACGCCGCGATGCCGCTCGGGGCAACGCTGCCCAGGCAGGAAGTGATCGTGCCGCGCAAGACGGTGCTGGAGCTCGCAAAACTGCTCGGCGACGGGGAGGACGAGGTCCGTGTGGAACTTTCTTCCAGCCAGGCCGCGTTCTCGTTCGGCTCGGTCGAGCTGATCTCCAAGCTCGTGGACGGAAAGTTTCCCGACTATACGCGGGTGATCCCGACCGGAAACCGGAAC
>Ga0070704_100001723_pt1 | contig 11932 bp, 9 predicted proteins | sample KBSK5252metaG_FD_65467 | JGI IMG/M metagenome (GOLD analysis project Ga0070704, IMG submission 65467) | Corn, switchgrass and miscanthus rhizosphere microbial communities from Kellogg Biological Station, Michigan, USA - KBS K5-25-2 metaG | ecosystem: Host-associated > Plants > Roots >... | reverse complement strand
CGTCGCACAGGATCGCCGTGATGGTCAGCGCGGCTATTGCATTCCATTGTCTAGCAGACGAAGCGTCTGGAATAATCCACGCGGGAACAAGGAGTAGCACGCCCGCTACCGTCGTGAAAACGGCGATCAAGGCGTACAGCCTTATGCGTGTTGCATGCTGACTAGCTGCAGGCATTTGCCGCTCTTATTTCCTCGCAAAGAGAATGGGAGGGACCCCGAAGCCGCCAGGCTACCAAGCCACTGCACCGTCGGCGAAAAACAACTTCGCGATCGCCGTGAACAGCAATGCGAGCAAGTTCAACATTGAGCGTCACCTCCTGACGACCTACGTAAAGGTTCCGTAGACCTGGAGTGGTACGCCTCGCTATGGCATACCCGACGCTCCGCTCGTCAACTGTTCGCTCTGCTCCGCTCTAGCTAGCGGTGACCGGGGCCCCCATGATCGAAAAAGTTCTCTATGGCTCAACCCGCGGGCTAAAAGCCCGCGAGTGCATTCCCGACTTACGCTGCCTGCCGCTCCTCCAACGCGCGACGGATCGCCTCGTGCACCACCGGCATCCCGTCGGCCTTGTTCACGATGTTCCGCACGCCCACCCGCCGCAGCGCCGCCTCCGCCTCCATCGGCATCCCGCCCGTTACCACCATCACCTCGGCGGTCAACCGCCGCGACGGATCGAGCAACCGCTCCACCACCTGCACCGCGTTGAGATCGGGCAACGAGTAGTCGAGCACGACTAGATCGGGATGCGTACGGCCGATCTCGAGCAGGCCATCCATCCCCGTCGTCGCTTCGACCACCTCTATCTCCGGCGCCTCACGCGCCAGCCATTTCACCAAGGCCTTGAGATAGCTCGGATCGTCCTCCACAACCACCACCACGTCGCGCTCCCGCGCCGGCGTCAGCTCCGAAGGCACCGCCATCCCGTGCGACTGCAGAAACTCGGCGAGATCCGCCGACGCAACCCGGCGCCGGCCCGTGGGCGTCTTGTGGCCCTTGAGATGCCCCTGGTCGATCCAGCTCGCAACGGTCGCGGGCGTGACCTGTAGGACGCGCGCAACACGCTGGGTGCCCCAATAACGCTTGGTCTTGGTCGGACTCATCGGAACACGAAATACCATCAAAACCGATAATGCGCTAGCCCCTGGGATTCCTCCCAAGAGGCGCAAAGCCACGAGCAACAACGATTTTGAGAGGGTGTTGCTAAAGCGCTACACTAGAGGGGTTTACGGGACCTACCGTCTCGCATCTACCCACCGATTCGTCGCGTCGAGCACAGCGAGGACGGCGCTCCGCTCGGCCGATTCGCGGATTTCGCACGTTCCCACCAGCAACTGCGCCTCCCGCCCGCCGAGCCCGTGCACCGCCACCATGACGAACTTGCGGTCGAACGCATCGATCATCGACGCGCCCTCGAGGGCGATCGAATTGTCCGGGATCAGCTCATCGAGGCAGGCGGCCGCGGCGCGGGCCGCCGCCTCGACGCGGTTGCGCACCGTGTCGGTCCCCAGCTCCTCGGCCGAGGCCTCCCGCTCGCCGAACGCGAGCTTCACCCGCACCAAGATGCGCTGCGGGCGGTCCGACGGCCGCACTTCCATCCCACGGAACACCACGACGCGTTTCTTGGCGCGCTCGGTGATCGCTTCGTTGTGCAACGCTTCGATCGGCCGCACGTCCGCGGTCTGCGCCACGCTGATCTTGCGATGATCGATCTTGAAGCCGAGCTGCGCCATCAGCGCCGACTCGATGTTGCGCACGACTTGCTTGGGCTGGATGTCGCTGCGGGTGAGCACGTGCACCTCGCTCACCTCGCCCAACGGCGTGACGACCACGCGGGCCGACAGCACGCCGGTCAGCGCGGTGATCAGGTTCTCGACCCGTTTGATCCCCCAGGGATCGGGGTTCTGGACCGGCGTCAAGGGAATCGGATCCTGTTCCGGATTCGCTGGCGTCACGTTCATCATTCTCCCGTCGCAACCTGGTTCCGGCCGCCGGCCTTCGCGCGATACAGCGCGCGGTCCGCAGCGACCAGCACGTCTTCGTCTTCCCGGTCGGGCCGGTACTCGGCCACCCCGATGCTCGCGGTCACGAGCCCCTCCGGATAGCCGAGCGGCGTGCCGATCGCCTCGACCGCCGCCCGCACCTTCTCCGCCACGCCCCGCGCCCCGTCCTGCCCCGTGCCCACCAGCACCAGCACAAACTCGTCGCCGCCGTAGCGGCCCGCCAGGTCGGTGGTGCGGATGTGCTGCCCGCACTGGTGCGCCGCGCGCTTCAGGACCTCGTTCCCCGCTTCGTGCCCGAACTTGTCGTTCACCTGCTTGAAGTTGTCGAGGTCCATGAAAAGTACCGCAAATCGCTCCCCCGTGCGCCGCGCCCGTGCCACTTCCGTGGCCAGTCTATCGCGCAGCACCCGGAACGACGCCAGCCCCGTCAGCGCATCGACGGCGGCCGCCTGATGCGCCGCCGCCGCCTCGCGCTTCAGATACGGCGGGCACGACTTGAGCGTCGTCCGCCCGTGCACCGCCGCCACCGCGAACTGCTGACACGTGGCGTACCCGCACGCCCCGCAATCCCACGGCCGGCCGTTCGGCGCGAGACCGATCTGCTCGAGGACGTCGTCCACCTCCTCGGCCACCGGCGCGTGACCGTTGCCGTGCACCGCGAAGACCGCGCCCACGGAGATGGCCACCCCCTCGGCCAGCACCGACCCGGCGGCCCGCGGCGGCTCGGTGGCGCCCACGATCTCGCGACGCCGGAACAGCTGGTCCTTGGGACCGAGCAGCGGATGGTCGAGACACCCCTCGCACGGCAGGATGTCCACGAAACCCAGATCGATCCGGTCGGTGCCGACCGCCCGGGCGATCGCCTCGAGCTGGCCCAACCCGCGCACCTTGCGGAAGCGGCGGCTCGACTGCCGTTCCTCCTTCAGCAGCTCGAGCGGTAAGCCCCCCGCCGTGCTCCAGAAACGCCGTCGCTCCTCGGGAATGCGGCTAAAGTAGAGCGGCTGATCCTCGACGCTCACCCCGCGCTTCTGCAGCACGTACTCCAGCTCCGCGAACGTGATCGCCGCCTCCACGTCCGGTCCCCCCTCGGTGAGGCACACCCCCGCATACACGACCGGCGTCTTTGCCCCGTATAGCGCCTTCAAGTAGCGCGCCTCGGCGGCGATCGGCGTCGCCACCGGAGCGAGGTAGGGCACCAGCTCGGGGTACTGCGTGCGCACCGTTTCGACCACGACCGGGCAGGTGCTGCGGATGATCGTGCCCCAGCCCTCGTCGGCCAGCAGCTCCCGGTACTGCCTGGCCACCAGCTCGTCACCCAGCACGCCGCGGTGCACGGCACGGTAACCGGCTGCGTAGCAGGCGTTTACCACCTGCTCCGGCGTGGCGGGGTAGAAGTGCGCTGCAGATTCCACGCTGAGAATCAGGACGGCCTCGCCGCCCTTGGCCAGCGCCAGGGCGCGGGTCTGATCGCCGATCGCGAAGATGGCGTCGTGAGGACAGGCGGGAAGGCACAGCCCGCAGCGCGTACACGCCTCGTCGACGATCGAGACGCGCTGCTCATCTACCGCGACCGCGTCGGCGGGGCAGACCCGGACGCAGGCGAGGCATGTGACGCATTTGTCCGGATCGATCCTAAAGTCCACGAACGCACCGGCCGGACACGAGGGGCTCTGGGAAGGGCCCCGCTAAGATGTGACCCGGTCCACGCACCGTCAAGCGAGCTGGTATTCCTTCAACTTGCGATACAGGGTGCGCTCGCCGATGCCGAGCACGTCGGCGGCTTTGCGCCGGTTGCCGCGCGTTTCCTTGAGTGCCGCTTCGATGGCGGCGCGCTCGACGTCGGCCATCGTCATGCCGGCGCGGTAGATGACGGGCCCCTCGGGCACCGGCTCGGGATCCAGCGGGTCTCTCGCGCCGCTTCCAACCAACGCGCCCTGTGCTCCACCCCCGACTTCGATCACCTCGACGCGCTGTGCCGGCCGCTCTTCGACGCGACGCCGCAGCTCCTCGATCTGGAGCTTCAGCTCGACCAGGCTACGCAGAATGAACTGCACTTCCTGGCCCGCCACGTCGCGACCGACGGTGGGGACGCGCATCGGCAGGCCTCGACTACGCTCGCGGATGTCGCGCGGGATGTCGGCGGCGCGGATCTCCCCCTCGGGCGCCAGCACGACCATCGACTCGATGAGGTTGCGCAGCTGGCGCACGTTGCCGGGCCAGTCGGCCTCGACGAGGATCTGGAGCGCCTCGGGCGTGATGCCCCTGAACGGACGATCCTGCCGTGAGTGCGTCGCCGCGAATTCGGCAATGAAGCGCCGCACCAGCAGCGGGATGTCGCTGCGCCGCTCGCGCAGCGGCGGCAGGTAGATCGCCAGGACGTTCAACCGATAGAACAGGTCGTCGCGGAACTGCCCCAGCGCCACCGCGTCCTTAAGCGAGCGGTTGGTCGCGGCGATCACGCGCACGTCCACCTTGATCGGCTGGATGCCGCCCACCCGAAAGAAGGTGCGGTCCTCGAGCACGCGCAGCAGCTTCACCTGCGTCGCGGGGGGGCACTCGCCCACCTCGTCGAGGAAGATCGTGCCGCCGTCGGACAGCTCGAACCGCCCGAGGCGCCGCTCCGCCGCGCCGGTGAAGGCGCCCTTCTCGTGTCCGAACAGCTCGCTCTCGAGCAGCGTCTCGGGGAGGGCCGCGCAGTTCACCGCGATGAACGGCTTGCCGCGCCGCGGCGACAGGTCGTGGATGCCTTTGGCGACCAGCTCCTTGCCGGTCCCCGACTCGCCCTCGACCAGCACGGTGGAGGTGACCGGCGCCATCTGCTCGATCTTTACCAGCACCTCTTGTATCGGCGCCGACTCGCCCAGGATGCCGGTACGCTGTTGCAGCTTGCGCCGGTCGATCAGCCGGCGCGTCGTGGTCACAACCTCGTTCGGATCGGCGGGCTTCGCGAGCCAGGCGGTGAGCCCCAGCTCGCGCGCCAAGTCCTTGGGGTCGGGCTCGGTGGCCTCGACCAGCCCGAGGGTCGAGATGGCGTGCTCGCGGGCCGAGGCGAGGAGCTGTTGCGCCGGCGTCTCGTGCAGGCCGCCGGTCAGGATGATGCAGTCGGGAGGGAGGTCGCGGCCCCGCACGGCCTGGCGCACGTCGTCGAACGACGAGACCATCGCCGTGTCGAACCCCGCCGCCTCGAGCCCCGCGTTGATGCGGACGGCGTGCTCCAAGTCGTCGGTGGTGACGAGGATGCGATCAGCCATCTGAGGGCGTGGGGCGTGGGGCGTGGGACGTATTCGCCCCGGTTACCAAGTCGACCGCATGTTCGAGCAACGCCTCGAGCACTCCCAATCCGTCCTTCACACCACTCGTCGATCCCGGGAGGTTCACGATGAGAGTCTTGCCGCGCGTCCCGGCGCGGCCGCGGGAGAGCCAGGCGCGGGGGAACTTGGGCCCTGAGGCGGCACGAAGAGCTTCCGCGATCCCGGGGGCTTCGCGTTCGAGGATCGCGGCGGTGGCCTCGGGGGTCACGTCGCGGTGGGTCAGACCGGTGCCGCCCGTCGTCAGCACGACGTCCACCTCTCCCGAATCGGCCCAGCGGGCCAGCTTGCCGGCGATGCGGTCGGTTTCATCGGCCACCGCGCTGCGCACGACCACCTCGTAGCCGCGCTCGGCGGCCCACGCGAGGATCGCGTCGCCGGACGTGTCAGCCCGCTGTCCGACGGCACCCAAATCCGAGATCGTCAGGATGCCGATGCGCACACTATTTCTTGGTGCGATGGGGCACGAACGGCAGCTTGACGACCTCCGCCGGAACTCGTTTACCTCGAATGTCGATCTCGAACTTCGTTCCCGGTTTCGTCTGGTCGACCGGCAAATACGTCGTGCCGATCGCGACGTTGGCGCTGGGGGTCACGGTGCCGCTCCTCACCACGTCGACCTGGCGGCCGTCCAGGTACACCGGGTAGCCGTGGCGCGCGACGGCTTTCGGCTCGAGCACCTTGAACCCGACGAGCCGCCGCTTGACGCCCTCGAGCTTTTGTTTCTTGAGGGCCTCGAGTCCCGTGAACGGGGCGCCCTTATCGAGCTTCACGATGAAGTTGAGGCCCGCTTCGTACGGCGTGATGGTGTCGTCGATGTCGTTGCCGTACAGCGGCAGCCCCGCCTCGAGGCGCAGCGTGTCGCGCGCGCCGAGGCCGCACGGTTCCCCGCGCCCGGCCCCCACGAGGGAATGCCACAGCGTCTCGGCATCCTCGGCTCGGGCATACACCTCGAAGCCGTCCTCGCCGGTGTAGCCGGTGCGCGAGAGGAAGCACTGCACCCCTGCCACCTTGCCTTGCGCGAATTCGTAGTACGGGATCATGGCCACGGCCATCTGTGTGAGGGGCGCGAGCAGCGCTTCGGCCTTGGGCCCCTGCACGGCGATCAGCGCCGTCTCGTCGGAGATGTCGCGCAGCCGCACGTTCACGCCGCCCTTCTGGTCCACGATCGTGTCCCAGTCCTTCGTCAGGTTGGCGGCGTTGACGACGAGCATCAGCTTGTCCTCGAAGCGATACACCAGGCAATCGTCCACGAACGTGCCGTCTTTGGTGAGGATCGCGGAGTACTGTGCCTGGCCGGGCTTCAGTGCGCCGACGTCGTTGCAGGTGATACGCTGCACGAAGGCGTTGCGGTCGGGTCCGGTGATCTCGAACTCGCCCATGTGCGACACGTCGAACACGCCCACGCCCTCGCGCACCGCCTTGTGCTCGGCGGTGATGCCGGCGGGATAGGTGACGGGCATATCGAATCCGGCGTACTCGACCATCTTGGCGCCGAGCTCCACGTGCATCTGGTACAACGGGGTGCGTTTCAAGGTCATGATCCCATGAGAGTGGCAAGCAAGGCTTTCTGGACATGGAGCCGGTTTTCCGCTTCGTCCCATACGCGCGACTGCGGCCCATCGATTACTTCAGCTGCGACTTCTTCACCCCGGTGCGCCGGGAGGCAGTGCAAAAAGATGGCCTTGGGTGCCGCGAGCTTCATGAGCTCCGCGTCCACGGTGTAGCCCTTGAAGGCGTTGCGCCGAGCATCGGCTTCGCCCTCCTGCCCCATCGAGGCCCAAACGTCCGTGTTCACGACGTGGGCCCCCTCCACCGCCTCTTCCGGCACCTCGGTCACCGTGATGTCGGCGTGCTTCTGGGCCGCTTCGAACTTGGCGCGGTTCGGCTCGAAGCCTTCGGGACAGGCCAGCCGCAGCTCGAAGCCGAGGACTTGGGCGGCCTCGAGCCAAGCGTTGGCCATGTTATTCCCATCCCCGATCCAGGCAATGCGCTTCCCCTCCCAGCCGCCCAGGTGCTCTTTGATGGTGAAGACATCCGCCAGCACCTGGCACGGATGGGTTAGGTCGGTGAGGCCGTTGATCACCGGGATCGTAGCGTGGCGCGCCAGATCCTCCACCTCAATGTGGTCGAATGTGCGGATCATGATCCCGTCCACGTAGCGCGACAGCACGCGGGCGGTATCGGGGATCGGCTCGCCGCGGCCGATCTGGATGTCCCGGCTGGAGAGGAACAGGGCCTGGCCCCCCAGCTGATAGGCCCCAACCTCGAAGGAGACCCGCGTCCGGGTGGACGACTTGGCGAAGATCATCGCCAGGGTCTTCCCGGAGAGGGGGGTATCCCGGTAGGTCCTGGACTTCATCTTGGTCGCCAGGTCGAAAAGCCGCTGGATCTCGTCCCGTTTGAAGTCGGTGATGGCGAGAAAGTCGCGCTTGGCCATGGCTCCCTTTGGGGGGATTCTACCTACAGGATATAGCGCCGCAAGTCTTCATCATCCACGATCTTCGACAGCCGCTCGCGCACGGCCTCGGCGTCGAAGACGATGTGCTTGGTGGGATAATCGGGCAGCTCGAACAGCACTTCCTCCAGCAGAGTAGTCAGCACGGTGTGCAGCCGCCGCGCGCCGATGTTCTCCATGCGCTCGTTCACCTTGGCCGCGATGCGCGCGACCTCCTTCACCCCGTCGGGCGTGAACTCGAGGGTCGCGCCCTCGGCGGCGCACAACGCGGCGTATTGCTTGGTCAGGGCGTTCTCGGGCTCCGTCATGATACGGACGAAGTCTTCCTCCGTCAGCGGCGACAGCTCGACGCGGATCGGGAAGCGACCCTGCAATTCGGGGATCAGGTCCGAAGGCTTCGAGACGTGGAACGCCCCCGCCGCGATGAATAGCACGTGGTCGGTGCGCACGAAGCCGTAGCGCGTCTGCACCGTCGAGCCCTCGACGATCGGCAACAGGTCGCGCTGCACGCCCTCGCGCGACACGTCGGGACCGACGGTCCCGCGCTCGCCCGCGATCTTGTCGATCTCGTCGATGAAGATGATGCCGTGGTTCTCGACCCGGTCGAGCGCCTCGTTGATCACGTCGTCCATGTCGACGAGTTTCTTCAGCTCCTCGTCGATCAGGATGCGCCGCGCTTCGTGCAGGTGCACCACGCGCCGCTTCTTTTTCTTCGGCAGCATCTCCTGCAGCATCTCGGTGAAGTTGACGTCCGTCCCTTCCATCCCTTGGGGCGGCTGCATCATCTCGAGACCGGGGAAGCTCTGCTGCTGCACCTCGACCTCCACCTCCCGCTCCTCCAGCTCCCCGTCCTTCAGCTGCTTGCGCAGCTTCTCGCGCGTGCGGCGGCGGCGTTCCGTCCCCTCGGCGTCGGCCTCGGGCACTTTGGGCGTGACATCGCCCTTGGAGGAGACAACGAATAACGGCCTGGCAGCGACGCCCTCAGAACCTCCCAAACCTCCAGCACCTCCAGAACCTGCTTGTGAAGGTTGCGGAGGTTGTGGAGGTTGTGGCACAGGAGGCAGCAGCAAGTCGAGCAGCCGCTCCTCGGCGCGCAGCTCGGCCTGCGGGTACACATCTTCCTCCCGCTCGGTGCGCACCATGTTGATCGCGACGTCCACCAGCTCGCGGATCATCGATTCGACGTCGCGGCCGACGTACCCCACCTCGGTGAACTTCGACGCCTCGACCTTGACGAACGGCGCCCCGGCGAGCCGCGCCAGGCGGCGCGCGATCTCCGTTTTGCCCACCCCGGTGGGGCCGATCATGATGATGTTGTTGGGCAGAATCTCGTCCCGGATCTCCTCGGGCGCCTGGCCGCGGCGCCAGCGGTTCCGTACCGCGATGGCGACCGCCTTCTTGGCGGGATTCTGCCCCACGATGTAGCGATCCAGCTCCGCCACGATCTTGCGCGGCGGCAGCTCCTCGAGCCACGGCAGCGCGTCGGCCGGAGGGGTGACCGCCGGTGTGTCTGGAGTTGGAGGTGTGCGTTTCGGTTCAGTCATCGTTACAGCTCGAGCACCGTGATGTGTGTGTTCGTATAGATGCAAATGTCGGCCGCGATCTCGAGAGAGCGCTGCACGACGTCTTTGGCCGTGAGACTCGTCGCGCCCAACAACGCCCGGGCCGAGGCGAGCGCGTAGGGGCCGCCGGAACCGATCGACAGGATGCCGTCGTCGGGCTCGATCAGCTCACCCGATCCGGAGATGACGTAGCCATGCGTGGCGTCGGCCACGACGAGCAGCGCCTCGAGGCGCCGCAGCACGCGGTCGGAACGCCAGTCTTTGGCCAGCTCGACGGCAGCACGAGCGAGATTCCCCGGATAACGTTCGAGCTTCTCCTCGAGTTTCTCCATCAGGGTGATGCCGTCCGCCGCGGCGCCGGCGAACCCCGCCAGCATCTTGCCGCCCTTGATCACGCGGACCTTGTTGGCATTGGCTTTCATCACGGTCTCACCGACCGTGACCTGGCCGTCGCCGCCCATCGCCACTTTGCCGTCTTTGCGGACGCAGAGGATCGTCGTGCTGCGAATGTTCGATGGCATCATGCCCTTGGATGCGCCTGGTGATAGACCTTCTTGAGCCGTTCTACCGAGGTATGAGTATACACTTGCGTGGTAGAGAGCGACGCGTGGCCCAGCAGCTCCTGGACCGCCCGCAGGTCGGCTCCGGCATCAAGTAGATGCGTGGCAAACGAATGGCGCAGCGCGTGGACGTGCAGGTCCCGGCCGCGGGCGAGCGTTCCAAACAGCCCCTTCATCGCTAACTGAACGCCGCGCCCGGTAATTCGTTTCCCGCGTTGGTTCACGAACACCGGCCGGACCGTCGCCCCCAGCGCGGAGAGGAGAGCGTCGCGGTGCCGGAAGTAACGTCGCAGCGCGGCCGTGGCGTGCGAGCCCACAGGCACGATCCGCTCCTTCTTGCCTTTGCCGCGCAGCTTCACCTGGTCGGACACGAGGTCCACGTCGTGATCGTTCAGGCCGGCGAGTTCCGACAGTCTCATTCCAGTCGAGTAGAACAGCTCCAGCATCGCCAGGTCGCGCGCCTCGCGGAAGCCACCCGCCTCCGCCCGCGCCTCCGCCTCCGCGAACAGCATCTCGATTTCGGCGCGTTCGAGGTGGACCGGGAGGGTGCGATCGAGTTTGGGCGTGCGCGTCGCGCGCGCGGGATTAACGTCGAGCCCTTGCGTGATGTTGAGAAACCGATAGAAGGTGCGCAGCGCCGAGAGGGCGCGCGCGATCGACCGCTTGGCGAGGCCCCGCTGCTGGAGCGCGCCGAGATACCCCCGCACCGCCAGGCGGTCCACACCTGCCCACGTCCAGGGCCCCCCGTAAAAGCGCTCGCAGAACGCCGCGAACTCGCCCACGTCGTGCGCGTAGGCTTTAACGGTGTGCGGCGAGTCGTTCCGTTCTTTCGAAAGGAAGGCGACGAACGCGTCGATCTCAGAGGGGAGTAGGGATGCGCTCACGGTATTCCCGCCCTGAAGGGCGGGCTCGGCGCCTCGGTGTCCTTAAGGACAACATCCCGCCGAGCCCGGGCTTCAGCCCGGGAACATCCGATCGTCGTCGCGAACTTCTCCATCTCCCCCATCGCCCGTTCTACGAGCTTCTCCTTCCGCTTCATTTTGTCCTTCACCGGCGTCTCCAGCGGCTCGACGAGCCCGAAGTTGGCGTTCATCGGCTGGAAGTGCGCCGGCTCGGCTTCCCGCAGGTAGCGATACAGGGCGCCCAGCATCGTGGTGGGCGGGGGCACGAGCGGCTCCTCGCCCTCGAGCAGGCGCGCCAGGTTGATCCCCGCCAGGAGCCCCGTCGCGGCCGACTCGGTGTACCCCTCGACGCCGGTCAGCTGGCCCGCGAACAGCAGGCGCGCATCGTCCCTTGCCGAGAGGTGCGGCGTCAGCACCTGGGGCGCATTGAGGTAGGAGTTCCGGTGAATGCTGCCGAACCGCAGGAACTCCGCTCGCTCGAGCCCGGGGATCGTTCGGAAGATGCGCTGCTGGTCGGGAATCTTGAGCCGCGTCTGGAAGCCGACGAGGTTCCACATCTGCGCGGCGCGGTCTTCCTGTCTCAACTGGATCACGGCGTACGGCTGACCCCGGGCGCCAGCCCGGGGATCAGGGAGCCCAAAGGGCTTCATCGGCCCATGCCTGAGCGTCTCCACCCCCCGCGCCGCCATCTCCTCGATCGGCAGACACCCTTCGAAGTACGCCGCCTTGTCGAAGTCGTGGCCGGGGACGTACTGCTCGCCGGCAATCAGGGCCGCCACGAACGTCTCATACTGCTCGTGCGTGAGCGGCGCGTTCCAGTAGTCGTCCCCTTCGCCCTTGCCGTAGCGCGACGCGCGAAACAGGTGGCTCTGGTCGAGCGACTCGGCGGCGACGATGGGCGCGATGGCGTCGAAAAAGGCCAGCGATTCGGCGGTTAGGCGGTTAGCAATTGCCGTTGCGAGCGCATCTGACGTCAGCGGGCCAGTCGCGATGATCGCGGGCGATGCCGGCAATGCGGTTGCCTCGCCGCGCACCACGGTGATGTTGGGATGCGCCAGCACGCGACGCTGCACGCCCGCCGCGAAGACAACGCGGTCCACGGCGAGTGCCGTGCCGCCCGGGACGCGCGCCTCGTCGGCAG
>Ga0070704_100001719_pt1 | contig 11939 bp, 11 predicted proteins | sample KBSK5252metaG_FD_65467 | JGI IMG/M metagenome (GOLD analysis project Ga0070704, IMG submission 65467) | Corn, switchgrass and miscanthus rhizosphere microbial communities from Kellogg Biological Station, Michigan, USA - KBS K5-25-2 metaG | ecosystem: Host-associated > Plants > Roots >... | reverse complement strand
CCCGGTCGGAACCGCGATCAGCATCGTCGAGAGCGCGAAGAACGAATCGGCGAAGGGGCCCATCCCGGTCGAGAACATGTGGTGGCTCCACACGCCGAATCCGAGGAAGGCGATGAACGCCCCCGAGAACACCATCGCGGTGTAGCCGAAGAGCGGCTTCCGCGAAAAGACCGGGAGCACCTCCGAGACGATGCCGAACGCCGGCAGGATGAGGATGTAGACCTCGGGATGCCCGAAAATCCAGAACAGATGCTGCCAGAGCACCGGATCGCCGCCGCCTTCGGGCAGGAAGAAATGGGTCCCGAAATGCCGGTCCATCATCAGGAAGACCAGCGCGATGGTGATGACCGGGAAGGCGAGCAGGAGGAGGATCTGGGTGATGAAGCTCATCCAGGTGAACATCGGCATCCGGAGCATCTTCATCCCCGGCGCGCGCAGATTCACGATGGTGACGAAGAAGTTGATCGCCGCGGCGATCGACGCCACGCCCAGGATCTGCAGGCCAAGCACCCAGAAGTCGGTATTGATCCCGGGCGAATACTGGTTTTCCGTCAGGTTGGCGTAGCCGAACCAGCCGGTATTCGGTGCCGCGTTGATGAGCCAGCTGAAATTGATGAACAGGCCGCCCAGCAGAAAGACCCAGTAGCTGAAGGCGTTGAGCCGGGGAAAGGCGACGTCACGGGCCCCGATCTGGAGCGGGATGAAGTAATTGAAGAACATCGCCGACAGCGGCATGACCCCGAGGAAGATCATCGTCGTGCCATGCATCGTGAACAGCGCGTTGAACATCTCGGCGCTCACGAAGTGGTTGTCGGGCTTCATCAGCTGGATGCGCATGAAGAGCGCTTCCAGCCCGCCGATCAGGAAAAACAGGAACGCCGTCGCGCCATAGAGGATCCCGATCCGCTTGTGGTCGACGGTCGTGATCCAGCTCCAGATCCCCGTGGGCGCTTTCGCGTGGGTAGCCGGAGCGTGGTCGAGTACCGAGGTGGCCATGACTGTCCCCGTTTACTGGTGCGAGCGGAGGTACGCCACCAGCGTGGCGATCTCCGCATCCGTGAGCTTGCGCGGCAGCTTCATCAGCGTCCCCGACTTCACCGAGTCGGGATTGGAGAGCCACTTCGCCAGGTTCTCCGGAGTGTTGGGCAGGAATCCGGCGACGATGGTGCCCCGGCTTCCCACGTGGCTCAGGTTGGGGCCGGTCATCCGGACCACACCCGCCGTCGCCGCGCCCACCATGCTGTGGCAGCCGATGCATCCGGCACTGTTGAAGAGGGCGAGGCCGGCCTGCTGGAGCGAATCGGGCGCCGCCGGACGCGTCGTATCCGCGGGGACGGTGCTGTCCGCGGCGGCGATCCTGCCCCCATTGACGAGCGGCGATCCCACCCGCTGCGCCGCGATCCACGCGTCGAATTCTTCCTGCGTCTGGGACACCACCCGGAACATCATGCGCGCATGCTGCTCCCCGCAGAACTCGGCGCAGGCCCCGCTGAACGTGCCGGTCACTTCCGCCTTGAACCAGAGCGGATTGTGGCGGCCCGGGAAGACGTCCCGCTTGCCGGCAAACTGGGGGACCCAGAAGCTGTGCAGCACGTCGTAGGTCGTCATGCGCAGATTGACGGTCTTGCCGACCGGAACGTGCATCTCGTTGGCGGTGACCACGCCGAGCTCGGTGTAGCGGAACTCCCACCACCACTGGTGGCCGATCACTTCGATCTGCACCACGTCGCCGGTGGCGTAGTCGGAGGTCTTGAAGATCGTCTTGACGGTGGGAACGGCGATGGCCGCGAGAATGAACGCCGGAACGATCGTCCACGCCACCTCGAGCAGCGTGCTCCCGTGCGTCTGGCGCGGCTCCGGATCGTCCGGCCTGCCCCGGAATTTCAGGATGGCGTAGACCAGCACTCCCTCCACCAGCACGAACACGATCAGGGCCCAGAACACGGTCGTGCGGAACAGACCGTCCACCAGATGGGCAAAATCGCCGCGGGGGTGGAGGGTGGTCTGGGGGTAGTTCTCGGCGCAGCCGAGGAGGAGCAGGAGGCAGACGGCGGGAACGTGCCGCGCCAGGCGCCGGAGTGTGCCGGTGCTCGTCTCCATCAGAGTGGAATCCCGGTGATTGGGGAAAGCGGTAGCACGATTGGGCGCAAAGCTAGCTGTCCCACACGGTTAGGTCAACAGGCAAAGAGTGGTCAGTGGTCAGGGGCCAGGGCTCAGCGGCCGGTCTCCTCGCCAGCCATCCGGGACTCTCGACCACTGACCACTGACCCCTGACTACTGACCCCTGACTACTGGCCCCTCTTTCCCGCCATCAACTTCTCGATCTCGGCCACGGTCTTCGGCGCGCCCTTGCTGAGAATCACCGGCCCTGCGGCGGTCACGAGCACGTCATCCTCGATGCGGACGCCGAGCGCCTCATCGGGGATGTAGATGCCGGGCTCCACAGTGAACGCCATTCCCACGGCCAGTGGAAGGGCGCCACCAACGTCGTGGACATCCATCCCGATCCAGTGGGAGAGCCCATGGATGTAGTACTTCACACAGCCACCGGCGCCGCAAAGATCGCCGGAATGCTCGGTCATGTATCGCCGGGAAATCTGATCGAGCTGCCGGAGGGTGATTCCCGGACGCACCGAATCGATGGCCGCCTGTTGCGAGCCGAGCACCAGCTCGTAGATCGCCTTCTGGCGGGGCGTGAACTTTCCGCTGACAGGGATGGTGCGGGTGATGTCGGCGGTTTGATACCCGAACTCCGCTGCCATGTCCATGACGATGAGGTCGCCCGCCTCGGTTTTCCGGCGGTTGGCGTCGTAATGGAGCACCGTACTGTTGATTCCCGATCCCACGATGCTGGGATAGCCCAGCCGCTCGGCACCGAGCGAACGGAACGTCTGCTCCGCCACCGCTTCGATTTCGTATTCGAAGACCCCGGGCCGGGCGAACTTCATCGCGGCGACATGCCCCTCGGCGGAGAGCTCGACGGCACGGGTCAGCCGGCGGATTTCGTCGCCATCCTTGACGGCGCGGAGCGGCGCCAGAGCGGGAAGCAGATCCTGCGTCGCGATCCGCTGGGTATCGAGCGCCAGGGTCCGGATGAACTGCGGCCCACTGTCCCACGAGGTGCGACGGAACCAGAGCGTGGGCGAGCGATTCCCGCCTCGAAAGAGAATGCTCCTGAGCAGCACTTCGACCGAGTCGGCCGAGTGAATGTTCTCGACGGGAATTCCGGTGGCCGCCGCCGCCTCGGGGCCGGGGCCCAGTTTCGGACCGGTCCACCGCTCCCGCGACGGGTTCCTGGGAGGGAGGAAGAGGTACGACTCGCCCCGGCCCGAATCGGACGCGGCGACGACGATCCAGGAGTCCCGTGACTCGAGTCCGGTCAAATAGAAAAAGTCATTGTCCTGGCGGAAGGTGTCCTGCGGATACTTGGACTCGGGCGGGTCCGCTGACAGCTCTGAGGCGCCGCGGATGATCGCCACCCCTGATTTGATCCGGGCGATGAGCGCTTCGCGGCGAGCCACGAGATTCGCGACCGGCACCGCTCCGGCGGGCGAGCCCGCCTGAGCTGCGAGCGTGGCGGGTGCACCGACCACCAGCGTGAGCAGAAATTGATGAAGCTGCTTTGACACATGACCTCCAAGCAGGACAATGAAAACTAGTCTATTCAATACGCAACTCAGGCCCGTCCCGTTCCGGCTCCCCGATTCTTCTCCTTTCTTCCCCATTCTTCCCCCGTACGATATCTTTCCGGAGACGAAGTCCCCCTTCTGCCCGGCGCGTCCCCTCGCCGGGCGACTCATTTTTATTGCGGCAGACGGTCATGATCCAGGCGATGCGGGAGAAGTTGGGGAAGGAGATCGAGGAGCTGAGCCGCGAGCTCACGGTGACGCTTCCCCAGGCCATCGCTACCGCCGTGGCCATGGGGGATCTCCGCGAGAATTCCGAATACAAGGCGGCGCTGGAGCGGCAGCAATTGGTGCAGGCGCGGCTCGGCCAGCTGCACCTTCGCCTTTCCCAGCTTTCTCAGCTTGCCGACACCGAAGCTCCGAGGGGCCGGGTCGGATTGGGTTCGATCGTGAGCGTGGAAGACGTGACGACCGGCGACGCCGAAGAGTTCACGCTGGTGCTGGCCGAGATGATGGACATCGACGCGGGACATATCTCGCTTGCTTCGCCGCTGGGTCAGGCGCTCAAGGACCGGAAGCCGGGCGAGGAAGTCAGCCTGCGCCTCCCGACGATGACCCGGAAGCTCCGCGTGATCAAGGTCGTCACCATCCACGACCAGGGTTGAGTCCATGGAATTCCCCTCCAAGAAGCTCCTCGTCGCCGGGGACCGCGTGCTGATCAAACCGGAAGAGGGCGAAGAGCGCACCAAGGTCGGGCTCTACCTCCCCGCCACGGCGGTGGAGACGCAGCAGGTTCAGGAGGGACTGATCGTGGCGACGGGCCCGGGCGATCCCCTCGCCGACGTCTCGGCGTTCGACGAAGAGCCGTGGCGCGTCGGGGAGAAAACCCCAAAATTCCGGCCGATGCAGGCGCGGGTCGGCGACCATGCCATTTTCTTCCGGAAGGCCGCAGTGGAAATCAGCTTCGAGGACAACCGGTATCTGGTGGTGCCGCAGGCGGCGATCCTGGTGTTGGTGCGTGATGAGAGCTAGGGGTCAGGGGTCAGTGATCAGAGGTCAGGGGGAAGCATTCGTGCGAGGGATCCCGCTCCTGGCGTTCCTCCTCGCGGCGCCCCTCGCAGGTCAGGAGACGGGCACACCGCCACAAGGCAGTTCCCCGGCATCCAGTACCCAGCCCCCAGCATCCAGCTATACGCCCCACCGCGTCTACGACACCCGGAACAAGAAATTCATCGAATTCGAGACCCTTGCATCGCGCCTGGCCGCCGCGGATATCGTCTTCATCGGCGAACAGCACGACGATCCGGCGACCCACCGGATGGAGTTGGCCATTCTCGAGGGGATGGCCCGTCGCCGTGATTCGGTGGTACTGGCTCTCGAGATGTGGGAGCGTGACGTGCAGCCGCTGCTCGACCGGTATCTCGCCGGATCGGCGACCGAGGACGAGCTCTTGAAGGACGGCAGACCGTGGAAGAACTACGTCGCCGATTACCGGCCCCTGGTCGAGCTCGCCCGGGCCCGGTCCTGGCCCGTCGTCGCCAGTAACTCGCCCCGGCCTCTCGCCTCGCTGGTCTCCCGCGGGGGGCTGGCGGCGCTCGACACCCTGGCGCCGGGAGTGCGCGCCCAGGTCGCCGAAGCCGTCTCCTGCCCCGAGGATGCTTACTTCGAGAAGTTCAAGGCCGTGATGGGCGATATGTCCAGTCACCTGCCGGCGGGCGTGACTCCCGACTCGGCGGCCGCCCGCCTCATGCGCGTCTACTATGCGCAATGCGTCAAGGACGAAACGATGGGCGAGTCGGTGGCGCGTGCCTGGGCGCCCGGCCGGCTCGTCATCCACTACAACGGTGCATTCCACAGCGATTTCAAATTGGGCACCGCGGAGCGAGCCCGCGAACGCGCTTCCGGAGCCGAAGTCATCGTCGTTACCGCCCTGCCCGTCACCGATCTCGACCGGCTCGATCCTTCCAAGGGAGAGCGGAAACGGGCGGACTACCTTCTGTATGTCCTCGCCCCCGTCAAGGCCGACAGCGCGAGTCGCTGACGCCGCCGATTCACTTCCACTCCCACGGCCGAGAGCGCTCTTCGCGCGCGCGCTCCGGCTTCGATGTCCGGTCTGCGGCGGCGGCCCCGTGCTGCTGAGCTGGTTTACCCTCGCAGCCTCCTGTCCCAATTGCGGGCTCCACATGGACCGGGATGAGCCGGGGTACTGGATCGGGAGCTATACGGTGAACCTGTTCGTGACGGAAGCAATCTTTGCCGCGGCGTTCGTCGGAGGGATGCTGTTCACCTGGCCGGCGGTCCCCTGGACGGAGCTCGGCGTGGCATGCGCCGCGCTCGCGATCCTCACCCCGCTGGCGACTTTTCCGCATTCCAAACTGCTGTTCCTCGCGATTGACCTCGCGTTTCGGCCGCTGGATCCGGACGATTTGACGACGCCCCTCGAAAAGCGAATTGCGAAGAGCGAAGAGCGAAGCGGATAGCCCCTCTTCGCTCCTCGCGCCTCGCTACTCGCTAACGCGGGCTACGATGACGGTCACGTTATCCGAACCGCCCCCATCCAGCGCCGCGCGGACCAGCGCCGTGGCGGTGGCTTCCGCACCCTCGCCCCGGCCCAGGATCGCGGCGATCTGCTCGTCGGCCACATGCTTGGTCAGTCCGTCGGAGCAGAGCAGCAGCGTATCGCCCGGCGCCAGGTCCACCAGACCGATCCGGGGAAGCATTTCGGAGCCGCCCAGTGCGCTGGTGAGATTGGCACCGACGCCCGCTCGCGCTGCCTGATCCTCCGTCCAGGCGCCGGCATCCACCATGTATCGCCCCATCGTCTGATCGTCGGTGAGCTGACGGAGCCGGCCGCTATGGAGGTAATAGGCCCTGCTGTCACCGACGTGGACGATGTAGGCGCGGGAGCCGATCAGCGTCGCCATCGTGAGGGTCGTCGATGGCCCGTGGCCTCCCGCCCCCAGCTCCTCCTGAATCCGCTCGTGCGCCCGCTGCACCGCACCTTCGAGCTGGATCAGGAACTCGTTCTCCTTGTCGACGTCGGCGCTGTTGAAGCAACCCACCGTCTGGGAGATGTATTGCACCAGCGATTCGACCGCCGTGCCGCTCGCCAGCTCACCTCCCGGCCGTCCCCCCACGCCGTCCGCCACGATGAAGAGCCGCGCCGACGACCCGCGCATCCGGTCGAACGCCTCGCGGGACTCGATGCTCGTGTGTTCCAGCGCCACCGACTTGCTGAGGGTGGCGATGACGAAATGGTCCTCGTTGTTGCTGCGAACTCTTCCGACGTCGGTGAGTCCGAAGGAGTCCACCCCGGTGGCGGTTCCGGTCGTCATGACGGTTTCTCCCCGGCGGCGATCGCCTCGCGCGCGAGCCAGCTGAATGCCTGTTCCACGCCCTCGCCGGACTTCGCGCTGGTGCGGAGTGCGTGCCAGCCGACGTCGGCGAACTTCCGCTCGTCGCCCGCATCGAGCAGCCATTCCGAGGCGAGGTCGGCCTTGTTCAGGGCGACCGCGGACGGCACGTCTCCGATGGCGCTCCGGACGATGTCGCGGAGCTCGAAGATCTGCTGGCAGGTTTCTTTCCGGGTGCCGTCGACTACGTAGAGGATGGCGTGGCTCCCGCGGAGGTAGCTCACCGTGATGTCCTCCACGCCGTCCCGGCCGGCCAGATCCCAGAGCAGCAGCGTCGCATCGGTGCCGTCGAGCGAGACGGCCTTGCGGTCGATTTTCACGCCGACGGTGCTGTGGTATTTGGCCGAAAAGATCGAGTGCACGAACTGCTGCACCAGGCAGGTCTTTCCGACGCCGAACACCCCGACCATGCAGACTTTCTTTTGAATCACTGCCACCCCCCCGTGCGCTGGTTACCCAGCGGACTCAGCCGGACGACGAACGCGACGCTGCGATTGATCCGCGACAGGTCCGCGCCTTCGCGCGCCACCAGCGGACGCGAGGTTCCGACCCCGATACCGTCCAGCTCGTCGGGCGACATACCCAGCCCGATGAGCGCGGCACGCGCCGCCTCGACCCGTTGCCGGCTGAGCGCCTGATTCACTGCATCGGTTCCGGTCGAATCGGTTCTGCCGATCATCTCGAGACTGACCTGGTATCCGAGCTCCCGCGCCGCGAGCGCCAGCGGCCGGAAGGAGCCGGCGACTCCGGCGAGCATTCCGCGCGCCTCCTCGGCGAGCGCGGCGGAACCGGGGTCGAAGAGCACCAGGCGCTCCTCGGTATCGTTGCGGAGCGCGGCGAGCGCGGGAGGCAGCTCCGCATTCACCTTGGAAAGATCGACGCCCGCGACTCCGGGGGGCAGCGTCGTACGCGACAGCGCGCCTCCGACCCACGCGAGCGGCGCCGAGCCCGCGGCGATCACCGAGTCCTGCCGGAACGTGAGCGTCACGGTGGATGGCACCTCGAGCCACCGCCGGGCGCGCTCCACCACCAGCGACGGCTCGAGCGAGAGATACGGCTCCCAGCGCGCGTCGAGTCTGGTCGTGTCCGCGCTGATTCCCGCCAGCACCCGCACCGGATCCGCCGAGAGCGGGTCGCGCAGCCCGCGCACCTTCCATCGCCCACCCTCGCGTGTCGTCTCGATCAGCTCGATCCCCGGCTCGGCTTGCAGGCGAGCCATCGCCGCGGACCAGGCGCGGCGCGATCGCCAGGACAGGAACACCAGTGTCAGCACCACGAGCGTCGCGGGAATCGCCCAGCGCATCCATGCGCCGCGGGGACGCGAGACCTGTCCCCGATCGGTACTCAGCACCGTCTCGAGACAGTCCTCGAGCAGAGGGTGGACGGCGGCGAACCGGCTCGGATCGCCGGTGAAGTCGGCAAACGCGCCGGCCCAGTGCAGGTGGATGTTCTCCAGGGTGTCCTGCAGCCGGGGAAGGAGCGTGGCGGGGGGCTGGCCCCTGACCACCGCGGCGATCACCGCCTGCGGCCCCGGCTCGACGATCACCGTCAGCTCGCCCACGCTGAAGCTCCGGAGCCCGCCGCTCTCCCGTTCCTGGAAGGAATCCGCCACGAAATCCTGAATGGCGGTGAGCATCCCGGAGATGAGGTCGCCATCCGCCACTTTGAGATCGGCGGGTGCCGCGTGCCCGAGGAGGAGTCCGGTCTCCGCATGAATGAGGAAGACCTGCTCGACCCGGTAGATCAGGGCATGCCGCAGCACGATCTGCGCATAGGGGACGCCGGTCCGCCACCCCTCGATGCGCCAGCGGAGTCCGCGCAGGGAGAGACTGCTCTCCATCGCATGATTGATGGAGCTCACCAATCCCGCCATCGCTTCGGCAATCGCCTTGCGAATGGCAGGGCCGAGCACCGGGAAGATGGCGGTGGCGATCTGCTTGGGATTGCGGCGGACCGATTCGCTGATGGCGTTTTCGACGGTGGGGGCGAGGGCCCTGGCGAGCTTCTGATCGCGGCCGGCGCGGAGAGCGATGGCTTCCGGCAGATGCTCCGCCAGCTCCTCCGGGGAAAGTCCCAGCGCATCGATGCGGCGCTGCAGCTCCTCGAGCTGGCGCAGCTCGCCGCCCAGAAGCAGCTTGCGGAGCTCCGCGAACTCCTCCGAGGCCGGGTCGTACTCTCCGCTCAGGCCCAGGTACTCGGCTGGAGGCGGGCGATCCTCGAACGCGCTCATCAACGCGGCGCGGTCTTCCCTGTTCCCTTGGCCTCCGCCGCGAGCCGCGACGCCATGTCGCCGAACATTCCGGCCAGCGCGCTGATGCCGAGCTTTTCGGCGCGGAGCTCCTGCGCGGATCGGGTGAGCTCGCTGGACAGGCGATCGGAGACGCGGGCGATCTCGGCGGCCACCGCTTTGGAGTGCTGCAGGATGCCTTCGCGCAGATCGGCGTCGGCCATCCCCGAGGTCTCCTCCAGCTTCACGTGCCGTTTCTCGAGGCCCTTCAGCGCTTCCCTGATGTCGGCGGAGAGGCCCTTGAGCTCCTCGGTGCGCCGGGTTCGCTCCGCGGCGAGGCGCTCGACGAGGGCCTGCACCTCTTTCTGAACCAGGGCATCGAGCGCGCCGAGCTGTTTGGTGAAATCGGTCCGGAGAGTTTCCTGGCCGCGGAGCAGGCGTGCTTCGAGTCCCTGCAACCGGGTTTCGACGGCTCGCATCTGCCCGCCGAAGAGAATGTCACGAACCTTGTCGAGACTTTCCGGCGTCGCGTCGGCCGGGGGTGCACCGTTGGTTTCGGGCGGCCCCTGCTTTCTGGTGGTCTTAGTCATGGCGATCTCGGGGGGGAGGACAACCCTATTCTACCCTTCGCGGGAGACTACGGCCATAGGCAGGGAGTCGCGAAGAGCGAAGAGCGAATCAGCCGTCCCGCTTCGCTCTTCGCTACTCGCGCTTCGCTCTCAGGGCACCGCACTCGACCCACAGCTCCCATCCGCCGCCCTGACCGTCGGATAACTGATGCCGAGCTGCTCCAGGTAGGTCTTGTACTTCTTCGGATCGAAGTAGTACGGCCGCATCTGCTCCCGGTATCTCTCCAGGATCCCCTTGTTGAGATCGGTCGCCGGGCGGTCGTCGGGGCGGATCAGGGGCACGTACTTGGTGTCCTTGGTCTGCACGTTGGTGAAATACTCCTTCGCGTCGGTCACCAGCTTCGGCGTCAGGACCACGTCGAGCATCGTCATCGCCATGGCCTTGGCGCCCGCCGTCGCCCCCTTGTGCGCCACCGGGGTCGCCATAGCGATCGCGTCGGTCCAGTTGTGTCCGGGCATTCCGGGAATGTTGGAGGGAAAACGGAGCGTCACCGTCGGGACGGTCCAGGTGACGTCGCCGATATCGTCCGATCCGCCGCCCCGCTTCTGGGATTCCGGCACCGGGCCGCCGAGCGCCGTCCCAAGGCTGTCGGTCAATCCGCGGGCATCGGTCTTCTGATCGATTTGCAGCGCCTTGGCAAAGCGCTGATCGTCCGCGGTCCATTTCGGCATCCCCACGAGGCGGATGTTGGCGGCCATCGCTTCCGCCACCGGCCGGTTGAAGTGCTGGGGCCAGGCGCTCCCGAGCATGCGCACCGGCTCGAGCGTCGTGCCGGTCATCATCGCGGCGCCGGCGGCAATCGAATCGCCGGTGGCCCACAGCTCCCGAATGTGCGGATAATCCAGCTCGCGGAAGTAGTACCAGACTGACGCGTTCTGAGGCACCACATTGGGCTGGTCGCCGCCGTTCGGAATGACGTAGTGCGACCGTTGCGCGAGCCGGAGATGCTCGCGCCGGTAATTCCAGCCGATGTTCATGAGCTCGACGGCATCGAGCGCGCTGCGGCCGCGCCACGGCGCGCCGGCGGCGTGCGCCGACTGGCCGCGGAAGGTGTAGAGCACCGAGACCAGCCCGGTGCCGTCCTGCGAGCCCCACGACACACCGAAGTTGCTGGAGACGTGGCTGAAGAAACTGATGTCCACGTCATTGAAGAGTCCCGCGCGCACGTAATACGCCTTGGTGCCGATCTGCTCCTCGGCAACGCCGGGCCAGATTTTGATCGTCCCGGGAATCTTGTCGCGCTCCATGATCTTCTTGAGCGCCAGCGCGGCGGTGATATTGACCGCCATGCCGCTGTTGTGTCCCTCGCCGTGTCCCGGGGCGCCGGGCACCAGCACCGACCGGCAGGCCACGCCCGGCTTCTGGGACGCCTGCGGAATCCCGTCGATATCGGTCCCCAGCGAGATCACCGGCTTCCCGGAGCCCCAGGTGGCGACAAAGGAGGTCGGAATGCCGGCATACCCCTCCTCCACCCGGAAGCCTTCCTTGCGAAGCAGCGCCACCAGGTACTTCGACGTCTCGAATTCCTGAAAGCCGAGCTCGCCGAAGGAGAAGATCTGGTCCACCATCTGCTGGGTGAACGTGGCCCGCGAGTCGATATCCGCGATCAGCTCGCGTTTGAGGGCTTCGAGCCGCGGATCGGGTGGCACAGTGGGAGCGGCGGCCTGACCGGCGAGGGGTGCGGCCGCCAGAGTGAACACAGTAAGGAGTGACCGAACACGCATTGCAGTCTCGACGGTTAGCGGTGAGCGGTTAGCAGTTAGCGGTTAGCCCTACTGCTTGACCCCGACGTTTTTCATCGACTCCAGCTTCCCCAGATCCACTTTCCCGAGCGCGGCCTTGATCCCGTCCATCGGGATGCTGTTGCCGTTCACCTCGACAACGAACCGGCCGGCGACCAGGACCTGCACTTCACCCGAATTGGACTGGCGGTCATACTTTTCGTACCCCCGGTATCCCTCGATCGTCACCGATTTCTCGTAGCTCGATTCCGTTTCCCGGTCGATCGTGCCCGCGGCCCAGGCATACGTCGCCATCGCCGCG
>Ga0070704_100001717_pt1 | contig 11946 bp, 9 predicted proteins | sample KBSK5252metaG_FD_65467 | JGI IMG/M metagenome (GOLD analysis project Ga0070704, IMG submission 65467) | Corn, switchgrass and miscanthus rhizosphere microbial communities from Kellogg Biological Station, Michigan, USA - KBS K5-25-2 metaG | ecosystem: Host-associated > Plants > Roots >... | reverse complement strand
CTGGATGGACCAGTACCGTCGTTCCTCGAAGCCCCAGGTGGCTCGATCGATTCTCAGAAAGTGCGCCGGCTGGAGCTGCCGGATGCCCCGGAAGCAGGTGCGCGACGTGCGATCGTTGGCGCGCTCGAACACCGCCGAGAACAGGGTCGTCAGATCGGGCTCTCGCGGAACGAACGGCAGCTGCAGCAACGCCTTGATCTCCGAGGCGAATGCGAAGAACTGATCGTCCGCGTAGTAGTAGAACGGCTTGACGCCGAACCGATCGCGCGCCGCGAACAGGCGCTCGCGCGCCGGATCGAAGATGGCGAAGGCCCACATCCCGTTCAGCTCGCCCAGGCAGCCTTCGCCGGACTCCAGGAAGCTGTGCAGGAGCACCTCCGTGTCCGAGCGGGATCGGAACGAGATGCCGCTCTGGCGTTGGCGCGCCGCCAGTTCCTTATAGTTGTAGATCTCGCCATTGAACACGATGGAGCACGGCGACGAGTCCACGGACATCGGCTGCCGGCCGTTCAGGGACAGGTCGAGGACGCTGAGGCGGTTGAACCCGAGCACGCAGCCCGGGAACGCTGCGACATGGGAGTCATCCGGCCCCCGGTGGGCCTGGATGTCCATCATGGCCCGGATCCACCCGACAGGGATAGGCCGATCCGCGTCACGCGCGACGATACCGGAAATCCCGCACATGCCCTTCAGCCCTCGCTCCCCCGGAAGATCCGGGGTGATTGCGGTTCATGCGTACCGGTTCTGCAGCACCCAGAGATAGCGATCCACGACGTACCAGCTGTCGATACAGCCCGCGAGGATAGACGCGAAGATCGGATCGTCCCCCTGCTCGATCTTGGTCCTTCGCAACTCCAGGCGATCCACGCCCTGCCGGTTGATCCCGTTCAGCGAGGTGCAGGCCGATTCGTATCCCGCCTGCCGGGCCGCTGCCTTGACTTCGGAGTTGAAGTCCCTCCATGTGCCGTAGGGGTAGGCCAGGGACACGACCTCCACGCCGAGCCGGTCCTCCAGGAGCCGCTTGGATTCCGTGAGCTGCCGGGCCGCCTCGGCGGGCGGCATCCGCCCCAGGGAGCGGTGGTCGAGCCCATGGGATCCCATGGCGACGCCCGCGGCCGTCGCGTCTCGAAGGTGGTGCCAGTCCAGAAACCCCGGAGACCCCACCCGTTCGGGGCTCACATAGAGCGTGACGGGCAGGCGGAGCCCGGCCACGACGGGAAGAACCTCCCGCGCGAAGTCCTCGGTTCCATCGTCCACCGTGATGGCGATGCGTGGCTCGCTGCCGCGCACGGAGTCGATCTCGTCCAGTGCCTGCCCGAGCGCCGTCACGATCCGCAGGGCGGCGAGCGCCTCCATCTGATCGCGGAAGGACCGGGGCCTCACGCAGAACGGGTCCGCCGGGTCCGGGGCCACGCGGTGGTAGGTCAGTATCCGAAGTCCCGCGGACGGCGTGCTCCTGCGGCCGCCTCCGGCGAGAGCGTGGCTCCTGACCCAGAGGAGACGGGCCAGCCGCTTGACGACCCGCCGCGTCGACGACAGCCGGACGATCATGGCCCCATCCCCAGGCGCGACCGGAGGGCCCGCCACAGGAACAGGGGATTCCCGATCAGGTAGCGTCGCCACTTGTGGGGCTGCTGGAGGAGGATGTGGACCCACTCGATCCCCGCCCCCCGCACCCAGCGGGGGGCCCGCTGCAGCCGTCCGCCCAGGTGGTCCACGAGGCCTCCGATTCCCACGCAGAGGTCGCACCGGAGCCTCTCCGCGTTCCGGTGAATCCAGGTCTCCTGCAGCGGATTGCCGAAGGCGACCAGGAGAATCCCGGCGCCGGAGGCGTTGATCTGTTCGCACACGCCTCGTTCATCCGCGGGGTTGAAATATCCGTGGTGGGTACCCGCCATCTTCAGGCCGGGAACCATCCGTGTCAGGCTCTTTGCCGCGCGCTCGGCGACGCCGGGAGCTCCTCCGAGGAGAAACACGCTGACCCCCGCAGCCGCCGCCCGCCCACAGAGCAGCGGCGTGAGATCCGTCCCGACCAGATTGTCGGGGAATGGACGTCCCACCATGCGGCTGGCAATCTGGACGCCGCTCCCGTCGTTCAGGAGGAGACTGGCCTGGTTGAGGACAGCCCGGTATTCCGGGCTGGTCCACGAGAGGTTGAGCGTGTGCGCATTGACGATGTAGACTCTGCGCGCCTCGCCGCGACCGAAGGTCCCCTGCATCGCGTTCAAGGCCTCCGCCTTCGTGAGCCGGTCAAAGCGCACCCCCAGAAGCGTCACGTCCCGTCGAGGGTCGAACCGATCCTGCGGGAGCGTGGGGAGGGCGGCGGGAGAGTTCACAGCTCGACCTCGCGGGTGAACAGCGCCAGCACCCGCTCTGGCAGCACCAGCTTCAATTCGTTGAGGCGGATAACCTGAAGCCAGGCCAGGATCCCGCCGTACAGCGCGGCCCCTCCGGCCACCCTCAAGGCAAGATTCAGGGACGGGGTCACGACGAGCCAGGCCACGATGGCGAGAGTGGCTGCGGCCGGCCGGGCGATCTCGGCCTGGCGGAGCTGGGGCAGGACTTCCCGGCGCAAGTAGACGCACTGGATCAGCAGGAACAGGCAGACCGACAGGAGAGTCGCCCAGGCGCAGCCCAGAATGCCCATCCGTGGGATCAGGACACAATTGAGGCCCAGGTTCGCGGCGAGCCCCAGGAGATTCACCTTCAGGTCGAGATGCTGACGGTTGGAGGCGAACATGGCGGAGGCGAAAACCCTCACCACTCCATAGGGGACCAGGGTCCAGATGACCACCTTGAGGACCGGCACGGCGGACCCGAAGTCCCTGCCGAACAGGAGCCGCACGATCGGCTCCGCCAGGCCGGAGATTCCGGCCGACACGGGCAGCAGCACCACCAGGATGTACCGGATGGCCAGGCTGTTGGCCTTCCGATAGGACTCCTGCGACTGCAGGAACAGCCGGGAAAAGACGGGATAGATGGACGTATTGAAGCTCTTCGGGAGGACCTGGGTGATCGCAAAGAGGCGGTAGGCCGCGGTGTAGTACCCGACCGCCTCGAGCGTGACCATCTTGGAAAGGAGGAACACGTCGGCCTTCCAGTAAAGGGTCGAGGCCACCAGGATCCCGCCGAACACCGGGATGCCCTTCAGCAGATCGCGAAGGATGGCGGGATCGATTGTCCACTCGAGCGGGCCGATCTGCCTCCGGAAGACCAACAGGTTCAAAGCCAGAGTCAGGACGCGAAACAGCGTGAAGGAGGCCATCAGGGCCGTGACGCCGTAGCCCCGGTGGATGAGCCAGAGCCCCACGAGGGTCCTGCCGACATTCTCGATCAGGGCGAGGTAGACGATGAACTCGATCTTCTCGTACGCGATGAGGATCGATTCCACCGACAAGATCACGATTGAAGGGAGGAGGCAGGCGGCGACCAGCCATCCCGATTGCTGGACGTCCGCATCGTATCCTGCCAGCCGAATGGCGCCGACGATGCCCAGTCCCACGAGAAGCGAGCAGACGCCTCCCAGGATGGCGCTGGTGCCCAGAAACCTGCCGGCGCGCCCGGGGTCGCGGGACACCTCGCGCGTGATCAGGGTGTTGAGCCCGAGCGAGGTGAACGAATGGGCCACGAAGAAGAACGTCAGAAGGAGATTGTAGGCACCCAGCGCCCCCGCACCCAGGTTCCGGCTCATCGTGCCGATGAGCAGCAGGGAGATGAACGGGTTGGCGATCTCGAAGAGAGTGAGGAGCACCGTGTTCTTGATCGTCTTGCGGGCCATGTGCCTCATCGAGCGACCGTCGATCCGGAAAGAAGACGGGCGGTGGCGCGGGCGAGCGTCTCCCCCACCAGGCGGTTCCCCATCGTCGTCAGATGCCCATCCAGGCTCATGTACAGGCGCTCCCCGGCGGGCCGGGCTCGAAATTCCGGCAGCAGGTCCAGAAGTGGCAGCCCCGCCTCGCCGACCGCTCCGCCCCAGGCACGGCTGGGCTGGTCGAGCTCGAAATCGCCCGTCGGGCGCCCCTCACGGCGAATCAATTGCCAGAACGGATCGGGATCAACCTGAAGCTCGTCCGGAATCAGGACCACGAGCACCGGGAAGCGGCCGCGCGTCGCCGCAGCGAGCTCCCGCAGGATCTGCCCGCTGGTCTCATAACCCTTTCGGGTCTCCTCGGTCGGAGCCCGCGACACGATTGCCTTGAAGTGGGCCAGGGGCTCGACCGCGCGCAGGCCGAACAGAGGACGAACCTGGTCCCAGGCCCGCCACAGGAACACATAGGCCATCGAGTTGCGCTGCAGCCAGGATCGGACCGCGGAAGGGAGGATTCCCTTTCCCGCCGTGCGGCTCACCAGGAGTCCATCCCGGACCGTGGAGGCCTTCGGGGCGAGGTTGTCCTCGAGATCGTTGCCGACGTAGATGCAAAGGATCGCGACGTCCGGCTGCACGACCGGCGCCAGGCTGCGGAGGACCCGCAGCTCGTGCCAGGTCCCGTACCCAGGTGTCCCGGCGTTGACGACTTCGATGTCCCCCACGCCCATCTCCGTCCGTAGCCGGGCCTGCAAGACGGACGTGAACGTCTCGTCCTCGTCCACATTGAGGGCTGAGACGAAGGAATCGCCCAGCACCAGCACCCTACGCACGCCGCGGGCCTTGGGCCCCACCTCCGGCCCCCGGAAGCCCAGGGAATTGATCCGTACCTCCGTCTCGTACTCGGGGTTGCGCATCGATCCATGGAACCCCGGATTGAATCCATAGACCCGGTCCGGCTCCTCGCGGAACAGGCCGCTCGGAAACCGATAGAGTTTCTGGGGATAGAACAGTCGGAGGCCCGCCTCGAACCCCCCCAAGGTCACGAGGATGGCGCTCGTCATGAGCAGAACGGGAGCCAGCCACGCCCGTCTGGAACGGGTCACGCCGGAACCGACGGCGCGGGCTCCCGCAGAATGCGCGGCAGGAGCACCGCCAGCGCGAGGAGAAACCAGAACATGTAGAGTTGCTGCCGGCCGTTGAAGATGTCCCAGTACATTTCCCAGAACATGGCCACGAACCCGGCAACCAGGCCGATCTGGAGCGGCCGCCAGTCCGGGTCGATCTGCCGGATTCCGCGGTAGGCGGTCCTCAGGACCGCGAGATAGAAGACGACGAGGAACACGAACCCCACCGCCCCTGTCTCCGCCAGGACCATCAGGTAGTTGTTGTGCACCGTGTACAGCCAGCCGCTCCAGTCCTCCGGCAGATACGCCCGCTTCACGCTGTCGTAGGTCCCGAACCCGACGCCTGCAATCGGGTGGGCCTCCCACATCTCCCAGGCGACGCGCGTCAGGTTCATGCGCTCCGCATAGGCCGCTTCATGGTTGGCGTCGGCGCGAAGCAGGAGAACCGGGGCGAAGGCGACGACCGGCACCGCGACGGCCATCAGCGCCGGGCCGAGCCTTCGTATCGCCCCCGGGGCGTGGCGCGCCAGCAGCCCGAACATCACCAGAAGGCCCAGGACGAAGCCTGCGAGCGGGGCACGCTTGGCCGCCAGCGCCAGGCAGCTGATCCCCATGATGACTCCGATGGCCGGCGGAAACCGGACCGGCAGCCTGCGGCGGCTCAGGTAGAGACCGATCAGCGACAACGCCATCAGGGAAAAGTAGAGGGCCGCGACCGACGGCGCCGAGTCGAATGTGCCTCTCTGGCTTCCGATGTACCGGGCTTCCACGTCTGTCGCTCCGACGATTTTCGTGTTTCCCAGGACATCGAACGAGAACCCGAGGACGTTCTGGATCCCGTAGATGACGCATTCCACGCCGAACGCGAAGTACAAGCCGCGCAGGAACTGGACGAGGTGCTCCCTCCGCCAGATGGAGTTCAGGAGGATGAGAAAGAGCAGGATCATCTCCGCATCGCGGACGAAGGCGAGGAGGCTCAAGGTCAGATCCATGGTGTTGACCAGGGAAAAGCAGGAGGCCCCCAGATAGAGAAGCGCCGGCACGGTGATCGGCAGGGCGAGGTCCGGCTTCGGCCTTCGGTCGGGACGAATCCCCAGCACGACCGCGCCGAGCGCCAGGGTCACCAGCGAGACCCCCGTGAGGACCAGGCTCTCGCGGTCCCGCTCGATAAGTGGCAGCCGGACGAAGAAGGGAAGGGAGAATCCCGCCGCCGTCAGCAGGAACGCATGCCGGTCCCGCAGGGCCAGGAATGTCGAGAGCCCCGCCGCGATGACCGCGAACCCGACCAGGTACTTGACCGATCGAACGTTGAGGATGACGAAGGTGCTGCCCCCAAGGAAAGCGGCGCCCACGACAGCTGCCCCGACCGCCTGCGGACGGCTCGTCACCCAGTCGATCGCCCGTCGGGGGGCCGAGCGAGTCCCGGCGTGCGCGACATGGCTCACCAACAGATGCCTCCAACCTTGAGCGCCCGCGCCCGTGCCAACCTGCCGGAGAGATCGAGGACGACCTGGCCGTCCCGCACGAGCCCGGGCAGCGCGTCCATCTCCTGATCGTCGGTCCCGACGACGACGACCCGGGCACCTTCCAGCGCCGCCGGAAGGGACTCCACCAGCAGGCTGGCGATGTGCGGAATCTCTCTCTCGATGTACTCCCGGTTCGCCCCGACCAGCGCCGACAGGCGCACGTTGCGGTCGTAGATCCGGACCGGAATCCCCTTCCCCAGAAGCGACTCGACCAGCCGGACCATCGGGCTCTCGCGCAGATCGTCCGTGCCGGCCTTGAAGCTCAGTCCCAGGATCGCCGTGGGAGCCCGGCCGAGGCTCACGATCGAATCCACCGCGGCCTGCAGATGGACCTCGTTGCTCGACAGCACGGCCTCCAGGAGCGGAACGGCCACGTCCGATCGCCGTGCCTCGTACACCAGGGCGCGCAGGTCCTTGGGCAGGCACGATCCTCCGAAGGCCATTCCCGGCTGGAGATAGGCCGGCGAAATATTGAGTCTCCGGTCCTGGCACAGCAACCTCATGACCTCCGAGCTGTCCACCCCGGTGCGCTTCGCGACGCGGCCCACCTCGTTGGCGAATGCGATCTTCAGGGCGTGGAAGGCGTTGTTGACGTACTTCACTATTTCCGCGGTCTCGAGCGAGGTCCCCTCGAACGGACGAGACTTGCCCTCGTAGAGCAGCCTCATGATCTCGCGGGTCCGCGAATCCGAGGTGCCGCACAGGTCGAACGGTGCGGAGTCATAATCGCGGATCGAGCTCCCCTCGCGAAGAAATTCCGGATTCATCGCCACCCCCAGGTCGACGCCGACCCGGCGCCCGCTTCGCTGTTCCAGGAGCGGAATCACCATGCGAGTGAGCGTGCCGGGCGGGACGGTGCTCCGGACCACGACGACCTGGAACTTGTCGACCCCCCGGATGGCGTCGGAAAGCTCGGCAAGGGCCCGCTCGAGGTGGGACAGGTTCGAGGAGCCGTTCGCGGAGGATGGCGTCCCGACACAGAGCAGGAAGACGTCGGCCTCGCGTGCCTGGACGTCGAGTACGCGGGACGCGCGCAGACGACCCTGCCGGCGCGCCTCGGCCATGAGCTCCGGGAGGCCCGGCTCCATGACCGGGGACCGCCCCGACTGGACCGCCTCCACCTTGCCTTCGTGGACGTCGATGCCGATGACTTCAAATCCATCCCTGGCGAGGCACGCGGCGCAGACCGATCCGACGTACCCCAGTCCGATTACGACCACCTTCATGAGAGGCTCCTGTCGGAATCCGCCGACTCGCAGAGTGCGAACAGGCGTCCCACCTGCAAGGCCGTGATCCTCGCGCGCGCCTTCTTCTGCTCCCGCATCTCCCGGCCCCAGAAGTCGGGGTCCGCCTGAACGGTCCGGACGGCCGCGGCGATGGTCTCCGGAGTATTGTCCACGTGAACCGTGCCGCGGCCGAACACCTCCCGCAGCAGCGCCCAGTTCGACGTGATGAGAGGCTTCTCCATGGCCATCGCTTCGTATCCCCCGCGCTGCATCGTGTGATCTTCGAGCGTCAGGACCAGCAGCGCGTCCGCCTCACGGAGCAGATCCAGGTACTCGTTGTCCGGGATGAATCCCGTCAGCTTCACATTGGGCGGCAGCGACTCCCGCAGGCCGCGGCGGGCGTAGGAGGGATCTCCCGTCAGGGTAAAGGAAACGTCCGGGAGCCTGCGTGCCGCTTCCAGCACGGCATCGACGGGCTCGTCCACGGAGTACGTGCAGATGAAAACCACTCGGAACGCCTCGCCTGCTCTGCGGACGCCTTGCGGCCTCAGATCGAGGCTCAGCTCCTGGACCATCGACGCTGTCGCGCCCCACGAGCGCACCACGTTGGCCATGTGGTCGCTGGTGACCACCGTCGCCACGGCTCGCCGGGAAAGAAATCGCTGCACCGGCAACGACCACCGCCATCGGGAGTGCTGAAAGGTGCCGGAATGGGCATCGATCACCAGCCTGTACCGCAGGATCCCTGACAGGCACCAGATCACCAGGGCCGATACGACGGGCGGGACCGCCGTCAGGACGATCGAGGGCCGATCCCGGAGAAGGATGCTTGCGGTCTTCATCGCCTGGAGAAGATACTTGACGGGGGCCACCGCGGGTGACTTGAAACGCAGATAGTGGACCAGGTAGGAGCGCGCCCCCAGCTGCTCGGCGAGCCGATCGCTGCGCCGGCAGTAGGGATACCACGTGATGAAGATCCAGGGCCGCGGCCGGGAACTCTTCGCGGCCGCTTTCCGCTCTCCCGGAGTTCCGAGCGGCTCGGTGGCGGCGATGCTCATGAGCGAAGCGCCTGCTGCACGGACGGGGCCTGTCCCGTCCTTCCGACCCGCCCGTCGGACTCCGTGTCCTCGGCCGCCCGGGTCCTCTCGGGCATCATCCACCCCGCCGCCCTTCGGTAGACCGGCTCGAGCGCATCCTCCACGGCGGTCATGGAATGTTGCGACAGCACCCGCCGGCGGTTCCACCGCCCCTGCTCCTGCGCGCGGGACGTATCCAGAAGCAGCCGGTCCAGCGCGTCGCGCAGCGCCGTGCGGTCCCCCGGGTCGAACAGGATTCCTCCCTCCCCCCGGCCGAGCATCTCGGGAATGGCCCCGACGCGGGACGCCACCACTGCCATCCCGGCCGCCATCGCCTCCAGCAGGACATTCGGCATGTTTTCGAAGTAGGAGGGCAGGACCAGGACTGTGCTGGATCGCAGAATCATCCGCTTCTCGTCCCCGTCCACGAAACCAAGGCAGCGAATCCGCGGGCTCCCGGAGATTTCCCCCTGCGCGCCGGCGAGCGATCCGAGAATCTCGTCCCCGTCCGGAAGCCCGGCCAGCACCCACCGCGCCCCGGGGTGCCGCGAGGCCAGGTCCGGCAGCACCGCGAGGAGATCGACCAGCCCCTTCTCCCGGTTCAGGTCCCTCTCCCCCGTTCCGACAAACAGGATCTGCGGCCGTCGCGAATCCGTCCCGGGGTCGAGCTCGGCGGTCTCCTGCTTCGCGAGCCCGTTCGGAACGACGCCGGAGGCGATTCCTGGAGCGATGCCCTTCAGGCGCGCCTCCAGATCCCGCGACAGGGCGATGACCTCCGTCGCCGACGCAAGCGTCCGGCGAATCCAGGCACGAAGGAGCGGAGGGCTCGCGTCGTAGAACGCGGAGAACTTTCCGCAATGGATCTGCAGGACGACCGGCAGTCCCGCCATCCGGGCGGCCCACGCATAGAGCGCGTTCTGGTGGAAATTGATGCCGCTGCTCGTCTTGACATGGACGAGATCCACCGGCCGGGACCGGATGTCGATCCAGAAGGCCTGGAGCTTGCCAGCCTGATACGCCAGGCGACGCCATAACGGACGGGTCGGATCGCGGCGGCGGTAGTTGTCGAACACCCGCATCGAGGTCCGTCTCGCCAAGTCGGTTCTCAGCAGGAGGTCCACTCCCCGTTCCACGCCGCCGCGATGCGGAGGATCCGGACGCGGCCCGACCAGCAGGACCCTCGGAAGGCTCGCGGCGGCTGCCGGCTCCGCTTTCAGCTCGTCTCCCTTCCATCGAAAGGTGTCCGGTGAGGGGACGGGGGCCAAGAATCCCGGTATCACGAAGAGCCCTTGGATCACCCACTCCATCGCGTAGTAGGCGGCGTGGTGCAGGCTGCGGCCGCGCAGCGCCAGACCGGCGAACCCGGCCACGCAAAGCCCCAGCCATCCCGCCAGCGGCCAGAACACTCCTGAGGAGAGCCAGGCGCCCAGGCTGGCCGCTCCCAGCGCAATGAGGATCAGCGTGGCGAAGACCCGGCTCAGGTCCTGAAAAGCGGCTCGGACGCGACCCCTGCCCAGGAAGACCCGAATCGCCTGGCCCCGTCCCAGGTAGAACCCATGACGGGTCGTTCTCAGCAAGCGGCGGAGACTCTCGCGGGGCACGGTGATGTGCCGGATCATCGGGACCGGGAGGACGGCGGCTCGAAACCCGAGCGCCTGGAGGCGATGGCTCAGGTCCGCCTCTTCTTGCGATCGAAGGAATGGATGGAACGATCCGGCCGCGCGCAGCGCCGACCGGCGGTAGAGGGCGCTCCCCCCGTAGCGAGGCTCATCGCGACCGGCAGGGCCATCGTCCCGGTAGTAGTCCCTGGAGGCGGCGAGAATTCCCTTGCGGGTCCTGTAGAAATCCCTTCTTCGACCGGCGACGACCCCGAGGCGTTCGTCCTCCTCCATGGCCCGCAGCGCGGCCGGGAGAAAACCGGGGTCGAGACAGCAGTCCCCGTCCAGGAAGAGCAGGTAGCGGGATCGCGTCAGGCTCTCCCCGATCCGGCGCCCGGCGGACGGACTGCGCCGCGACGCCTGGCGGATCGCGTAGACGCGGCACCCGGCTTCCAGCGCGAGCGGGACGGTCCGATCCGTCGACGCGGAGTCGACCATCAACAGGTCGCCTCCGCCCACGGCCGCCAGGCCATCGCGGGCCGCGGCCAGACAGGCCTGGATGGTCCGTTCTTCGTTCCTGGCGATGACGACGGCGCCGATCAACGGCTCCGGCGACGCGTAGGCTGCGGTCTCTGCCACGGCACTAAAAGATGGTGTAGATGAACGGCGCCAGCGCGGACGCGTGCGTCAGCACCATCAGGATCCCCAGGAAGACGCAGAGAATGATGATGGGAGCGAGCCACCACTTCTTGCGCACCCGCAGGAAATCCCAGAACTCGGCACAGAACCGGACTTTTTCCATCACGGACTTCTTGAAGCTCATCGTCGTTCCTTCTTCCCCTTAATCGAGTTGGAACTCTTCACGCCAGTCCTTGTCTTCCTTGAGAGGAGGCTGGCCCTTCTTGTCCAGCAGGTACGGCCCCATGGCCAGGTAGTCCATGTGGGTCCTCATGAAGCAGAGATACGCGTCGTCGGGGGAGCAGACGATCGGCTCCCCCCGCACGTTGAACGAGGTGTTGATGATCACCGGGACCCCCGTCCGCCTGTCGAATTCCCGGATGAGGTCGTAATAGAGCGCGTTCTGGCCCCGGTTGATGCTCTGGATGCGGGCGGAATGATCGATGTGGGTCACCGAAGGGATCACCCGCTTCCCTTCCCTGACGGGGGCGACCAGCAGCATGTAGGGACTGGGTCGATCGATCTCGAAGTACTCGCCGATCTTCTCCTCCAGGACCGACGGGGCGAACGGCCGGAAGCTCTCCCGGAACTTGATCTTGAGATTCACCACGTCCTTGTTCTCCGGGTTCCGGGCGTCGGCGATGATGCTGCGGCTCCCCAGGGCCCGGGGGCCGAATTCCATCCGCCCCTGGAACCAGCCGATGACGGTCTGCCCCTCGATGAGGGCCGCGACCTGACGGACCAGCTCGTCCCGCTCGAGGCGCCGGTAGGGCGCGCCGTATTTCTTCAGGGTCTCGAGGATCTCCTCCTCGCCGTACTCGGGGCCCAGGTAGGCGTCGTCCATGCGGATGGTGCGCGGATTGCCCAGCAGGGAATGGTTGATGTAGGCGGCCACCCCCAGGGCGCCCCC
>Ga0070704_100001716_pt1 | contig 11951 bp, 8 predicted proteins | sample KBSK5252metaG_FD_65467 | JGI IMG/M metagenome (GOLD analysis project Ga0070704, IMG submission 65467) | Corn, switchgrass and miscanthus rhizosphere microbial communities from Kellogg Biological Station, Michigan, USA - KBS K5-25-2 metaG | ecosystem: Host-associated > Plants > Roots >... | reverse complement strand
CAGTGCTTCACGCTCGTCCCCAAGGGAGATAACCGGACGCATGTGATCCACCGAATCACCTGCACCGGTCTCGCCCTGTCGCTGCCGGGCCTCGCGGCGGCCACGAGCGCGCGGCTCGAAACCAACTTCCGCGAGGGGCTCGAGGCGATGAACCGCGCGCTCAAGGCCCGCGCGCAGGGGGGTAAGGGCCCCGGCCTGTGACCGAAGGCCGCCGGGTCCGCATCATCGGCTATCTCTGCGCGCTCGGCGCAGGGGCCACGTGGGGGACCACGGGTCCGCTCTCCACTGGACTGTACGGCTTGATGCCCGCGACCAGTATCGGATTCTGGCGCGTGCTGATCGGCACAGTCGCCCTCGCCGTCTGGGGGCTTCTTTTTCGCCGAGACTTGTTCCGAGTGGATGCCCGGGGCTGGCTCCTCGTCGGCCTCGGGGGTGGTGCGCTGGTGGCGCTGTTCGAGGTCGCGTACCAATTCGCGATCGCGGGAGTCGGCGTGGCCGGCGCCGCGGCGTTGCTCTACACGGCGCCCGTGATCGTGGCTGTCTTCGCGCGCATCATCCTGAAGGAAGCGCTCACCCCGCTGCGCATCGCGCTCGCCTTGATCGTCATGGTGGGCGTGGCATTGACGGTGACCGGTGGCAGCAACGCGGGCGCTGAAGCGGCGCGCACCGGCATCGCCGCCGGGATCGCCGGGGGCCTCCTGTCCGCGCTGAGTTATGCGTTCACAACGCTGATGGCACGGTATGCGGTACCGCGTTACGGCGTGGTGAAGGTGCTGTTCCTCGAGGCGATAGGCGGCGTGTTGATCATCGGCGTGGCCCTCACGATCTGGGGGCGCGCCCCTACGGTCCCCCCGTCGGCGGAGGCGTGGCGCGGGTTGCTCGGGCTCGCCGCCGGCTCAGTGCTCGCCGCGAACTTCTTATTCTTCGCCGCCGTCAAACGGATCGAGGCGGCGCCCGCCGCTGTCGCGGCGACGATCGAACCCGTTGTCGGCGCGCTGCTCGCCTTCCTACTCTTCAGTCAGCACCTCACGACCTTGGGCGTGATCGGCCTACTCATGGTGGTGGCCGGCGTGGCGACGGGCTATCTCAAAGAAGGCGCGGCCGAGCCGCCGCCCGCTTAGAACGTCAACTCGACGCCCAACCGCAGCAGCCGGGGCGGGCCATACGCGAACAGCGGCTGCGCATAGTCCCTCGCGGCCGCGAGAAACAGCGGAAACAGCTCGGCGCGTCCCTCGATGAGCCCGTTACCGTCCGCGTCGGCAAACGCTCGGTAACGCGGCGACTCGTAGGGAATCGCCTCGGGATGCGCCCGGTAGGCGCCCTCGGCAAGCGAGTCGATCCCCGGTTGGCCCAAGCCGGGCTCGCCGGTGTCGCGGCGCACCGCTTCGATGTTGCGGCGGTTGAGCAGATTGCGCGCGTCGAGGTATACGCTCCCCCGCCACCGCCCCAGCCGCACCGGCCTTCGCAGCAGCATGTCCACGGTCAGGAGCGGCGGGAGTCGATGGCTATTGGGGAGACCGATCAGCGTATCGCCCGTCGCGTTCGTCATCGTGAACGGCAGGCCCGAGCTGAAGCGCACGATCGCCGCGGCTTCGAGGCCGCGGAACGGGCGGGGGCCGAGGCTGTCGGGGACGCGTCCCTGGCCGATCACGGTCACGCTGTGGCGCCGGTCGTAGTCGAGAGGGAACTCGACCCGCGCGGGATTGATCGTGTCGCCGATTGAGTCGATGCGGATGCGGCGCAGGAGCGCGAACGCATTGGTCGCAGTCGCCGTCGCCGCCTGCAGGGTATACGCGAGTCGCACACCCCAGAAGTCCACGAGGGGCCGATCGAAGATGACCTCGGCTCCTTTGACGTTCCCGAAATCCAGATTGCCGAAGATCGTCGAGTCGGCGTCGACGCCGAGCGGCACCGACGCGACGAGGCCGTCGAGCAGTTTATTGAAGACATTGACGCGTAACGAAGTCTTGGGCGTGGGGCGCGCCCGCACTGAGAACTCGTACTGCGTCGCGTCCTCGAACCCGAGGTTGGGATTCCCGCGGCGAAACCGGCCCGTGCGCAGGGTGTCGTCGAACGCGGCATCCACCAGGTACTGGAAGTCCGGCGCCTGGGAGAAGCGGCCCCAGCTCACCACGACCGTGGCACCCTTCAGCACGGTAGAGAATCCGAACCGCGGGTTGATGCTGCGCCGGGCGCCAAGGCGCGCGCCGGGAAGGTTCGCGCCCGGGTCGAACTGATCGTAGCGCACGCCCAGGGTGGCGACGAAGTCGCGGCCGTGCGCCTGGGCCTCGACGTAGGCGGCCGCGGACGTGGGCGAAAAATCCGAGGCCGCGGGAGGCGGGACGCTGTCGCCCACGGGCAAATAGCCGAGCACCCGCTGAAAGGTCCGTACGCGCTGCCCCGACACTTCGCCGCCGAAGTACAAGTCGGTGCTCTGCCCCCCGACGCTGAAATCCAGTTGTCCGCGCAGCTCGCGATACCGGTTCCAGGCGAGGTCCCCGTTCGAGCCCGAGCCGAGGAAGAACGCCGGCACGCCCCACGGGGAGCGATCGCTGAAGTCCGGAGCCGGGAGCTCGCCGATCGGGCCCTGTGCGGCGACGGTGTCCTGGGCGCGCGCCAACGCCTCGCCCGCGAACCGGAACGTTCGGGCGGTGATCGCGCCGAAGCGGTAGGGCGGCTGCTCGACGAGCGCGCCGCGGATGAACTCGCGCGTGAAGTAGCCGGCGCGCAGGTCCGCGGTGACCGTGTTCGTGGCGCGCTGCAGATGCGCGCTGAGCAGGTTGCCCGTCACGCGCTGGGCCGGCGCCCAGCGGTCGTCGTACTTGTACGCCGGCGCATACAGCAGGCGCTGGTCCGCCGACCGGAGCGCGAACACACGCAGCGTGTGCGGGCCGCCGAGCGGCACGCGCAGCTTCAGCGCGGCATCGTAGCGCTCGCCGCTGTTGTGCGGCAGGAGCGACGGATTCCCGTTGCGAGGATCGCGCGCGTCCGGAGGCGGCGGGGCGTTCACGGGATCGGCGTCGAGCCTGCCTTCGGCGTCGAGCACGGCCACGAGACCGGCGCCGCCGCCCAGGGGCCCGTCCACGCTGACGACGCCGCGGTCCAGGCCGAGGTCCGCCGCACCCCACAGCGGGCGGTCGCTCTCGAAGGCGGCGCGCCCCGTCCAACGGTCGCCGCCATCCCGCGTGACGACGTTGATCAGACCCGACAGGGCTTGTCCGTAGCGGGCCGAAAAGCCGTTGGTGACGAGCGACGCTTCGGTGAGCATGTCGGGTGGGATGCGCACGCCGAGGGGCCCGGTGGAGGCGTCCAACTGGTTCTTCACGCCCAGGCCGTCGAGGACGAACGCCTGCTGGCCCAGGCGTCCGCCGCGATAGCTCTCGCCCACGGCGCCGGCCGAGAGAGCGACGGCTTCCTCGAGCGTCGTCACCGGGAAGCGGCGCAGCTCTTCGCCGCCGATGCGCTGCACCGTCGCAACGAGCGCGGGATCGAGGATCGAGTCGGCGTAGGCTTCGACGACGATCGGCCGGTCGATCGTGTAGACGTCCACGGTGAAATTGACGAGCGAGATCTGGCCGGCACGCACCAACACGCTGTCGCGCCGCACCGTCTCGAAGCCGATGGCGCGCACCGTCACGAGGTGCCAGCCGCTCCGGACCTCGCGGATCCGGTAGAACCCGGCCGTGTCGGTCGCGGCGAGCCAGCGACCGTCCACACCGACCTCCGCACCCACGATCGGCACCGCCCCTTCACGCTGCCGCACGTGACCCGTGACTGCCCCATTCGTTTGAGCCGCGGCGGGCGGCACCAGCACGGCGAGCAGCAGGAGCGGAACGGGTCGTCTCATGGAACGTCCAGAAGCCACAGGTCGGCGCTGCCGTTCGCCCACCGCTCGGTCACCAGGCGAGTTCCGTCGGACGAGAATGCGGGTCGCCGGTAGCGGGACGTCGAGTCACCCAGCACGGTCTCGGCCCCGGTCGCGAGCGTCACGACGTGCAACTCACCGCCCTGGTCCACCTGGCTGGGACCGAGCACGCTATCCACGGCGTACGTGACGGCGCCACCTACGACTGCCACGAGGCGGCCGTTCGCGAGTGCGACGTCCCGCGCAATGCCGGCGACGCCGAAGTCGTGGACGGTGTCGGTCTGGCCGCTCGAGAACGCGTAGCGGTACACTCGGGAGTCGCCGTTGCGCGTGAAATAGATCGTGTCGTTCGAGGCGCCGACGGCGACCGACGAGGCGCTGTCGGTCGTGGGGACGACGGCGAGCAGGGGCGCCGCCGCCGCGAGGTCCAGCGTGGCGACCTCAATCCCCGTTCGCACCGTGTCCGGAGCACAGCTGGAGCACGGCTGCGGGTAGGTGACGCGCTCCCCGAGATAGACAAGCCGGCTCGGGGATAGCCAAGCGAGGTGCGAGATGCCTTGGTGGATGTGTCCGGACGGCGCCGTGTAGGCGAGCGGGCGGACGACGCGCACGCCGTTCGGGTCGGCGAGCGAGGCGACGACCAGGGCCTGGACATCGGGCGTGATCGGCCGCCCGGGGAGGCGGTGGGAGCGAAGGCGCACGTAGGCGATCTGGCCGTCCGCAGCGAGCGCCGCGCCTTCAAAGACGTCAACGGAGTCGTCGGCGGCGCTCGTGCGGCAGGCGTAGCGCGAGATCGCACCGCCCGCCGGCGGCAGGATGGCGAAGCAACGGTCTTGGTCGGCGCGGTCGAGCCGCTGCGCGCTGTACAGGATGCCACCGGTGCCCGGGAGCCAGATCGGGGCGAGGTCGGTGCCGGGATTGTAGGTGAGGCGCAGCGTGGCCCCTGTACCGAGGGGGCCGTCCGGCGTATAAACGCCCGGCCCAAATGGCGCGGTGTGCCCGCACGCCACGACCGCGGCGGCAAGCCAGACGGCGGCGAGGAGAGTGGAGCGCGCGCTCATGGCGATGTGCCTCGAATCTAGCCCGGGCCCGGGCACCGCAGTAAGGTTTCAGCATGTCACGGCGCGTACGCATTGTGTGCATCACCGGAGCGTTCGCGGCGGCCGCCTGGACCGCGCTCGCTCTGTGGATCGCCGCGCCGCTCCCGCCCGAGCTCGCCGCGCCGGGACCCATTCCCTCCGTCACACTCCTCGACCGTTCCGGCGTCCTGTTGCGCACGACGCGCGCGCCCGACGGAACGCGCGGCGGATTCATCTCGCTCGGCGAGATCGATCCCAAGGTGCTGCAGGCCTTCCTGGCAATGGAGGATCGCAGGTTCTACGAGCATTCCGGAGTGGAGCTCCGCGCGCTGGCGCGCGCGCTGCGCGACGACATCCGGGCGGGCCACGTGGTCGCGGGCGGCTCCACGATCACGATGCAGCTGGCGCGCCTGCTGCGGGGCACGTCGCGCAGCGCCGCCGGCAAAGTGAGCCAGATCCTCTGGGCCCGGCGCCTCGAGGCACACCTCGACAAGGAGCGCATCCTCGAGCTGTACCTGAATCGTGTCCCGCTGGGGCAAGGCGCCTCAGGCGTGGCCGCGGGTGCCGCGCTCTACTTCGACGCCGACGCGCGCGAGCTGAGTCTCGGACAGGCGGCGATGCTCGGCGCCCTGGCGCGCGCGCCGTCGCGCGACAATCCACTCACTGCGCCGGAGAGGGCCCGGGTGCGCCGCGCGCTGACGTTGCGCCGCATGGTCGACCTGGGCTTCGCCCGCGCCGAAGACGCCGATCGCGCCGCCGCAGAACCGCTCATCGCGTACGATCGCCGTGGGGGCTCTTTCGCCGCTCCCCATTTTACGACGCGCGTGCTGCAGGAGAGCGGCGGCGCGGACGGGACCTGGCGTACCACCTTGGACTTCGGTCTCCAGACGGCGCTCGAGTCCGAAGTCCGTCACACGGTCGCCGTACTGCGCGATCGATTTGTTGCCCATGCGGCGGTCGTTGTCCTGGACAACCCGACGGGCGAAATACTCGCCTGGGTCGGCTCCCCCGATTTCTGGGCCGATACGGCGGGCCAGGTAGACATGGTCATCTCGCCGCGGCAGCCGGGTTCAGCGCTCAAACCGTTCCTGTACGGGCTGGCACTCGACCGCGGCTACACGCCGGCATCGATTCTGCCCGATGTGCCCCACACGTACCGCACGACGCTCGGCCCGTATCGCCCGCGCAACTACGACCGCCGCTTTCACGGGCCGGTGCGCGCCCGCGAGGCGCTCGCCAGCTCGTACAACATTCCCGCTGTCGAGCTCGCCGAGCGTCTCGGCATCGGCAGTCTGTACCGCACGCTGCACCTGGCCGGCTTCTCCTCGCTCGACCACGGCGCCGAGTACTACGGCCTCGGGCTCGCACTGGGGAACGGCGACGTCACGTTGCTCGAGCTCGCGAACGGCTACCGCGCCCTGGCGAACGGGGGTCTGTGGACGCCGGTGCGGTGGAATACGGACACGGGCAGCGAGACGCCCGCGGAGGCACGACGCGTGATGTCGACCGGCGCCGCGGCATTGGTGCTCGACATGCTCAGTGATCCGGTCGCCCGCGTGCCGGCGTTCGGACTCGAGACGCCGCTCGATTTCGACTTCCCCGCGGCGGCGAAGACCGGCACCAGTCGCCACTTCACGGACAACTGGGCGGTCGCGACGACGGGGCGGTTCACGGTGGCGGTGTGGGTCGGCAACTTCAACGGACGGCCGATGCAGGGCGTGGGCGGAATCACCGGCGCGGGGCCGCTGCTCCATCGCGCGGTGTTGCTGACGGCGCGGGCGTATCCGCCCGGCGTCCTACCGACGCCTCCTCAGGCGGGAGCCGTGGCGCTGCGGGTTTGCCGCCTCTCAGGGCTGCGCGCGACTCCCGACTGCCCCCAGATGGTCGAGTGGTTCCTGCCCGGCACCGAGCCCGATCGCGACTGCGACTGGCACCGGGGCGGGCAGGTCGTTCTGCCGGCCGAGTACGCCGAGTGGCGAACGACCGCCGACGTGGAGGCCAACCCCACGGGCTTCCGCATAACCAGTCCACAAGAGGGGGACCGCTACGGCGTTCCCGTCGGTGTGGACGGGCGTTACGCGACGCTCCCCTTACGCGCGGCGGGAGGCGGCAGCGAGCTGGGCGTGCGCTGGTTCGTGGACGGGCGGGAGACACGGGAGTCCCGCTGGCAACTCACGCCTGGGACTCACACGATTCGGGCCGAGACACCTCGGGGGGAGCGGGCCGAGGTCCGCATCGAAGTGCAGTGACCTAAGCCGCTGCGGGTCTCGGCTTCAAGATGTGCAAGACGAGCTGCAGTCCGATGAACCAGAACCCTCCATAGATCAGCGGCGGAAGCGCCGCGGTGTCGCGCCCGTATGCGAGCAGTGCCCAGCGACCCAATTCGTAGCACCACAGGCCTCCCGCGAACCAGCCCAGCACGCGGACCAGGAAGCCCGAGCCGGTTTCGATCCCCGGCACCTTGAGCAGCAGCACCTCGACCCAGTACCCCACGTACATGAATGAGAAGGCCAGCGTGAAGTCGTCGAGCAGGTCCCACCCCAGCGCACCCTGGCGCGGCAGCGTGACGAAGAAGATCAGCGCGAGCGGGATCGCCAGCAGCGTATTCCGGGTCAGCGCTTTCACTTGAGATAGCCCTCCAGCCAATCGAGGACGGTGCTCCACCAGATCCGCCGGTTGCGCGGGCGGAGCACCCAGTGCCCTTCGTCAGGGAAGTACAGGAACTTCGCGGCGACGCCCATCCGCTTCGCCGCGGTGAAGGCCTGGTACCCCTCCGACAGATCGACGCGGTAGTCGAGCTGCGAATGGACGATGAGCATCGGCGTCTTCCAATGTTCCACGTAGTTCAACGGATTCCACTGACGATAGAGATCGCGGTTGGCGTACGGGTTGCCCCCGAACTCCCAGTCGGTGAACCACAGCTCTTCGGTCGTGCCCGCCATGCTCACGGTGTTGAACACGCCGTCGTGGTCCACCAGCACCTTGAAGCGGTCGGTATGGCCGGCGATCCAGTAGACCATGTAGCCGCCGTAGGACGCGCCCGCCGCGCCCATCCGCGTGGAGTCGACGTACGGCAGTCGCGCGACGACGTCGAGTCCCTTCATGAGATCTTCGTAGGGGTAGTCGCCCCAGTGGCGCGAGATGGCATCGGTGAACTTCTGGCCGTAGCCGGTGGAACCGTGGAAGTTCACGGCGGCCACGACGAACCCGCGCGCGGCGAACATCTGGAAGTTCCAGCGGGCGCCCCAGGAATCGAGCCAGGCGCCCTGCGGCCCGCCGTGGATCAGGTACACGAGGGGATAGCGTCTCCCTGCCGTGAACCCGGGCGGCTTCTGGAGCCAACCGAACACGGAGTCGCCAAGCGCACCTGTGAATCCGAACTCTTCGAGCGGCGGCAAGTCGAGGGTGGCGACGGCGGAGTCGTTCTGGTGCGAGAGCGGCTTGCCCGCGATCCAGACCTCGGGCGGCTCGGTGTTGCTTTGGTGCACGTAGGCGAGCGTACGCCCGTCGGGGGCAACTTGGACGTTCGTGTTGACGCCCCCCGACACAACGATGGAACGACGGAAAGATGGAACGTCGATCCGGTATACGTTATCGCGCCCACGCTCTTCAACGACGGCATATATGCACTTGGAGCTCGGACACCACGTGTACGAACCTACGGAGAGCGTCCACCCCGCAGTCGCGTCGACGGCTGGGCCTCCCGCCCGCCGGTCTCCGAGCATCAACCGTAGGCGGTCGGCCTCGAAGCCGGCCCGTTCCATGGACAGGTACGCAGCCCATCGGCCGTCGGGGGAGTAGCGGGGAGTGTTGTCGGCGCCGGGACTGGTGGTGATCCGTTGGAGGGTTGCCCCGTCCACCGCGTAGATGTCCACGTTGGTGTTGTCCGCCACGACCGAGTCCCCATGCATCGCGACGAGGATGTCCTTACCGTCAGGCGAAACCGCGACGTCTCCGTCTCCTCCCGTCGCGATCGTCGGCACGTCGTGGTCCACGGGGGTCAGGTCTGTCGCCTTGCCTGTCGCGGCGTCCACGCGGAACACGTGCTGCCGCTTGCCCGCGCGGAAATCGTCCCAGTGGCGCCACATCAGGCCCGTCCAAATCCGCGCGTCCGTCGGATACGCGCCATTGCGGCGGTCGATCTCCTGGTCGGCGGGCCACTTGATGTCGCTCACGACCAACAAGCCCGCGCCGCCGGGGAGCCAAATCGGATCGGAGGCGCCGTCCGGTAAGCTCGTGAGTTTGCGGGCGTCGCCACCACCGATCGGCAGGAGCCACACCTGGGCGCCGCTGTCGCGCGTCGAGATGAATGCCAACGTCTTCCCGTCGGGCGACCAGCGCGGCTGTCGATCGGAGCCGGGGCCACCCGTCACCTGCCGCGAGCGGCCCGTCGCGACTTCCGCCACCCAGATGCGCGAAATGCCCCGGTTTTCCTGCAACGACGGCGTGCCCACTGTGTACGCGACCCATTTTCCATCCGGGGACATCTGGGGGTCGCTCACGCCCTTCAAGGCGATGAAGTCGTCGAACGCGATGGCGCGGCGCTGCGCGAGCAGGGGGCCGGGGAAGAGGGACGCGGGAAGCGTAAGGCACGCGAGCAGCAGGACAGAAGTGCGCATTAGAACTCCGGGTGAGTCATGATGGCGCGGACCAGGACGTCGTACACGTTGGAGTCGGGCGTGACGGCGCCGCTCTCGTCGGTGTGCACGTTCCACGAGCACAGCTCGTTCAGCGCCGTGGCCTCCTCGTACGTCAGGTGCAGCACGTGGCCGTTGCCGTCCCGCTTGGCGCTGTCGAGAACCTTCTTCAAGACGTCGGGGAGATGCTTCGCGCTACGGATGGCGTCGTATTGCTGTCTGGTCACGTGGAGATCCATGCGCTAATGTTGGTACCTTCGCCTCCGCCCGCAACCGGTCGCACGACCCCACAGCCAGGAGTCCGATGCCCCGCACCGCGTTTCTTGCCACTGGTTTCCACGTGCCCGCCCGCGTCGTCACGAACGACGACCTCGCCAAGATCATGGACACGTCGGACGAGTGGATCGTCCAGCGCAGCGGCATCAAGACACGCCACTGGGTGTCGGACGGCGATACCGGTGTTTCCCTCGCGCGCGAGGCGTCCCTCAAAGCGCTCGGCAAGGCCGGCCTCACGCCCGCGGACATCGACTGCATCATCTACTGTACCTGCACGCCCGATCACTTCGAGCCGGGCAACGGTGTCTTCCTGCAACGCGAGCTGGGCGTCACGGACATCCCCGCCGTCGACGTGCGCAACCAATGCAGCGGGTTCATCTACGGGCTGTCGATCGCGGATGCCTGGATCCGCACCGGCCAGTACCAGCGCATCCTCCTCGTGGGCGCCGAGGTGCATTCGCGCGGGCTCGACAAGACGACGCGCGGGCGCGACACGGCGGTGTTGTTCGGCGACGGCGCCGGCGCCGTGGTGCTCGGCCCCACGGAAGAAGCGGGCCGGGGCGTGTTGTCGACGCACATCTTCGCCGACGGGCGGCAGGCCGAGAAGCTGTGGGTGGATGGCCCGGGCCTGGCGCACGACCCGTATGTAAGCGTCGAGATGCTCGAGCGCGGGCTGCATCGCGCGGTGATGGAGGGACGCGAGGTCTTCAAGTACGCGTCCGTGAAGATGCCGGAATCGGTCGCGATTGCGTTGAAGACCAACGGTCTCACCCCCACCGACGTCAAGCTGCTCGTCCCCCACCAAGCGAATTTGCGGATCATCGAGATGGTGCAAAAAGCGACGGGCCTGCGAAACGATCAGGTGTACACCAACATCCAGCGCTACGGCAACACCACCGCCGCTTCGATTCCCATCGCGCTCGACGAAGCATTGGCCGAGGAGCGTCTCGGGCGCGGTGACCTGCTCGTGTTGACCGCCTTCGGCTCCGGATTCACATGGGGAAGCGCTGCCATTCGCTGGTAGCCTCTAACCGCCCGTCCAGCCTGCTGATACCTTAGCCGCAGCAGTCTCGAAGGATGGCGGATGCGAGTCGGAGAAGGTCGGCGGATGCTGGTCGCGGGGTCGGTCGTGCTGGGCGTTGCCTGGGGGGGAAGCTCCGCCTGCGACCGGCGGCCGGCCATCATCGGGACGACCTACTGGGACCCATCCCCCAGTGTGCTCGACGTGGTGCGCGAGGAGGTCGGGCGCTGGCCGGGCGGCGCCCCCGCGGAGATCCGAAGGCCCGCTTCGTACCTGGAAACACATGCGGAGCGCGAGGTGGATGGCGCCGCCCAGCTCACCACGCTGGCCGGCGTGGTGGCGGTGGTGGGTCACCAGGACAGTCGAACCACTCTCCTCGCGGCCCCCGTGTACGACGAAGCCCGCGTTCCACTGGTCGTTCCGACCGCCACGAGCCGCGCGATCGGCGCCGCGAGCCCCTGGATCTTCCCAGTGGCCCCCAACGATTCTCAGGAAGGAGTCTTTATCGCCGCCTTCGCCACTCAGAGGTTGGGCGCGAAGGCCATCGCCCTCTTGTATGACAATGATGAATACGGGCGCGGTCTGCGGGACGGCGTCCAGGCGGCGCTCGCGGCGACCGGCATGTCGCTCGGCGCCGAATCATCGATCGGCACGCCGTGCGAAGCGGGCGGCGGCAGTGACGCGTCGCTCGCGCTCGTGACGTCGAGCCGGCCCCCTCCCGATCTCCTCGTGATCGCCAGCCGCCCGCACGACGCCGGCTGCATCGTCGGCCAGGCGCGCCGGCGCATCCCGACGCTTCGCTTCATCGCCGCCGATGCGGTGGAGATCAGCGATGGGCTGCTCGCCGCGATGGGAGCCGGGGCCGAATCGACGTACTTCGCCGCGTTTTGGTACAGCGGCCTCACGGACGAGCGTTCGGTGGCGTTCACAAGCGCTTACCGGCGTATCGTGGGCACCATACCGACGCCTGGCGCCGCCATGCATTACGACGCGCTCATGCTCGCGATGCACGCGGTGCGCGACGCGGGCGCCAGCCCAAGGGCGATCAAGGCCTATCTCACGGCACTCGGCAA
>Ga0070704_100001713_pt1 | contig 11957 bp, 10 predicted proteins | sample KBSK5252metaG_FD_65467 | JGI IMG/M metagenome (GOLD analysis project Ga0070704, IMG submission 65467) | Corn, switchgrass and miscanthus rhizosphere microbial communities from Kellogg Biological Station, Michigan, USA - KBS K5-25-2 metaG | ecosystem: Host-associated > Plants > Roots >... | reverse complement strand
ATGTTCAACGGCTTCTATCACCGCCATCAGATCCTCAACGAGGAGGACGCCGCCGCGCGGCTCTGGCGCGCTGCCGGCGTGGCCTATTTCCGCGCGCAGTTGACCCGAGCGCTCGATCTGATGGGCATCGCCGTGCCGCCCCGAATGTAATCCATATGCCGGTCATAGGAATTACGCCGTGCCGGCTGCTGCCCGATTACCTCGAGTCGATTCGACGCGCCGGCGGCGAGCCGACCGTGCTCGAGCTGACCGCCACACCGTCCTTGGAGGGCCTGGACGGCGTGATGCTGACGGGCGGCGGCGATATTGCGCCCTCTTACTATCATGAGGCGCCGCACCCTAAAGCCAATCCGCCGGACGCCACGCGCGATGCGTTCGAGCTCGAGCTCGCGAAGCTGGCGCTCGACAACGACGTGCCGATGTTCGGTGTATGCCGCGGACTCCAGGTACTCAACGTTGCGGCAGGCGGCACGTTGATTCAGGACATCCCGTCTGAAGTAAACCAGGCGCTCGGGCACGAAGTGAACAGCCCGCTCAACGCGATCGCGCACGAAGTCTGGATTACGCGCGGATCTTCTCTGGCAAACACAATGCAGGAGCAGCTTGTTGATGGCGAAGTCCTGCAAGTGAACAGCCGCCATCACCAGGCGATTAAACAGCCGGCCGCCGGATTCGAGGTTTCGGCCACTGCGCCGGACGGCGTCATCGAAGCGATCGAGCGCTCGGGCGCCCGCTTCTGCCTCGCCGTGCAATGGCATCCGGAAAACTTCTGGAGAACGGGAGAATTTCGCGCGCTGTTCGAGGAGTTCGTTAGAGTCTGCGGGAATCCAAAATAAAGAAATTCTGTCTCACACAGAGTCAGAGAGACACAGAGTTCTTTAAATAAGAATTCTCTGTGTTCTCTGTGTCTCTGTGATGGGATAGAAATAGAAGATTAGATTTTAGATTCCAGTATGACCAACGTCTCGACGTGCGCCGTGTTCGGAAACAAGTCGGACGCCTCGATATGCTCCAACCTGTAGCCTTCCTCTAGAAACCGCTTCACATCGCGCGCGACGGTAGCGAGATCGCACGACACATACACGATGCGCCGCGGCTTCAATCGCAGCATGCCGGACATGGCGTCTCGCGATAGGCCGGTCCGCGGCGGGTCGAGCACCACGGTCTCGGGCCGCCGTATCCCGCTTCGCTGCAGATACCGCTCGACGGGCGAATGCTCGACAGCAAGCGCGCCGGCGTACGGGGCGGCGTTCGCGTCGAGATCACGGACGCTCCAGCGATCGCCTTCAACGGCAGTGATGTCCGCGCGTCCCGACGCGGCGAGCGCCACCGCAAAGAGTCCGACGCCTGCATACAGATCGATCACGTCCCCGCCGATCACGTGATCGAGCAGGCGCCCCACCAGCCACGGCAAAAGATACCGGTTACCCTGGAAGAACGATTGCACGTGATGCATGAGCACCGCCGACGCCCCAGACGCCCCCGACACACCTGACGCACCAGACACTTCGATGCGGTCGCTTACGTAGGGCGAGCCATATGCGACGGTCACCCGTGAATTCTGACGGCTCGTAAACGCCAGACCGGTGATCCCCTCGACGGCGTCGAGCTCTAACGGCGGAATGCGCGAGCCCTCGAGCTCCAGCAGCACGGCCCGCTCGCTCGCGGGTATGTTCTCGGAGATCTCACACGCGATCACGCCCTCCACGTGGTTCGAACGAAGCGCCGCCCTTAACCGATCGACCGCGGCCATCGTCGCCGGCAGCAATTGATTGGTCGGTCCCGCATCGCACAGCTCGTGCGTGCCTTCGCGGAAAAACCCGAAACGGCCCTCGCGCGCGTGGAGGCGTGCGCGCATGCGATACCCCTGCTCCTGCGATCCCATGACCGGCGTCGCCGCCGGCAGCGTGATTTTGCCGATGCGCGCGAACGCGTCCGCCACAAGCTCTGATTTCAGCGACAACTGACGCGGGTACGCGATGTGCGCGTAAATCGAGCCGGCGCACGCCCAATCGACGCCGGATGCCCTGCGATCGGGGCTGGCCTCGAGCACCTCAAGCGTTTCAGCAAAGGCGAGCTGCTTGCTGAGACGTTCGACGCGCGCACGGACACGCTCGCCGGGGATGGCGCCGGCGACGAAGACCACCTGCCCATCATGCCGCGCGAGCATCCGGCCGCCTGCGACCGGTTTTTCGGCGGTGAGGACGATCTCGCTGTCCGGGGTCAGAGGCAAGGGTCACGCAAAGGCGACGATGGGCAGTTTTTCCTGCTCCCGGAGCAGGCTGTCGACTGCCGCGTTCAACGCGCGGTCGTACGATTCGGCGGGCATGCGATCGCGGAACGGCCGCAGCTGCTCCGCGGCCTCTCGCTGCATCTGCTGCAGTGCCGTGGCGTCGGCGTGGGCACGCGCGGCATCGAGCATCAGCTGATCCAGCTCTGCCAGACGAGTCGTCACGCGCTCGCGTACTTCTCCACGAACCGGCGACGGCAAGTCCTTGAAGATCGCGACTTCATTCGTCACCTCTTCCAGCACGCGATCGTACTCCGCCGGCAGGGGATTGATGCCGGCGCGCCGGTTGGTGATTTTTTCGCACACGCGATCTAAATGCTCGGGAAGACTTCTCTTCCGCTGCTTTGCCGCGGAATCGTCGGACGGCGCCCCGGCGCCCGGCAATCGCACTCCGACGGCACGCCGCCACGCCTCGAACGCATCGAGCACGTCGTTCTCGCAGAAATCCACCTGAACCGGGCGGCGGCGCGGACCTTTGGCGTAGTAGCGCACGAAATACCGATCGATGCCTTCACACGCAATCTTGTAGGGAATGCCTTGCGTCGCCCAGCTGCAGACGCGCTCGAAGGAAGGCCCGACGATTCGAATGAGGTGGCCGTCGTTCTTCCGGCAGAGGTAGGCTTCGATCTCTCTGCAGTATTCCTCAGTGTCCACTCGTCACTCGTCGCCCTGCCGCGGCCTGTTCCGCTCCCACACCATACGGAGACCCTGCAGCGTGAGGTCCTGATCGACGTGTTCGATGAGACTCACCTCGGGTGCGATGATTCCTGCCAGTCCGCCCGTCGCCACGCACAGCGCGTTCGAGCCGAGCTCGTCGCGCATTCGCCGCACGAGCCCATCGACCAACCCCACGTAGCCGTAGTACAGCCCCGATTCGATGGCCTCCACCGTTGTCCTGCCGATCAACTGGCACGGCTTGCGGACGTCTACGCGCGGCAGCCGCGCGGCGCGCTGAAACAGCGCATCCGCCGAAATCTGCAGGCCCGGGCAGATGACGCCGCCCAGATACTCTCCCTTTGCGGAGATCGCGTCGAATGTCGTCGCCGTTCCAAAGTCGACGACGATCAGAGGTACGCGGCGGTCGCGGCCGAACAGGCGATGCGCGGCGACGCCGTTCAGCAGACGATCGGCGCCCACTTCTTCCGGGCTCTTGTAGAGGATGGGCATTCCGGTGTCGACGGTGCTGTCGACGTTCAGCGGCGTCAATCCGAAATACCGCTCCGCCATCGTGATGAAGGTGCCGGTAAGCGGCGGCACCACCGATCCCATCACGACTCCCTTCACCTTGCCGACATCGATGGCGCGATGCTCGAAGAGCTGAGCGACCCAGATACCGATCTCGTCGGACGTGCGCTCGCGCAGCGTCGCGAGACGCCAGCTTTCGACGAGCTGCTCGCCCTTGAACACGCCGAGCACAATATTCGTATTGCCGACGTCAATCGCTAACAGCATTTTGTTACACCCAGCGAACCTCGCCGGCCACCAGCCGTTGCAGCTGGCTTCCGGCCCGCACCATCAACGCGCCATGGTCGTCGATGTCTTCGGCGCGGCCGCGCATCACACCTGCCACTGTGTCCCATTCCACCAACGAGCCAGGCAGGGACGGCGCCAGCGCGCGCCACGCGCTCAGAATAGCATCGAACCTGCCGCTCTGCAGGTCGCGGTACCGTGCGCCGAACGCGATGAGAATCTGCGCGAAAATCCGCGCGCGATCGGCTGGACGGCTGGTCTCCGCTTCAATTGATGTTGCGCGATCGCCAAGCTCCAGCGGGAAGGATGTGTTCTGCAGGTTGACGCCAAACCCCACAATCACGTGCTGCAGCCGGTTTCCCTGAGCGGCACCTTCGGCAAGAATTCCCGCGAGCTTGCGCTTCCCAATCATCACGTCGTTCGGCCACTTGATCTCCGCCGGCAGGCCAGTGCTCGTTCTTACGCCTTCGGCTATCGCAACGCCGCTCGCGAGCGTCAGGAACGCCGATGGATTTGATCGTGTGGAGAGATCGCCAGACGGACGGAGAACAATCGAGACGTAAAGGCCTGCGCCGGGTGGAGAGAACCACGTCCGGCCAAGCCGGCCGCGGCCGGCGGTCTGCGCATCGGCAACAATCAGAGTGCCTTCGGCGGCACCCAACTCGGCCAGATGGGCTGCGACGTCGTTGGTGGATGTTGTGGTATCGAGCCAGTGAATGCGCCGCCCGAAGATGCCAAGCGGCTCCGCCTCCCGCGCAACCTCGGCGCGGATATCCGCGGGCACTTCAAAGGTATCGCGGAGACGATCAGGCGGGTTCGATTTCAAAGCTGATGTCAGCCGCCGGCGCCGAATGCGTCAGCGCGCCGCTCGAAACGTAATCGGCACCGGTCGCTGCGAGCTCCGCAATGCGCGCGAGCGTGACGCCGCCGGAGATTTCCGTCTTCGCACGGCCGCGGCTGCGCCGAACGGCCTCGCGAATGTGCTCGGTGGTCATGTTGTCGAGGAGCAGAATCTCTGCCTTCGCTTCCAGCGCTTCGTCCACCTGTTCGAGCGTTTCCACTTCGACCTCGACCGGGCGGGTCGAGCCGGACGCCCGCACCCGCGCGACGGCGCGCCCAATCCCGCCGGCAACGCGAATGTGATTGTCCTTGATCAGCACGCCATCATCGAGGCACATGCGATGATTTGTTGCGCCTCCCGCGCGGACGGCGTATTTTTCGAGCTGACGAAGCGTGGGCGTTGTCTTCCGCGTATCGAGAATCGTGATCGCACCGCCGGCCGCCTGTACAAATTGCCGCGCCATTGTGGCGATGCCTGTCAGATGCTGCAGAAAATTCAGCGCGGTGCGCTCGGCCGTCAGCAGCGCGCGTGCATGGCCTTCCACCTGTCCCAGAACCGAGTCGCGCGAACACTCGTCACCGTCGTGAACGCGCCACGTCGCTCGCGCGGCCGGATCGAGCTGGGAGAACGCCTCGGCGGCAACGGCTAAGCCGGCGACCGTGCACGCCGATTTGGCGATGAAGATCCCGATCGCCTGCTCGTTCTGGCCGATCAGCGCGTTGGTGGTGATGTCGCCGCTGCCAAGGTCTTCCACGAGAGCCCGCTTCACCAGATTCCGGTAGCTGGCAGGATCCAGTGGAGCAAACGCGGCCGTCACGCCCGCGTCCCCTGCTTGGCTTCCGGCTCTCCCAGCTCGTACACGCTCTCGAAGCTCGCCGAGGCCTCCTTCCGCAAAGGCCCTTGAATGACGCCGGACGCGCTCACATCCTTCCAGACCTGATCGAGAAGGTCGAGGTTGTGCTGCGGCGCGCGAATAGTCGCCGACAGCACAGGGGTGCGAAGGGGCTTTTTCTCTTCAGACTTGCGCTTCCGCACTTCACCGAGCACTCGGCAGCCTTCCATCAGCGCCTCGGCCGCGCGCTGATCGGCGCCGCCGATCGGCTCGAGCGACTCGTGCGTTGACGGCCACGCCGCCCGGTGCACGGAGCCGGGCTTCCACCACGACCACACTTCCTCGGTGACGAACGGCAGAAACGGCGCGAACAATCGCAGCAGTGTTGAGAGCGCCAGCAGCATCGCGCTGTTCGCCGATCCCGCGCCCTCCGCGCCGTGGTCGCCATAGCGGCGCGCCTTGATGAGCTCGAGATAGTCGTCGCAGAAAAACCAGAAGAAGCTCTCGGACTTCTCGAGTGCGGGCGTGTAGTCGTAATCGGCCAGTGACTTCGTCGCCGCATCCACCACGTCCGCCAGGCGCGTCAGCATGCCGCGATCGGCAACTTCGGTGATAGGACCAAGCGGCTCCGGCGTGCCCAGCACGAACTTTGATGCGTTCAACAGCTTGATGGCCAGCCGCCGCCCTACGCGCATCTGTCCAGGGTCGAATATCGTATCGCCACCCGGGCGGCCGCTTGCGGCCCAGTACCGGACGCCGTCCGACCCGTGCTCTTCGAGAAGCGCGAACGGCGTTACCACATTGCCCTTCGACTTCGACATCTTCTTGCGATCGGGGTCGGTGACAAATCCCGAGATGGCCGCGTGGAGCCAAGGCAGACTGTTGTGCTCCAGGTGCGATCGCAGCACAGTGGAAAACAGCCAGGTGCGGATGATGTCGTGCGCCTGCGCCCGCATGTCCATCGGAAACACTCTCGTGAACAAGTCGCCGTCTTCGCACCATCCGCCGGCGATCTGCGGCGTCATCGACGAGGTGGCCCACGTGTCCATGATGTCCGGATCTGCGGCAAAGCCGTTGGGCTGCCCGCGCTGTTCTGGCTTGTAGCCCTCCGGCACATCACTGGAAGGATCGATTGGTAATCGCGATTCGTCCGGCGCAATCGGCCGTGAATAATCGATCACGCCATCCTTATTAATGGAGTACCAGATGGGGAACGGCACGCCAAAGAACCGCTGCCTGCTGATACACCAGTCTCCGTTCAGGCCGTTGACCCAGTTTTCGTAACGCACCCGCATGTAGTCGGGATGCCACTGGAGCTGGCGGCCGAGGTCGATGAGCGCCGAGCGACAATCGAGGGTTTTGACGAACCATTGACGGCTCGTGATGATCTCGAGCGGCCGATCGCCTTTCTCGTAGAACTTCACGTTGTGCACGATCGGCCGGGGCTCGCCGATCATCGAACCCGCCGCCCGAAGCAGCTCGACGATGCGCGTGCGGGCTTTGTTGATCGACTGACCCGCGATCTCGTTGTAGGACTTTTGCGCCGACTCGGGGTCGTCGGATTCCCATCCGGGTTCACCCCAGGCGATCGGCTTCAGCGTGCCGTTCGGTTGAATGACGGCGCGCACCGGCAGCGACAGCTCGCGCCACCACGTCACGTCGGCGATGTCGCCAAACGTGCAGATCATGGCGATGCCGCTTCCCTTTTCCGGGTCGGCTAGCTCGTGCGCACGTATAGGCACGCGCGAGCGAAACAGGGGCGTTAGCACGTCGGTGCCGAACAGCGACTTGTAACGCTCGTCGTCCGGATGCGCGACCAGCGCCACACATGCCGGCAGCAGCTCCGGTCGCGTCGTCTCGATCTCAACACTGCCCGCCGCGCCGCCGGTGCGATCGAAGCGCAGCCGGTGATACGCGCCTTCTCGCTCGCGATCTTCCAGCTCGGCCTGGGCGACGGCAGTCCGGAAGTCCACATCCCACAGCGTCGGCGCTTCCAGCTGATACGCGAGATTCTTCTTCAGTAAATGCAGGAACCCGGTCTGCGACGCGCGCTGCGATCGTTTGTCGATCGTTTGGTAAGTCATCGTCCAGTCGACCGACAAGCCGAGGAATCGCCACAGATGTTCGAACGCCTTCTCGTCTTCTTTGGTCAGTCGCAGGCAGAGCTCGACGAAGTTCGGGCGCGAAATGGAAATCGGTTGCTTCGGGGGCTCCGCCGGCGGCTGGAAATTCGGATCGTAAGACAGCGACGGATCGCACCGAACGCCGTAGTAGTTCTGAACGCGCCGCTCGGTCGGCAGGCCGTTATCGTCCCATCCCATCGGGTAGAACACTTCCTTGCCGGCCATGCGCTGAAATCGCGCGATGACGTCGGTGTGCGTGTAGGAAAAGACGTGACCGATGTGCAGCGAGCCGCTGACCGTGGGGGGCGGCGTGTCGATGGAGTAAATCTGCTCGCGGGTTTTCGTCCGATCGAATTTATACGTGCGATCGGCGTCCCACTTTTGCTGCCATTTGATTTCGAGGCCTTCGAGAGCGGGCTTTTCAGGTACGGCGGGTTTTTCGCCGGTAGACATCCGGACAATGGTACTGCAAAACGTTTACTCGCCGCCCGACTTGATGCGCTCGATTTCTTCGCGCACGGCTTGCTCAGCCGTCTTCGAAACGATCTCTGTCACGGTTTCCCGCACCACGCGATCGCTCAGACGTTGGAGGACCCGCGCTACGACTTCTTCAATCACCTCTTCGGTGATGACTGGCGCCGGCGGCCGTGCGGCGGCGGCCGCAGCGACTTCCGCTTTAGCGGCCGACAACAACGAAAAGGGATTGGTTGGCGGATGCGCGGCGGGCTCCGGCGCAGGCGGAGGCGCCGTGTGAACCGCGGCGGCCGCAGGTGCAGCCGGTGGCACGGGCGGCGGCTCGTGTTGTGGCATTGGGGGCGCTGCCGGCGCAGGCGCCCACGGAGCGATCGTTGCGGCGGAGCGAGCCGGCGATGGCGCAGGCGCTGCCGGCGCGACAGCGGCGGGATGAGCGGGCGGCACCGATACTGGCACCGGCACAATCGGTGGCGTGGGCCACGCGGATGGAGCCGCTGGTCGCGCGTACGGCGGCACCGCCGGCACAGCCTTTACGGGCTGCGGCTGAGGGGCGAGCGTCTGTGGCTGTGCCTGTTGCGCGAACTGTGGCTGTGGCGCCTTAGCGACCGGCGGCTGCTGCGAGAGTGGCTCCATGAATGACGACCAGTCCATGTCGCCGTTCTGTGCAGACTCGCGATTGGGCGCTGGCGCCGGCGCCGGCGATGATGGCTGGAGACTGGAAAACGCGGCGTCCAGCTGATCGAAATAATCGTCGAGCGAAACCGGCCCGCCTGGCGCAGCCGCTTGCGCAAGCGGTTCGGCCGCGGCGTGGGCAGGCGCTCTCGGTGGCACCGCGTGCGGCAGCGTCGGCGCTGCTTGCGCCGCCACCGGTGCCGGCCCGCCAACTCGGCCGGGCGCGGCTTCGGCTTTCTTCTTGCTGAGCAATTCCTTCACGCGATTGATCACCATTTGAGGCTCGAAAGGCTTCGCCAGCACATCGCTCGAGCCCGCTGCGTCGGCGCGGGCCTGATCGACCGGCTCGAATGCGCCGGTCAGCAGGACCACGGGAATGTGGGCGAGCTTCGGCCGGCTTTTTACGTATGTGGCAACTTCATAGCCATCGCGCTTCGGCATGTCGACATCCGCGAGCACGATGTCGAACCGTTCGGTATCGAGGCGATCGATCGCGAGCTGCCCGTCGCCCACCGTGGTCACGTCGACGTCTTCATCGGCGAATGTCAGCTCGATGACGCGCTGAATCGTGACGCTGTCATCCGCTAAAAGGAGCTTATGCGTCATGGGAACATGAGGGCCGAACCATTCGTGGTCTTTTATCGGCCGGAAATGCCAGGGGCCTTAGCCCCGTGTGGAACGTGCGAATTGATGAAATCGATGATGTCCTGCATGCGGGTGCCGGGGCGGAACACGGCCGCCACCCCCAGTTCCTTCAAGGCGGCGAGGTCCGCGTCCGGAATAATGCCGCCGAGGATAACGAGGACCTCCTGAAGCCCCTTCTCGCGCAGCAGCTGCATGAGTCGCGGGCAGATCGAATTGTGCGCGCCGGAGAGGATCGACAGACCGATGACGTCGGCATCCTCCTGCAGCGCCGCCGTCACGATCTGCTCGGGGGTTTGCCGGAGGCCGGTGTAGATCACCTCCATGCCCGCATCGCGCAGTGCACGCGCGATCACCTTCGCCCCACGGTCGTGGCCGTCGAGTCCGGGCTTGGCGATGATGACTCTAATCTTATTTGTCACTTATCACTCGTCACTTGTCACTTACTCAAATGATGGCCTGTTCCTGATACTCGCCCCAAACCTCGCGAAGCGCATCGCACATTTCCCCCACCGTCGCATATGCGCGCACGGCATCGAGCAGCGGCGGCATGGTGTTGTCCTTTCCGGACGCGGCTTTTTTGAGTTTTCCGATCGCCCGATCGACGACGACCTTGTTGCGCGTCCGTCGAATCCGATCGACCTTCTCGAGCTGCCGCGCGGCGACCCCTTCGTCGATGTGGAGCGTAGGCACCGCGTTGTCTGCGTCGCTGACGAACTCATTGACGCCGACGATCAGCTGGCGCTTGCGCTCGACGTCCTGCTGGAAGCGGTACGCGCTTTCGGCAATCTCGCGCTGCGGATAGCCGCGCTCGATGGCGGAAATCATTCCACCCATCGTATCGATGGTGCTGAAGTATTTTTCCGAACCTTCCTGCAGATCGCGCGTGAGGCGCTCCACAAAGTACGAGCCCGCAAACGGATCCACCGCATTGGTGACGCCCGTCTCGTACGCGAGGATCTGCTGGGTCCTCAGCGCCAGCGTCGCCGCCTCGGCGGTCGGCAGCGCAAGCGCCTCGTCCAGCGAATTCGTGTGCAGCGAGTTGGTGCCGCCGAGCACCGCGGACAGCGCCTGCAGCGTCGTGCGAATCACGTTGTTGAGCGGCTGCTGTGCGGTCAGCGACACGCCGGCGGTCTGACTGTGGAAGCGCAGCTTCCACGACCGTTCGTCGGCCGCGCCGAACCGCTCGCGCATCACGCGGGCCCAGAGATACCTGGCGGCGCGATACTTCGCCAGCTCCTCGAAAAAATCGCTGTGCGCGTTGAAGAAGAACGACATACGAGGCACGAACTCGTCCACCTTCAACCCCGCATCGACTCCGGCCTGCACGTACTCGATGCCGTCGCGCAGCGTAAACGCCAGTTCCTGCAGTGCGGTCGCGCCGGCTTCGCGGATGTGATAGCCGCTCACCGAAATCGTATTCCAGCGCGGCACGTGCGCTCCGCAGAACGCGAAGATATCCGTGATGAGCCGCATCGACGGACGCGGCGGGTAGATGTATTCCTTCTGTGCGATGAATTCTTTCAGGATGTCGTTCTGGATCGTGCCGGAGATCGTTTTCCAGTCGACGCCCTGCTTCTCCGCGACCACCAGATACATCGCGAAGATCATCGGCGCCGGCGAGTTGATGGTCATCGACGTCGTCACATCGCCGAGCGCAATGCCTTCGAAAAGCGCTTCCATGTCGGCGAGCGATGTCACGTTCACTCCGCATTTTCCGACTTCGCCGAGCGACAGCGGATGATCGGGATCGCGTCCCATGAGCGTCGGCAGATCGAACGCTACGCTCAGGCCGGTGGCGCCGGCCGCAAGCAATTCTCGATACCGGCGATTGGTGTCCTCCGGCGTGCCGTACCCTGCGAACTGCCGCATCGTCCAGAGCTTTCCCCGGTAACCGGAGGGATGAATGCCGCGGGTATACGGATACTTGCCGGGATCGTTCAGGTCGCGCTCGTACGTGAAGTCCGGGAGAGAGTCGGGCGTGTAGAGACGATCGATGGGGCGGCCGGAAATCGTCTGAAAGGGGACGTCGCGTTCGGGAATGGCCCGCCCGCTCGTGGCGGTCTTCATGTTGGCGGGGGTGCGCATCGTGGTGCCCGGGTGGGTTCTTTGCCCCACCCGGGCCCTCGAATCTACCGGCTACTCACCGTAGATTTAGCCATATATTGAGCACCTCCCGGCCGCTGCCGAGTCCACGCGCCCTTCCGGCTGTTGCAGGTGATGCAAAGCCTCCTCGGGCAATAGCTTGGCGGCCTTTTTACACGCCCCTCCGACGTTAGGGGGCGGTGAGGTAATTGTACAACACTGTCAGGGCAGCCGAAGCGCAAAGCGCGAAGGCGGGAGGGCAGGGGCGGTCCTATCTCAACACGGAGACACAGAGAACACAGAGAATTTTTTTGAAAAAAAGAACTCTGTGTCCTCCGTGCCTCTGTGTTGAGACGGAGTATTTTTGCCCTTCTTCGTGGGAGGATGAGGCTTAGTGGCGCTTGAAGTACTGGACCGCGCGCTCGTGCTGCTCGGCTGCCTTGCGGCTCTTGAAGGTACCTAAGTTGCGGCGCTTCCCTGTCTTCGGATCCTTCTTGCGCGAGTAGAGGCGATAGCCGCCCGCCGCCA
>Ga0070704_100001710_pt1 | contig 11963 bp, 14 predicted proteins | sample KBSK5252metaG_FD_65467 | JGI IMG/M metagenome (GOLD analysis project Ga0070704, IMG submission 65467) | Corn, switchgrass and miscanthus rhizosphere microbial communities from Kellogg Biological Station, Michigan, USA - KBS K5-25-2 metaG | ecosystem: Host-associated > Plants > Roots >... | reverse complement strand
TGATCGCGAGCTCGCTGTCGAATCGTTCTTCTTTACGTCCCTGCATCCGTGCCTCGCTCAATCAGGCTTGGCGCCTCGGCCGCCATAGTGGCGAAGTGGCGCGCGTCGCGAGCGAGCGACACGTACTCTTTTGCGCGGTGCCGATGTCATGGTTTAATGCCGGGCGGGGCATGACTTTTGTCATGCCCTCAGCCATGACAACAAGAGAAGCTTCTCGGGAAAGGTCTATGGCCTTGACGCCGCTCGAAACCGAGGCGGCCGCGGAGTTGCGCGGCCCGGACGCCGACCTGTGGCGCACGCTCGCGGCGTGGCTGTGGATGACCTACCTCCTGCTGGTAACCGGCGCTTTCCTTTGGTGGCTGTTCTGAGTTCGACCGTGTCGGCACGCCTTACGGTCCACGCCGGCTGACGCGCTAATTCCCTGATATTTCTAGCTGGTCCGGTATTTGCTGAGGCGGTCAGGCCTCGGCCTGCCCCACCCTCTTCGCGCGGCCACCTAAATTCGGCTTCGCTGTTCTAGCGCGAACGCGGTTCCGGTCTTCCCGAGGCCGACCTTTTTGCAATCGAGCGTTTGGACCCGCTCGACTCTCGGCCCCGCAGGGAAACCCCTTCCCTCGGGGCCTTTTCTTTTTCAGGTGGGACTACGCGGCCGCTGCGGTGAGCAGGGCCAGCACTGCGGCGGCGTAGGCAAGCCAGATCCAGCCCGAAATCGTCAGCCAGATATCGGGCTTCGCGGACCGGAATCTAACGCCGCTTTGAGCCATGCCGAGCAGCAGCGTAGAGGTACTTCCGTTACGTGGATAATCGCGGCGCCCCGGTCTTTCAGAACTACCTGATTTTCGAATCGAAAAGCTGCTGGCGTGCGTGCAACTCGGCGCGCGCAGCACTGCGCCAAAAGTGAAATGTTGTTATCTGCGAGAAGCGCTCCCCACTAGGGGGATACCATGTTCTAGACCTATTGCACTAGGACCAGACTTGTCCCTCACCGCCGCCACCCAGCCGACATTCGAAGCCGCGACGGTGGTCGCGCTGAAGATGCAGAACGATACGCGACGCATGGAAATCAGGTTCGTGGACGACGCCGGAATCGAGCAGGTGGTCTCGCTTCCCGTCGCGGCCGCCGTGGAGCTCGCTAGGCTCACCCTGGATGCCTCCGCGTTCGTGACGCGCCTGAAGGAAGGACCGGCGCCCCGCTAGCCGCCGGACGAAGACTTGGCCGGACCTGCTTCATGCCCCGCGTCGCATGGATACCGCGCGCGCAGGCCTCGCTGAAGGGCGAGAGACAGCACGTCGAGGGGATATTCCGTCAGCGCGGCGTACTCGCTCTTAGAGCGCCGGTATTCCTCCAGCGCGATCTTGGCGTAGCTCTTGCCGTCGACGGAGTGCCAGGGCGGCGGGCAGAACAGCCGCTCGGCGCCAGGACCCTCGGGTGCCGCGCTGTCCCAACGGTAGGCGCTCGCCGCGCCCATCAGGAAGGTCACGAATTCTCCCCTGCCGGCACGCGCCTGCTGCTCGAGAATCTGGACCGCCTTGTCGATCTTGCCCTGAGCGCCGGCGGCCTGCGGCGCGGCGAGGCACGGGAGGGTGAGCGCCACGAGGGCGAGAGCCTGGAGCGAACGCATCGTCGAAGCCTTTTTTCTAGTTGTGATGAGCGCCGACGCGGTGGAACTCGATGCTTTCGAAGGTCGCGCCGACGCCCCTTAGCGTACCGTGCGGATCGACGCGCACCACGCGCGCCTCGCAGCGCGCGGAGACCACTCCGATCTGCAGGCCCGAGAACTCCAGCGTGAACTTGAGCGATTCTCCCGGCTTCAGGTCGACGTCGGTCACGAAGTAGACGCCGCTCGCGCTGACGTTGCGCATGCGGCCATCGCCCCGATCGAGCCTGATCCTGAGGTCGCTGTCGAACCGCTCGTCTCGGCGCGCGCCCATGAACGGGTCATTAAGTCGGCTTCATGGTGGTGCTGCGATGGTGGGCGCATGACGCGATGAGCCGCAAGCACTATTTGACGCGACTTGCGCACATTGTCACAGGCGCGCGGCGCATTCGTGAAATGCGCCACGCCGCCGCCGCTGTGGCGGCCGGCGAGGCCGTCTAGGCCTGGAGGCTTCCCGCGTGCCGCTGCGCGAAGATGTACAGCTCGAAGCGGTTCGGCACGCCGAGCTTGTCGTAGATGCGGCTCAGGTGATTGCGCAGCGTGTGCTCGCCGATATGCAGGGTGCCCGCGAGCGTCTTGTTGTCGGCGCCCGGCTGCTTCACCAGGCTGCGCACGACGTCGTGCTCGCGCTCGGTGAGCGAAGCGATCGCGGTCTCGGCCGGCGAAGGCCCCTTGTGACGTGACAGCTCCACGAACAGCCGCCCCGTGGAGTTGCGGTCGAGCCAGAGCTCGCCCTGGTGCACCTTCTTGATCGCCTTGATGAGCAGCTCGGGCGTGTCGTCCTTGTGCACCACGCCGCACGCGCCGCGCAGAATGGCGAGCTCGTGCTTGCCGTCGCGCGACCCGCTCAGCACCAGCACGCGAGTGTTGCGGCCGTTGATCAGGCCCGGAACCAGGCCGCCGTCCTTCTCCGTGGCGAGGTCGACGTCGACGACCACGACGTCGGGCTTGGCGGCGGCCGCGATTTCGACGGCACCGGCGCACGCCGTCGCGGTGGCGACCACGCCGAGGTCGGGCTTCTCATCGTCGATCAGCCGCTGCAGCCCGGAAAGAACGATTCGCTGCGCGTCCACAAGCATGACTCGGATGCGGCTGTTGTTGTTTGAATCCATGCATTTCCCCCGGCGAAAATCATAGCGCGCGCCCGCGCGGCAACAGGCAAGAACTCGTCGCGGATTTGCAAAGAATTGCGATAATTGGCCGGCTCGTGCCCAGCGATCAGTCCGCCCGCCGCTTCCTCCTCGTCATGCTGATCGCGAGCCTGCTCGCCGTCGGCTATGTCGCCTGGCCGATCGCCACCGCGCTTCTGAGCGCCGCAGTGCTCGCCGTCGTGCTGGCGCCGGTGCAGGCGCGCCTGTCGCGATGGCTGCGCGGAAGGCGCGCGATCAGCGCCGGCATTCTGGTGCTGGCGGTGCTGTTCCTCGTGATCGGTCCACTGCTCGGCCTCACCACGGTCCTGGTCAAGGAGGCCGCCGACGGCGTGCGCTTCATCCAGGACACGGTGCGCAGCCAGGGCGTCGTCGGCCTGGTGGACAAATTGCCGCCGCCGCTCGACGGCTACGCGCGCAACGCGCTCGAGAGCCTGGGCGATCTCGGGCAGCTCGCGCAGAAGCACGTCGTCGAGCAGGGACCGCGCGCCGCCTCCGCGGTCGCCGCGGCCCTCAAGGCGACCGGCTCGCTGGTGTTCGACCTCGCCATGATGCTGATCGCGCTGTACTTCCTGCTGGTGAGAGGCAGGGACCTGATCGCCTGGCTGGTCGGCGTGTCGCCGCTCTCTCCGGCGCAGACCAACCAGCTCATGGCGGAGTTCAGGAAGGTATCGTACGCGGTCATCGTGGCCACCGTGGCCACCGCGGCGGTGCAGGCCGCCGTGGCCGGCATCGGTTATCTCATCGCGGGTGTGCCGCATCCGGTGTTCTTCACCACGCTCACGTTCTTCGTCGCGCTGATTCCGGCGATCGGCGCGGCCGGCGTGTGCCTGTTCGCGGCGCTGATCGAGGTCGCGACCGGCCATCCCTACATGGGGCTTTTCCTCGCGGTGTGGGGCATCGTGGTCGTCGGACTCATCGACAACATCGTCAAGCCCTTCCTCATCAAAGGCGACCTCGAGATGGGCGGCGCGGTGGTGTTCTTCGCCCTCATCGGCGGCATCGGCGCGTTCGGAATGGTGGGCCTGCTCGTCGGCCCGCTCGCCGTCGCGGCGTTTCTCACGCTGCTGCGCATGTACCGGCGCGATTTCATTTCCTGACTTTTTGCAAGTCCTGATGTTATGGCGCGGATTCGCGACGGCGCAGGCGGCCGGTTGTAATAGTTCGGCAGAAGACGTCCATTACCGGCAAAGCTCTTCACCATAGAGGCATCGCTCGCTCCTTGGAGGAACGCGCCATGGGAAGAATCGGAAGGACGTATCCGCGCCACGAACTCGGCCCGGCGTTCGTCGTGCCCGCCGCTCCCGGCCGCCTCATCTTCGTCCGCCGCGGCGCCGTGCAGCGCCTCCCCGGGCTGCTGGCATGGCTGTCCGGCGTGGTCTGCCTGCTGCTGCTCGCCTGGCCGTCCATGTGACAGCGTGATCGCGATCCGGACAACAGAGGCAGTCTACTGGCTTACCGACGCCGGCCAGCGCGCGCGCAGTTGCAGCGACTCGGGCCTGCCGCAACACTATCGACGCGTTCTCGCAGCGATTCACGGGCCGAGCGAAGTGACCGCCATCCGCGCCGCCGTCGGCTGCGACGGGCACACGCTCGCCGCCTGGCTCGACGAACTCGACACGCTCGGCTTCGTGCAGACCGCGCACGCGGCTGCGGCGTGCTACCTCAAGGCCGCCTGAACGCAGGGGCCAAAAAAAAGCCCCGTCACAAGGAAGTGGCGGGGCTACAGCGCAAGTTGCGCCTGCGACCAAGATATCGGCTTTCCTCTGCACGCACAGCGCAGTCCGACACGCCCTTGCAAGCTTTAACCGTGGCGCAGCGCACAGCTTGGGCGATGCCATAATCGCACGGTGCGCAAGGCACTTCCGCGCTGGCTGCTGCTCCACGTCCCGTACCTCGTCCTCTTCGCCTACTCCCTGCACGGTGTGGGCGTGTGCTGCGACGATTTCGACCTGCTGGTGTCGGTACCGCGCGATCGATCGTTCGGCTATCTGCTCGCGAATCCGGCGAACATCCTCACCCACGGGCTTCCTTTCCTGTGGATAGGCTACGAGCGCCAGGCGCTCTATGACCTGCTGAAATTCGGCTGGATCGCGGTGGCTTACGCCATGACCTACCGTTTTGGGACACTTTTTCTCACCGCCCCACGAGCGGCGCTCTTCGGCGCGCTGTTCGTCCTCTATCCGACGCACGACAGCACCAGCTTCTGGTTTTCGACCCAGTACCTCCTGCTGACGGCGGCGTTCTACCTCTACGCGTTCTACCTCGCATCCCGCGACCGGCTCGCGGCGGCCGCGGCGATGGCGACGCTCGGCTCCTTCGTGTCGTACGGTTCGACGCCTTGGGCGCTCGGTCTGGGTCTCGCGTTCCTGCTGCAGCGGCAACTGCGGCGCGCGGCGGTTCTGTTGGTGCCGAACCTGGTTTACATCGTCTACTACGCGGCGGTCACGCTCTGGCTGGGGCTGGGCAACAAGCGCCTGCCGCACGAGGTTCAGGTCGAAGGGCTGCTCAAGCAGGTCGTGCTGCAGGTCGCCGGCGGCGCAGACGCGGTACTCGGGCCTTCGCTGTGGCTCAAGCTGTGGTATTCAGTCGAGAGTCTGACCGTGCTGTCGGCCGTGGTAGGCGGGGTGATCGTCCTAGCCCTCGTTCCAAGCGCGCGCGCCGGCGCAAGACCATCGGTCGTGCCACCATCGCTGTGGCTCGGCACCGGGGTGGTGGCGCTGGCGGCTTTCGTGATGTTCGCGCTGGCCGTAGGGGCTTATCCGCAGTTGGCGTTCGGCATGGCCAACCGCGTGACCGTGCATGCGAGCTTCGGCGCTGCCCTTCTGCTCACATATCCCGCGCGGCGCGCCTGGTCGGCAGGCGCGTTGGCGGCGCTGCTGACCTTCTCCACGCTCGGGCTGTCGGATCACTGGCGCGCTTGGCGCCGCGTACAGGATGACACCATCGCGGCACTGCGGCGCGATTCCGCGCTCGCTTCCGGGCAGCTCGGCACGGACACGCTGTTCGTTACCGGAAACGCCTACAGCAGGCTCGGCGCGATGGCGCATATCGATTTCCTCTCCCAACCCGGCATCGCCGACCCCGTGTTCCGCATTGCGCTCGGCGAGCGCAAGACCTTCCGCGTCGTGCCGCTGAGATCGCGCTTCCTCGCCGAGCCGCGCGCGCTCTTCGATCCGAGACTCAACGCGCGCTATCCGATCGGCGCAAGCGTGCCGGTCTATGACGCGCAAGCCGCCGAATTGCGGCGCATCGATGCCGCCGACATGCCTTCGCTCATCGCCGACCTGGAGACGCCCACGCGGCACTGGATCCAATTGACGCAAAGCGAGTCGCTGCGCGACTTGGTCCTGCGCTGGATGCCGCAGTTCCGCGACATGCGGCGCTAGCTCGCAGCCGCCGCGGCGTGCGCGAGGCGGATCGCCGGGACGGGAAACGCGAACGGCGGCGACAGTTGCTCCAAGCCCAGCCGCGCCGCCACATCGAGCAGCGCGTCCAGCCGCGCGTGCTTGAGGAGCTTGCGCAGGCTCGGCCACTGGCGATCGGTCTCCAGGCTGCAGAGCCTGAAACCGGACCTGCGCAGCGCGGACTCGCACCCCCGGCGCGTGGGGAAAACGTCGATTGAGGGCGTGAACATCCAGTAGTGGCGCCCGTAGGCGCGGGCGAGCCAGTGGCCGGAGTCCGGAAAATTGAACAACAGCAGGCCGCCCGGGCCAAGATGGGCGCGCATCTTGACGAGCGACTCGTGCGGGCTCGGCAGGTTGCAGAACGTGCCGAGCATCAGGACGAGGTCGAAGCGCCGCGCTCCCAGGTCGCACGCAAGGAATTCCCCCTGTCCGACCTCGAGTCCGTACTCGCTGCGCGCGAAGTCGGCGAACTTGCGTGACAAGTCGATGCCGGTCACATCGCAGCCGTGATCGCGCAGGACGCGAAGGAGGCTTCCGGTCGCGCAGCCGATCTCGAGGACCTTCGAGCCGGGAGGCGCGACCCGCCGCAGCGTGCGCCGCCAGCGGTACTCGGCCTCGCGCAGGCGCTGCGGCTCGTCGGCGAAGTAGTCCGCGTAGGCCGCGCCGGGCGCGCCGCGCGAGCCGAAGTAGGCCGGCGATTCGAACCACGCGGCGAGCGATTGCGCCGTGATGCGCGGCGACTGGCACCAGCTGCGACAGCTCGCGCACCGGAGGAAAGACACCTCTCCGGGCGGATAGCTCCTTACGACGCGCGCGAGTGCGGCATCGAGCGTCGCGCCGCAGATGCACGCGTCGCGCGGCGCATACGCGAACGCATTCATCGCCTCGCGCTTGCGCTTTCTCCCGCGGCGCGCTGCTCCGCGGCCTGCCGCCGAACCGGCTCGTGCACGCTGTCCACGACGTAGGGCTGACGCTTCCTCGATTCGTCGAGAATTCGCAGCAGATACTCGCTCACGATGCCCATCGAGAACAGGATCATCGAGCCTATCAGGGTCAGCAGCCCGACCACCGTCATCCAGCCCGGCGGCGCGGACTGGTACAGCGCCCATTGCGCGAGCAACACCAGGAGATAGACCAGGCAGGCGAGCGCCATGGTGAGCCCGAATACCGTGATCAGGCGCGCGGGAAGATGGGTAAACGCGATCAGCGTGTCGATGGTGAAGCCGACCTTGCGCAGCAGGCTCCACTGCGAATGTCCTTTGGCGCGCAGCGCGCGCGTCATGGGCAGGCGCTCGGGCCGGTAGCCGAGCCAATAGATGAGCAGGAAGATCGACGAGTTCTTTTCGTTGATGCCGTTGATGGCGTCCACCAGCTGGCGGTCGAGCAGGCAGAAATCGTAGCCGAGCGGCGGGAAGTCCTGGAAGGCGAAGCGCTGGACCAGGCGCCAGTAGATGCTGGAAACGGCCCGATGCCAGCGTCCCTCGGAGCGCTCGGTGCGCTCCGCGATCACGTACTTCGCGCCCCTTTCCCAGGCGCGGACCATCTCGACGAAAAGCTCGCAGGGCTCCTGCAGGTCGGCCGAGATGATGCCGACGCAGTCTCCGGTCGCGTAGCGCAGCCCAGCCTGGATCGCCGGCGTCTGGCCGAAGTTCCGCGTCAGCTTGACGATGCGGATGTCGGCGCCGTCCCGCGCCTGCGCCTGCAGCAGCAGCTCGAGCGAGCCGTCGGTCGAGCCGTCGTCGACGAACACCAGCTCGACCTCGTGGCGCGGCAGCGCCTTACGCAGCTCCAGCAGGCGCGGAATCGTGTCGGGCAGGTTCGGCTGGTTCTGAAACACCGGAATCACTACCGAGAAGCGGGCTGCGCGCATCAGTTCCCCTGCGCGAGCGCCGGTGAGAGCGTGCTCGCACGCCAGGCCCACACGTAGCGCCCGGCTTCCGGGCCGGTGTGTGCGATCAAGTCGACGATCGACACCGCGTGCTCGAACGGCGGAAAGAACTGCGCATATTCGGGATAGCCGGCATAGTCCTTCCATGCGAGGGCAATGCCCTCTCCGGCGAAGCGGTCCGCGTCGAGGTAGGCCTTCCCCGCGGGTCCCGAGAGATAGCTCGTGCCGCCGACCGCGCGGACGAGCTCGATCACCCGTTCGGTGCTGCGCGCCGTGCTCGGATAGTCGCAGGACGAGGCGATGCGCGTGCGGATGCCGAGGAAATCGCGCGCGATGATGCCGATGAGATGCTGGTTGAGCTCGGAGAGCGTGCGCCAGCGGCGCGTACCGTACGCGTCGCGCAGCAAGGGCTCGAGCCGCGCGAAAAACGGCGCCCTGCCGAGATACTGGCGCAGGGTCTTCCAGTGCCGCGCCTGCCACGCCGCGTCGGTAAGCACCATCTCCCGGATGCTGCGCTTGTGGCCCGGACCGACCGGGACCGTGAGCCACTTGAGTCCGTCGTTGGTCTTGATCTTGTTGCGGTTGCGCCAGCTTCCCGAGGAGAACTGCGCGTCGTCGTAGAACACGAACACGTCGGCGTCGCGCATCAGGTCGAAGTAGCCTTTCCACGGCAGGTACGCCGACTGGTTGATGACGACCCGGGTCACGGCCGCGGCGCCAGTTCCTCGACCATGTCGGCGTAGCTCCGCCCCTGCCATGGCCAGCGCGTCTGGCGCCAGTCGGGGCACTGACCGCAGAACGCGTGCCGCGCGAAATCGTTCTCGAGGTGCGCCTGCCTGAGCTTGCGGTAGACCTCGCCCTGCCACACCTCGCGGATCGTGGTTTCCCGGTAGTCGGCGAGCGCCGAGCCGTGGGTCCAGTCCTGCGGGCAGAAGGCGAGCGCGCCCCGGGGATTGAGGAGGATCCGCTCCCAGGGATAGAGGCAGGGGTAGCGCGGCGCGGCGCCCTGCTCGCGTTTCATCATGTGGGCGATGACCGGGACGCCGCCGGCGGCCGAATGCAGCCGCCGGATCACCACCCGATCGGCGCCCTCGGCGCGCCAGAAGCGCTCGAAAGCCTCGGCCTCGCCGCGGTTCCGCTCCTGCTCCACGAAGCTGACTGCGATTCTCGTGACTGCGCCGGTTTCCTGCTTCATGCGGATGAGCGAGCGCACGTTGTCCCTCGTCACGGGAAGCCTGCCGTTCACCCGGACTGCCGCGTAGGTCGCCTCCTCCAGGGCGTCGATGCTGACGTCGACGAGGTGCAGGCCCGACTCGAGCAGCTTGCGCACGCGCTTCTCGTTCATCGTCGTGCCGTTGGTCGTGAGGGTGACGAACACGCCCGAGCGCCGCACCGCGTAGTCGAGCATGTCGTAGATGCCCGGATGCACGAGCGGCTCGCCATTGCTCGTGTAGCGGATGTAGAGCGTGTGCCCGCGGCCGTGCTCGGCCACTTCGTCCACCATTTTCGCGTTGAGCGCGGGCTCGAGGAAAGCGCCGGAGTAATGGGGCGACTTCTTGAACTCCGGGTGCGGGCAATGGACGCACGCGAGGTTGCACACCTCGGCGGCGTCGACGACGACCTGCGAGGGAAACTCGCGCTTCAGCCTGCCCTGAAAGCCGTACCGGGGATCCATCAGGCGATCAGCGTGCGCAACTCGCGCACGACTTCGAGCGCATCCTCGCGCGACATCGCCGCGCCGATCGGCAGCGTGAGGATCGACGCCGCGACCTCCTCGGTCACCGGAAGTGGCGGGTGCGGCGCCGCGGGTGCGTAGAGCGGCATCCTGTGCAGCGGCGCATAGTGAACCGATGCGCCGAGATTTTTTGCCCGGAGGGCGGCGACGAGCTCGTCGCGCGCCATCCCCGGCCAGCCCTGTCTCGCCCGGATGACGAAGAGGTGGCGCGCGTGGCGCTCGCCGGTGCAGTCGCGCTGGAAGCGCACCGGCTTCAGGTCCTTGAGGGCCTCGAAGTAGACCCGCGCCACCTCGCTGCGCGTCGCCGCGAACTCGCCCTGCCGGCGCAGCTGCACGCGGCCCAGGGCGGCCTGCAGGTCGGTGTAATTCATCTTGTAGCCGAGGTCCTCGAGCGCGCCGCTCAGGAGCAGGCTTTTCGGCTGCGTGAAGCGCTTCCAGGCGTCGATCGGCAACGCGTGCTGCCTGAGCGAGGCGACGCGCTCGGCCGCGTCCCGGTCGAAGAACGCAATCGCGCCGCCCTCGGCGGTCGACAGGTTCTTGTTGGCGTAGAAGCTGAAGCACACCGGGTTTCGCGACGAGCCCACCGGGCTGCCGTCCGGATAGCGCGCCCCCAGCGCGTGAGCGGCGTCCTCCACGATCGCGATCTCGGGCGGCAGCGCTCGGCGCAATGCGGCCACGTCCACTGCGTATCCCGCGAAGTGCACCGCCATGACGGCCCGCGTGCGCGAAGAAAGCCGTGCGGCGACGCTCTCGGGCGACACGCATAGCGTCTCCTCATCCACGTCGCAGAATACCGGGCGCGCTCCGAGGTAGAGCGCCGCGTTTGCCGTGCTGCACCACGTCAGGCTGGGGCAGATCACCTCGTCGCCCTGGCGCACGCCCGCCGCGAGAAGCGACAGAAACAGCGCCGAGGTGCAGGAATTGACGGTCACGACGTGCGGCGCGCCCACGAAATCGGCGAGCTCGCGCTCGAACGCGAGCGTCTCGGGCCCCATTCCGACCCAGCCGGAGCGCAGCACCCGGACGAGCGCCTGCTCCTCCTCGTCGGAGAAATTGGGGCGGCCGAAGGCAAGGTAAGAAGTGCGCATCACCTGGGTGTACACCGCGGCCCGTCGCGTGATTCCAGGATGCCGGATTCGATCATAGCGCCGCGCGACCGGTTCTACTACCATCGGACAAAGAGCGTACTCGCGTGCTGATCGATTTCTTTCTCAAGCTGAAATCGCACCGGCTTCCGGTGTCGATCAAGGAGTACCTTACCCTGCTCGAGGCGATGGACAGGGGCGTGATCGGCCCGTCGGTGGACGATTTCTACTACCTCTCGCGCGCGACCCTGGTGAAGGACGAGTCGAATTATGACAAGTTCGACCGCGCCTTCGCCGAGTTCTGGCAAGGCGTTGAGACCCTCTCCGGCATCGAGTCGCAGATCCCGCTCGAGTGGCTGCTGAAGCAGGTCGAGCTCACCCTCACCGAGGAAGAGAAGAAGCAGATCGAGGCGCTCGGCGGGTGGGAGAAACTGATGGAAACCCTCAGGCAGCGGCTCGAGGAGCAGAAGGGCCGCCACCAGGGCGGCTCGAAGTGGATCGGCACCGGCGGCACCTCGCCGTTCGGCGCCTATGGCTACAACCCCGAGGGCATCCGCATCGGGCAGGACCGCTCGCGCAACCGCAGCGCGGTCAAGGTCTGGGACCAGCGCGAATACCGCAATCTCGACGATTCCGTGGAACTCGGCACACGCAACATCAAGGTAGCTCTGAGAAGATTGCGCAAGTTCGCCCGCGAAGGCGCGCCCGATGAATTCGATCTCGATACGACGATTTCCCAAACCGCCCGAAAAGCGTATCTCGACATCCACATGCGGCCCGAGCGCCGCAACGCGATCAAGGTGCTGATGCTGATGGACATCGGCGGCACCATGGACGAGCACGTGAAGCTTGCCGAGGAGCTGTTCTCGGCGGCGAAGACCGAGTTCAAGCACCTCGAGTTCTACTACTTCCACAATTGCCTCTACGACTTCGTGTGGAAGGACAACCGCCGGCGCCATTCCGAGCGCACCCGCACCTGGGAGCTGCTGCACAAGTACGGCCACGACTACAAGGTGATCTTCGTCGGCGACGCGACCATGAG
>Ga0070704_100001706_pt1 | contig 11971 bp, 12 predicted proteins | sample KBSK5252metaG_FD_65467 | JGI IMG/M metagenome (GOLD analysis project Ga0070704, IMG submission 65467) | Corn, switchgrass and miscanthus rhizosphere microbial communities from Kellogg Biological Station, Michigan, USA - KBS K5-25-2 metaG | ecosystem: Host-associated > Plants > Roots >... | reverse complement strand
GGCAGACTACGCACACGCTCGGCATCGCCTTCTGGCCGCGGCCATCGAGATCTACCGTCAGCAGCCGCTGCCCGGTGGCGACGTCGAAGTTGAAGAACTTCACGAAGCTCGCACCTCCCCCCGGCCCCGGGCTGAATTCGACCGCGTTGGTCGTATCGTGCCAGCGCCGATCCTGTAGTACCGCCGCGTCGAGGTTGAGCCGCGAATAGGCGTACGCAACTCCCGTCCGGACGAGGAAGTTCTCGACCACGATTGCGATCGTCCCGTCTATGTTCTGCCGCGCCGTCATGCGGCGGCCGTACCCGAGGTCGCGCACATCGCCGAACACCACGCTGACCTGCGTCCCCGCGCCGCCATCGAAGTTGTTCGCGGTCTTCCACTTGGCGAGGGTGTCCTTGTCATTGTTCGGGTCGATCGCGCGGTAGTACGCCTGCGCGTACGCAACCGAATCCGTCTGCAGCGTTCCGTCCGGCTGCTGTTGCGGGTTGGGAAATAGCAGGAAACTGTTCGGACTCGCCGGCACGTTTCCAGGCGGCGCGGCCGGCGCGTCACCGCCGTTTCCTTGTCCGCACGCCGCAAGAAGGAGCGTGGCCAGCAGGCCGGCGAACGCGATCAGGCTGCGTGGATTCGTCATCGCTTTTCTCAATGGAGCTCTAGAACCGGATGAGGTACGCGATCGTCGCCTGCGCGTCGTAGTAGCGGACAATGCCGGCCCCCGGGAACGTGGGCCGCGAGAGCGCAGTCGATTGGACCCAGCGCACCGAGAAATCGAGCGACTGATCCTCCTGCAAGCCGTGGCTATAGCCGAGCGTCGCGATCCAGGTCTTCGCTTTCAAGCGGTACGCGCCCCGGCCGTCGTTGAACGCGTCATCCAGCACGATGGCCTCGGCGACATCGACGAACGCAAGTTCCGGCCGCGCGCTCGATACCGTCTGCCCGCGGCGATACTCCGCGCCGAGGTACAGCGTGCCTTTCGCCGACAGCGAATAGTCGAGGTTCAAGCGCGCCGAGTACTCTTCGTTGTCGAACACCCTGCTCTTGCCGTCGCGCCTGTTGTAGGCCAGAGCGGCAAAGAGATCGATCTTGTCGGTGACCGGCTGAAGCACCCTGCCGCCGACGGTATACCGATAACCGTCCCGCAGATCGGAATCGTAGAAGTCCACGGCAGCGCGCCCGAAGAGCCCGAACGTCGGCGCGGCAAACTCGCCCGATGCCCGGTACTGGAGCTCACCGTCGACGCCGAGAAAGAAGCGGGACAGGCCGGAGTAGCGGCTGAACCCCTCATACCCGGCCGTGCCGAGCACCGTCGCGCGCAAGTTCTCGGTGAGCGGGAAGATGAAATTCTTGCCCGCGTTGAGGTTGTAGATCACATCCGAGAGCACGTTCCCCGCGCCGCGCGACCGGGCGATATTGCTGTCGTAGGTCACGGACGCTTCGACGCGAATGTCGAGCGCTTCATCCGCGAGCAAGGCCGAAGACGCGGACGCCAAGCCCACGCAAAGGGCCACCGCCATCGCCTTCCTCGACCGCATCACCGTTTTTGCCCCCCGCACGGCTCGAAAGATTACCCGCACCCCGGCATTGCGGCAAACCTGTTGACTGCGAATTTCGAGCCGCGTAGAAATGCAGACTCAGCGAGCGAGGGAGAAACACGGTCGGGCGTCCGCGGAACCCGGCCGGCGTGCAATGAGTTCAATTCCGATGTCCGATGTCCTGTCACGGCCGGTGGGCTGGTTGCGTACGCGCTGGTCGGATGCGTTGACGCTCCTTGCGCTGGCGCTTCTTTGCTGGGTGCTGGCGCGCTGGACATGGGTGGTGCTCGCGCCTGCTCCGCCCATCGCGCCGCCAGCGTCACCGGCGCCGATCGATCTTCAGGCTGCGCTCGATGAGGTCCTGCGCGCGCGACTCTTTTCCGGGCAACCCGCAACCGAGCCGCCGGCCGCGGCTGCCGCCCCGCGTGACCTGCAGCTCGCCGGCATTCTCGCGACGGCGCCTCGTGGCGGTGGCTGGGCGGTGCTGCAGGTAGGAAGCAAGGCGCAGCAGGTCGCGGTCGCGGGCTCCGAGATCGCGCCCGGCGTCGTGCTCGACCAGGTGTTTGCGGACCACGTCATGGTCCGCAGGCAGGGGTCTCGTGAGCGGATCGATCTGTCGCGTCGCGTCGCGGGTGCGTCCGCCGCGGCGCCGGCCCTGAGCCTCAATGTGCAGCAGCGCGGCACCGGGGATTACACGTTTTCGCGCGCCGAGCTCGATCGCGCGCTGCGCGAGCCGGCCCAACTGAACAATCTCGGAACGCTTTCGGTGAGCTCCGAAACCGGGGTCCGGATCGAGCGGGCGCCCTCAGGCAGTCTTGCCGAGCGGCTCGGCCTGCAGCCGGGCGACGTCATCCGCAGCGTGAACGGCCAACGGATCCAGAGCGAGGACGACCTGCGTCGCCTGTACGAGCAATTCAACCAGACCCGGCAGACCGCCTGGGTCGTTTTCGAGGGACGGCGCAACGACGCGCCGCTTCGCTTGCGCTATACGGTGCAACCATGAACCTGCCCGCAACGATCCGCTCGCTCGCGCGCTCGATTCCAGTGCTCGCGCTCGCGTTTGCACTTGCTGCGCCGGTCGCCCCCGCGGCTGCGGAGCCGGTGACGCTCAATTTCGTCAACGCGGAGATCGATGCGGTTGCGAAGGCGATCGCCCAGCTGACCGGCCGCAACTTCCTGCTCGATCCGCGCGTCAAGGGCACGATCAACATCGTTTCGTCGAGCCCGGTGCCGCGCGAGCAGGTCTACGCGGTATTCCTCTCCGCACTGCGCCTGCACGGCCTCGCGGCGGTCGAAGCGGGCGGCGTGACCAAGATCGTTCCGGAAGCGGACGCCAAGCAGAATGCCGGCCCGGTCATCGAAGCCGGCGCGCGCACACCCGGCGACCAGGTCGTGACCATGGTCTACCCGCTGCAGTTCGAATCCGCGGCGCAGATCCTGCCCGTGCTGCGGCCGCTCATTCCGGCGAATAACGCGATTTCGGCCCTTGCCGGCAGCAATACGCTGGTGATCACCGACTATGCGGACAATGCAAGGCGCATTCGCCGGATCATCGAGGCGCTCGATCGTCCCGATTCCGGGAACGTGACGGTGGTGCCGCTGCGCTACGCATCGGTGCTCGACCTGGCGCCGGTGATCTCCAAGCTTCTGCCGGAAGTCCCGGCGGGCACACCGGCGGCAGCGCAGCGCCTGCTCATCGCGCCCGATGCGCGGACCAACAGCCTTCTGATCCGCTCGGACAACCCCACGCAGGTCGCACGGATCCGCGTGCTCATTGAAAGCCTCGATACGCCGGCTCGCTCTGCGGCAACGGTGCGTGTGGTGTACCTGCGCAACGCCGACGCAACGCGCCTTGCCGAGACGCTGCGGGCGATCGTCGGCGCCGAGTCGCGGCCCGCAACCGCAGCGGCGCCGGCCGGTGCCCTCGTTGCGCCCGCGCCCTCCTCAGCAGTCGCGAGCTTCATCCAGGCCGATCCGGCTACCAACTCGCTCATCATTGCCGCGCCGGATGCGCTGTACAACTCGCTTCGCGCGGTGATCGATCAGCTCGACGCCCGCCGTGCGCAGGTGCACCTCGAAGCGCTGATCGCCGAGGTCTCGAGCGACAAGGCGGCGCAGTTCGGCATCCAGTTCCAGAGCCTCTCGAGCGGCACGGACACGAGCTCGCGGACCATCGGCGGGACGAACTTCAGCACCACGCCGGGCACGAACATCCTCGGCATCGCGTCCAACCCGGCGAGCGTCGGCAGCGGGCTCAACGTCGGCGTGATCCGCGGCCGGGTTTCGCTTCCCGGAATCGGCGAGATTCTCAACCTCGGCGTGCTGGCGCGCGCGCTTGAAGCCGACGCCGATGCGAACATCCTGTCGACGCCCAATTTGCTCACGATGGATAACGAGGAAGCAAAGATCATCGTCGGGCAGAACGTCCCTTTCATTACGGGCAGCTTCGCCCAGGCGACTTCGACCGCGACCGGCGGCGCCGTCAACCCGTTCCAGACGATCGAGCGGCGCGACGTCGGTCTGACGCTGCGCGTACGGCCGCAGGTCACCGAGGGACGCACGGTCAAGTTGCGCGTGTTTCAGGAAGTCTCCAACGTGCAGGACACGACCAACCCCGCCGGCATCATCACCAACAAGCGCTCGATCGAATCGACGGTGGTGGTCGAGGACGGCGAGATCGTGGTGCTCGGCGGCCTGATGCAGGACGACGTCAAGAACACCATGGACAAGGTGCCGGTGCTTGGCGACATTCCGGGCCTGGGCCAGCTCTTTCGCTACGATGCGCGGCGTCGCACGAAGACCAACCTGATGGTCTTCCTGCGGCCGGTGGTGCTGATGGATCCGGCGGCCGCGGGGACGATCACGCGGAACCGCTACGAATACATCCGCAACGAGCAGGGAAGCGTTGTCGTGCCCGCGCACTGGCTGCTGCCCGACTTGCCGACGCCGCGCCTGCCGCCGATGCCTGGGTCGCCGGCGGAAGCGCGGCCCTCCGTTTCCCGGTGAAGACCGCGCAGCTCGCCTCACAGCGGGAAGCCCCGGACGCCGCCACCGCGCGGCTCCTGCCGTATCACTTTGCGAAGGCTAAGGGCCTGCTCGCTGCGCGCGCGCAGGCCGAATCGGTCGAGTTGTGGCTTCGCGCCGGCAGCGTCGAAGCCGCGAGCATTGCCGAAGCGAGGCGCATTCTCGGCCGGCCGGTGAAGACCGAAACGCTCGCTGCCGACCAGTTCGACCGGCTGCTCGCGCAGGCGTATTCGCGCGCCGGGCGGAGCGCCGAGCAGCTCGCGGTCGATCTCGGCCAGAACGTCGATCTCGCGCAGCTCGCGCAAGAGTTGCCGCAGATCACCGACCTGCTGGAAGCAGAGGACGATGCGCCGATCATCCGGCTGCTGAACGCAATCCTCACCCAGGCCTTGCGCGACGGCGCTTCCGACATCCACATCGAGCCCTATGAGGCGCGTTCGGCGGTGCGCTTCCGGATCGACGGCACGCTTTACCCGGCGATCGAGCCACCGCGCGCGCTGCACCCGGCGATCGTCTCGCGCATCAAGGTGATGGCGCACCTCGACATCGCCGAGAAGCGTCTGCCACAGGACGGTCGCATCACGCTGCGAGTCGGCGGACGCGCAGTCGACGTGCGCGTATCTACGCTCCCTGCAGGACACGGCGAGCGCGTCGTACTGCGCCTGCTCGACAAGCAGGCCGCGCGGCTCGATCTCGATGCGCTTGGCATGAGCGCGGGAACGCTGCAGGAACTCGACGCGCTGATCCACGCGCCGCATGGCATCCTGCTCGTCACGGGACCCACCGGATCGGGCAAAACGACCACCCTGTACGCAGCGCTCTCGCGCCTCGATCGCAGCGGCCGCAACATGATGACGGTCGAAGATCCGATCGAGTACGACCTCGACGGGATCGCCCAGACGCAGGTCAACCCGCGGATCGGGCTCGATTTCGCGCGCACGCTGCGCTCGATCCTGCGCCAGGACCCCGACATCATCATGATCGGCGAGATCCGCGACCTCGAGACCGCGCAGATCGCCGTGCAGGCGAGCCTGACCGGGCACCTCGTGCTGGCGACCTTGCACACCAATGACGCGGCGGGTGCAGTGACCCGGCTGATCGACATGGGGATCGAGCCGTTCCTGCTTTCCTCGAGCCTGCTCGGTGTAATGGCGCAGCGTCTTGTGCGGCGGATCTGTCCGCAATGCAATGCACGGGGATGCACGGCTTGCGGTCACACCGGCTACCGCGGACGCACCGGAATCTATGAGCTCCTAACGGTCGATTCGGAGCTGAGGAAGATGATCCACGATGCCGCGGCTGAAGAAGGAATCCGCGCGCACGCGCTCGCGCATGGAATGGTCTCTCTGCGTGAGGATGGCGAGCGCTGGGTGAGCGACGGCACGACCAGCCTCGAGGAAGTTCTGCGCGTCACTCGAGAACCCACCCGGCAGGCCGGCGACGAAAGCTAGGCATGGCCGGGTTTCGCTACGAAGCGCTGGATGACGCAGGCCGCGTGCAGCGCGGCGTGCTCGAAGTCGACAGTCCGCGCCAGGCGCGCAAGATGCTGCGCGAGCGCGGCCTGTGGACGCTCAGCGTCGATGCGCTCACCGCATCCAGAACGGCGCGCCGCTCGCGCGTTTGGCGCGGCGCGCTTCCGGCCGCCGATCTTGCGCTGCTGCTGCGCCAGTTCTCGACGCTGCTCGATGCGGGGCTGACGCTCGAAGCGTCGCTCGATGCGCTGATCGAGCAAGCCGACACGCAGGCGCAGCGCGAGCTGCTCGGCGGCGTGCGCGCCGAAGTGCTCGCGGGACAAACGCTCGCGCGTGCGATGGAAAAGTATCCGCGCGCTTTTCCCGAGCTCTACCGCACGCCGGTCGCGGCGGGCGAGCAGTCCGGGCGGCTCGGCGAAGTGCTTGCGCGGCTCGCCGATTACGCGGAAGCGCGCGAGGCGCTGCGCAGCCGGATCACGCTCGCATTTCTCTACCCGGCGCTCGTCACCGTCGTCGCCGCCGCGGTGGTTGCGGCGCTGCTCGCCTACGTGGTGCCGCAAGTCGTAGCGGTGTTCCACAACACCCATCAGGCGCTGCCGTGGCTGACGCGCGCGCTGATCGCGACGAGCGACGCCGCGCGCTCATGGGGCGTGTACGCGCTTGCGGGCCTGGCGGCGCTCGGATGGCTCGCCTGGCGCGTACTGCAGATTCCGAGTGCGCGCTTCCGAGTGCAGTCGTTTCTGTTGTCGATTCCGCTCGCCGGCCCTCTGCTCCGCGCTGCGGCCGCCACGCGCATCGCCAGCACGCTCGCGATTCTCATCGGCAGCGGCGTGCCGGTGCTCGGTGCACTGCAGGCAGCGGCCGGCGCAGCCGGCAACCTGCCGATGCGCCGCGCGGTGGAAGAAACCGGACGAGCCGTGCGCGAAGGCGCAAGCCTCGCGCGCTCCATGGCGCAGACGCATCGTTTCCCTGCCCTGATGATCCATCTGGCGGCGAGCGGAGAGTCCAGCGGCCGGCTCGGCGCGATGCTCGAGCGGGCTGCGGCTGCCCAGCGCATCCAGCTCGAGCACCGCTTGTCCGTGCTCGTTGCGCTTCTCGAACCGGCGCTGATCGTCGTGATGGGCGCGATCGTGCTCGCGATCGTCCTCGCGATCCTGATGCCGATCGTCGAGCTGAACCAGCTGCTGGGAAAATAGGGACGTACCCCATTCTTCGCCCCAGCCCAAACCGCGGCTTCACGCTGATCGAGATCATGGTCGTCGTCGTGATCCTCGGGATCCTCGCGGCGCTGATCGTGCCCAAGGTGATGTCGCGTCCCGATGAAGCACGCATCGCGGCAGCGAAGCAGGACGTCGCAACGCTGGCGCAGGCGCTGCGGCTCTACAAGCTCGACAACCTCGCGTACCCGACCACCGACCAGGGACTCCAGGCGCTCGTCGCCAAGCCGGCCGCCGCGCCGATCCCCGGCAATTGGAAATCGGGCGGCTATCTCGAGCGCCTGCCGAAGGATCCCTGGGGACGCGACTACCGTTACCTAAACCCGGGACGCCACGGCGAGATCGATATTTACAGTCTCGGAGCAGACGGCGAGCCCGGCGGCGAAGGAAACGATGCCGATATCGGAAACTGGTGATGCGGCCCGGTTCGCGCGGCTACACGCTGATCGAAATCCTGGCGGTGCTCGTGATTGTCGGCATCGTCGTCGCGCTCGCCAGGGTGCAATTCGCACGCAGTCCCGCTCAGACGCTCGCGGACGAAGCGCGCCGGCTTGCGCTCGTGCTGGAGCTCGCGCGCGACGAGGCGATGACGCGCGGTTGCACGCTCGCCTGGACCGCCCGCGGCGACGCCCACCGGCTGGAATGCCGCCGCGGCCAAGCCGCTGCAGCTGGCGACGACGGCCTCTATGCACGGCGCCCGTGGCACGGCTCGGTTGCCCTCGAGCGAGTCTCGATCGCGGGAGTGCCCGTCTCCCGCGACTCCTCGCTGCTTTTTACCCCGTCCGGGATCAACGCTCCATTCGAGCTCGTGCTCGCGATGGAAGGAAACCGCGTGCAGGTCGCCGGCGACTTCCTCGGTCGCGTGAGCGTTGCTGCGCCGGACACTCGGGCAAGCGTGCAGCGATGACGAGTCCTGCTCGACGCGGCGGATTCACACTCGTCGAGATTCTCGTCGCGCTCGCGATCGTGGCGATCGGACTCGCCGCCGCGGTGCGCGCAACTTCGCAGGTCGTCGCCGGAACGGAAAGCGCACGCCTGCGCCTGGTCGCGAGCTGGGTGGCGCAGGACCGGCTCGCAGAGCACTCGACGCGCGGCGACTGGCTCGCCCCGGGGACCGGATCCGGCAGCGCGAGCCAGGGACCGTTCACGTTTGCCTGGCACGAGACCGTGAGTTCTACATCCGATCCATCGCTGCGCCGAATCGACATCGCGGTTGCCGGCGCTGAGCGCCCGGACTACGTCATGGCGCGCCTCACCGGGTACCTCTTTGCGCCGGAGGCGAAGAAATGACCCGCGGCGCGAGTGCCCGGACCGCAGGCGGTTTCACGCTGATCGAGATCCTGGTCGCCTTGCTCGTCTTTACGCTGCTCGCCGGGTTCGGCTACCGCGGGCTCGGCGCCGTGCTCGACGCTGGCGACCGGGTAACGGGCGAGACGCGCAAGTGGCGCGACCTTGCGCTTGCGTTCGAGCACATGCGCCTCGCGTTCGCGCAGGCCGCGGACCGGCCGATCCGCGACCGGCACGATGCGGTCGCACCCGCCTTCGAAGGCGTCGCGGCGACACGCAACGCGAGCGAGCCGCTGCTCGCGTTCACGCGCATGGGCTACGCGGGCCACGAGGGCGCCGCCGCAGACCAGCAGCGCGTGGGCTACCGCCTGCGTGAAGAACGCCTCGAGCAACTCGCGTGGCCGGTCTTAGACCAGGCGCCGCATACCGAGCCGCAGGCGGCTGCGCTCCTTTCCGGAGTGCGCGAGCTCGCGTTTTCGTACCTGCACCAGGGAAAGTGGCATCCCTCGTGGCCGCTCGCAGACGGCGATGCGCCGTATCCGGCGGCCGTGCGGGTGACGCTGCGACTCACGAACGGCGAGCGCTACCAGCGCTTGTTCGCGCTGCCATGAAGCGCCAAGCACGCGCCGTCGCCTCGCAGGCCGGCATGGCGGTGATCACCGCAATCCTGCTTGTTGCGCTTGCCGCCAGCACCGCGACGTTCCTTCTCTGGCGCCAGCAGCTGTGGCTGCAGCACGTGGAAAACCTCGCCTCGCGCGCGCAGGCCGACGCGCTGGCGCGCGCCGCGCTCGAATGGCGACGGCGCAGCGGTTCCGGGACGGCGATCGGGCCGTTCGAGGCTGCGGGTGCAGTGGAGACCGCGATTACCGACGCGCAGGGCCTTTTCAACCTCAACAACCTGCTGCGCGCCGGCAAGCCGAGTGAGCCGGATCTCGCAGCGTTTCGCCGGCTGCTCACCCTCCTCAGGTTACCGGAAGCGCTCGCGGACGCGCTGCTCGATGCGATCGACGCCGATTCCGATACCACGTTTCCCGGTGGGGCTGAAGACCTGGACTATCTCGCGATGCAACCGGCGCGCCGAGCGCCGAATCGCTCGCTGCTCGACGTCTCCAGTCTCGGACGCGTCAAAGGCTTTGGTGCGGAAACGATCGAGCGCCTTCGTCCCTACGTCAGCGCGCTTCCCGAGCCGACCGCTGTCAACGTCAACAGCGCGCCTGCCGAAGTGTTGCAGGCGCTGCTTCCGGGGCTCGACGACGGAGCTGCGCGCACGCTCGTAAGCGAGCGGTCGCAGAAACCGTTCGACACGCTGGAAGCATTTCGTGCGCGCCTGCCCGATTCGGTTCGAGTGCCGCCGAACGTCGGGCTCGGCGTCTCGAGCAGCTACTTCGTGTTCGTCAGCCGCGCCCGCAGTGACCGCGCCGAATCGACCGTGCGCGCGCTCGTTGGCATGCGCGGCGCAAAGCGCGAGGGCATCGTCTGGCGAAGCGAGGGTGAAAGCTAGATGAGGCTCATCGTAACAATTCCGGAGCGTTGGGAGGATGCAAGCAGCGCGGTGGGCTGGGCGCTGCTGAATCACGACGCGACACTCGCGCGCGAAGGCAAGGGGTTGATCGGCGAGCTCCCGAAGGCGCAGCACGTGACGGCGGTCGTAGCGGCAAGCCGAGTTCTTCTTACCGCGGCGAAGCTTCCGGCGCGCGGCGCGCGGCGGGTGCGCAGTGCGCTCGCCTACGCGATCGAAGATCAGCTCACGGTCGATCCGGAATCCGTGCACGCCGTTGCCGGTCCGGCGCTGCCGGACGGCAGGCAGTCGATCGCGGTGATCGACCGCGCATGGCTGCGCATGCTGCTGGGTGCACTCGAATCGGCGGGCGCACAGCCGCAGTCCGTGACGGTCGAAACCTGCGTCGCGCCTCGTGCGCGCGGCGAATGGAGCGTCGTTCTGCGCGGCGGTGCGGGGTTCGTCCGCACGGACGATGCGAGCGGAATGGCGCTCGATGGCGTCGACGATGGCGCTGCACCGCCTCTGCTACGACTGGCGCTGGACCGCGCGCAGAGCACCGGCTCGGCTCCGCAAAAGATCGTGGTGCGAAGCGACGCAGCGCTTGACCTGGAGGCGTGGGAGCGGGAACTGGGCGTGCGCTGTGAAGCGGCGCCGTGGCGCGCGTGGCACGCATCCGGGCACGCGGTCATCGAGTTGCTGCAAAGCGAGTTCGCGCCGAAGAACGGCGTGCTCGCGCTCTGGCCGCGTCTTCGGCCGGCGGCACTCCTCGTCGCCGCTGCGGGTGCAATTGAGATTGTCGGCGTCTTCGCGCAGTGGAGCGCGTTGCGATACGAGAAGGCCCAATTGGAAGCGCGCATGAGCGAGCAATTTAGGACGGCCTTTCCGCAAGCGCAGGCGATCGTCGATCCGGCGTTGCAGATGAAACGCAATCTGCATGCGGCCCGTGCCGCTGCGGGAATGGCGCAGCAGGGCGATTTCCTGCCGCTTCTCGCGCAAGCGAGCCGCACCGCGGCGGGCGCAAGCTGGAAGGTGAAGACCGTCGGCTACGACGCAGGCAGGCTCACGCTGGATGTTCTCCTTGCGAGCCGAGGCGAAGCCGATTCGATGCTCAAACGGTACGAGCAAGAGAGCGTGGATGTTGTTCTCGAGGCGGCGACCCCGAAGGCAGCGGGCGGTGAAGCGCGGTTCGTCTTCGTACCCCGCGCGCGATGAAAGCGTTCTGGGAAAACCGCACGGAGCGCGATCGCACCGCGATCGGCGTGGCCGCTATTCTGAGCGCGCTCGCAATTGCCTATGCCTATGTCTGGCTGCCCGTAACACGCGAGCGTGATCGCTTGCTTGTCCGCGTCCCCGAGCTCCGCGCCGAGGCGCGGGCTTTGGAGAGCGACGCAGCGGAGCTGCAACGGCTGAAAGGCATTGCCCGGAAACCGCCGCTGGACCTGAACGCGGCCATCGAGCAGGCGGCCGTCGCGAGCGGGATCACAGCTCGATCGGGCGATATTTCGCAGCACGGCGAAAGCGCGCGGGTGTCGATCGCCTCGGCGCAAGCCGCACGGGGATTTTCATTTGTCGCCCGGCTGCAATCCGCGCACGGCGTCCGCCTGAACCACCTGCGCATGACGCCGCTCTCGGACGGCGATCGCGTAAAGCTGGAAGCCGTATTCGTGCGAGCACCGCAATGACCGCCCCGCCGTTTTCAAGCGCTTTGCCGCATTTCAGGTGGAACACGGTGGCGGTCGCGCTTCTCCTCTATGGCATCTTCCTGGTCGCCTGTGCGCCCGCTTCGGTCCTCGCGTCGGCACTCACCTATTGGACGAAGGGGGTCATAAGCCTGGAGGGCGCACAAGGCAGTGTCTGGCGCGGTCACGCGGCTGCGCTGGTGATCGCCGGCCCGGCGGGGCGCGCCTTGAGGTTCGAAGGATTGCGCTGGGAGTGGGT